>FSTQ01000269.1_pt1 | contig 31534 bp, 30 predicted proteins | sample 1637281 | NCBI WGS metagenome assembly FSTQ01 (sample SAMEA3914818, study PRJEB12502) | metagenome | biome: forest; material: soil | place: Canada | collected 2010-06-26 | depth 0.1 m
GGCTGCTCTCGGGCGTGATGCACGACATGCGGACGCCGCTCACGGTGATCAGCGGCTACGTGCAGCTCATGGCCACGGCGACGGACGCCGCGCAGCGCGCCGAGCACGCGCGCCTGATCCTGAAGCAGTTCGATCTCCTCAGCGCCATGCAGCGCGAGGTGCTGGAGTTCGCGCGCGGCGAGCGCAGCATCCTCGTGCGCAAGGTGTACCTGGCGAAGTTCTTCGAGGACATGGAGAAGCAGCTCCGGAGCGAGCTCGACGGGACGCGGGTCGAGCTCGACATGCAGCTCGAGGACCGCGGCGTGGCGCGCTTCGACGAGTCCAAGCTGACGCGCGTGCTCCACAACCTCACCCGCAACGCGGTGGAGGCGATGGGCTCGCGCGGCGGCAAGCTCACGGTGCGCGTGTCGCGCGAGGGGACGGACCTCGTCGTCGCCGTCAGCGACACGGGCAAGGGCATCCCCAAGGACATCGAGGACAAGCTCTTCCAGAGCTTCGTCACTTCGGGCAAGCGCGGCGGGACGGGGCTCGGCCTGGCGATCGTGAAGAAGATCGTCGACGAGCACGCGGGGTCGATCACCGTGAAATCGACGGCCCACGGCGCGAAGTTCACGGTGCGCCTGCCGCAGGACGGGCCGCCGCAGACCATCCCGCCCGTGGTGGAGCGGCGGCAGCCGGGCCGGCCAGCCTCCTGAAGGCCTGGAGACGACCGGGATAGGCTCTTGCGCTGGGCGCCGCTGCCCACGACACTCGCGCGGGTGACCTCACTCCGCTTGCCGCTGCTCGAGCCTCACCGCGCCGCCCTCGAGACGTGCGTCTATTGCCCCAAGCTCTCGCGCGCGGCGTGCCCCGTCTCCAACGCCGAGGCGAGCGAGACGGTGACGCCGTGGGGCAAGATGTCGATGGCCTACTTCGCGGCGCGCGGCGACGTGCCCGTCGACGTGGTGCACGCGGCGCCGGCCTGGGCCTGCACGAGCTGCTACGCGTGCCGCGAGGCCTGCGATCACAAGAACGAGGTGGCGCCCGCGCTGCTCGACGCGCGCGCGGAGATGATGCGCCTCGGCGCGGCGCCGCCCGCGGCGAGGGCGGTCGTGGCGCGCTGGCCGGAGCGGCAAGAGGCGCTCGCCGCGGCGGTGGCGGAGATGGAGTCGGACGGCGCGGCGTCGACGGGGCGCGAGCCGGCCGCGGTGCTCATCGGCTGCGGGTACGTCGAGCGCTCGCCCGAGGTCGCGAAGGACGCGCTCCGCGCGGCGGCGTTCCTGCTCGAGCGGCCGGTGCGCCCGGTGCGCGCGTGCTGCGGGCTGCCGCTGCTCTACGCGGGCGATCGTGACGGCTTCGCCGACGCGGTGGTGCTGCTCGCGCGAGAGGTGGCGTCGGCGCCGGCCTTCGTGGCGATCGATCCCGGGTGCGCGCGCGCGCTGCTGGTCGAGGCGCCGCGGGTCGGTGTCGAGGTCTCGAGGCCGGAGATCTTCGTTGACCTCGCGGCGCGTTCGCTCGACAGGCTGCGGCCGATCGAGGGCGTAGGGGCGGTGCGCTACCACGATCCCTGTCAGCTCGGGCGCGGGCTCGGGCGCTACGAGGAGCCGCGGGCGATCCTCGGGCGGATCACGGGCGCGACGCCGGAGCGGTTCTTGCGGGAGCGCGCGCAGGGGGAGTGCAGCGGCGGCGGCGGGCTACTGCCGGCGACGCGGCCGGAGAGCTCGCGGGCGATCGCCGACGCGCGGATCGCGGAGCATCGCGAGCAGGGCGGGGGGACGCTGGTGACGGCGTGCGCGTCGAGCCTGCATCGGTTTCGCTCGCGCGGGGAGGCGGCGGAGGATCTGGTGTCGCTGGTGGCGCGGGCGATTCCGTGAGCGATTCCCCCCGCGCGTGTGTGTTGAACACGGGCCTCTGATTGGCAGAGAGGGGGCCGCGTCAGGTGAGAGTCAGCGCTCCACGGTCCAGCTACCGTAGGACCACGTCATCCGTGCCGTCCTGTCTTTGACTTCGCCGCCGCGATGGCCCGCTGAACGCGTTCGCTCACGTCGTCCCCTCCGATGCTCTCATCGAGCTTTGTCGCCCACCCCTTCACGTACCCCAGGTCCAGGCTGGAGCCGAGATCGCGTAACAACGTCACCACGTCGTCGAAGTCGCGCCCGCGCTCGGAAAACAGCTTGAGAATGACCAGCTCTTCAGGCGCGATCGTCCACACCTTTCGTCCCTCGATGTCCACCTCTCTGCGACGGTCGAGGATGGCTTTCCCGAGAGGACCGGCTGAGTCGAAAATGTCGAGAAATATCCCAGCAGGCGATCGGCTGCGGAACACTCCAAATCGCTCCAGCTCCTCTCTCATTGCTGGGACGCGGAACCCGCGCGCGACGAGCTGTTGCTCGAGCGCGCCTCGAATCGGCTCCGCCAGCTCCGCGTAGAGATCGGCATCTCCTGTGGCGCGCGGCGTCGCCCAGGCGCTCACGGCCAACCCGCCGACCATCGCGTAGCGTACGTCGACGGCTTCCAGAGACTCGATGCCGTCGAGCAGCGCCCGGCCGAGATCGGGGATCATGGCTGCATCAGCGCTCGCAGCGGCGCCACGTAGAGTGCGGACTTGGTCTCGAGATCGGCGGAGCCCGCTTCGACCCAACGGCTGCCGGCGCTTCGTGCCAGCTTCCGCACGAGATCACTCAGCCCGAGGGCCATCGCGAGCCGGTCGGAGGGGGTCCCGCGCGCGTGGGCATCCATCTCGTCCTGCTCGTCCAGGAGCTCGCGCTCGCGGAGGGCATCACGTCGAACGGGGAGGATCATCGGTGCACTATGCCCCATCCCGCCTCGTGGTGTCCGCTGCTGCGTGTTCGGCGTGCGTCCTCGCGAGATCGCGTGGCTTTCGACCCGCCGAGCTCCAGCGTGCCCTTGCGCGCCGCGGGCTCGCCCACGACACTCGCGCCGGTGACTTCTTCGCGGATCCGCCGGCGCACCGTCGCGGGGCGCCTGCTCGGCAGCTACCTCGTCGTCCTCCTCGCCTTTGCCGTGACGATGGGCTGGAGCCTCCGCGCCCTCCGCGCTGCGGCGCGTGACGCCGAGCTCCTCCGCGCCGGGTACGTGCCGCTCCTCCTGCGCGTCGGCGAGGCGCTCGCCGAGCAGAATGTCTTCAATGCGCAGCTCAACCACATCACCGCGGCCAAGAACTCCGGCGACGTGCGCGAGTGGATCGAGACGGCGCGGCGCACGCGGCCGCTCACGTTCGCGCTGGTGCGCGAGGCGGCGGAGCGCGGGCTCGACGCCGAGACCGAGCCCTCGGTGCGCCGCTTTCGCGAGGAGATCGCGCGCGAGGCCGGGGCGATCGAGCGGTCGCTCGGGAGCGATCCCGAGCGGTTCGCGCAGCTCTTTCAGTCGCTCGCCGTCGGGGATCGCGAGGCGGCGGAGAAGGTGCGGGGCGAGCTCGTCAAGCGCGAGGCCGAGGGGGCGCAGCGGCTCCGCGCCATCCGGACGCGCATCGAGGACACCATGGCCAACCTCACCACCGACGCGCGGCGGCGCGAGGCGCAGTCGATGCAGCTCTTGATCGGGCTCGGCGCGCTGGCGCTCCTCGTCGGCGCGGTGACCTCGCTCTACGCGCGCCGCGTGCTCGCGCCGCTCACGGTGGTGACGTCGCGCGCCGAGGCGGTGGCGCGCGGGGATCTCACGCCGCGCACCGTGGTGGCGACCGACGACGAGATCGGCGAGCTCGCGACGACGTTCGAGGGGATGGTCGCCGCCATCCAGCGCGCGCGCTCCGAGCTGGTGCAGGCCGAGCGGCTGGCCACCATCGGCAAGATGGCCGCGCACGTGACGCACGAGATCCGGAACCCGCTCTCGTCGATCGGGCTCAACATCGAGCTCCTGGAAGAAGAGATCGCTTCGGAGGCCGACCGGGCGGAGTCGCTCCAGCTCGTCGCGGCGATCAAGGCCGAGGTCGAGCGCCTCTCGCGCATCGCCGAGCAGTACCTCAGCGTCGCGCGCCGGCCGCGCCCGCAGCTCGAGCGCGAGCGCGCCGAGGATCTGGTGCGCGAGCTCTGCGCCTTCGTGCGCCCCGAGCTCGATCGCGCCGGCGTGAAGCTCCAGATTGTCGAGGACGGCGATCTGCCCGAGGTCGACCTCGACGAGTCGCAGCTCCGCCAGGCGCTGCTCAACCTGATCCGCAACGCGCGCGAGGCCATGCCCAAGGGCGGCGAGCTCGTGGTGTCGGTGCGCAACGCGGCCGGCGGCGTCGTCGAGATCCACGTCGACGACGACGGCCCCGGCATCCCCGAGGACGTGCGCGCCTCGATCTTCGATCCGTTCTTCACGACCAAGCAGCGCGGCACCGGCCTCGGCCTCGCGGTCACGCGCGAGATCATCGAGGCCCACGGCGGGACGATCCGCTGCGAGCCGCGCGCGCCCCACGGCACGCGCTTCCTGATCGCGCTGCCCGGCGCGATCAGCGCAGGTACATGACGAGCGACATCAGCCCGAAGCCGACGATCAGCAGCGCGAAGCCGACGACGACGTAGGTCACGACGCCGCGAGCCGGCTTGATCGGCGCGGCGGCCGGCTGGGTCGCGAGCATCCGCGCGGCGGGGGACATCGGCCGGTAAACGTGGGTCTTGTCCTGCGAGCTCTCGGGCGTCGACGTCGAGTCTTCGACCATGCGCAGGATCGGCGGCGCGGGGATGGGCGTCGCGCTCGGCGCCTGGCCCTGCGCGAGCGGAGCGGAGTACGTGTGCATCGCCGCCGTGCGCGGCGTGTGCTGCGGCGGAGTCGCGGCGGCCGCGGGCGGGACGTAGTAGCCCGGCCCCTGCGGGCCGCTGTGCCCCTCGTCGTGGTGGCTCGGCTCGCGGCCGAGGCTCATCGAGGCGGCCCCGGAGCGGTCGCTCATGGCGATCGTCCCCATCGGGCCGTTGGGGCGCGGCGTCGTCGGTCCGCTCCCGGTTTGACTCGGCCCGCCGCGCGCGGGCTGCGCCGTCGGCGGGCCCCCGATGCCCTGGTTGCGCGCGGGCACGGCGACCGGCGCGTCGATGCGCGGGGCCACGCGCGGAGGCGCCTCGGGCTCGGGCCCGATGCCGTGGCTGGTCGCGTGGTGTGCCGGCATCGCCAGCGTCGCGCCCGAGTCGCTGTCCGGGTCGTCGGTCGTCGGCGCGGCGCTCACGATCGGCAGCGCCGCGTTCACGATCGCCGGCACGATGCGCGTGCTCGGCGCGTCGCCCTCCGCGGCCAGCGTCGCCGCGAGCGGCTGCACGGCCGGCTGAGGCACCTCGTAGCCCAGGCGTGTAACGACGTTGACGCGCGGAGCCGACGCGGGCGCGAGCGTCATCGGCCGCGGGCGGAGCTCTCGCCAGGCCGCGAGCGCCTCGTTGGCGGTCTGGAAGCGCTTGCCCGGATCGCGCGCGAGGCCCTGGGAAACGAAGGCCTCGAGGCGCGGATCGACGGCGCCCCCGGTGGCCTCGGCGAGCTTGCGCGCGTCCGTCTTGCCCTTGAGCTCCACCATCTGGAGGATGTTGCGCGACGCGTACGGGAGCTGGCCGGTGAACGACTGGTAGATCATCGTCGCGCACGCGTAGATGTCGGCGCGGTGATCGACGGTCTTGGCCTTGCCGATCTGCTCGGGCGGCATGAACGAGAAGGTCCCGAGGCTCTGCCCCATCTCGGTCAGCGTCTCGCCGCCCATCTCTTTCGGGAGCTTGGAGATGCCAAAATCGAGGATCTTCACCCGCGTCGTCCCGTCGGGCCGGTGCTCGAGGAAGACGTTGGAGGGCTTGAGATCGCGGTGAACGATGCCGGCGCGGTGGGCGTCGGCGAGCCCGATCCACACCTGATCGATGATGACGTAGAGCTCGTCGAAGGGGATGGGCCCGGTGCGCTTGAGCCGGTCGATCAGCGACTCGCCCTCGAGCAGCTCGAAGACGAGGACGACGCCGTGCTCGGGGTCCTCTTCGACGTCGAGCACCTGCGTCACGTGATCGCTGTTGATCGATCCCGCGGCGCGCGCCTCTTGCCGGAAGCGCGCGATGGCCGAGGATTTCCCCTTGGAGTCGGAGCGGAGAAGCTTGACGGCGACCGGGCGGCCCGTGCGGATGTTCTCCGCGGCGAATACCTCCCCCATCCCGCCCCGCCCGAGGGGGCGCGAGATGCGGTAGCGGTTCGCTACGACGGTTCCCGGGTCGATATCCAAAAGGCCTCGGCTCCGATTATCCACCCAAGCGACCCTGGATCGCGGGACTTTTTCGCTGCAACAGCGAGAGAGCAGTATGTCGCGATCGAGGCGTGAGCGTGATCGCCCGAGTCGGCGATCGACGCATTCGTTAGAAGGCCCCCACGAGGAGCGCGCCGCCGCCGTCGCGAGAGGCCGTCGGGAGCACGCGAAAGCGCGCAGTCCTGGGCGCGTTCGCCCTGTCCTCCGGCACCGTCTTCGTCGGCCGCGCGATCACCAGGATCGTCGTCACGACCGCGCTCGCCACCGTGGCGCCGAGGAAGATATCGGTGATCAGGTTCGCGCTCTTGACGTCGGAGGCCATCGCGTCGAGCTCGGCCCGGGGCGCGTGCCCGTTGGCGGCCTTGTAGTCGCTCCCCTTGCCGAGGGCGCGGACACCGAAGATCGCCAGCGGCACCGCGAGCGCGACGGTGATGCCGCCCATGACGAAGGCGCTCGTCGGCACCGGCCGCGTCTTCACCATCGTTGGCTCGTCGTGCCGCTCGATCCGGTCGCCCTCGACGACCACCGGCTTGCCCTTGTCGAACTCGAAGGTGTGCTCGAGCTTGCTGCCGTTGATGATCTCCATCGTCCACGTCTGATCGGGCACGCCCTCGGCGCTGGCGGTGAACGTGTGCTGGCCCGGGTGGATCCCGATCTTGCGGCCCGTCATCGGCAGCGGGTAGCGGTTGGTGATCGGGAAGCCCTTCGAGGGCGTGCGCACGTCGGTGATCTTCACCCCGGCGTGATCGGTGCTGAACGTGATGAAGGCCGCCGAGGCGCGCAGCGTGTTGAGGTCGGTCTCGACCTGGCTCTTGTCGGCGGGATCGATGGCCGCGCCCTTGGCCTGGAGGTACTTCGTGTACTGCTCGATCGCCTCGCCGTCGCGCTCGAGCTCGAGGTTGCAGATGGCCTGCCCCTTGAGCGCGTTGAGCGACCCCGAGAGCTCGTAGGCCTTGCCGAACTCGCGGATGGCCTCTTCGCACTTGTGGCCGCTGGGATCGTTGTAGAAGGCCGCGCCGGCCTGCATGTGCTTCTTCGCTTCGGCGAGCTTGGCCGGGTCGGTCGTCACGGCCGGCGCGCCCTGCGCGAGCGCCGCGGGAGCCGCGACCGAGCAGAGCGTGGCCAGCGAGACCGCGACCGTGAAGCGAGCGAGAGAGAGGCGCATCGCGCGAGGGTAGCGTGGCGCGCCGTGGGGGTGAAGCTCCGGTGAAATCGAGGAAATCCCCCGTCGAACCGAGGTCACTCCTCGTCGGCGCGGAGCTTGGCGAGGACGCTGAGATCCTCGAGCGTCGAGGTGTCGCCCGTCGATTCGCGCCCGGCGGCGACGTCCTTGAGCAGGCGCCGCATGATCTTCCCGCTGCGCGTCTTGGGCAGCGCGTCGGTGAAGCGGATGGTGTCGGGCCGGGCGAACTTGCCGATCTCCTTCGCCACGTGCTCGCCGAGCGCCGCGACGAGCTCCGGGCCCGTGGTGGTCCCGGGCCGCAGCGAGACGAACACCACGAGGGCCTGGCCCTTGAGATCATCGGGCCGCCCCACCGCCGCGGCCTCGGCCACCGCGGGGTGCGAGACCAGCGCGCTCTCGATCTCGGCGGTGCCGATCCGGTGCCCGGCGACGTTGAGCACGTCGTCGATCCGGCCGACGACCCAGTAGTACCCGTCCTCGTCGCGGCGCGCGCCGTCGCCCGTGAAATAGAAGCCGGGGACGTCGCTGAAGTACGACTTGAAGAAGCGCTCGTCGTCGTTCCACAGCGTCCGCAGCATCGACGGCCAGGGCTGCTTGAGGACGAGCATGCCGCCCTCGTTGGCGCCGACCGGCGTGCCGTCCTTCTGCACGATGTCGGCGACGACGCCGAACATCGGCAGGCCGGTCGAGCCCGGCTTGGAGGCCGCGACGCCGGGGAGCGTCGTCATCAAGATCGATCCCGTCTCCGTCTGCCACCACGTGTCGACGATGGGGCAGCGATCCGCGCCGATGTTCGTGCGGTACCACATCCAGGCCTCGGGGTTGATCGGCTCGCCCACCGTGCCGAGGAGGCGCAGGCTCGAGAGGTCGCTCTTCTTCGGCCAGTCGTCGCCCTGGCGCATGAAGGCGCGGATCGCCGTCGGCGCCGTGTAGAGCGTGGTGACGCCGTACTTCTCGATCAGCCGCCAGAAGCGGCCCCAGTCGGGGAAATTCGGAGCTCCTTCGTACATCAAGCAGGTCGCCCCGTTGGAGAGCGGGCCGTAGACGAAGTAGCTGTGGCCCGTCACCCAGCCGACGTCGGCGGTGCACCAGTAGACGTCGCTCTCGCGGATATCGAAGACGTACTTGGTGGTGACGTGCACGCCCGCGAGGTAGCCGAGGGTCGTGTGGAGCACGCCCTTGGGCTTGCCCGTCGAGCCCGAGGTGTAGAGGATGAAGAGCGGATCCTCGGCCTCGACGACGGTGGCCTCGCGCGAGGCGCCCAGCGTCTCGCCGACGATCTCGTGCCACCAGAGGTCGCGCCCCTCTTGCATGGTGACGGGGCAGCGCTCCTGGCCGAGGTGCTTGAGGACGATGCTCTTCGTCACGCTCGCGGCCTGCGGCTGCGCGAGGGCCTTGTCGACGGCCGCCTTGAGCGGGAGGACGCTGCCGCGCCGGTAGCCGCCGTCCTGCGTGATCACCACCTTGGCCTGGCTGTCTGCGATTCGGTCACGAATCGCATCGGCCGCGAACCCGCCGAAGATCACCGTGTGCACCGCGCCGAGGCGCGCGCACGCGAGCATGGCCACCGCGACCTCGGGGACCATGCCCATGTAGATGGCGACGCGATCGCCCTTCTCGACGCCGAGCTTGCGGAGCGCGTCGGCGAGCAGCACCGTCTCGCGGTGGAGCTGCGCGTACGTCAGCGTCTTCGTCGCGCCGTGCTCGCCTTCCCAGAGGATCGCCGCCTTGTTGCGCGTCGCCGTCCCGAGGTGCCGATCGAGGCAGCTCTCGGTGATGTTGAGCGTCGCGCCCTGGAACCACTTCGCGTGCGGGAGCTCCCACTCGAGCGTCTTCGTCCACGGCGTGCGCAGCACGAGATCCGCGGTCTCGCGGCGCCAGAACGTCTCCGGGCTCTCGATGCTCTCCTTGTAGAGCGCGTCGTACGCCTCCCGCGAGGGGATGCGCGCGCTCTTGACGAAGTCGGCCGGGGGCTCGAAGCGGCGGGTTTCTTTGAGGTGAGAAGTGATCGCGTCGTGGGACATGCTGAACCTCGCTGGGGCGCGGAGGATAACGCTCCCCCGGCCCGCACGGCGAGAGGGTCAGCGGGGGATCCGAGCGGCCTCGTGCGTTGTATCGTGTCGGCGCGGGATTCCTCGGGAGCTTGCCGCGCGCTTGACGTCTCCTCGACCTTCCAGCACCCTGCCGCGGCCCCCATGCCCAAGGTCACGTTCGTCAACGAGCATCGGATTGTCGAGGTCGAGTCCGGCCGCAAGATCAGCGACGTCGCAGCGGAGCTGGGCATCGCCGTCTGCCGCGAGCAGTTCGCGGGGACCGGCATCGGCGACTACACGGTCTGGGTGAAGGGCCCGGACGGCTGCGTGTCGGCCCCCGGCTTCTGGGAGAAGCTCCGCGGCCTCCGCGGGTGGAAGCGCTACGCCGACAAGGCGCGCATCCTCGGCGACGTGGAGATCTACACGCAAGGCGGCCTCGGCGACCGCCTGCGCGCCCCGCGCCCCGTGGCCCCCGCGCCGACGCCGAAGACCGATCCCACGGCGAAGCGCCTCCCGATCGACGCCTCGGGCACCGCCGCCTACCCGTACGGCAACCCCAAGGCCGTCGGCAAAGGCGAGCGCGACGTCCCCCCGCGCAACACCGGCAAGCCGAAGAAGGCGGGCGCCGCCGCCGCCGCGGTGGAGGACGACGCGGACGACGCCGATGACGAGGCCGACGCCGACGAATAGCCCTGTGCTATGTCGCCCGCGATGACCGAGACACTGGTGATCGGGGGCGGCGTGATCGGGTGCGCCGTCGCGCTCGCGCTCGCCGACAAAGGCCGCAAGGTCACGGTGATCGAGCGCGGCTCCTCCGGCCCGGTCGGCCGCGGCCCCGAGGGCTCGACCGCCGCCGCGGGCATCGTCGGCGCCCAGCTCGAGGCCTTGCACGGCGACTGCGCGCTCTCTCGCCTCTGCCTCCAGAGCCGTGATCGCTACGCCGCCTGGATCGCCGCGATCACCGCGCGCACTGGCCGCGACGTCGAGCTGCGCGACGCCGGCGTGCTGGTCGTGGCCCACGACCTCGCCGCCGTGCGCGCCCTCCACGCCGCGTCTACGTGGCAAGCGCAGGCGGGCTACCGGGTCGACCTCCTCGACGCGGCCGGTGCCCGCGCGATCGAGCCGGCGCTCGCCAGCGTCGTGGCCGGCGGCGTGCATTTCCCCGACGATCCTCGCGTCGATCCGCCCTCCCTCGTCACCGCGCTCCGCCTCGCCGCCTCGCTGGCCGGCGTCGACTTTCGCACCGGTGCCACCGCTTCGCGCGTGGTGATCCGCGACGGCCGCGCCGCGGGCGTGCTGCTCGACGACGGCACGACGATCGCCGCGTCCGCCGTGGTGATCGCCGCGGGGAGCTGGTCCACCTTGATCGGCGAGACCTCGCTCGCCGAAGGCGCCGTGCAGCCCGCGCGCGGCCAGATGGTCGAGCTCCAGGTCGAGGCCCCCGTCCTGCGCGGCGTCGTCGAGTCGCCCGACTGCTACCTCTCGCCGCGCGACGACGGCCGCCTGCTCGTCGGCTCCACCATCGAGCTCGTCGGCTTCCGCGAGGGCCCCACCGCGGGCGCGGTGCGCGATCTCCTCGCGGCGGCGCTCCGCCTCGTGCCCGCGCTCCACGACGCGCGGGTGAACCGCACCTGGGCGGGCTTCCGGCCGAAGACGCACGACGACATGCCGCTGATCGGATCGGTCGGCATCGAGGGCCTGGTGGTCGCCACCGGGCACTATCGCAACGGGGTGCTGCTCGCGCCGATCACCGGGGAGATCGTGGCGGCGCTGCTCACCGGGGGGGCGCTGCCGATCGATGTGGGGCCGTTTGCGCCGCGGCGATCGCTGCCGGCGTCCCTGGCGCGGTAGGCGGCGGGGCCCTCACCCCCGCCCCATACGCGTTAGCCGCATCGAGCGGCCGAGCGACTTCTCCGGCGGGCTGGAGGCGCCCGAACTCGCGCGACGCGCTCAAACAACGGGCGCCTCCAGCCTGCCTCCGAAGCCGCTCGGCCGCTCTCCTGGCTGCGCTGCTTCCTTTCCCCCACGGTTTTGTCGCAATTATGATCGACTAACGCGTATGCCCCCGGTCCCTCCCCGAAGGGCGAGGGGAGTCCAGAATTGCGCAGCTGCGGTGTGGCGTCATGTCGATGACGGGTATGCCGCGGTGGGTTCGAGACTCAATGTCGCGATGACACCCGGTAATCGTTACACAAGACGCCTCCGCCGCCACAGTGCGGCAGAAATGCCGATAGTGGGCATCAATGCTGGAGCTGGGGCAATATCCTGCTCTGTTGGCCTGTAGCCGGACCTCCGTAACGATTCCTCGTGACAGGCCTCCTGAATAAGTGCACAACGATAAATACGCCGTGCAAACCAACCCCTCCTCGAGGGTGAGTCGGTTGCAAGGAATGCCGCCGTCGCCCGATCGGGAGACGGTCTTTCCTCCATCTCCAAAGGAGATTCTCAATGAACCTGATATCGTATGTGAGAGTGTTCGCCGTTGCGTGTATGTCGTGCTCGTTGGGCGCGTGTGTCATGGCCGAGCCCCAGGAGGGAGACACCGACGAGGCTGTCGGGGCGAGCGGGCCAGAAGGGGATGTCGCGTCCACCGCCGAGGCCATTGCCCAGTCGGGGGGCGGTCAATCAGATGCCATGGCGTGCGGTGGCAACGCTCAAAACCGGTGCCTCGCCACGTGCAGCAAGAAGGGGGACACTCTGTTCTACGTGGGATCGCGGAGCGAGCTCGGGGGCGTCTGTGCCACCCCCGGCGAGGAGTACTGTCACGATCATGGGTTCGGCTATCGCACGAAATCATGCTGGGGATACATCAACAACAACTGATCATCGTTTGTTGCGGCTCGGCGGGGGCTCGATGAGCCTTCGCAGCCGTGATCGCCCCCATCCGCGGGCGGTGGGTCCCTTTGCCCTGCAAATGGTAGTGGGTCCCTTGCCCATTCCACCCGATGGTCCCGGTCATTTGCGAGGCGAATGGCCCTACTGCCAAGCACAGGAGAGCGGCCGTGATCAGGTGGCGACGGCGTTTCCGGGCCGCTCCACGCGCTCCAGCAAGGCGAAGAGATCTGCCCGAGCCCCTACCACCCCGATAAGCTCGCACCGCAGCCTCTCAGCCGTCACGATGCGATGGCCTCCAGGCAGCGTCCGCCAGGGAGGTAGTGTGCTCACGACGCACGCGAACAGCCGGGGCTGCCCCGGCCAGGGGCGCACGAGCATCGTGTCGGCACACGGAGCCGCGTCGATCAGCGCCGCGCGGGCCAGCCGCTCCAGGGGTTCTGTGCTCGTGAGGTAGGCTTGTACGTCACCGCCCGCGAGGAACCCCGCTCCGTGCGCGAGTCGCATGGCGGTGTCGACGGCGAACACCGCGTCGTCCCGCAGCGCCTCGATGATCTGCGCCGGCTCGGCGCGCAGAGCCCGCACTGCCGTCGTGCCTTGAAGCCGGAAGAGCACCGGGACGATGTCGACCATGCGGCGCCAGATGGGCCCCCCGAGCTCGCGCAGCATCCGCTCCCGGCGCAGCCGCGCCTGATCGCGCTTGAGCGCGGCGAGGCGCTCCTCCGCGGTGAGCCCACGCTTTCGATCAGCCATCGCGGAGCTCCACCAGCGCGCGGAGGCGTTCGAGGCCGATCTCCGCCTGCTTCAAGACGGGCGCATACCCTTCGGCTCCCGCGTCCGCGAAGAGCGGATCTCGCTCGAGAGACAGAAAGGCGTCCTGCGCTCCGGCGCGCAGGTCCTCGATGCGCACGGGCTCGATGTCGGCGAGCAACCGCACGAGCTCGGCCTCGAAGCCCGTATCCCTCGAGCGCTCGGCCATCACCAGGAGCGCCTGGATTTTGTCCTTCGCCCCCTTGTGCGCCCGCTCGGTGAGGAGCTTGGTGGCCACGAACCCGGCTGGCGTGAGTGTCCGCCCGCCGTCGAGGAGCGCCATCGTGGCCTGTTTTTCGCCGACGATCCTGGAGATGTCCTCGAAGACCATGACCCGGAGCAGGCCGGCGCCGCCGATGTGATCGCCTCGCGCAGGATCACCATGACCCAGCAGATCGAAGCTGATCCCTCGCGCCGGGCTGACGAACGTGGCGGTGCCAGCCTCGTGCTCGTAGCCCTCGCGAGCCAGGGTCGCGACGATCGCCGGCCCCTCGCTCACGACGATCTCCTCGGGGATGGCGATGTCGATGTCCTCCGTCAATGCGGGAACGCTCGTCTCGAACCCGAACAACCCGGATGAGCCGACGAGCACGGCAGTGTCGCCGACCGGGCTCCGCTTGAGCGCCGCCAGGACTTCGAGCGCGATCGATCGATCGGTCACCGGGCGACTCTAGCAGACAGGGTCCACACCGCGTTCACCGCGACCCCGGCGGTGGGCGGCACCGGATCTCGCCGCCACGGTCGGCCATGCTACCTTCGGCCCATGAGCCAGCGCGCCATCATCGAGCCTCCCACCCCGCGCGAGATGTCGCTCGAAGAGTGGGCGGACATGCCGGAAGACGAGCCGGGCGAGCTCGTCAATGGCCAGCTGGTGGAGGAAGAAGTGGCGGACAACCCCCACGAAGTCATCGTGAGCTGGCTCCTTCAAATCCTCAGCAACTGGGCGCGCCCCCGCAAAGGTGTCGTGCTCGGCTCCGAGGCGAAGTACGCGCTGGCAGATGGGCGGGGGCGCAAGCCGGACCTCTCGGTGTTCTTCACGCGGGACCGCAAGCTGCCGCGTAAAGGGGCGATCAGGATCCCGCCCGATCTGATGGTCGAGGTGGTCTCACCGACGCCGCGAGACGGGCGGCGCGATCGCGTGGAGAAGCTCCGCGAGTATGCGAAGTTCGGCCTGCGCTGGTACTGGATCGTCGATCCTCGGCTCCGGAGCCTCGAGATCCTGAGGCTCGGAGACGACGGGCACTACGCGAACGTCGTCAGCGCAGCAGAAGGCGTGATCGAGGTCCCGAGCTGCGAGGGGTTGACGATCGATCTCGATGCCCTCTGGAGTGAGGTCGACGAGGTGGTCGAGGGAGCGGACGAGCCCGAGGCCGAGTGATCTCTCCCTGTCGAGGAGCCTGAGCGGCCTCGGCGTCACCCGCTCCTTAGCCGCGCCCGCACCTTGGCGAGCACCGCCACGTCGGCCGGGGGGAACTCCTCGTCGCGCAGCTCCTCCACGCTCGCCCACCGCACCGCGGCCACGTCGATCGCCCGCGGCTCCGGCGATCCCGCGCGCCGCGACGCCGCGAAGAAGAGCAAGAGCACGCTCTTCATCGCGTAGCGATGGAAGGTGATCTCCAGCGGCTCGCCGACCTCGGCGTCGATGCCGAGCTCCTCCTCGAGCTCGCGCGCGAGCGCGGCGCGCGGGTCCTCGCCCGGCTCGACCTTTCCGCCGGGGAGCTCCCAGGCGCCGGCGAGGTGCGTACCCGTCTTGCGCTGGCTCAAGAGCACGCGCGCGCCCTCGATGATCACGCCCGCGGAGACGATGACAGGAGGCCGCTCGCTTTCCGACATGCGCGGAGCCGACCACGGGCTCGCGGGGCGGGCAAGGGGCGACGAGGGAACGCCTTCCGTGTACCTTGCGCCCGATCATGAACGCTACCCGCGGACGCATCACCATTCACCCTCGGGGCTTCGGCTTCCTGCTCCTCGACACGCCCGAGGGCGAGGTCGCGGCCTTCATCACGCCTCCCGAGCTCAACCCCTTCCTCGATGGGGACATCGTCAGCGCGGTCGTCTCGCCGTCGACGCAGGATCCGACGCGCTTCACCGCGGCGTCGCTCACGCTCGTCGAGCGCACGCGGACCGAGCTCTTCGGCAACGTGGTCACCCACGGCAAGCGGCGCTTTCTCCACGTCGATCGGCTGGTGTCCAACACCGACTGGGCCTTCGAGGACGGCGCGGCCGAGGGCATCGCCGACGGCGCGTTCGTCGTCGCCGCGATCCGCGGGGCGCGCGTCGTGCCTGCTCGCACCGTGGCCGCGGGCGCCGATCTCGGCCTCGAGCGCTGCGTCGTGCGCCACGGCATCCGCGCCATCTTCCCGACCTCGGTGATCGACGCGGCGATGGCCACGGGCGGCGTCAAGCGGCTCTCGGGCAACCGGCGCGATCTGCGCGAGGTGCCCACCGTGACCATCGACGGGCCCAGCACCACCGACATCGACGACGCGCTCTCGGCGCTCCCGGCCGACGCCGACGGCGCGCTCCGCGTGCTCGTCTCCATCGCCGACGTCGACGCCCTCGTGCCCGCCGGCTCGCCCGTCGACGAAGAGGCCCGGCTCCGCGGCACCAGCGTTTACCTCGCCGGCCGCGTCATCCACATGCTGCCCGAGGTGCTGGCGAGCGACGCCTCGAGCCTCGTCGAAGGCAAGGATCGCCCGGCCCTCACCGTCGAGCTGCGCATCGATCCCGAGGGCGCGGTGCGCTCCTCGACGTCTACATGAGCCTGATCCGCTCTCGCGCGCGGCTCACCTACGACGCCGTCGCCGACTACCTCGCCACCGGCGCGCCCGGCTCGATCCCGCCCGCCGTGCTCCCCACGCTCCGCTGGCTGCGCACCGCCGCCGCCCGCCTCTCCACCGTCCGCGCCGCCCGCGGCGGCGTCGAGATCGACCGCGAAGAGGCCTATATTTCGCTCGACGAGGCCACGCACGAGCCCACGGCGATCGCCGCCCGCGGCGACACCGACGCCCACCGCTTGATCGAGCGCCTCATGGTCGCCGCCAACGAGGCCGTGGCCGCCTGGCTCGTCGATCGCGGCCTCCCGGGCATGTTCCGCGTCCACGACACGCCCACCCCCGACAAGGTGGAGATGCTCGCGCGCTTCGCCCACAACTTCGGGATCGAGGCCGGCTTCGGGCGCGAGCTCAGCCCGCGCGGGCTCGCCGCGTTCGAGGCGCAGTTCCGCGGCTCGTCGATGGCTCCGGCCATCCGCACCGTCCTCGGCAAGACCCTCGGAACCGCGCGCTACACCGTGCACCCCAGCCTGCACTTCGGCCTCGCCGCGCCGCTCTACCTCCACTTCACCTCGCCGATTCGCCGGTACGCCGACCTCGCGGTGCACCGCATCATCAAGCGCTACCTCGGCGGCGACCGCTCGCAGCTCGCCGGCGATCCCGCGCTGGAGACGCTGGCGCACCACGTCAACCGCGCCGCCCGCCGCGCCGGCAAGGCCGAGGCGGAGCGCCACCGCATGCTGGTGGCCCGCCTCTTCGCCAGCCGGATCGGCGAGCATTTCACGGGCAACATCGTCTCGATCAAGCCCTTTGGCCTCGTCGTGCAGATGGTCGGCACCGGCGCGACGGGCACCGTGGCCATGGACGCGCTCCCCGACGGCCCGTACCGGATCGAGGCCGACGGGCACGGCGTCTCCAACGGCGAAGACCGCTACGGCATCGGCGACCCGGTCGACGTCGAGATCGCCGGCACCAACGAGGAGCTGGGCCGGGTCGACCTCGTGCCGGTCCCGTTGTAAACGGGTCTCCATGTCCACGACTGCAACGCTGGTCGGTCCCCGCCTCCTCGTCGTCGGCAGCGGCGGCATCGGCGGCGTGGTCGCGGCGCACCTCTTCGAGCAAGGGCACGACGTCACGGCGCTGACGACCAACCAGCTCATCGCCGACGCCATCAACGCCGGCGGCTTCCGCGTCCGCGGCGAAGGGAGCCCGGGCGTCGTCCGCGGCCGCGCCGTCACCTCGATCCCGAAGTCGGCCGCGCCCTTCGACTACATCCTCCTCGCCACGCAGCCCCCGCAGGTCGAAGAGGCGGCGCGCAGCGTGCTCCCGCACCTCGCCCTCAACGGCGCGATGGTCTGCTTCCAGAACGGCCTCTGCGAAGAGCGGATCGCCGCCATCGCCGGCTCCGATCGCACCCTCGGCGCCATCGTCGCGTGGGGCGCGTCGATGGTCGAGCCCGGCGTCTACGATCGCACCTCGGCCGGCGGCTTCGTCCTCGGCCGCATGCACATCGGCAACCCCGTGAGCGAGGAGGCCGTCCCCGACTCCGAGGAAGAGTTCCGGCCCCCGATCCACGACCTCCGCGTCGACCTCCGCCTCGACGAGCTCGCGCGTATCCTCGAGGCCATCGGCCCCACGACGACGTCGACCAACCTCGCGGGCGCGCGCTGGTCCAAGCTGGCGATCAACTGCGCCATCTCCTCGCTCGGCACCGTCGGCGGCGATCGCCTCGGCGTGCTCATGCGCCACCGCCACGTCCGCCGCCTCGCGCTGGAGATCATGACCGAGACCGTCGCCGTGGCCCGCGCGCTCGGCATCACGCTCGAGAAGGTCTCGGGCACGCTCGACCTCGAGTGGATCGCGCTCACCGACAGCGAGCGCATCGCCGCGGGATCGCCGGGCCTCTTCGCCAAGCACGCCCTCCTCCTCGCCGTCGGCGCCCGCTACCGCCGCCTGCGATCCTCGATGCTCGCGGCGATCGAGCGCGGCCGCCCCCCCGCTGTCGATTTCCTCAACGGCGAGGTGGTCGCGCGCGGCAAGGCCCTCGGGATCCCCACGCCGATCAACGCCGCCATCCGCGAGCAGGTCCTGGAGATCGCCGCCGGCAAGGCCCGCCCCAGCCTCGATCTCATGCGCCGCTTCTTCGAGCGCACGCGCGCCGTCGCCGGCGCCGCGGCCGACGCCTCCTACGGCGGCGACGTCGCGCCCCCCTCGCTCGTCCCCGAAGAGCGCCCGTTCCCGCCCGCCCCCGTCTACGAGACCGAGCCGACGCTGCAAACGGGCTCGCCCCTCTCCAGGGCCAACCCCTCCTTGAGGGACTCCGAGGCCACGCCCATCCCCTCCTCCACGTTTGATCCTCTGGCCATCGAGAGCCCCTCTCCCACGCCCATCCCACCGTCGGACGACGCCGAGCCGAGGAGCTGAGATGCTACGTTGTGAAATCCTCTCGACCGGTGACGAGGTCCTCACCGGGATGATCGCCGACACCAACGCGGCCTTCCTCGCCGATCAGATGGGCTCGCTCGGCTTCGAGGTCCTCCGCCACTCCACGGTAGGCGACGACCGCGCCATCCTCGAAGAGACGTTCCGCGCCCTCGGCGCCCGCGCCGACGTCGTCCTCTGCACCGGCGGGCTCGGCCCCACCGTCGACGACCTCACGACCGAGGTCGCCGCGAGCATCCTCGGCGTCGGCATGAAGCTCGACGAGCCCGCGCTGGCCTACATGGAAGGCCTCTGGAAGAGCCGCGGCCGGCCGATGCCGGAGAACAACCGCAAACAGGCCATGCTCCCCGAGCCCGCCGACGTCCTCACCAACCCCATCGGCACCGCGCCGGGGTTCAGCGTGAAGATCGGCAATGCCCACTTCTTCTTCATGCCCGGCGTCCCCCGGGAAATGAAGCGAATGTTCGCCGAGCAGGTCATCCCCCGCCTCCAGAAGCTCCAGCCCGATCCCACGGTGTTCGACGTCCGCGTCTACCGCTCCTTCGGCCTCACCGAGTCCGCCGCCGATCAGGCCCTCGCCGGCCTCGAGTCCGCCTTCCCCGGCGTCAAGCTCGGCTTCCGCGCCCATTTCCCGGAGATCCAGATCAAGCTCACGGTCAAGGGCCCGGACATCACCGAGGCTCGAGCTCGACTCGAGGCCGCCGCCGACGAGGTCAAGAAGCGAATCGGCCCCAACATCTTCTCTGACGGAGAGGCGATTGAAGCCGTGATCGGCGCCGCCCTCCGCCGCGACAACGCGACAGTCTCCACCGTGGAGAGCTGCACCGGCGGGATGATCGCCCAGCTCATCACCAACGTCCCGGCGCGTCGGACTACTTCGATCGCGGCTTCGTCACCTACACCGAGGCCTCCAAGCGCGATCTCGTCAACGTGCCTGAATCCGTGATCGCCGAGCACGGCGTGGTCAGCGAAGAGTGCGCGCGAGCCATGGCCGACGGCGCCAGGGCCGTCGCCAAGACCACTTATGCCATCTCGGTCACCGGCATCGCCGGCCCGGGCGGCGGCACCACCGACAAGCCGGTTGGCCTCGTCTACATCGGCCTCGCCGGCCCCAAAGAGACGATCGTCCGCCGCATCAACTGGCCTGGCCAGCGCGAGCAGATCCGCGGGATTGCCGCCATGGTCGGCCTCGACTTGCTCCGCCGCGCCTTGCAAGGGCTGGAGCTCACGGCGCCCGAGCTCGCTCAGCGCCGCGCGCGGTAACCAGCCCCCAATTCACCCCGCTTGCTTCGGGGCCCATCTTTCGACAAGGTGATCCGCCATGACGTCCCTCGCCTTCGCGATGCCGGACCCGATGCTCGACACGAGCGGCATCGTGCCGCCGCCAAGCAACCTCTACAGCGACGAGCCGACGATGGAGACGTATGCCCACTTGATGCAGATGATCCTGCTCCTCGAGAGCTTGGAGCTCTTCTGGAAGGACCGGCAGGACTTCTTTGCGGCGGGCAACCTGACCGTCTACTTCAGCCCGCGGCAGCTCAAATCCGAGCACTTCCGCGGCCCTGATTTCTTCGTCGTGCTCGGGACGGACCGGCGACCGCGCAAGAGCTGGACAGTGTGGGACGAGGATGGCCGTTATCCCAACATCATTGTGGAAATCCTCTCGGCGAGCACAGAGGCCATTGATCGAGGCCTGAAGAAGCAGATTTACCAGGACGTCTTTCGGACCCCCGATTACTTCTGGTTCGACCCCGAGACTCATGAGCTCGCCGGCTTTCACCTCGTCGATGGGCGGTACGAGCCGCTCTCCCCCGACGCGGCCGGCCGTCTCTGGAGCGCCCAGCTCGGCCTCTTCCTGGCGGTGCACGAAGGGACGCTCCGGCTCTTCAGCGCGGAAGGCGCGCTCCTGCCCGCAGCCAAGGAGCTCGCGCAGCAAGTGGAGACCGCGGAGCAGCGGGTGGAGACTGCGGAGCAGCGGGTGGAGAACGCGGAGCGACGGTCAGCGCTCCTGGCCGAGAAGCTGCGGGAGCTCGGTATCGATCCCGACTCGTTGAAATAAGCGCTCTCGGGCGGGCGAGATCGCTAATCCTACTCACCCATAACGCACCGAGAGAATCTCAATCTCGATCTCCCCCGCCGGCCGCCTCACGGTGATCACATCCCCGACGCTCTTCCCGAGGAGCGCCCTCCCGATCGGGGATCGCCAGCTGATCTTCGTCGCCTTGGCGTCAATCTCGTCCTCTCCGACGATCTGGAGCGTGCTCTTCGTCCCGCTCTCGTCCTCGAGGTCCACCGTCGCGCCGAAGAAGACCTTCTCTCCCTTCTGCTTCGCCGGGTCCACGATCACCGCGATCTCCAGGCGCTTGCGCAGGTAGCGCATCCGCCGGTCGATCTCGCGCAGCTTCTTCTTGCCGTAGATGTACTCGGCGTTCTCGGAGCGGTCGCCCTGCGCGGCGGCCTCGGTCACCTCGTTCACGATGTGGGGGCGGTCGACCCCGCCGAGGCGCGCCAGCTCTTCTGTCAGTCGGCGCGCACCCTCCGGGGTGATGTAGTTCGGGTTCGGCTCAGCCACGGGGCCACTTCCTAGCATGAGCCGTTTTCGCGCGCGCCGTCGGATGCTAACAGCGTCCGCATGGCTCGCACCCGATCGCACCTGTCCGCTCTCTCTCTGGTCGCTCTGGCCGCTGCGGTCTCCGCTTGTGGGCCCGAGGCGCCGCCGGTCACGCCGCCGCCGCCGGAGCCGCCGCCGCCCGCGGTCACCGCGAACGCGAGCGCGGCCAAGCCCGTGGAGAAGGCGCCGAAGGCACCGAAGACAGCGTTCGAGAACCCCGGCGGGATGTGGATGCCCGAGCAGCTCCCCGAGCAGGCCGCCACGCTCAAGTCGGTCGGCCTCGAGATCGATCCGGCCGCGCTCTCGCAGCCGACGTCGGAGATCCTCGGCGCCGTCGTCAGCCTCGGCGGGTGCTCGGCCTCCTTCGTCTCCGACGAGGGTCTGGTCATCACCAACCACCACTGCGCGACCGGCGCGCTCCAGTTCAACTCCACCCCGAAGGAGAACCTCCTCGTCGACGGCTACCTCGCCAAGACGCGCGCCGACGAGCGCTGGGCCGGGCCCACCGCGCGCGTCTTCGTCACGCAGTCCTCGCGCGACGTGACGAAGGAGGTCAACGACGGCATCGCCAAGATCAAATCCGACAAGGATCGCCACGACAAGATCGAGGAGCACACCAAGGCCCTCGTCACCGCCTGCGAGAAGGACCGCCCCGGCCTGCGCTGCACCGTCGCCGAGTACTTCGGAGGCCAGCAGTACCGGCTGATCGAGCAGCTCGAAATCAAGGACGTGCGCCTCGTCTTCGCCCCCCACGCGGGCGTCGGCAACTACGGCGGCGAGATCGACAACTGGCGCTGGCCGCGCCACGGCGGCGACGTCTCGATCTACCGCGCCTACGTCGGCAAGGACGGAAAATCCGCCGATCACGCCGCGGACAACGTGCCGTATCACCCGCCGCGCCGCCTCAAGCTGGCGTCGAAGCCGCTCGAGCAAGGCGACATGGTGATGGTCGCCGGCTACCCGGGGCAGACCAACCGCCTGCGCACCGCCGACGAGGTCGATGACAACGTGGGCTGGGGCTACCCGTACCGCATCAAGTTCTGCGAGGACAACCTCGCGCTCCTCGATCAGCTCACCAAGGGCAACTCCGATCTCAAGATCAAGGCGACGCCCTTCATCCGCGGCCTCGGCAACACGCTGACCAAGTTCCGCGGGATCGTCGACGGCCTCGGCAAGGGCGGGCTCGCCGAGCAGAAGAAGAAGGAAGAGGCCGATCTCAAGACTTGGGTCGCCGCCGACGCCACGCGCAAGGCCGCCTACGGCGACGTGCTCGACAAGATGGCCAAGCTCGCCGTCGAGGTCCGCAAGACGCGCGAGGCCGACGCGGCGCTGGGCGAGGCCTACCGCATGGTCCTGCTCCTCGACTCCGCCGGCAAGATCGTGCGCATGGCCGAGGAGCGCCCCAAGGCCGACGCCAAGCGCGATCCGTCCTTCCAGGAGCGCAACTGGCAGCGCCTCGAGCAGAGCGAAGAGGCGATGCAGAAGCGCTACGACCGCACGCTCGACAAGGCGCTGCTCAAGCTGGCCCTCCAGCGCGCGGCGCGGATCCCCGGCAAGGAGCGCGTCCCGGTGGTCGCGGCGATCGTCGGCAAGGGCGACGTCACCGACGCCAAGATCGACGCAGCGATCGAGGCGCTCTTCCAGAGCACGGGCCTCGAAGATCTCGCCGCGCGCGTGAAGCTCTTGAAGACGGCGACGCTCGCCGATCTCAAGAAGAGCAAGGATCCGTTGATCCAGCTCGCCCTCAAGCTCCGCCCGCTCCAGAAGGCCATGAACGATCGCTCGGACGCCTACGACGGCGCGATGGCGACGCTCAAGCCGGTGTTCATCGAGGCGCTCCAGAAGCACTCGAAGACGCCGCTCGCGCCCGACGCCAACAGCACGCTGCGCGTCACCTACGGCACGGTGCGCGGCTACAGCCCGGCGCCCGGCGCGCCTGTCTACAAGCCCTTCACCGTCCTGTCGGAGATGGTCAAGAAGCACACCGGGGCCGAGCCGTTCAACGCGCCCGCCGTGGTGCTCGACGCGATCGCGGCCAAGAAGTTCGGCCCGTACGTCGATCAAGATCTCGGCGAGGTGCCGATCGACTTCCTCTCCGATCTCGACATCACCGGCGGCAACTCGGGCTCGGCCACGCTCAACTCGCGCGGCGAGCTCGTCGGCCTCGCCTTCGACGGCAACTACGAGTCGATGGCCTCGGACTGGCTCTTCCTGCCGAGCATCACGCGCACCATCCACGTCGACCTGCGCTACGTGCTCTGGCTGCTCGACGCGGCCTACCCCGGCGATCACATCCTGAAAGAGATGGGCGTCACGCCCGCGATCCCGTGAGCCGCGCGCCGTCCCTCCCTCCCGTGGTCCAGGCGGGGCACCCCGTGCTCCGCGCCGCGGCCGAGCTGGTCGATCCCGCCTGGATCGGGGGCGAGGAGATGCGCGCGCTCGTGCAAACGATGGTCGCCGTGATGCGCGCAGCCCCCGGCGTCGGCCTCGCCGCGCCGCAGATCGGCGTGCCCCTGCAGGTGATCGTCCTGGAGGACGCCGAGGCCTTGATGGCCAGGCTCACGCCCGCAGAGCGTGCCGCCCGCGGCCGCGTGCCGTACCCGCTCCAGATCCTCGTGAACCCCAGGCTCACGCCGATCGGCGACGAGCGCGCCACGTTCTTCGAGGGCTGCCTGAGCGTGAAGGGCTACATGGCGCTGGTAGAGCGCGCGCTCGAGGTCGAGGTCGCGGCCCTGAACGAGCGCGGCGAGGAGGTCTCCTTCCGCGTGAGCGGCTGGCCGGCGCGCATCCTCCAGCACGAGGTCGATCACCTGCGCGGCACGCTCTACGTCGACCGGATGCTCACCCGCACCCTCTGCTGCAACGAGGAGGCGCCGCGCTGGATCGGCCTCTCCGCGAGCGAGACGCGCGCCAAGCTCGGCATCGACTGAGCCTCATTTCCCCAAGAAATAGTTGGCGCAGCAGCCCTCGTCGAAGTCGCAGGCTGCGTTGTTCTTCTCGTAGCAAGCCCCCGAGAAGCTCCCGCTGTCGACCGTGCACACGCACTCGATGAGCCCGCTGGGGATCGGCTTGCAGGCGGTCTTCGTGAACGCGCTTCCGCCGCATGTCCGTATGCACGAGCACGTCGACTGGCCGGCGCCGCTGCACGACACCTCGCATCCGTTGGCGTCGAGCGATACCGATCCGGTGGTCGCGCTCGAGCCGGTCGTGACCGCCGCTCCGCTGTCGCCCCCTCCAGCGCCGCCGCTCGGCTCGCCGTCGATGATCACCTCGCTCCCGCACGCCAGAAGCGAGATCCCCGCGAACGCTCCGACCAGAAGGTGCCTCATGTTCGTGGTGAGTGGACGCCTCCCCGCCGAGGCATCTCGAAATCAGCGGGTCAGTAAAATTTCATCTGAACGTTGGTGATCCCGCCGATCTGGGGTCTTTTTTTTCTTGGAACATCAGCGCGGGGCCCCTGTCATTCCCGGCGTGGACGCGGTGAGCGTCGGTGAGAGCTGAACCCGAAGACGCGTGAGCGCTCGGAAGCTCGGATCGACGGAGACCGCGATGATGGGGCGAGCGCGCGCCGCAGCGGCGGCGGGCGTGAGCTCGATTGAAGCCCGACGCTCGACGTCAGGGCGATGGAAGGTTGGTTTCCCATGGCGACCCAGAAGAGCGGCCCGGTTTCTTTTTCGACCACCTCCGAGAACCCCTTTCTTCAGGGACGTGAGATGAACCTCTTCAGCAGCAAGTCTTTCGAGATGGAAAACCCCTTCGCGCAGGCCTCGGACGAGGTCGCGGCGGACGCGCCCGAGGGCTCGTACACCTACCAGCTCGTGCAGAGCGGCCCGGCGGTGATCGCGGAAGAGGTCGAGACGCCGGCCCGCGCGGTCGAGGTCGTGATCCGCTGGGGCGCCACCACGCTCCACGTCGCGCACCTGACGCCCCCGCGCCCGTTCTTCGTGGGCGAGTCGTCGGACAAGGCCAACGCGTGCGACTTCTCGCTCCCCGCCGAGCGCATCGGCGCGGCGCGGATGCCGCTGCTCCTCACGGGCGAGGGCGGCCAGGTGCGGCTCGTCGTTCCGGTGAACGCGACCGGCTCGATCACCGTCGCGGGGCAGGCGACGCGCAACGTGCGCGAGATGATCACCACGGCGGCGCCCTGCGCGTCGCTGGCAGGCGCGGTGGAGATCCCGCTGCCCGAGGGCTCGAAGGCCGAGCTCGAGATCGGCGGCATCAGCTTCGCGGTCTCCACGGTGCACGCGGGTCGCGCCGTCGGCGGTCGCTTCCGCCTCGACGCGCGCGGCCTGCCCTACCACGCGCTCTCGCTGCTGTTCCACGCGGGGCTGCTCGCGGCGACCGCGGTCTTCATGCCCTCGATGGCGATGGCCGATCAGGACGGGATCAGCGAGACGCAGCGCTACGAGCTGCAGATGCGGCTCGACGCCATCGCCGAGCGCGAGCCCGACCAGCAGAAGAAGGACGAGAGCGTGGCGCAGAACAGCGGCCCCTCGGGCGGCACGGGCGCCGAAGCGAAGGGCGAGTCCGGCAAGATGGGGAGCCAGAACTCTTCGGCCACGAACGGGCGCTACGGCCTGCTCGGCCCGAAGGACAACACCGACGTGCGGCCCTCCCGCGCGCAGGCGCTCCAGGACGCGTCCACGTTCGGCATGATCGGCATGCTGAACGCAGGGCTCGGCGGCGATCCCAACGCGGTCACGGTCGCGTGGGGCGGCGACGAGAGCGTCGGTCGTGACTCGAAGAACGCGCTCGGCAACATGTGGGGCCAGACGATCGACGAGGCGGGCGGCGCGGGCGGGCTCGGCCTCACCGGCATCGGCGAGGGCGGCGGCAGCAAGTACGACGACATCGGCCTCGGCCGCGTCGGCACGGTCGGTCACGGCAACGGCCTCGGCGATGGACAGGACTTCGGCAACGGCCGCAGCCATGGCCTGCTCCCGGGCGGTCACGTCGCCAAGGCGCCCGGCCTCGTGCGCGTCGGTGTCGCGAGCGTGAGCGGCCGGCTCCCGCCCGAGATCATCCAGCGCACGGTCCGGCAGAACTTCGGTCGCTTCAAGTTCTGCTACGAGACGGGCCTCCGCACGAACCCCAACCTCCAGGGGCGCGTCTCGGTCCGGTTCATCATCAACCGCGAGGGCGGCGTCGCCAGCGCGGAGAACGGCGGCTCGGATCTGGCGGACGCGAGCGTCGTGTCCTGCGTGACGCGGGCCTTCTACGGGCTCTCGTTCCCGCAGCCCGAGAACGGGATCGTCACGGTCACCTACCCGATCGTGTTCTCTCCCGCGAACTGAGCGTCACGCTCCCTCTCCACCGCGGCCGGTGGCCCGCGCGGATATCGCGCTGGGTCGCCGGCCTTTTTTCGAGCCTTGTCGTGGCTTTGAGCGCCGCTTCCCACTACCCTCGGGCCGCGTGCGACTCCTGCTGATCCACACCGGCGGCACCCTGATGATGCGCGGTGGCGACGCGGCGCCGCTCGCGCCCGACGTCTACACGCAGGACCTGATCGCCGAGCTCCCCGTCCTGCGGAAGATCGCGGCGATCGAGACGAAGATCCTCTTCAACCTCGACTCGAGCAACCTCCAGCCGCACCACTGGGTCTCGCTCGCGGCCACGGTGCACGACGCGCTGCCGCGCTACGACGGCGTGGTGATCATCCACGGCACCGACACCATGGCCTACACGGCGAGCGCCCTCGCGTTCCTGCTCCCGGGGCTGGACCGGCCGGTGGTGCTCACGGGCTCGCAGACGCCGCTCGCCGACGTGCGCAACGACGCGCGCACCAACCTCGTCGACGCCTGCCACCTCGCGACGATGCGCATCCCCGAGGTGGGGATCGCCTTCAACTCGCGGCTCCTCCGCGGCTGCCGCGCCACCAAGCTCGACGCGTGGGGGATGAGCGCGTTCGGCTCGCCCTCGTGCGCCCCGCTCGCGGAGCTCGGCGTCGGCGTGCAGATCGGCACGCACCTCCTCGCCCCGCGCGCGCCCGCGGCGTTCGACCCGCGGATCGAGCCGCGCGTCCTCGCCGTGCGCACCTTCCCCGGGCTCGATCCCAGGCTCCTCCAGGGCGCGCTCACCGCGGGCGTGCGCGGCCTGCTGATCGAGGCCTTCGGCGCGGGCAACATCCCGGTGCTCGAGAACTCGCTCATCCCGGTCCTCGACGCGGCGCGCTCGCTCGACGTGCCCGTGGTGCTCGCCAGCCAGTCGCCGCGCGGCTCGGTCGATCTCGGGCGCTACGAGGGCGGCGTCGCCGCGGCCAAGGCGGGGGCGATCGGCGCGGGCGACATGACGTCGGAGGCCGCGCTCACCAAGCTCATGGTCGCGCTCGGGCGCGCCGGGGGCGAGGCCGGCGCCGAAGGCCGCATCCACGCCGCGCGCGAAGCGTTCGCTCGCGCCAGCGCGGGCGAGATGAGCTGACGCGCGTGGATCCCGCGCGCAAGCGCCGCGTCGAGAGCGCGCTCTTCGTGGTCTTCACCAGCCTCGCCTTCGCCGTGAGCGGGCCGCTCGCGCGCTGGGCTCGGCCCACGGATCCGCTCCTCATCGCCTTCGGTCGCCTCGCGCTCGCGGCGCTCCTCCTCGGCGCGATCGAGGCGCGCGCGCTCCGGCCCGCGCTCGCCGGGCTCACCGCGCGGCAGCGGCTCACCGTGCTCGGCGCAGGCGCGCTCCTCGCAGCGCATTTTGCCTGCTTTCAGATCGGCCTCGATCGCACCTCGCTCCCCGCCGCGCTCTCGCTCGTCTCGCTCGAGCCGCTCAGCGTCGTCCTCTGCGCCTGGGTCCTGCTCGGGATGCGGCCCTCGCGCCCCGAGCAGATCGGCGTCGTCGTCGCCACGACCGGCGCGCTGCTCGTCGCGCGCGGGGCAGGCAAGGGCGAGCATCACCTCGCCGGCGATCTCCTCGTGCTCGCCGCGGTCGGGCTCTACGGCCTCTACCTCACCGTCGCGCGCGCCCTCAAGGACGCGCTCCCGGCGCGCAGCTACGCGGCGCTCGTCTACGCCGGCGCCGCGGCGATCCTGGCCTGCGCGCTCGCCGTCGTCCCGCGCGATCCCGCGGCGGGGCCGATCTGGCCTCCGCCCGATCGCGGCCTCATCGCCATCCCCCTCATCGCGCTGGTGGCCACGGTCCTCGGGCACACCGCGGTGCAGACGGCCTCGCGCTTCTTGCCGCCGGCGATCGTCGCGCTGGTGTCGCCGGGCGAGACGCTCGGCGGGATCGTCCTCGGCGCTGTGTTCCTGAGCGAAACTCCGGCCGCGACGGAGATCGCCGGCGCGCTGATCATCCTGGCCGGATCAGCGATCGCGATCTTCGCGCCGAGGCCCGCGCCCCCGCGTCCTGCGGCTTGACGTCGCGCTCCCCGAGAGAACCTTCTCGGGATGGATCGTCCGATCACGATCGTGCACCTCGTCCTTACCCTCGACGTCGGCGGCCTCGAAGAGGTCGTGCTTCGCCTCCTCGCCCACACCGATCGCACCCGGTTCACGCCGCTCGTCTATGCGCTCGACGCGCCGGGCGCGATGGCCTGGGAGCTCGACGCGCTCGGCGTGCCGCTGCGGGTCTTCCATCGCGCGCCGGGGATCGATCTCGCGCTGCCGATGCGCCTCGCGCGGTGCCTCGCGCGCGAGGGTGTCCGCCTCGTCCACACCCACAACGTCTCGCCGCATTTCTACGGCGCCGTCGGGGCGAGCCTGGTCCGCGCCGGCGCGAGCCGCCGCGCCGGGCCGCGCGTGATCCACACCAAGCACGGCCGCAACCTGCCCCACCTCCCGCGCCGCGTGCTGCTCAACCGCTTCGCGTCGTCGCTCACCGATCGCGTCGTGGCGGTGAGCGACGACGCCGCCGAGGTGGCCCTGCAGGTCGAGCATGTGCCTTTGAACAAGGTGATGACGATCCGCAACGGCGTTGACACGGCGCGGTTCTGCCCCGGCGATCCGCGGGCCGCGCGCGCGCTCCTCGGGCTGCCCGAGGCGGGGTTCCACGTCGGCGTGGTCGCTCGCCTCGCCCCGGTGAAGGATCACGCGACGCTGCTCGAGGCCTTCGCGCTCCTGCGCCGCGAGCGCGGAGACGCGCACCTCACGCTCATCGGCGAGGGGCCCGAGCGCGCTACGCTCCAGGCTCGCGCCGAGGCGCCCGACCTCGCCGGCTCGGTCCACTTCGCCGGTGAGCGCCGGGACATCGCCTCGGCGCTCCCCGCGTTCGACGTCTTTGCCCTCTCCTCCACGTCGGAGGGCATCTCGCTCACGCTGCTCGAGGCGGCCTCGGCGGGGCTCCCGATCGTGGCCACGCGCGTCGGCGGCAACCCCGAGGTCGTCATCGACGGCGAGACGGGGACGCTGGTCCCGCCGCGCGATCCCGTGGCCTTCGCGGCGGCGCTCGCGGACCTCGCCCGGCGCTCGGACCGGGCCGCGCTGGGCCGCGCGGGGCGCGTCCGTGTTGAACGTGGGTTCAGCGTCGAAGGAATGGCCGGCGCTTACCAGGATCTTTACGCTGAGGTCCTCGGCGGAGATCCGTGAAGCTTTGCTGCCGCCATCTTTCCTTGGCGGCTCTTGCCTGGCAGAGTATCTGGCATCCGATGTCCGACGTCCCGCGACAGCCGCCCCCGAAAAAGGAGGTCGCGCTGGCCCTCCTCGAAGGGTCCAGCCTGTTCGTCCACCTCGATCCGCGCCGCCCCGGCGTCCTCGTGCCCAAGGGGTTCACGGGGCAGCATCAGCTCGTTTTGCAGGTCGGGCTCAACATGGCGATCCCGATCCCCGACCTCAAGGTCGACGACGTCGGCGTCTCCTGCACGCTCTCGTTCAACCGCTCGCCCTTCTGGTGCCGCCTCCCGTGGTCGGCGATCTACGCGCTCGTGGGCGAAGACGGGCGCGGCATGGTCTGGCCCGACGACGTGCCTCAAGAGGTCGCGGCGCAGATGCAGAAGCAGCAGCAGACGCCGCCGCCGGGCAAGGCCGCCGCGGGGAAGAAGCCGCGCCCCAAGCTCGCCGCGGTCGAGTCGGAAGAAGACATCGCGCGCCGCGAGGCGAACGAGAAATCGAAGCCCACGCCGATCCGCCGCGGGCTCGAGGCCGTGCCGCCGGCCCGCTCCTCGCCGCGCGCCGTCCCCAACGCCGAGCCCGCGCCCGCGCCGCGCTCCATCGGCGGCTCCGAGGCCGAGGTTTTGCCGATGGACAGCGGCGATTCTCCCGAGCTCGCGCCGGTCCCCCCGGCTCCGGCCGCCCGCGGCAAAAAGGCGAAGCGCGAGCTGCCGCCTTACCTCCGCGTCATCAAATAGTCTGTAAATGAAGCCTTTTTGCGACGGGGCCGCCCGGCATTCGACGGCCGCGTCGTGCGGGCTCTTCCCCGGGCTCCCTGGCGCGCCCGTTTTCGCGTAAGTTCGCGTCGATGCCTCGGACGCTAAGGCGCGCCATCGTCGCGCTTTCTCTGATCGGACTGATGATCGGCCTCGAGTTCGGCTTCGAGCGCCTCGTCACCGACGCGGCGTGGCGACAGCTCGCCCTCTTCGCGATGGTCAACGTCATCGCCGCGCTCTCGCTCAACGTGATCAACGGGATGGCGGGGCAGTTCTCCATTGGCCACGCCGGGTTCGTCGGCGTCGGCGCGTACACCGGGGCCGTCGTCTCCTCCAACCTGCACGTCTGGCTCTTCCTCAATCACCACACCGAGAGCGCGCCGCTCTTCCAGAACTCCTTCCTGGTGATGCCGATCTCGCTGCTCGCAGCGGGCTTGGTGGCGGGCGTCTTCGGCTTCGTCGTCGGCTTGCCGAGCCTGCGCCTCAAGGGCGACTACCTGGCCATCGTCACGCTCGGCTTCGCCGAGATCTTCCGCCTGGTGATCGCCACCGCGCCGACCGGCAAGGACGTGGGCGGCGGCATCGCCGGGGCGCTGGCGACGCTCGGCGGGCCGATCGGCTATGCCGGCCCCGACAAAGGCCACATCGCCGAGACGGTCACCGACCCGGAGACGCTGACGCGCCTGCTCTCCTACGAGAACAGCGGCGTGCCCCAGTACGGCGGCCCGTTCTGGATCTTCGGCGCCGTCGTGCTCTTCACGATCATCGCCTGGCGCCTCAAGTTCTCCGGCTGGGGCCGCGCCCTCCGCGCGCTCCGCGAAGACGAGATCGCCTCGGCCGCGGTCGGCGTCGATCCCACGCGCTACAAGGTCACCTCGTTCGTGATCGCCGCGATCGGCGCGGGCATCGCCGGCGGCCTCCTCGCCTCGATGCGCGACGGCAGCCCGACGGTCCAGCCCGAGCAGTTCTCGTTCACCTACTCGTTCGACGTCATCACCATGGTGATCCTCGGCGGCTCGGGGAGCGTCACCGGCGCCATCGTCGGCGGCGTCTTCGTCACCTTCACCGTGAAGATGATCGAGCAGCTCCAGGGCCTCGACAGCGTCCAGGCGCTCAAGCTCGCGCACCCCGCGCTCGACCTCAACGCGCTGCGGATGGTCATCTACGCCTCGGTGCTGATCGCGCTGATGATCCTCCGCCCCGAGGGCCTCTTCGGCGAGCGCGAGCTCTTCAAGAAGGCCAGGACCAAGGCCACGCCGCGCAAGGCTGATCCCGACGCGCCCGCGGCCGATCCCGCGCCGCCCGTGGCCGAGCCCGAGAACACGGAGGCCAAGTGAGCGCTCCCCACGACGAAGGTGCTCTCCCCGTGGGCGACGCCGCGA
>FSTQ01000284.1_pt1 | contig 30769 bp, 28 predicted proteins | sample 1637281 | NCBI WGS metagenome assembly FSTQ01 (sample SAMEA3914818, study PRJEB12502) | metagenome | biome: forest; material: soil | place: Canada | collected 2010-06-26 | depth 0.1 m
GAGGTAGAGAGTGGATTCAGAAGTACGGTCGGGATCCGAGCCCGCTCCGTGCCGCGTGGTGTAGGGTCGCCCGATGCCCGAGGACCCTCGAATGAGTCACCCGCGCGGGGCGCGTTTTGTTGGGGCGGTAGCGCTCGGCCTCGCCGCAATCGCCACGAAATGGGGGCTCTTCAATCAGCTGGAGGCGGCGAAGCGCGGCGCTCCAGTCATCTGGATGGCGACGCACGCGCTCTACGCTGCGCCTGGCTTCGGGATGCTCGGGTTACTCTTGCTCGTGTTCGGCGACGCGAAATTTCTCCGCCGATGGATCGAGGTCGAAGGAGAGGATCGCGTCTCGCCAAGGGTTATCTGGTTGATCATCGCAGGTATGATCCCCGGAATGCTCTTTCATTCGTGGCTGCTGACTCGACTGCACGAGCTCGGGTACGACGAGAGCCGCGGATAGAGGCCGCGGGCCGCGTCGCCCGGCGTCCCCCACCTGGCCTCGATGATCAATAGTCCTCCGGCCCGAGCTCGCCGCGCGGCTCCGTCACGTACCGCAGAACGTGTTCTCCACGCGCTCTTCCGGCTTCGGCGGCTCGCTCAGCGAGGCGTGCTCCGGCTGATCCTCGTACGGCCGCTCGAGCACCCGCACGAGCGTTTCGAACGGCTCGAAGTCGTCACGGAGAACGGCGGCCTGGATCAGCGCCTCGATGCGGTGATTGCGCGGAATGAAGGCGGGGTTGGCGAGCCTCATCGCGCTCGCGCGCGCCTCGGGCGCGACGTCCTCCACGGCGAGCCGCCGACGCCAGGCCTCGGCCCAGTCGTGGAAGGCGCCGGGGTGATCGAACAACGAGGCCACCTGCGCGTCGGCGGTGGAGTCCGTCGCAGCGGCGCAGAGCCTGCGGAAGAAGATCGTGTAGTCGACGCTGCTCGACGCGAGGCGCTCCAGCAGATCGGCGGCGAGCGCGGCATCGTCTTCTTCCTCGCGCACGAGCCCCAGCTTCGCTCGCAAGACGCGCGCGTGCGCCGCTTCGAACAGGCCGGTGAAGCTCTGCACGCGCTCGGTCGCCAGGCGGATGGCCTCGTCCTCTTTGGCGGCGAGCAGAGGCAAGAGGGCCTCGGCGAGGCGCGCCATGTTCCACTGGGCGATGCGCGGCTGGTTCGCGAAGGCGTAGCGACCGCCGCGATCGATCGAGCTGAACTTCTTGGCGGGATCGTACTCGTCGAGGAACGCGCACGGCCCGTAGTCGATGGTCTCGCCGGAGATCGACGTGTTGTCGGTGTTCATCACGCCGTGCACGAAGCCGACGCCGAGCCAGCGCGCGACCAGCGTCGCCTGCGCGTCGAGGACGCGATCGAGCAGCGCCAGCGCGTCGTTGCCGCTGCCCGTCGCCTCGGGGTAGTGCCGGGCGAGCGCGTACGAGGCGAGGGTTGCCAGCGCCTCGCGGTCGCCGCGCGCGGCGAAGAACTGGAACGTGCCCACGCGGATGTGGCTCGCGGCCACGCGCGTGAGCACCGCGCCGGGGAGCATCGTCTCGCGCACGACCGCCTCGCCCGTCGTCACGGCGGCGAGCGCGCGCGTCGTCGGCACGCCGAGCGCCGCCATCGCCTCGCTCACGACGTACTCGCGGAGCACGGGCCCGAGCGCGGCGCGTCCATCTCCGCCGCGCGAGAACGGCGTCCGCCCCGCGCCCTTGAGCTGGATGTCGCGCCGCTTGCCGTCCTTGCCCACGACCTCGCCGAGCAGGATGGCCCGGCCGTCCCCGAGCTGCTTCACGAAGTTGCCGAACTGATGCCCCGCGTAGGCGAGCGCGATCGGCTCCGCGCCCTCGAGCAGCGTGTTGCCGGCGAGCGCCAGCGCTCCCTCCGCCGAAGCGAGCAGGTCCGCGTCGATCCCGAGCGCCTCGGCGAGCGCGCGGTTGACCTTCACGAGGCGCGGCGCGCGGACCTTGGTGGGAGAGATGCGCGCGTGGAAGCGGTCCGGAAGCCGCGCGTAGGTGTTGTCGAACGCGAGCCTCATCGGCGAACCTCGCCGCGCGTGGAGCCCAGCTGTGTCATCAGAGCCATCGGCCGATGGTACAGCCATCCCCGCGCCCGCGCCCGCGCCGTGGCCGACGACTGGAAGTGCGTGCGCGCGCGCAGCTGCTCAGGCATCCTCCGCCTCCATGGAAGATGAGCAGCCCTTTCCCAAGCTCGACATCAACGCGATGGCCAGGTCGCTCTTCGAGAACGCGCAGAAGTCGAGAGAAGGGGAGGAGGTGCGGATCCCTGTGACCGCCGACGAGGTGCGATGGTTGGCGCGAAAGCGGGTCTCTCTGGCGCTGGGCACATTACCGTTGTTCCTCTTGCTCGGGTGCGGGGCGCTCTTCGTCTCGCTCAACCTCGCTATCGTGGCGGTGTTCAGCGGGGTCTTCGCGTATTCCTGCATCTCCATCGCAAAATGGCAGCACGGGGTGGCCCGCGAGGCGGTCGACTTCGAGGTCACCGTGAGGGGCAAAGTGCTTCACCTCGCCGGGCAGGCGCCGCGGCCAATCTTGAAGGCCATCGATCGTCCGGACTATTTGCGGCTCCTCTCGACCGACGCCTGGGTCGTCGGGGTGCGGCTCGACAACCGCAGCGACCCGTCCGCGAGCTTCGACCTCCCCGCCTCTCGACAGAGCCGCCGTGCGCTGTGCGAGTCCCTTCGGGCCGCCGGGGTCGACGTCAGGACCGAAGGCAACACGCAAAGGATCGTCGTCTTCATCGTCGGCCTCGCGATAATCGTCTCCGGGTTCATCGCGGCGCGCACTCTCCTGGTACTGACAGCGACGGCGATGTTCACCTGGCCGATACTCTGGGTATTCCTCGGCGCGCTCGTGGTCGTGGCCTGGCTGTGGGGGCGACGGCGCGAGTGAGATCGTCGCTCGCTCAACGATTTCTTCGTTTCGACAGAGAAGTGACGCCGGCAAACCAAGGCTGACGTGCTCGCGAGGCAGGACCGAGGCACCCAGGCGACGAAAGCGTGCACACCTCCCGCGCTCGCGGCGAGCTCGGCTATGGTCGCGGTCATGCGAATACTGCGGACTGTCTTCTTCCCTTTTCTGGCCCTTCTCCTCGCTCCGACCCTCGCTGCTTGCTCCGGCGGGGAGACGCCGCTCGACACGCCGATCGAGGCGCCGAGCGAGAAATGGACCTGGGTCCCCTTCAGCAACGCCTTCTGCGCCAACGGCGATACGACCGGGATCGCCGTCAACCTGACCAGCAAGAGCAAGCGAGTCGTCGTCTACCTCGAGGGCGGCGGCGCCTGCTGGGACGAGAACACCTGTTATACGCTGGGCGCGAGCCAGCATGTCGCTTCAGGCTACGGTGAGGACGAGTTCGAGGCTGATTTCACGGACGAGCTCCCCACCGTCGAGACCGCGAACATCTTCGATCGCAAGGACTCCGGGAACCCGTTCCGGGACATGAGCTTCGTTTACATCCCGTACTGCACCGGCGATCTGCACGGCGGTGACAACGTGGTGACTTACGGAGATCACACGACGCATCACGCCGGCGCCGCCGACGTGGCTGCCTTCCTCAAGCGCATCGTGCCGACCTTCCCCGACGCCGAGCGCGTCGTCCTCGCGGGCGCGAGCGCCGGCGCCTACGGCGCGAGCTTCAACTGGTGGCGTGTGCAGGAGGCCTTTGGCAAGGTGCGCGTGGATCTCCTCAACGACTCCGGACCCCCGCTCGACCCACCGTACCTGAGCGAGACGTACGTGAAGGACTGGCGTGATCACTGGAAGCTGAACCAGGTCATGCCGCCCGACTGCGCTGGTTGCCAGCAGAGCTTCGGCGCGCTCTTCGACTACTACGGCGAGCATCTCGGGGCGAACCGCGCGGCGCTGCTCTCGTACACGACCGACTCGATCCTGCCCATCTACTTCGATATCACGAAGGAGCAGGGGAGCGAGGGTATCGCGAAGGTGGTCGTGGACCATTTCGACCCGTACCCCGGCTTTCACGCCTTCTTCGCGGAGGGTGAGAGTCACGTGCTGCTCACGTCGAAGACGCCGGTCTCGACCAAGGGTGTCAAGCTGCAAGAGTGGTTGGGGCAGATGGTGAACGACGATCCCGCGTGGACCAGCGTGCACCCCTGAGCTTGCTTCGACCCGCGGCGTTGGCTCAAGATGGGGCCATCCTCGCAGCGCGAGGGGGCCCCGCGCGGCTCGCGGATCCGATCTGTCGGCGCAGCTCTGACAATGCCTGACCTTGCTCCTGCGGGTAATTTCGCTACGGTCATGGCCTCTGCGTCATCAGCCGGGCGCCGTCGTTCAAAGGTGCAACGACGATCGAGGCTTCTGGCTCTTGTCGCCGGCCTCGTTCTCCGGGAACATCAACGCCACGATGACGTCCCTTCGCCCGCGCTTCGCTCCGCTCCTCGCGGGCGCGCTCTCTGTCGCCCTCGCCGCTTGCGGCGTCGACGCGAACGATCTCTTCGAGAGCGGCGCGGCGAGCAGCGGCGCGACGAGCGGCGGCGGCGGGCAGGGTGGCAGCGGCGGCGTCGCGAGCAGCGGGGCGGCGACCGGCGACGCGGCGTCCTCGTCGAGCGCGGGGACGTCGAGCAGCGCGGGCGCTTCGACGAGCAGCGGCAGCGCGTCGAGCAGCGGCGCATCGAGCAGCGGGGCATCGAGCAGCAGCGCCGCGAGCAGCAGCGCCGCGAGCAGCAGCGCGTCGAGCGGGACGGGCGGCTGCGTGATGGATGGCTCCGCGTGCGGCGGGGCAGGGGATTGCTGCAACCACCAGTGCAACAGCGGCGTCTGCGGTCCGCCGGGGTGCACCGCCGACGGCCAGGCGTGCGTCTTCGACAACGCCTGTTGTGGGGGCAATTGCTCTGTCGGTAAATGTGGCTGCGTCCCCGACGGGCAAGCATGCTTCCTCGGCAACGATTGTTGCTCGGGGAAGTGCGCGGTGGGCAAATGCGGCTGCGTGGCGGCGGGTCAGACCTGCTTCCTCAACAACGACTGCTGCGCGGGGACCTCCTGCAAGCAAAACAAGTGTCAGCCTTGAGAGAAGCTCTTTGCGAGGATGGAGAGAAGGACGACGATGGCCATGAATGATCGCCAGGATTCGAAGAGCCCCAACGCCTCTGCTGCGCTGAAGACCGGGGCCCGCAACGACGACTCGAGCCTGTTCTCGCTCGACATGATTCGACAGGCCGAAGAGAGCGCCACCCGGGCCTCGCGCGAGCGCGACGACTCGGGGCTCATCGATCTTCACGCGCTGGCCGCCCTCTCGGGCACGGAGCCGGCCCAGGTGACCACCTCTCCTCTGGTCGTGTCGTCCACGGCGGGCCTCTTCGGGGCGCCGGCGGTCCCGGTCAGCGCGCCGGTCGCGCCCGCGCCGTCGGCCGCGGAGGAGGCCAATCCCTTCGCGCGCTCGTCGAAGAGCAAGACTCCGCTCCTGGTGATCGGGGGAGTCGTCGCGGTCGGCGCTGCCGTGGCGGCCTTCTTCGGGATGCAGGGGTCGGGCACCCCGGCGGCCACGGCCGACGCGACCGCGGCCATGGCGCCGGCGATCACCGCGGCTGCGCCCGTGCCTGCACCGGTCACCGCCGCCGCGCCGACGCCCGAGCCGCAGATCGTCGCGGCGACGCCGGGGCAGCGCGCGCCCGCGGCGGAGGCCCCCAAGGCCGCTGCGCCGGTCGCCGTCGCCAAGGCTGCTCCCGCCAAGGCCGCGGCTCCCAAGGCTGCAGCGGCGCCTGCGGCTGCGCCCAAGGAGGCGGCAAAGCCCGCGGGTCCCGTCTGTGACCTCACCTGTCAAATGCAGAAAGCCGTCTCCAAGCCCAAGTGAGGCGGCGGCCCGACTGGTGATCGCGGGCTGACCTGTTTAGAGAGCTTCTCGGCGCGGCGAGGATTCCCATTCTCACCGCGCTGGATCTGCCAGAGAGCGTTTGGAGAAGCGGGACAAGCGGCTATCAACTCCGCCCGGGTCACCGAAAAGAGGTGGACAGGAGGGCCCCGCCGGGCTTGGCTTTCGTTCTATGAGCGATCCCATCCGCCGCCTCCTCCCCGCGCTCGCGCTCGTCCTCGGGGCCTGCCGCGCGGATCCGAGCGCCGATGCTCCGCCGTCCGGCGCGACGAGCGAGGCCTCGCCGCCGCCCGTCACGACCAGCTTCCGGCCGACGGCCGCCGCGGGCGAGACGTGGAACTCGTCCCAGATCGACTGGCAACCCTACGAGGCCGGCCTCGCCCGCGCCAAGGCGGAGCGGAAGCCGGTCTGCTTGATTTTCTATACGGGCTGGTGCCCGCACTGCAAGACGTACAGCCGCGTCTTCGATGACCCGAAGGTCGTCGCCAAGGCGCGCGATTTCGTGATGATCCGCGTCAACGCCGACGAGGAGAGCGCGATCGCGCAGCGCTTCACGAAGGACGGCGGGTACATCCCTCGCACGTTCTTCCTCGCGGCGGACGGCACGCCCGACTTCAGCATCCACGCGGCGCGCGATAAATTCCTCTATTTCTACGACGAGCACAACCCGGCCTCGATCCTCGCCGGGATGGATGACGCCGAGCGCAAGCTGCGCAATTGAGCGGGAGCGAGCCAGCGGCGATTGGTGTCATCCAGTGGTGACGCTAATTTTCAATAGCGCAGGTGCTCCGCGGTCGCTTCACGGGGACTTCAATCGTGCCCCGGCTTCGCGCGGACAGGATTAGACTCTCTGGGCATGCCGAAGGCCGGCCTCTTCTCGGTGCTCTCGTTCCGCAACGGCGTGCGCGCGCAGAACCGCGTCGCCCTCGCGCCGATGACCAACCAGCAGAGCCACGAAGATGGCTCTCTCTCGGAGGAGGAGCTGGAGTGGCTCAATCGCCGCGCTGAAGGGGGCTTCGGCCTCGTCGCGACGTGCGCCTCCCACGTGACGCGCGACAGCCAGTGCTTCGAGGGCGAGCTCGGCATCTTCGACGATCGCCTGGTCCCGGGGCTGCGGCGCCTCGCGACGGCGATACGCGAGCGCGGCCCCCTCGGCCTCGTGCAGATCTTCCACGGCGGCGCCCACGCGCCGAGCAGCCTCACCGGGAGCCGCCCCTGGACGGCGTCGGCGCTGCGCGGCGATCTCGCGGAGGCGCGCGTCGGCACGATCGCCGATATCGAGGGTGCGATCACCGCCTTTCGCGACGCCGCGGTCCGCGCCCACCGAGCAGGCTTTGAAGGTGTCGAGATCCACGGCGCTCACGGCTACTTGCTTTGCCAGTTCCTCAGCCGCTTCAACACCCGCGCTGACGGGTGGGGCGGCGATCTCGAGGGCCGCGCGCGCCTGCTCCGCGAGGTGATGCGCGCGGTGCGAGCTGCCGTGCCGGCCTCGTTCCTCGTCGGCGTCCGCCTCTCTCCGGAGGACCACGGCAAGGCCAAGGGGATGGACCTCGACGAGAGCCTCGCTGTCGCCCGGTGGCTCTGCGAGGACGGCGCTGACTTCATCCATATCTCGCTCTGGAACGCCTTCCACGAGACCGTGAAGCGCCCCCTGGAGCACGCGGTCCCGCTCTTCCGCGCGGCGTGCCCGGCCGAGGTCCCCATCCTCGTCGCCGGCAACCTGTGGACGCGGCGAGAGGCCGAGTCGCTGCTCGACATGGGCGCTGACATGATCGTCCTGGGGCGGGCGGCGATCGTCAACCCGAGCTGGCCAATCCGCGTCCGCGAGCCCGGTTGGGTCCCCAGGCGGCCCCCGCTGACGGCGGCAGAGCTCCGGGATCGTGGGGTGTCGGACAAGTTCTTGAGGTACATGCGCAAGTGGAAGAGCTTCGTGGCGGATTGATGATCCACTACGCCGTGCGCGCACGAGCTGGCCGAGGAGGCGGGCCCAACCTCGCGGGCGGCGGGATGGCGATCGCGCTCGGGGCCGAGACGCGGAGCTGGTCAGCGGCCTCGGCTCGGGTGCAAGATGCTTCCCGGTCAATCCCATGCGCTATGATCTCGATCTCGCGATCGGCGTCCTCAACGGGACCATCGGCGATTACCTGAAGCGGACCGGCAACGGGCTGGCGACCTCGATGGGGCTCGTGCACGAGGGGCGCGCGCTGCCGCTCGATCGGGCCTCGCTCGCCGCCGCGCACCCCGCGGCCTCGCCGCGCGTCGCGGTGCTGGTGCACGGGCTCATGAGCACCGAGTCGGTCTGGGAGATGCTCGACGGATCGACGTACGGCTCGCGCCTCGGGCAGGATCTCGGGATAACGTCGCTCTACGCTCGCTACAACAGCGGGCTCCACGTCTCCGAGAACGGGGAGGCGCTCGACGCGCTGCTCGAGCGCCTCGTCGCCGAGTATCCCGTCCCGATCGAGGAGGTGATCCTCGTCGGTCACAGCATGGGCGGGCTCGTGATCCGCAGCGCGGCGCACGCGGCGGCGGAGGGCGAGCGCCGCTGGCTCCCGCTGGTGAAGCGCGCTTTCTACCTCGGCACTCCGCACCTCGGCGCGCCGCTCGAGCGCTTCGGCAACGTGCTCACCTGGGCGCTCCGCGCGGTGGGGGATGCGATCGGGGATCCGTACACCCAGCTCATCGCCGACATTCTCAACCTCCGCAGCAGCGGGGTGAAGGATCTCCGCTACGCCAACCTGCGCCGGGAGGACTGGGAGGGCGGCGACGCGGACGCGCTCCTCCAGAATCGCCGGCACCCGGTGCCGCTGCTGCCGCAGATTCGCCATCACCTCATCGCCGCGACGATCGCCGACGATCCGCGCCTCGCGCTCCTCTTCGGCGACGCCCTCGTCCCGCTGCGGAGCGCGACGGGCCGCGCCAGGCCGCCGGATCGCAGCGCCCTCTTTCCGCAGGAGCACGTGCGCGTCCTCCCTCGCCTCGATCATCTGAGCCTGGCGCACGAGCCCGAGGTCTACGCGCACCTCCGGGCCTGGTGCGAGGAGATCACCTGATGGAGCGCTGGCGTGGCCTGAAATCGCTGGTGGTGGACGCGGTGGAGCACGGCTCGCGCGCCGTCGAGCGCGTCCAGAAGGAGACCGCGCGGCGGCCCTTCGAGATCCTGGCCAGGATCCCTCCGCTGGAGGTGCCGGTGAAGGGTATCCACGTCATCCACGACACGGCCGTAGGGGGCGTGCACGGGATGATCCGCTTCGTCAACAAGGTCGTGGGGGGATCGCTCGATGTGGTGATCGACGTGGTCGAGCACCGTCGGGCGGCGGCGGCGCGCGAGGCCGTGTCGGCCGCAGAGGCGCTGGAGAAGAGCGGAGAGCCGCCGGACGAGGTGGGTTGAGCCAGAGCGCCTGACAGCGGCTCCCGTCGCCGGCCGGCTCGAGCCGCCGTCGTGGGGCGCTCCAGGCCCGCTGTCGCTGGAGGGCGCGGTGGAATAACACCGCAGCATTGGAATGCGCAGATCTCGGCTGGTTATCGCCGATTTCTGCGCCCCGCCTCACAGGGTATCGGGCGTGAAATAATGGCTGCTCTCTGCTGCCTTGATATGGTACGCAGTGGCCCGAGGGAGGGGAGGAAGGTTAGCTGTGAATTCACCTCCCAGATGCGGAGTCGTCCGCGCCGCGCGCTCGCTGCGGCGCTCGTCGTGTGACCGCGCGAAAGAAGATGGCTGGCCCTCCGGGCTCCTGGGCCCGCGGCGCCTGGGCGGAGCGCGTGATCGCGGCGAGTGGCTGCCGCGCGTCAGCCGGGCCGCGGCGCGCTCGAGCACATGCCGTGGACAGACCGCGCGAAGATATTGCGGCCGGCGCGCCCTCGCGCTCGATCCTCGAAGTTGGGGATCGTTTGCTGCGATGCAGCGCGGAAACCCCGTAGCGGCGCGACTACGCCCGTTGCTATGCTGGGATCTCCATAGTTCCTTGAGAACGTTGGCTCGACGTTCTGTGCCCGTATTGGTGGAACCGGTGACCTGATGGCGGATCGAATCCTCGTCTTACTCGCGGCTGCGCTCCCCCTCCTCGCGGGGTGCTCGAGCACCTTCACGCCGAAGGCGTGCGCCGTCGACGGTGACTGCGGCGATAGCCTCGTCTGCGGGCAGCAGGACGGCCAGTCCGTGTGCATCTCGCCCGACGAGACGCCGCTCCACATCGGCATGAGCGCGCCGGTCACGGGGCCGAACCAGGCCCTCGGGACCGAGATGAGGCTCGGCATCCGGCTGGCCTTCGACGAGCAGAACACCCTCGGCGGCGTCCACGGTCGCCAGCTCGTCCTCGACTTCCGCGACGACGCCTACACCCCCGCGCTCGCCGAGAAGAACGCGCGCGAGCTGGTCGAGGCAAAGGCGGGAAGCGGCAAGGTAAAATGTCCGACGACGTCGACGCCCGCCGTCGCCGGCGACATGCCTGTCTCGACGACGCCGCTCGATCGCGGGCCGGACGCGGTGCTCGCGCTCATCGGCAACGTCGGCACGCCGACGATGGTCCGCAGCGCGCCGGTCGCGCTGGAGACGGGCACGCTCTTCTTCGGCGCCTTCACGGGCGCCGCCAAGATCCTCCGCGACGACCTCGCGGGCTCTTGCCACAAGTACGTGTTCAACGTCCGCGCGAGCTACAGCGACGAGGCGCGCGCGACGCTGGAGTTCTTCTTCAAGTCCAAGGTGCCCGACGCCGATCACGTGATCAGCTTCGATCAGAACGACACCTTCGGGCAGGCCGGCTACGACGGCCTCGTCGACGCTTACAAGGCCCTCAAGGGGGATTTCCAGCCGCCGCCCGCCGATCCGGCCACGCCGCTCGCGCGCTACCGCTACACGCGCGACGACCCGACGAGCGTGCCGACGCAGGTCGCGGCCGTCGCCGCGCGCATCGGCCAGCTGCTCGCCAAGGACACCGCCGATCACACGGTCGGCATCATGATGACCGACACCTACGGGCCGGCGACGCAGTTCATCACCGGGCTGCGCCAGTGGCAGTACCAGAACGACGCGGAGCAGACGGCGCAGAAGAAGGCGACGCGCTTGACGCTCATCTTCAGCAACGTCTCCTTCGTCGGGCCGAACGAGCTCGCGGCGCGGCTGAAGGACGCCGGGATGATCACCGGGCCCAAGGGCCCGACGTCGTACACCGACGGCGTGCTCGTCTCGCAGGTGGTGCCCAACTACGAGAGCGACAGCAGCGACGTGGTGCAGCAGTACAGCAAGCTCATGAAGGCCGCGGGCGCGACGCCGAGCTTCACCTCGCTCGAAGGCTACGTTTCAGGGAAGATCTTCGTCGCCGGCCTGCTCGCTCACCAGGGCGCGTTCACGCCGGCGGCGCTCGTCGGCACCTTCGAGGGCCTCCCCAACCTGAGCCTCGGCCTCGGCGCCTCGGCGGGCTTCACCAAGGACAGCCACAACTACTTGAAGTCGGTCTGGGGCACGTCGCTCGACACGTCGGGGGCCTTCAAGAACCGCTACTTCTGGAGCGAGGGGACACCGATCCAGCTGTTCGAGTGACGCGCTCCGGCTCTGCTGCCAGGCGCGAGGAGATGCCATGAACGAGGCCCCGGCTCCCACTGTCGTCGGTCGCTACGTGCTCCACGCGCCCATCGCCCGCGGCGGGATGGCGACGATTCACCTCGCGCGCCTCCTCGGCGCCGAGGGCTTCAGCCGCACCGTCGCCGCCAAGCGGCTGCACCCGCAGTTCACTGAAGACGCCGAGTTCCTCAAGATGTTCCTCGACGAGGCGCGCATCGCCTCCAAGGTCCATCACCCCAACGTCGTGCCGATGCTCGACGTCGTGCAGTCGGGGGCCGAGGTCATCCTCGTGCAGGAGTACGTGCACGGGGTCCCGTTCGACAAGCTCCTCCGCGCGGTGAACCAGCAGAAGAAGGTGCTGCCGATCAGCGTCGTCGTGTCGATCGTGTCGGGCATGCTCGCGGGCCTGCACGCCGCGCACGAGGCCACCGACGAGCTCGGGCACGCGCTCGGGATCGTGCACCGCGACGTCTCGCCGCAGAACGTGATCGTCGGCGTCGACGGCATCCCGCGCCTGCTCGATTTCGGTGTGGCCAAGGCGACGCTGAGCAGCCACGTGACCCGCGCCGGCGTCTTCAAGGGCAAGCTCGCGTATACGTCGCCGGAGCTCCTCCAGGGCGTCGTCACGCAGTCGACCGACATCTACGCGGCCTCCGTCGTGCTGTGGGAGGCGCTGGCGGGGCGGCGCCTCTACGTCGCCATGAACGAGGCCGAGCTGGTCTCCGCCGTGATGACGGGCGCCGTGACGAAGCTGACCGACGCGGTGGTCCAGTCCCTCGTGCCGCCCGAGCGCTGGGAGCTGATCCAGAAGCTCGAGCCGGTGCTCAACAAGGGCCTCGCCTTCGCGATGGAGGACCGCTTCAAGACCGCCGCGGAGATGCAGGAGGCGCTCCTGAAGGCCGCCCCCACGGCCACGCCCGCCGAGGTCTCGAAGTGGGTGAAGCTGCTCGGCAAAGAGTACCTCGAGGGGCGCGAGAAGGTGATCGTCTCGGAAGAGTCGAGCTGGCGCAAGCAGCGCTCGGTGATCCCCGGCGCCCCCGACGCTGTCCACGAAGAGGTGACCGAGCGCTCGGCGCCCGGCTCCGTGCCCAGCGTGGTGTCGCAGCCGAACTCCACCGCGACCGCGCTCCAGACCACGGTGATGGCGCAGCTGCCCCCGCCGTCGCGTGGCCGCGCGCAGTGGGCGATCGTCGGCGTGCTCATGCTCATCGGCGGCCTGCTCGCGGCGATCCTCCTGCTCATGGTGAAGAACCCGCGGGTGGCCTCGGCCAGCCTCGAGCCGGCGGCGCCGACACCGACGCCGACGGTGCTCGCCGCTGCGCCCGCGCCGACGCCGACGCCGACGACCGACGCCGCTGCGGCGAGCGCGACCACGCCGTCACCGGCGAGCTCCGACGCCGGCAGCGCGACGAGCACAGCGACGGCGACGCGTGCGACGCCGCCGGTGGTGCGCGTGCCGCCGGTCGTCGTCCCGGTCGTGCCGCGCGTCACGGCCACGCCTCCTTCTGCGCCCACGGGCGACTGCAACCCGCCGTTCTATTTCGACGGCAAGAAGAAGATCTTCAAGCCCGGCTGCCTGTGAGCCGCGAGCCGAGGAGCTCGGATGTCCACGTTTGCTTCCGTCGTTCGCTTCAGCGCCACCGTGGCCTCGGTCCTGCTCGCGGTGTCGGCCGCCTCGGCTGCACCTTCGAAAGAAGAGTGCGTCGACGCCTTCGGCAAGGCCCAGGACGCGCGTGAGGCCGGGCAGTTCTCCCAGGCCGGCAAGCTCTTCCTCACGTGCGCGCAGTCGGCGTGCCCCGCGCTCGTGCAGAGCGACTGCGCGCGCTTCGCCGACGAGATCGCGCGCCTCCAGCCGAGCGTGACGTTCGTGGCCCGCGACAGCGCGCAGAACGATCTCCCCGAGACGTCGGTCTTCATCGACGGCTCCCAGGTCACCTCGCGCCTCGGCGACGGCAAAGCGCACGACATCGATCCCGGCCGCCACGACGTGCGCTTCGTCCACGCGGGCAAGGAGATCACGCTCAACGTGGTCGTGAACCAGGGCGAGAAGGGGCGCGCCCTCGTCGGCCTCTTCCCGTCGAACGCCGCGAGCCCGACCACCGCGCCGCCTCCGGTGGTGAGCGGCGCGCCGAGCCCGACGCCGCTGCCCGGGCCCGTCGCGCCCGAGCCGAAGCGCAGCGCCGCCCCGCTGGTGTTCGTCGGCCTCGGCGCCGCCGCGATGATCGCGGGCGGCGTGCTCATCGGCGTGGGCCTGGGGAAGGTCCCCGCCAGCTGCAGCTTGTCGACGAACGAGTGCGCAGCTCCCCCGAAGGATCCGGTGTTCGAGACCGCCTCGAGCGGCGTGACGATGGCCAACATCGGCGGCGTCGTCGGCGGCGTGGGCGGCGCGGCGGTGATCGGATCGCTGATCTGGTACTTCGCGCAGTCGCCGCGTCCCACCGCCCCGACGACGTCCTCGACCACGCGCTCGCTCGTCCCGTGGCTCGGTCCGCAGGGCGCCGGCCTCTCGCTCTCCGGCTCGATGTAGCCCTCCGCGCCGCCTCGCGAAGCAGCGCCGCGCTGCATCGCTCCATCGCTTCAGAAGGATCACCAGCCCCTCGCTGGAGCCTTGCGCCCGCCACACACCAAGCGCACCATCGCCCACCCACTATGCGAACTTCTGCCGTCTTTTTCGCTTCGCTCCTCGTCGTCGGCGCGCTCACGCCGGTTGCCTGCACGCAGGACTTTGGAATCTTCGAGCCTCGCGCGACGGGCTCGGGCGGAACCGGCGGAACGGGCGGATCGCCGATCACGACCACGACGACGTCGACCAACACCGGTGGAACGGGCGGCACGCCCGAGTGCGCGGCGGGAGACGCGTGCTCGGACCAGAACCCGTGCACGACCGACTCGTGCGACACGGCGACTGGCAAGTGCGCTCACGACTCGGTCGCGGACGGCCCCACGACCGACAGCCCCGACACCCCGAAAGACTGCCTCGCTCCGGCGTGCGTGGGCGGCGTGCTGATGCAGGTCCCCAGCAACGGTGACGTGCCCGACGACGGTAACCCGTGCACGCACGACAGCTGCGACAACGGCACTCCGAAGAACACCAACGAGCCCGATGGAACGGGCTGCGGCGTGGATCTCTACTGCAACAACAGCGGCACCTGCGTCGGCTGCACGGAGACGAAGCCGTGTCAGGACCCCGGATCGTGCCTGACCGCCAAGTGCGAAGCGACCGGTGAGTGCAAGACCTATAACGACCCCATGGGCTCCTCTTGCCACGGCGGCGAGGACGTCTGCGACGGCAACGGGCAATGCGTGGACTGCCTCGCTGACAACGACTGCGGCGGCGGCTCCAATATCTGCGTGTCCAACGGCTGCTTGTCGAGCTGCGGCACCGGCATGAAGGACGGCAAGGAGACGGACACCGACTGCGGCGGCCCTTGCATGAAGTGCGCTCCTGGCAAGAAGTGCAAGTTCAACGGCGATTGCTCGAGCAACATCTGCACGAACATGGTTTGCATTGCCGCGCCGTCGTGCACGGACAACATCAAGAACGGCTCCGAGTCGGACACCGACTGCGGCGGCACGTGCCCGAAGAAGTGCGACAACGGGGGCGCGTGCGGCGTCAACGCCGATTGCACGAGCAACCTCTGCACGAACAACGTCTGCGCCGCCCCGGCGCCCACGTGCACCGACGGCGTGATGAACGGGGCCGAGACGGACATCGACTGCGGTGGTCCCACCTGCGGCCCGTGTGGCAACATGAAGAAGTGCACGGCCAACACCGATTGCCTGGGCCTCGTGTGCACGAGCAACGCCTGCGTCCCCACGATGTGCAGCAACAGCGTGAAGGATGGGACCGAGACTTCCATCGACTGCGGCGGCACGTGCACCAAGTGCACCTCGGGCAAGCCCTGCCTGGTCAACACCGATTGCCTGAGCGGCACCTGCCTGGCCACCCTGGCCTGCCAGTGACCCCGACTCGATAGCCACAAGTCCCCTGGAGACGGCACCCCCGTCGTCTCCAGGCGATCCTTCCTCCGACCTTCCCGCCTTCCCCCTTTCCTGTAACTCCCTCTCTCCCTCTCTAGAACCGAGAGGTAATCTCGAGCTTCGCCCCCTCGAACGGAGGAAACTGGCGGCAAACGCCGGACACGCAGCGCGTCGCCCCGCGCCGCTGGCCCACGAAGACGCTGACCGTGTCGAAGATGTGCCCGAGGACGCGCTGGCTCGAGCTCCCCTCGTCGCCGATGTTGGCGCGGTACGTCAATCCACCGTTGAAGAAGTGGCAGAGATCCGACCCCGCGTGCTCTACCCCGCCTTTGTGGTAGGTGGGCCGACAGCCAGTCTGCGCTTTGTACTCGTAGCCAAAGACGGCCGAGAGGTGCGGTGACCACTGGAGCGCCGTGTAATTCTCGCCCTCGACCCAGGAGTTCAAGAGGAGCTGCGGCTCGTAGCGATAGCGGTGGAAACCCTGCATTTGCAGGGAGAAGCGCTCGCTCAACCGCTTGACTAGGTCGTAGCGGATGTAGCCTTCGCGGTAGAAGCTGTGCGTCGGCTCGGCCAGACCGACGTAGTCGATGGGGACGGGGACGTCGGTGGTGCGGGCGCCGACCCAGGCGCGGGCGTGCGATCGGCCCTGCTCCGGCGCCAGATCGAGGCCAACCGCGGTGTCCCAGGTGTTGCTCTTGTTGCTGTCGTCGATGGTGCAGGTCTCGTTGCGGCCCGATTTCTCTGTCCAGCTCGTGTAGCGGCCGAGCCAGACGTACACCGATGTCCCGCGGTTGAAGCGGTAATCGACGCGCCCGCGGCCGCCGTCAATGCAGACGTTGGGCGAGCCGATCGGCTCGGTGTAAATGGGCTCGACGGTGGGAGACTGGTTGTAGTTGATCAGGCTGTACTCGGGCGCTCCGAAGCTCTTGTTGATCGTGTCGATGTTGCTCGAGAGCGGGAAGAAGTCCCGGTAATGCTTCCCTTCGAGCGAGACGGCGACGGGCCCGGCGTTGATGCTGGCGCTGGCGTAGACCGCGTGCCCCGACACGTCCGGCACCTTGCTGCCAGGCGCGCCGTCGAGGGCGAGGAGGCGGCCGTCGCGCAGCGTCTGCCCGGCGACCTCCACGTAGAGGTCCCCGTGCTTGGCTATCGAGGGGATGGAGAGCGAGCCGGAGTAGGTGACGATGGTGTTGTGGGACTTGGCAGGATCGTTGTTACTGACGATCTCCGGGAACTGATGGGCACAGTCTTGCTTGTCGGTGTCCCCCACGTTCTCGCCGTTGATGCAGCGCAGGTAATCCACCGTGTGCGAGGTGCGGGCGAGCACCGAGGTGTTGCCGCCGATCACGAAGCGCTTCGTCCCACCCTCGATGTGGGCGCCTAGCACCGTGTCCTCGAGGTAGCTCGGCGTCCCCAGCGTGGTGACGGGGAACGACTTCCCGGTGGCCTTATCGTAGTTGAAGGTGGTGAGATCACCCGCCTTGGGGAAGCCGAAGAAGAGCGGTGAGCCGTCCCCGTGCAGGCGGCGCCCGCTCGTCTCGTCGATGCGGAGCGGGTTCATCTGCCCGACGAAGAAGGTGCCCGCGAGGCGAAACCCGCCAAAATCGTGGTCGGCCGCGACCTTGAGGCCGCGCACCGTGGTGTCGACGGCGAGCTCGTCGATCTTGCGGGCGCTGAAGACGAGGCCGCGCCCGAGCTGGGCATAGAAATCACCCACGGTGACGTCGAGCCCGGGCTGAGTGAACCCGATGAAGAGCTTGGAGGGGTAATAAGCGCGGAGGAAGCGAGTGTGGAGATCCGCGTACATCTGGTTCTCGTACCCGAGCCGCTTGTCGAGATCTCCCGCGGTCGTGCCCGGCTGCGCGTCGGTGGCGAGCCTGCGGATCCGCTCGGCGTCGGGCTTGGCGAAGAACGTCGCCGCGTCGATGCGCACCCCGATACGGAGCTTCCAGTAGCTCGCCTGGATATTGAGGCGGTCCAGCCACTCCCCGTAGTTGTCGTCGAGGACAGTGTTGACCTTGTTGTCCGCCGTGTTGCGGTTGTCGAAGTGGTAGTTGAGGATCGACGTGTTGGTGACGTCGACGACGAGCGGCCGGCCCGCGACCTCGCCCTCGACGGCGGAGGCGCGCCCCGGCGTGAGCAAAGCGAGCAGCGGCAGCGAGGCGAGGGCGAGGCGAGACGCAGGGCGCACGCGCCGCTTTTACCACGTCGAGGCCCGCGTCCGGTGCTCTTGGAGAGCGCCTGGCGCGGTTCCCCCGTGCCGGACGCTACTGAAGCGCCTTGGCGACTTCCTCTGCGAGGGTCTTTTCGTCCCCGGGCTGATAGCCGGGCTTCTTGTGGATGATCTTGCCCGAACGGTCGATGAGCACCGCAAAGGGCATCTCTTTCTTCGGGTTGAAGCGAGAGACCACCGTCGTCTCCTGGTCGAGGAGGACCGGGAAGATCATGTCTTTGTCGTGGACGACGCGGTTGACGTCGGCGAGCGACTCCGGCCCGTCGAGCGAGACTGCGAGCACCACGAACCCCTTGTCTTTGTGGGTTCTGTAGAGGTCCACCAGGTGAGGCATCTCCACCATGCACGGGTCGCAGGTGGTCGACCAGAAGTCGATCAGCACCACGTCTTTGCCGAGATAGTCGGAGAGATGCACTGTCTTGCCGTCCGTCGACTGGAGGGCAAAGTCCATCGCCGAGGGGGCCACGGCGCCGGGCCCGCCGCTGCCGCCGCCGTCGGCGCCGCACGCGACGGCACCGAGGCACGAGCACAAGGCAGCCGCCGCAGCGAGGATATGCCCGCTGCGGCGACGAAGAGAGAGGTCACTGCGCACTGAGGAGCTTCTCGAACTTTGCCCAGTACGCGGCCTGGGGCACGCCGGCGACGGAGGTCACGATCTTCATCGTGCGCGTGTCGATCATCACGTTGGCCGGCCAGGCGTTGGCGGCGAAGAGCTCGCCCAGCTTGTAGTCGGGGTCGATCGTCGAGGGGAAATCGACCTTGTACTTCTTGGTCCAGTTGAAGAGATCCTTCGGCACGGCGGGCTTGCCCTGGGTGGCGCCGTCGCCGAGCTGAAGGAGGAACTCGCCGCCGAGGGGCTTGTACTTCGCGTGGAGCGGGGGGAGGTCGACCTTCGCTTCCTGGTTGCAGGGCCCGCACCAGACGGAGCCGATGTCGACCGACAGCGCCTTGGGCTTGGGCTTCCCGATGCCGTAGATCTCGCTCTGGAAGAGCCGGTCGTCGTGCGCGGCGTCCACGGGGACGTAGGTGGGGTCGGTGGCGTGGGGGTTGTAGAAGTCCGAGAGGTGGATCGTCTGCAGCGCGTCGTTCTTCACCGACGGGTTCTGGTAGCCGACCCATTCGAAATCCGGCGCGACCGAGTTGGGGTTGATCCCGTAGGGCCCCGGGGGATACGCGTTCTTCTGCTTGGCGGCCTGGCCGCTGTTCGCCGGGAACTCGGGCGCGGCCGTATCGGGGGACGTCGCGGACTCCGCCGGCTCGAGGTTACCGGGATCGCCGTCGCCTGCCTCGACTCCGCCGCACCCGAGGCTGAATGCGCCCAGCGCTACCGCCGCGCTCAGACCGAAGCTTCGAAGGATCACGCTCTTTTGCATACGGCACCACCTGCAAGGGGGAGAAGGTTCGGCCCAATTCTTTCGAGGCGCCGGGGCCCCGTCAAGAGGACGTCGTTTCTGGGCGCAGTTTACAATGTGGTCTGGTGTGCGCAGTGTCGAGCTTTCCGCGGTTCTCAAGCAAGATTTGGATCCGACGGAGGGCTGCGCAAATATTCAGGATCGGGGGCTCGGCTGGAGACTTCTCGGTTCCCGTGGGCCCGGGCGGCGAGTAGAAGAGACGTGGGAAGTCGATCCCACCCCGAGGCTCGAGGTAACCATGCAGCAGCTTTCTCCGCTTCACTTCGACACACGCACGCGCGCCCGGTCCTCTCTGCAGCAGGTGGTCCGCGCGGCGGTCGCGCTCGGGCTCCTCTGCGCCGCGGTGAGCGCGGGCGTGACCGCATGCGGCGGGACAGAGACCACCCCCGGCCTCACCGCGTCGACCGGTACCGCGTCGACCGGCACCGAGTCGACCGGCAGCGCGTCGACCGGCACCGGCGACGAGTGCGTGGGCGGCGTCGTCATCAACGGGAAGTGCGAGGGCAAGTGCACGCCGGATAAATGCCTGCCTGGCAACACCTGTGTCGGCAACGCGTGCATGCTCAAGTGCACCGCGCACACCGACTGCTTCGACGGCACGCAAGATTGCCTGCCCGCCAAGGAGGACGACACCGGGGCGGACATCCTGGTGTGCACCACGACCGGCCTCGGGCCGGTGGGCAGCCCGTGCCCCTTGAATGCCGAGTGCGCCGCCAAGCTGGCGTGCCCCGACGGCAAGTCCTGTGACTACACCCAGTGCGGCGGCGGCACCTGCACGAAGGACGACGTGGCCTGCGCCGGAGACGCGAAGTGCCGCATCGGCACGTGCCCCGACATGACGGCGTGCGTCGTCCCGGCGTGCCCCGCGGCGGAGTGCCTGGCGCTGACGTGCAAGACCAACGGCGTCGGCGACGCGCTGGCCTACTGCACCAAGCTCGATTGCGACGACGATACGCAGTGCCCCGGCGGCTACTACTGCGGCGTCACGCGCGACCCGCACACCATCTGCGGGCTGATGCCCGAGAAGGGCAACGACAGCGTCTGCGGCACGACCACCGACCCTTGCATCGATCCGGCGACCTTCGGCATGAACGGCAACACCTATTTCGAGGGCTCGGTCTGCCTGCTCCGCAAAGAGTGTCTGCGGCGTGATCTCTGCGCGGCGTGCACGGCGGATATCGACTGCACCATCCAGGGGCAGCACTGTGTCCAGTCCGGGGCGGGCAACCACTGCCTCCGCACGTGCGGGAAGGCGAGCGATTGCCAGAACGGCACCACGTGCGTCAGCGGCTCTTGCCAGCCGTTCTATACGGGCGGTTGCGAGGGCAAGGGCGAGTTCTGCGCTCCTTGCATCAACGATGAGGACTGCGGCAAGAAGGGCACTGCGATGCGGTGTGAGGTCGTCAACGACCTCACCGACGAGCGGGGTTGCCTCGACAGCTCGTTCTCCACGTCGTGCATGACGGACGTGGACTGTCCGCTCTCTCCCGGCGGCCGTCATGGCCATTGCCTCGCCGAGGCCGACGGCGTGGCGCCGATCGATAGCGTCTACCACAAGTGCTATCTCCCGTTCAAAACCGACGGATACACCTGCGGGAAGTGAGGCGCGGCGGGCCGCCCTCGGGGGGGTGAGTCTTTCGATGTGAATGGGGGAGGGCGCCTGCCGTCCCCTTCTGCGCACGATTCGGGGCCGCGGCTTTCTGCCGTGGCCCCGGCACTCTTACTCAGAAACAAGGAGAGCTTTCGATATGAAGACCAACATGAAGTGGCGTTTCGTGGCCGCGCCTGTCGCGCTGATGATGCTCGGGATTCCGGCGGTGGCGTGTAACGAGATCGCGGGCGCGGCGGACACGCTCTGTTGCAAGGACTTCAAGGTCGGCGCCGATCTCAGCGCCGTCGACTGGGACATCGACGGCGACGGCGCGGTGACGTTCGGCGCCTTCATGCAAGCGACGGCGGACTTCGCCGGGACGGCGACGGCGGCGGTGGCCGACGTGGGCGCCGCCTGTCAGGCGATCGCCATCGACCTCGGCGGCGACGCCACGAGCGTGCGGGAGACCGATCAGGCCAAGCGCACGACGGCGTGGTGCCAGCTCGCGGTGACGCAGATCAACACCGTGCTCGGGGGCAAGGTCACCGTCGTCGCGCAGCCGCCGAGCTGCTCGTTCAACGCGAGCGTGCAGGCCGACTGCGAGGCCAAGTGCACCGTCGAGGCCAGCTGTCAGGCCGAGCTCGGCGACATCTCGGTGCGCTGCGATCCGGGCGAGATCTCGGGCAAGTGCCGGGCGGAGTGCACCGGCACGTGCGAGGGCTCGGCCAACCTCGCGGTGACGTGCGACGGCGTCTGCAAGGGCACGTGCGAGGGCACCTGCATGGGCCAGTGCTCCGCCAAGGGCCCGGGCGGCGACTGCCGCGGCTCCTGCGACGCGCGCTGCAAGGGCGAGTGCCGCGGCTCTTGCGACGTCGACGCCAACGCCAAGGTGCAGTGCAACGGGGACTGCACCGGCGGCTGCTCGGTCGCCGTCACCGCGCCGAAGTGCAAGGGCGAGCTCAAGCCGCCGTCGGCGAAGTGCCAGGGCAGCGCGGAGTGCAGCGGCTCGTGCCGGGCCAGCGCCAACGCCAAGGCCGAGTGCACCGAGCCCTCGGTCGAGGTGAAGTTCTCGGGCGCGTCGTCGATCGACACCGATCTCGCCATCGCCTCGCTGCGGCTGAACCTCCCCAAGATCGTCGCCGCCGCTCTCGGCAAGGTGACGCTCCTGGCCGCCAACGCCGAGGAGCTCGCGACGGTGACGGGCAGCTTCGCCAGCAACGCGAAGGACCTGAGCGTCAAGGCCGGCCTCTGCGCGATCCCCGCCGGCGAGGCGCTCGCTCAGGCGGGCTCGAACCTCAAGGCGACCGTCACGTCCAGCACCGCCGTGCTGAGCGCCGTCAAGATCGGCCAGTGATCGCAGAGCCCGGCCGCTCGAAGATCGAGGGGCCGGGCTCGCCCGCCGGCGAACGTGACCACCAAGCCTCGCGAGCGACGACCCGGGGCGCGCAGCAGCTTGGTGGTCGCGCTCGTAGGGAATAGCCCGCTGTTGACGGGCCCGCCTCACGGCTCTACTTGCCGTCGGCCATCATGCCCCTCACGCTAGAATCCGCCTCCGCGGCGCTCGGGACCGTCCTCGATCCCGAGCTCCAGCGCTCCCTCAACGACGTTGGAATGGTGCGCGATCTCTCCGTCGAGGGAGAGGGCGCGGCGCTCACCGTCGATCTGATCTCCCCCTCCGCCTCGTACAAGGACGCGCTCGACGCCGCGATCAACGCCGCGCTGCGCGGGGCCGGCGCCAAGCGCGTGCAGATCGCCTTCAACACGGCGATCCCGTCGCGGAACATCCTCTCGGATGATCCTTGCCCGGGCGTGAAGAACATCGTCCTCGTGATGAGCGGCAAGGGCGGCGTCGGGAAGAGCACCGTCGCCGCGAACCTCACCCTCGCGCTCAAGCGCATGGGCGCGTCCGTCGGCCTGCTCGACGCGGACATGTACGGGCCGAGCGTCCCGACGATGCTCGGCGTCGCGGGCAAGCCCACCTCGACCGACGGGACGAAGTTCCTGCCGCTCGAGCGCTTCGGGGTGAAGCTGATGTCGATCGGCTTCCTCCTCGAAGACGCGAAGAGCGCGGTGGTGTGGCGCGGGCCGATGCTCCAGAACGCGCTGCTCCAGTTCCTGCGCGACGTGGAGTGGGGCGACCTCGATTACCTGATCCTCGACCTGCCGCCGGGCACCGGGGACATCGTCCTGACGATCTCGCAGAAGCTGCGCACCACGGGGGCCATCGTCGTGACGACGCCGCAGGAGGTCGCGCTGCAGGACGTCTACAAGTCGGTGTCGATGGCGCAGAAGGTCGGAATTTCCTTGCTGGGCGTGGTCGAGAACGAGAGCTACTTCATCTGCGACGGCTGCTCGAAGCGCCACGAGCTCTTTGGATCGGGCGGCGGGCAGAAGGTCGCCGATTTTGCGTCGGCCCCGCTGCTCGGCCAGATCCCGATCGACGCCGCCATCCGGGAGTGGGGCGACGCCGGCACCCCGGTGGTCCAGGCAGCGCCGGAAAGCTCGATAGGACAAGCGTTTATGGACGTGGCGGAGCGCCTGGCGGGGCGCGTCGCCGTCCAGGATCTCGGCCGCGGGACCGGCCTCCGGATCGACCGGAGCGGGGGCAAACAGAGGCACCTCCCTATCAGTCGGTAGGGATACCCCCTCGCGCAGGTCCCCGAGATCAGATAAGGTTCGCGGCCCTGTCACCAGGGCCGGACGCGGCAGCGTTCGTGTCTCCGGGCGGCCCAGCTCGGAAGCACGAACATCATGGCTCGCGAAACGGCACGCGCAGAGCGCGCGAGGCGCGGATGAACACCGACGAAAACACGACCACGCCCGCGGAGGCCACGCCTCCCGAGCCGCACACCACCGAACCCAGCACCCCCACCACGGCGACCCACGACGAGGGCGGCGATCCGCCGCCCCCGCAGATCGCCGCGCCGACCCGGAAGCCCGGCGAGGACTGGGAAGAGCTGCCAGGCGACAACATCGGCAACCGGCTGCCCGGCGCGGGACCGCCCGACGACATCGGCAACCGCAGGCATGGTGGGCCTCGACCCGCCGCGCCCGCAGGCGCCAAGCCGGCGCCCGCAGCGGCCGCTGAAGGCGGCGCCGAGCAAGGCGTCGCCAAGAAGCGCCGCCGCCGTCGCCGCAAGAAGGGCGCTCCTGGAGCGCTGCCGGAAGGCGCGAGCGCGGAGGCCGGAGTCGAGGGCGCCGAGGGTGCCGAGGGCGAGGAAGGCGAAGACGCCGAAGGCGAAGGCGAAGAGGGCACCGAAGGCGCTGAGGGCGTCGAGGGCGAGCCCGGCGCCGAAGGCAAGCCGAAGAAGCGCGGCAAGGGCGGCCCGCCGCGCCCCGATCGCGAGCGCCAGGCCTTCAGCATCGGCGAAGAGGTCTTCGGTCGCGTCTCGAAGGTGACGGACTCCGCCGTGTGGATCGACATCGCCGGCAAGGCGACCGGTCTCTTCGCGCGGCAAGAGATCATCGACGAAGAGCCCCCGGCCGAGGGCGATCAGTTCATCGCCACCGTCGCGAGCTCCGGCGTCCGCGGCGGCATGCTGATGCTGTCGCGCCTGCCGATCATCCTCGAAGAGTCGCGCAAGCTGCTCGAGGCCGCGGCGCAGAACGCGGAGCCCGTGAAGGGCTTCGTCACCGGCGCCGTCAAGGGCGGGCTCGAGGTCGATCTCGGCGGTCTGCGCGCGTTCGCTCCGGCGTCGCACGTCGATCTCCGGCACGGCGCGGACCTCAACTACCTCGTCGGTCAGCGGCTCGACTTCATCGTCACGCAGTACGCGAAGAAGGGCCGGGACATCGTCGTCTCGCGCCGCAAGATGCTCGAGGGCGACGCCCAGAAGCTCCGCGCCGAAGCGCTGACGAAGATCGAGCCGGGCAGCATCCACAAGGGCATCGTCCGCAAGGTCGTCGCCTGGGGCGTGTTCGTCGCGCTGCCGGATGCCGGCCACGTCGAGGGCCTCATCCACATGACCGAGGCCAGCCACGATCGCGGCGCGCGGTTGATGGATCTCTTCAAGCCCGGCCAGGAGATCGAGGTCAAGGTCCTCAAGGTCGACGAGAAGGGCAAGCTCTGGCTCAGCCGCAAGGCTGTCGTGAGCGATCCCTGGGACGCGGTGAAAGAGAAGTACGCCGTCGGCACCCGCCACACGGGCAAGGTGGCGCGCCTCCAGCCGTTCGGCGCCTTCATCGAGCTCGAGCCGGGCATCGACGGGCTCATCCACGCGGCCGATCTTTCGATCAAGCCGATCGAGCACCCGCAAGAGGTGGTCAAGGTCGGCGAGGAGATCGAGGTCATCGTCGCCACGTGCGACAGCCAGAACCGCCGCATCAGCCTGCACCCCGCGCCCCCTCCGGGCACCGAGGTCGAGGCTCGGCAGCGGATCGTCCAGTACAAGGCCGTCAAGGTGGCCGTCACGCAGATCACCGAGGGCGGCCTCGTGGTGCGCGTGCTCGGCGTCACCGGGCGCGCCGCGCGGGGCTTCATCCCCGCCGGCCACACCGGGACGCCGCGCGGCGCCGATCTTCGCAAGGACTTCCCGCTCGGGATGCAGCTCGACGCCAAGGTGCTGGAGATCGATCCGCGCCGCGGCGAGGCCAAGCTCTCGATCCGCGCCCTCAAGGAGGACGCGGAGAAGCACGCGTACCAGACGTACCGCCAGGGCGTCGCCCGCGAGGCGAAGTTCGGTACGTTCGCGGACTTGATGAAGAAGTCCTGATCTCTCGCTCCGGCGAGATCGAAAGAGAGCGGATCCTTCGCGGGGTCCGCTCTCTTTTTTTTCACCCCGCGCAGGCGATCTCCTTGTCCCACCGCCACGTCCCGCCCTCGCAGAGAGCGCGCGCGCCCGACTGCGAGCAGACGTTGCCGTAGATGCACTCGAGGCCCGCGCTCGCGCAGGCGCTGCCGTCGTTGGGAACGATCGCGGGGCAGCCCGGCGTCTCCGGCGGGCCGGAGCACTGCCACTTCGGCGGCGGGAGCTGGCACGGGCCGCCGAAGCACGAGCTGCACTGGCAGATCGTTGCTGCTCCAACGACACAGATGTCGCCCTCCTGAGCGCACTCGCCGGTGGGCGGCTCGGTGAAGGCGCAGTGGTCCGCGGGCGGCGAGAGGCACACCGATTTGGGCGTGGTCCAGGAGCCGTTGCTGCAGATCCAATCGTGGCGGCACTCGGGGCGAACCTGCTCGCCGTAGGTGCAGTTGAGGCCGTCCGGCCCGTCGCAGTTGCTACCGTAGGCGGGCTCGCCGAGGGGGCAGAGGGTCGTGCCCGTGCTGCCTCCTCCGGCGCCGCCGCTGGTGGTGGAGGTCACGACGCTGCCGCCGCAGGCGAGGGGCGACAAGGTCAAAGCGAAGATCCAGAGAGGTCGGCTGATCATGCCGACAGGATAGCGGCGCGGCTCAGAAATGGGCGCGCCGCGCGACGATCGCCGCCATCACCGAGGCGGCCAGCGCGAGCCCCGCCGAGGCGATCGCCGCGAGGCGCGCGACGTTGTGGAGATCGCCGGCGCGCTCGTGGTCGCGCGTGAGGCGCGAGGCCGCCGCTGCCGCGAGGGCGCACCACGCCAGCACGATCGCCGCGAAGGCCAGGTGCTCTTTGCGCTCGAAGAGCCAGCCCAGGGACGGCGCTTGCACGAAGAGCCGCTGCCGGAGCCGCGCGCGGTACGGCGCCTCGAGGAGCACGCCGAGCCCGCCCGCGACGGTCACGCTCAGCGCGGCGACAGCGCCGATCGCGAGAGCCACGCGGTCGCGCCGCGGGCGTATCAACGCGAGCGGCGCGGCGGCGAGCGCGGCGGTCGCGAGCCACGCGGCGACGGCGTGGGCCTGCGCGACGAGGTGGAGCGCCTCGGGGCTCACGGCGCGATCAAGGTCTGCACGAGGAGCGCGCTCACGGCCGTCGCGAGCGCCGCGCCGAGCCAGCGCACGCGCACGCGGCGAGCGGCGATCGCGTAGCCGCCGAAGGCCCCGAGGCCGCCGGCGTAGAGCGACTCCTGCGCGCGCCAGAGGAAGGCGCTGCGGTCCGTCCAGATCAGGAGAGCCGGGTTGGGCTCGGTGAAGAACGCGCGCTCCACGCCGCGCAGGATCGCATAGGCGAGGATCGCCGCGGCGCCGCCGCTGACGACGGCGATGAGGATCCGCTCGGGCAGCCGCGGCGCGCTCACAGGCCGAGGCTCTCGAGGTAGCTGGCGTCGGTGCGCTCGACCGCGAGGAACGCCGCGGCGATCACGCCCGCCGCGCAGAGGAGCGCGCGCGCCGCCCGGGCGCTGGGCCCGCCCGCGCCCCAGCCGAGGCGCCACGCGCGCGCCGCCGCGAAGACCGCGAGCACGCCGAGGCCGAGCCACACGAACGGGCGCGTGTCGCCGTCGCCGCGGAGCCGCACGAGGACCGCCGCCGCGCCGCCGAGGTAGAGCGAGAAGGCCACCGCGAGCGGAGGCACCACCGCGCGCGGCAGCTCGCGCAGCCCACCCAGGCGCGGCGCCGCGCGGATCGCGGAGACGAGGCCGATGACCCCGAGCGCGACGAGCACGACGGTGGACGCGCCGCGGAGGCGAGCGCGCCGCACCAGCGTGCGCACCTCCTTGCTCGTGGCCGGCGCGAGATCGGGGAAGCGCTCCACCAGCGCCAGCGCCGCGTCGAGATCCCCGAGGTCCCGGTGCAGGCGCGCGAGCTCGCTCAGCGCGAAGCTGCGCGTGAGAGGATCGCCCGCGGCGTCGGCGACGGCCGCCTCGAGCGGAGGCACCGCGCGCCGCGGCTCACCGAGGTGGTGCCACCACGCGTCGGCGATCACCAGCGCCGCCTCGCCGCGGACCCGCCCCGGCGGGAAGGCCGCCATGTCCTGCGCGAGCGCCTCGATCGCCGCGCGATCGTTGCTCGTCGTCGGATCACGCCGGACCGCCGAGAGGCGCGCGAGCGGCGCGAAATCGCCCTCGGCGTGCGCCTCGAGATCCGCCGCGCGGGCCCGCGCCGTGAGGGCGAAGCGCGCGCTCGGATCCGCCGCCGCCGCCTCGCGGTACGCCGCGAGAGCCTCGGCGAAGCGCTGCGCCTGGAACGCTCGCTCGGCGCGCTCGAAGCTCTGCTGCGCCGCCGCGCGCGCGCTGGGCTCGGCGCGCGCGGGAGCGCTGCTCAGGACAGCGACGAGAGCGAGGGCGAGAGCGCTCGCCGCCCGCCTCCTGCGAGGCGGCTCCACGGTGTCTCAGCCGGTGCGCTGCGGCGGCTTCGAGGAGAGCCCGATCAGCTCCAGCGACGCGAAGGGCACAGCGTCGCGGGCGTAGGGGCAATGCCGGCACCGCGAGTTGCAGCAGTAGCCGCGCTTCTGGTGGTACGCCGCGGTGAAAACGAACTTGGAGCCATCCATGTAGTAGTCGACGCCTTCGACGAGCGAGGGGGGCTTGGGACGGCTCATGATCCTCGGGCAGGGACCGCGCCGGTGCGACGAAAAGCGCGCCGGCACGTGGCCACAGAAGTACGTTATCAGGCGGATGCGTTTTCATCACGGACCAATGCGACCTCGCGCCCTCTCTCCGCGTTTTGTTCTGCTCGGTGCGCTGCTTTCGCTCGTCTCGGGTGGCTGCGACAGCTGCCATGGCGGCAAGCCGTACACGCCGTACACCCTCTCCGACGGCCCCTCGGCGGCGCCCGCCGCGTCGAGCGCCGCGGCGATCTCCAGCGGCGCGGCGGCGCCGATCGACGCGGGCAGCCCGGCTGATGCCGCGGCGCCGCCGTCCTTCGCGGTCGTCGCGGGGACCACGCCTCCAGGGGATGGCAAGAGCTGGCCGATCGACGGCGACGTCGTGGCGACGGCGCCGATCGGCCGCACGTTCGCGGCGGGCCTCGTGCTCGACATGGACGGCGACGGGAAGCGCGATCTCCTCGCCTGGTCGCGCGCGCCGGACGGCCTCCGCGGCGAGCTCTCGTTCGCGCCCGGCAGCAACGTCGCGTCGGCGCGCACGCTCGCGGCGATGCCCGAGGGGCTCGCGAGCCCCGGGTGCAGCGTGGTCACGCAGCTCTCGCAGGTCGGCCCGCGCACCCTCGTGCTCGACGTCGCGCCTCGCTGTGGCGGCGCGCGCGACAAAGCGATCCGCTGGATCGCCGTCCTCCGCCTCGTCGACGGCGCCGCGCCGGAGCTCGGCCTCGAGCTGCGCCTCGGCGCCCCGATGGATGGCGAGGCGCTCCAGGTCGCCGTCGACGCGCGCGATCGCGACGGGGACGGCCGCGCCGACGTGCTCGCCACGATCTCGCTCACCGGCGCGCCGCACCCGCTCCCGAGCGTCGGGGCGCAGGCCAGCGCGTCGCTGGCGTTCTTCGATCGCCCCGCCGGCCTCTCGCGCGATCCCTCCGAGCCCGAGGCCTCGTTCAAGGCCATCGCCGCGAGCCTCATCGCCGACGGTCGCCGCAAGACGACGGCGGCGCGCATCCCCGGCGCGTCCCTCGCGCTGCGGCGCCTGCATGCGCTCCTCTGCGAAGAGGGCGGCAAGGCGGTGATCACCACCAGCGCCGGCCCGGTGCGCTGCGGCGAGGCGCGCGTGCTCGAGGATGCCGGGATGGCCGAGGTCGAAGCGGCGCTCAACCTGGGCGAGCCGCTCGCCGCGCTCGCCGCGCGCGCCCGCCTCGAATCGATGGGCGTGCACCGCAAGGACGTCGACACGCTCGTGGCCAAGAGCATCCCCACGGTGTCCGCGAAGGCCGTGCACAAGACCGCCGCCGCTCCGGCGATCGAGCCCTCGCCCGCGTTCTCTCCGCTGGCCTGGGACAACGGCGGGGACCTCCTCGTCCACACCGGTGACAAGGTGATCCGCGTCGACCACAGCGCCTTCGCCGAGGCCCCGATCGACGCCGCGCTCGCGTGGCCGACGCGCCTCGTCTTCCCCGCAGGAGCGGGCGCGAGCGCGGACGCGCCCTCATGGAAGATCGTCGCTGTCGAGCGCCGCTGCGACGAGCCCACGCTGACCGCGCGCCTCGCGTCGGGCGAGGTCGCGCTCCCGATCGCCGTGCCCGCGCGCTGCACGCCGTCCTCGCGCGTCACCGCCGAGCTCCTCGGCGCCTCGGATCAGGGCGCGCTCCTCGCGGTCGGCCCCGACGTCGTCGCGCTCCCGCTCGCCGCGCCGCTGAAGCCGGCGCTGCTCGAGTCGCTCGCGCCCGCAGCCGGCGCCGCGGTCGAGCTCGGCGCCGCGCGCTCGCCCAACGGAGCGACGATCGCCGTGCCCACCGATCACGGCGTCTTCGTCGCGGCCGTGAAGAGCGGCTCGCGCGCCGCGAAGGGCAAGCTCTGGTCGGGCGCGGATCTCGACGGCGCTTACCAGTGCGTGCCCTCGAACGGAGGCGAGCGGCTGGCGTGCGTCACCGGGAGCACGGCGACGATCTTCGAAGCGAAGTGAAGGCCCGCGGCTACCCGATCACCCGCAGCACCGGCCCGGCGGAGACGCGCACCACGTCAGCGCGGAGCATGTCCCCGTCGAGCACGTAGCGGCCCGCGGCGCCCTCGGGGAAGCGCACCGAGAACTCGCCCACCAGATCGTCGAAGTGCCCCGCGCCGCCGATGCGCTTGCCCGCGATCACCAGCGGCGCGCGCGGCCCGAGCTGCCGCGCCGACAGTGGGCTCGCCACGAGGTGCACGCGCGCGGGATCCTCGCCGGCGCGGTACGTCACCTCCATGTGGAGGCCGAGGTCCCTGACGACGGCGGCGCACACCAGCGAGAAGGCCCTCGGCTCGAGCGCGCGGCCCTCGACCTCGATGGTGCACGGCATCGGGTCGAGCACGCGGTGTGCGTAGGCGCCGCCCCAGAACGACTCGGCGAAGATGCGCGCGACGATCCGCGCGGCGCCGGCGAGGCCGCGGCCTCCCTCGGCGTAGTAGCGATCGAAGAACCCCGCGACGAGGCCGGTGCCGAAGATGAAGCCGACGCGCTCTTCGCGCTGCTCGCCGCGCTCGGCGCGCACGCGCAGCGTCGGCCTCCGGATCGGCGCGCCGGGGTGCACGATCAAGCGCGCGAGCCGATCGGCGAGATCGCCCGAGCCCCTCGACGACGCGCCCCAGTTGCGCGCTACCGTGGCCACCGTGCCGCCGGGGAGGAAGGACACCGCGGGCAGGCGCGCCTCGTCGAAGGCCCGCGCCAGCGCCGTCACGCCGGCCATGAAGGTCCCGTCGCCGCCCGAGAGCACGACGTGATCGCTCCCGCGCGCCGCGATGCGC
>FSTQ01000368.1_pt1 | contig 30241 bp, 28 predicted proteins | sample 1637281 | NCBI WGS metagenome assembly FSTQ01 (sample SAMEA3914818, study PRJEB12502) | metagenome | biome: forest; material: soil | place: Canada | collected 2010-06-26 | depth 0.1 m
AGGTACACCCGGCGGGCGCCCCCGCTCCGTCGCTGGCAGGCGTGAGCACCGGGGCGCCTGTCTGGAGCACCTCGACGAAGTCCCAGACCACGTCCTGCGCGTCGTGGGTGTGATAATAGACTTGCACCTTGTCTCCGTAGTGGAGCCAGTTTTTGGTGGTGCTGTTCTGCGCCCAGTACGCATAAGCGCCGAAGGGGTAGATGAAGAAGAAGTCGGGATCTCCCCCGTTGGCGAGGCAGGTGACGCTCGGGTGGGGCGGCGTCTTCTGCGTGCACGCGTGCCCGCCGGAGGGCTTGCTCACGGTCCGGTGCCACGCGGCCGGGGTGAGCGGGCCGCCGGAGACCGCGCCGCAGGCGGTGTTGCCACAATCATCCTGCCCTTCATCGCACTTGTTGGTGGCGCCGCAGGTGGGGTTGTTGCCCGAGCACGAGGTGGCCTGTCCACAGGCCGAGTGAACCTCGTAGTCGAGGCCCGCGGGCCCGAGCGCGCAGGGGTGGCCGGCGTCGTAGCCCGCGAACTCGAGCGAGGCCGGGTCGAAGGGTATCCAGCCCTGCATGTGGCTGGCGCCGGAGTAGGCATATCCCCAGGCGAAGCCGCCGAGGGCGGGCCGCATGGGAGGGTTGGAGTCGGGACAGGCGGAGTGGCTGGGATCCCCGCAGGCCTTGCCGGCAGGGAAGCAGTCGGAGGGAGGATCGTAGTAGGGGCCGGTGGAGGAGAGGCCGACGTACGAGCCGGGCGGGATCACCTGGAGGATGACTCCTTTGCTCGTCGCGCCGGCCTGGAACACCGTGCCTGGAGCGCCGCTGAAGTCTCCCGAGTACTGGGTGAGCGGCTGGGTGACCTTGAAGGCGTAATAGCCAACGTTGATCCCGCGCGCCGTCCAGGCCTGGTTGAGGCCGGAGCACGTGCCGCCGCCGTTGGTGGTGGGCTGTTGCGAGGGCGTGCACGAGAACATCGGGCCGCCGGCTGCGCTCGAGGTGGCCGCGGCGGTGGTCGCGGTGGTGGCGTCGCCGGTCGATGCGCTGGTCGCGCCGCCTGCGCCGGTCGTGGCGGTCGTGGCGATCGCGCCGCCTGCGCCGGTCGCGCCGCCTGCGCCGACGGCCCCGCCAACGCCGCTCGCCGATGACGTCGCTGGAGCGCCGCCGCTCGCGGCGCTCGAGGCGCTGCCCCCAGCGCCTTCGCCGGAGGATCCGCAGCCGAGGAGAGGTGCGAGCGCGAGGGCGGTGAGCGCGGCGAGCGAGGGCCTCATGGGCTCGACGCTATCACTCTGTCACGTCGATTTCGCGCTCCACAGATAGAGCACGCCGAGCACGATGAAGAGGGATCCGGCCGCGCGGCGGATCCACACCGGGGAGACGAGGCGCGAGAGGCCTTCGCCCACGGCCACGGCGATGGCGGTGGTGCTCACCAGCGCCAGGGCGGCGGCGGCGAAGATCACCCAGCGCGATCCGGTGCTCGCGGCCGAGAGGGTGGCGAGCTGGGTTTTGTCGCCCATCTCGGCGAGGAAGATGGCGAGGAACGTCGTCCCGAAGAGTTTCCAATCCACGGGCGCCATGATGGCACGCGACGCCGGAGATTCGAGGCCGATCAACCGCGCAGGGCCGCGCTCTCGACGAGGGTGGCGACGATCGCGGGATCGATCGCGCCCGCGAACTCTCGGGCGACGGCGATCGATCGGGCGAGCGCGCCCACGCCGCGCTCGCCGCGGCCGAGCACCGCGGGGAGGGCCAGCTCGACCCAGCCGAGGTGGAAGTATCCGAGCGCGCGCAGGGCGGGATCGGCCTCGCTCCCGGGGTCGGCGGCGGCGAGGCGCTGCAGCGCGGGGACCACCTCGTCGAGCAGGCTCGGGCCGGCGTCGTCGCGGCGGCGAACCCCGCGCGCGAGGGTGGCGCCCGCGAGGAGGATCGGGCCGAGGGGAAGATCGGGAGCCGCGGCGACGGCGCGCTCGAGGGCGGCGAGCGTGGCCAAGGTGGGAGCGGCCTCGTGCGATCCCCACGCGGCGAGCGGCGCGAGGCGCGGGCCGGCGGCGGCGAGGATCGCCGGAGAGAGCGCGGCGAGCGCGGCGCCGTCGGCGCAGCCGAAGAGATGAACCACGAGGGCGGCGGCGGCGGCCGCATCGCCGGACGCGGCCGCTGCGGTGAGCGCGGCGCGGCGCGCGGGCTCGCCCAGCTCGTCGCGGCGCGCGCGCGAGAGCGGGGGGACGACAGCGCGCTTCACCGCGGCGTGGCCTTGCTGCACCGCGAGCAGGAGCTCCTCGAGAACGCGGCGGAGCATGAGATCGCGGAAGGCCGTGACGAAGCGGGCCACGGTGCTGCGGCCGCTGCGGAGCGCGGCGATCGAGCCCTCGAGGTCGCCGCTCTGGAGGAGCGCGTCGAAGAAGATCGCCGCCTCGCGCGCCACCAGCTCTTCGAGGCCCGAGGCGCAGGCCTCGAGATCGGCGAGCGTGAGCGACCGCGCGGCCGGCGAGCTCAGCGCCAGCGCCTCGTCGACGAGGCCGAGGACGCGGCGCTCGGCGGGGTCGCTCCTGGGCGCGCCCGGAGGCGATCGCTTGCCGAGGAGGCCGCGCGCCGTGGCCTCGCGCACCGCGGTGGGCGAAGGCAGCGGGGCGTCGTCGTCGTCGCGCGGGAGGATGTGGAGCACCTCGGCGAGCACGTCGACGTCGCGATCGGCGGCGGCCGCGGGGGCGTCGAGGAGGCGGCGGATCACCGCGAGCGGGAGGTACTTCTCCTCGCGCAGGCGGCGAATGGTGCGCAGCCGCTCGAGGTGCTCTTCGCCGTAATAGGCGACGGTGCGCCCCGCCTTGCGCGGCTTCGGGAGCAGGCCTTCGCGCAGGTAGAAATGGATCGTCTCGCGGGGCACGCCGCTGCGCGCCGAGAGCTCGGCCATGCGCAGCGGCGCGGGCGCCTGTGCGTCGCCTTCGGGCTCAGCCACGGGGAGGCGCATAGAAGTCGACGATGCGGATCGGCGGCGTCAGCTTGGCGCGCACCCGCGCCCGCTCGCCCGCGATGTCGCCGCCGATCTGGAAGCTCGTGGCCGGGTCCATCTCGATGGTCACGTCGTCGACGAGGTAGTCGAACGTCGTCTCGAGGTCCTCGTACTCGCCGCGCCAGATCGCGCCGAAGTTGGCGACGAAGGCCGCGGGGCTGATCGTCGAGATGCGGAGCTGCATGCGATCGGGGCGCTCGTCGGCGTAGGGGAAGAAGCGGAAGCCAAAGCCGTAGTAAGGGATGGCGCCGATCGAGGCGACCTTGGCCGGCCCCTCGTAGATCACCGCGCCCTTGCGGATGGGAGCGCCGAGCATCTTGCCCTTGTCGCCGATGCGAAAGGCGTCTTCCCCTTCGTTGATCACCCGGCAGTGCGGGGTCTTCTTGAACACGTAGCCGGGGAGCGTGCGCGTCGTCGCGGCCACGGCGTAAGCGAGCGGACCGGGCGCGAGGCGCTTGAGCGGGCCGCGGGCGAGCAGGCTCTTCACCTTGACGTAGTCGCGGAGCATCTCGGCATCGATGCCGAAGCCGCAGAAGGGAGAGAGCATGCCCTCGGCCTCGACGAAGCGGATCCAGCGGCTCCCCGCGTCGGATCGCAGGCGCTGGAGATCGGCGGCGAGGCCGCGCCCGCCGCCGCGCTCGCCGGATTTGCTGGCCCCGATCACCCAGGCGAGGGAGTTGCCCGTGCCGAGGCGGAGCAGGCCGAAGCGAGGGAGCGCCGCGCCGCGCCGCCGGGCCTCGGCCACGACCGAGGTGACGACGACCGTGAACGTGCCGTCGCCGCCGCCTGTCAAAATTGTGCCGTACCCGCGATCGACCAGGGTCCGCGCGATGGCCTCGCTCTCCTCGACGCGGCGCGAAATGAAGAGGTCGCCGGTGTCGAGGATCTGGTCGAGCGTCTCGATCACCTCGGCGGTGACGCTCTTGGCGTTCCCGTTGACGACGACGGCGATCCGCCCGCCCTTCGCGCCCTCGGTCGCCGGCGCCGCCGCGGCTTCTGCCTCGCTCTTCTCGGTTTCCTGCGGAGCCATCCGGCAGACGGTAGCACCTGGCTCGGGCGGCAGGTCAACGCCGCAAGCGTGCTCTGAACACGCTGGAAACCGACCAAAAGCGTGCGGACTGTGCGAACTTAGTGGACTAGGCGCCGCATTATTTGGTATGGCCACGGCCGGTAAGCCTTAACGGGCCTTGACACCGAGGTGCAGTTCGTTCTCCGGAGCGACGTCGCGCAGGCGTTCACCGCGCGGATGCGCGGTGCGGCTCCGCTAGCAACGCACCGGTCGAGCTCGTACGAACGCGGGGAGCACAGTGCCATGCCGAAAGCGACGAAGCCCACCAAAGCCAAAGCTTCTGCCGCCAAGAAGTTGAAGAAGAAGGTCGCGCCGAGCTCCACCAAGAAGCCGGTAAAGGCTGGAAAATCTTCCAAGACGCTCAAGACGCTCAAGTCCTCGAAGGCGTCCAAGTCCTCGAAGACGTCCAAGTTGAAGCCGCGACGCAGCGGCGCCGAGGCCTCGCTCAGCAGCCCGGGGAACCCCGTCATCAAGGACGACGGCAAGGGCACGTCTCCGTCGAAGCGCAAGCTCGGCCTCCGCGGCGCCGCCCCCTGGGCTGCGCGTCACGCGGCAAAGCACGCAGCCGAGGCGCGAGCTCGGGCCGCCGAGCCCGCTCCCCCGGGCAGCGCCCGCGCCACCATCCGCGTGCCGGACGGGGCCGAGGCGATCAAGCAGAAGATCGGCGAGCTCCACAACCAGACGCAGAAGATCCGCAACCTGCGCAAGCGCCTCGACAAAGGCTTCTTCGAGATCGGCGAAGTGCTCCACGAGATCCAGTCGCAAGAGCTCTACGTGGCCAAGGGCTACGGCTCGTTCGAGGCCTTCCTCGAGCGCGAGATCGATCTCGGCAAGCAGACCAGCCTCAAGCTCATCAAGATCGCGCACATCTTCCAGCAAGACGCGGCGCTCGATTACGGGATGGACCGGCTGTTCGCGGCGATCTCGGCGCTCGAGGGCGAGAGCACCGCGCCGAAGCCGAGCATCCCTTCCTCCCCGGGCTCGAAGCCCATGCTTCCTTTGAAGCCGCCGATGCGCATCGTGGGGTGATTGGCTCTCTCTCGGAGAGCACATCATCACCGCATCACCGCACGCCCCCGCCTGCTCAGCGCAGGTGGGGGTGTGTCGTTTGTGGCGCCGTGTCTTCGTGCCTGATTGAAGCTGCGGCGAAGGGCTCCGAGCGCCGTTCAGACGCGAGGTACTCCCGTCTCCCGTCTACGAAAGCCCCTACCCGCAGCGCGGGTGCACGCGCGGGAACAGAATCCTCACCGTCGTCCCCTCCCCCTTCTTCGTATCGACCGCGATACGCCCGCTGTGCAGATCGACGATCTTCCGCACGATAGCCAGCCCGAGCCCGGTGCCCGCGGCCTTGGTCGTGAAGAACGGATCGAAGATCTCCGCCAGGATGGAAGGGTCGACGCCTGGCCCGGTGTCGCCGATGGCCATCCACACCTCGTTGGCGTCGCCTCCGACGCCGGCGCGGAGGGTCCCGCCGTCGGGCATCACGTCGAGCGCGTTGACGACGAGGTTGAGCGCCACCTGCTTGAGCTTCTCGACGTCGCCGGTGGCGTAGCAGTCGGCGGCGAGGTCGCGGGAGAGCTCGACGCGGTGGGCGGCGACGGCCTCGCTCTCCAGCTCGATCACGTCGGCGATGACGCGCGCGAGATCGACGGGCTCGCGCTGCGGAGCGCGGGGGCGGGCCAGCTCGAGGAAGTCGGTGAGTAGGCGCTCGAGGCGCTTGATCTCGGCCTCGACGATGCTGACCCGGCGCTTCATCGGCTCGCGCGCGGCGGCGTCGGGGAGGCGCTCGATGGCCCGGCCGAGGAGGTGGAGCTCGAGCACGGCGGCGTTGAGCGGGTTCCGGATCTCGTGGGCCAGGCCGAGGGCCAGCGGGGCCATGGCGTTCATGGCCTCGGCGTCGGCGGCGCGGCGCTCGAGGGCGCGGCGCTCGGTGATGTCGATGCCGATCCCGTAGAGCAGCTCGGCCCGGTTCTTCGCGCCGCGCACGCGGGAGAAGTGCCAGCGCACGCGGCGGATCGCGCCCACCTTGTCGCGGAGGCCGACGTCGACCTCCACCGCGGCGTCGCCCTCGAGCGCCGTCTGCAAGGCGTGCTGGAGCTTCTTGTGATCGGCGTCCTCGACGAAGGACTCGGCGAAGGGCCAGCCCGAAGCGGCCTCGGCCGTGACGCCGGTGAGCGCGGAGATGCGCGGGTTGAAGAGGGTGACGCGCCCGTCCTGATCGAGGCCGACGATGAGCACGTCCGTCGCGCCGACCAGCGCCTTGTAGCGGCGCGCGTACTCCTCGCGCTCGCGCTTGAGGGCGATCTTCTCCACCGCCTGGGCCACGGTGGAGATCAGCTCCTCCGGGCGAAAGGACTTGAGGATGAAGGCGAAGGCGCCGGCCTGGAGCGCGGCGATCGCCGTGTCGACGGTGGCGAAGCCCGTGACGAGGACGATCTCGCCCTGCGCCGAGGCGGCGCGGAGCGGGCGGATCAGATCGACCCCGCTGGCGTCGGGCAGCTTGACGTCGACGACCGCGACGTCGAACCCGTCGCGCCGCGCCGCCTTGAGGCCGGCCTGCCCGGTGGCCGCGAGCGTGACCTCGACGTCGAGCTCGCGCGCTCCCTCGAGCACGTCGCGGAGGTTCTGCGCGAGGCTCTCGTTGTCGTCGATGATCAAGATCTTGGAGCTGACGCTCGCTCCGGGCCGACCACTCTGGAATCGCAGCACGCTCTCGATCCTCCGGTCCCGCGTTACGGGGACGCTCCCCCACCCGCGCGTCGCGACCGACAGTTGAAGCCTCTTGAGAGCTTCGCCGAGGGCGCGCGAGATTAACTGCCACGTGTACTAGAGCATGATAAGAGCCCCGACCATGCGGTTCGTGGATCAGTGCAAAGTGAAGGTCGTCGCGGGCGACGGCGGCAACGGAGCGGCGGCGTTCCGTCGCGAGAAATTCGTCCCCTTCGGCGGCCCCTCGGGCGGCGACGGCGGCCGCGGCGCGAGCGTCGTCTTCGTCGGCGACGAGGGCATGTCGACCCTCCTCGACTTCACCCACGCTCGGCTGATCCAGGGCGCGCGCGGCGAGCACGGCCACGGCAGCGACTGCCACGGTCGCGGCGGCGAGGATCGCGAAGAGCGCGTCCCCATCGGCACGCAGATCCGCGACACGGCCACGGGCGAGCTCCTCGCCGACGTGACGGCGCACGGCCAGCGCGTGATCGTGGCCCAGGGCGGCAAGGGCGGGCGCGGCAACATCCACTTCGCGACACCGCACGACCGCGCCCCGCGCCGCGCCGAAAAAGGCGACCCGGGCGAGATCCGCGAGATCGAGCTGGAGCTGAAGATCATGGCCGACGTGGGCCTGCTCGGCTTCCCCAACGTCGGCAAGAGCACCTTCGTCGCCTCGGTCTCCGCGGCGCGGCCGCGCGTGGCCGACTACCCGTTCACCACCCTCGTCCCGACCCTGGGCGTCGTCGCCGTCGGCGGCGGCCGCAACGCGGGCGGCACCTCGTTCGTCATCGCCGACATCCCCGGCCTCATCCCCGGCGCGAGCGAGGGCGTCGGCCTCGGCATCCGCTTCCTCAAGCACGTGGAGCGAACGCGGGCGCTGCTCCACCTCATCTCCCTCGACGCAGGCGAGGGCCGCGAGCCCCTCGCCGACTACCGCGCCCTTCGAACCGAGCTCGCCCAGTTCAGCCCCGAGCTCGCGCTGCGCCCGGAGATCGTGGCCCTCTCCAAGGCCGACATCACCGAGGTCCGCGAGGTCTTCGAAGCGCTCGCCCAGCGCTTCTGGGACGAGGAGCGCGTCAAGCTGCGCCTCGTGAGCGCGGCGACGAAGTCCGGAATCGACGAGCTCTTGCGCGATCTCTACCGGATCGTGCAAGGCGAAGCGTCGGAGGACGACCTCCCCGGCGAGCGCGCCGCGTTCTTCGCAGCCCGAAAGGCAGCAGCGAAGAAGGCCAAGGCGGCAGCAAAGAAGAAGGGGGCAGCGCCGGCCAAGAAGGTTGCAACGGCGAAGAAGAAGGCGACCGTCTCCAAGAAGAAGGCACCTCTCGCCAAGAAGAAGGCGCCGCTCGCCAAGAAGAAGGTGACCGTCGCCAAGAAGAAGGCACCTCTCGCCAAGAAGAAGGTGACCGTCGCCAAGAAGAAGGCACCTCTCGCCAAGAAGAAGGCACCTCTCGCCAAGAAGAAGGTGACTGTCTCCAAGAAGAAGGCGCCGCTCGCCAAGAAGAAGGCGACCGTCGCCAAGAAGAAGGTGACTGTCTCCAAGAAGAAGGCGCCGCTCGCCAAGAAGAAGGCACCTGCCAGGAAGCCAGCCGCTCCCAAGAAGAAGGTCGCCACGCCGCGGAAAGCGGTCGCCAAGGGAAAGCCCAGGACGACAGCGAAGAAGTCGGCAAAGCGCAGCGCGCGCTGAGCGCAGCTCGCACCGCTCGAACAGCCCCCGCAACCAGACCTCGCAAGGCGACGGAGGAGCGCGCTCCCGATGGGAGCGACGCCCTCCGCGCTGGCCTCGACCTGCCACGGAACGACCTTCAACTGCTCAGGAAAACGAGCTCTCGCGGACGATCGCAAGGCGTCTGAAGCGAGCATATCGAAGGGGCCAGAGCCTCGGAGGCTTTCACCTTCTCCGCGGCGTCCGACATCTGCTCCACGAGCAGCTGTCATGAGATGACGTACGAGCCACAACCTCTCTGCACATTCTGATTCTCCAGGCAAAGCCACCATCGATTCCAGAGGGTGGCCCCATTCGCGCTCGCAGCCATCAGCACACCAATTCCCTCTCGCGGCGGCGAGCGACGTAGCGAGAGTGGCAGTTACCCCTCTGCCGGCATCCTCGACGACGATGTCGCCTCGCGGCGCGCCCGCGGGATAGGCGGCCTCGAACGAAGGCGCCCCCGAGCCCGCTTCGCGGCGCCGACCTCGCTCGCCTCCTTGACGCTCGGTGGCAGCGGGATCATGTCACGAGGCTGCGTATGACCCGGCAGGAACCTCACCGCGGGAAGGTCGTCGCGGCGGCGCAGATCCTCGCCCTCTCCTCGCTGTACATCGGGCTGAGCAGGCTCGGTATGGCAATCTCTCCCGTCGGCGGCTTTGCCACGTTCGTCTGGCCGTCGACCGGCCTCGCTCTCGCGGCGTTGCTGATCGGAGGATATCGCCTCTGGCCGGGCGTCGCGCTCGGAGCCTTCGGGGCGAGCCTCTGGCATGGCGCCCCGCCTCTGGTCGCTTGCGGCGTCGCCGTGGGAAATACGCTCGAGGTCCTCGTCGGAGCGCGCGCCCTGCGCAGCCTCCCGGGCTTCCGCAGCTCGCTCGAGCGCTTCCAGGATGTGGTCGGGCTCGCGGTGATCACGGCCGTGTTGAGCCCGGTGCTCGCGGTGACGCTGGGGGTGACGAGCCTCCTGCTCGGCGGCCTCATCGCGCCGGCCGCGTTCTCTCGGACCTGGATCACATGGTGGGCCGCGCACCTCGTCGGCTGCCTCATCGTCGCGCCGGCGCTGCTCACCTGGGCAGAGAAGCCGCGCCTGAAGTTGCGCCCGGCAAAGCTCGTCGAAGCGGCCGCGCTCGGCGCTGTGCTGATCGTCGCAGCGCGGCTGATCTTCGGCCAGCAAACCGACATCGTGGCGAGGAACCCGGTCCTCAATCCCTATCTGCTCTTCCTCCCGCTGATCTGGGCGGCGCTCCGCCATGGAGTGCGCGGCGCGGCGACCAGCGTGCTCATCGTGGCCGTCTTCGCGGTGGTGGGCACCTGCACCGGCCACGGACAGCTGGTGCGGGAGAACCCGGCGAACAGCCTGGTCACGCTGCACGTGTTCCTGGTGGCGACGTCGCTGGCCACGCTCGCGCTGGGTGCAGTGGTGTCCGAGCGCGAGCGCTCCCGGGCGCAGCTCGACGAGAGCGAGTCGCTGCTCCGCTCGGTCCTCGACGGCACGCGCGACACGGTCTACGTCAAGGACACGCTCGGTCGCTACGTGATCATGAACGTCCCCGGATCACGCCTGATCGGGCTGCCCCCCGAGGAGATCACCGGCAAGGACGACTTCGCGCTCTTCTCCGAGAAAGAGGCCAACGCGCTGCGCGAGATCGATCGCGAGGTCGCGCGGACGGGCCTCCCGCTCGAGTCCAACGAGCACCTGACCATCGCGGGGCAGAAGCGCATCTACCACACCACCAAGACGCCCTACCGCGATCAAGAGGGCAACCTGCTCGGCGTCATCGGGATCTCGCGCGACATCACCGAGCGCCTCCGCGTCGACAGGGAGCTGCAGAAGCTCGAGGAGCGCAAGCTCGTCGAGAAAGAGCTGCGCGAGCTCGAGGAGCGGCAGCGGCTCGCGGTCGAGGCGGCCAACCTCGGCACGTGGTTCCGGGACCTCAAGAACGACGAGCTCGTCCTCTCGCCGACGAACAGGCTCATCCACGGCATCGGCGCCGACGAGCCGATGAGCCCCGAGCGCCTCCTCCGGTCGGTGCACCCCGAGGATCGCGAGGCCCTGAACCGCACGATCGCGCGCGCGATCGACGAGCGCGCGAGCTACCGGAGCGAGTACCGCGCGGTGTGGCCCGACGGCAGCGTCCACTGGATCTCCGGCCTGGGGAGCGCCTTCTACGACGACGCCGGCGCGCCCGAGCGCATGCTGGGCGTGGCCATGGACATCACCGCGCAGAAGCGCGCGGAGCAGAAGCACGCCGATCTGCTGGTGCGCGAGCGGGCCGCGCGGGCCGAGGCCCAGGCCGCCGCGAGCGCCAAGGACGAGTTCCTCGCCGTGCTGTCGCACGAGCTGCGGACGCCGCTCCAGTCCATGCTCGGCTGGACGCAGATGCTGAAAGAGAAGCGCGTCGACGAGCCCATGGCGCACAAAGGGCTCGAGACGATCGAGCGCAACATCCGGACGCAGACGCAGCTGATCGAGGACCTGCTCGACATCTCGCGGATCGTCGCCGGCACCATCCGCGTCGATCGCCAGCCGATGGACCTCGGGCCGGTCATCGACTCGGCCCTCGCGGCGGTGGTGCTCCCGGCCAAGGCAAAGTCGATCCGCGTCGAGGCGAAGATCGACCCGCACGTGGGCGAGCTCAACGGGGATCCGGAGCGGCTCGAGCAGGTGATCTCCAACCTGCTCTCCAACGCGCTCAAGTTCACCCCGCCCGGGGGGCGCGTGAGCGTGCGCCTCGATCGCCGGGGCGCCGCGGCGCGCCTCGTCGTCGAGGACAGCGGCCGGGGCATCTCCGCGGAGTTCCTGCCCCACGTGTTCGAGCGCTTCCGCCAGGCGGACAGCACGGCGCGGCGATCGCACGGCGGGCTCGGGCTCGGGCTCTCGATCGTGCGTCACCTGGTGGAGCTCCACGGCGGCGAGGTGATCGCCGAGAGCCCCGGCGAGGACCGCGGCGCCACGTTCACGGTGACGCTGCCCCTCCTCGAAGGCGAGAAGCGAACCCTCGCGCCGAGGAGCCGGAAGACAGCGCGGGCCGCGGCCGGGCTCCCCGCGGCGCTCAGCGGCGTGCGCGTCCTCGTCGTCGACGACGATCACGACGCCTGCGAGCTCCTCGAGCTGGGGCTGCGCGAGTCGGGCGCGAGCGTGCGCGCGGTCCACTCGGTGCGCGACGCGCTCGAAGCGCTGGAGTCGTTCCGCCCCGATCTGCTCCTGAGCGACATCGCCATGCCCGAGGAGGACGGCTACTCGCTCATCCGCCGCATCCGCGCGCGCGAGTCCGCCGCGGGAGACCACGTCCCGGCGATCGCCTTGACGGCGTTCGCGAGCCAGGCCGATCGCGAGCAGGCGCTGGCCCTGGGCTTCGACGAGCACCTGGCCAAGCCGACCAGCCCGAGCGATCTCTCGAGGACAGTGGCGAGGCTCCTGCGCGTGCCGGGAGCATCGCCGCCGTCAGCCGCGTGACTTTGTCATGAGGGGCGGCACGCGCCGCCCCTCCCCACCGAGCAAAGCTCGTCGGGGCCCCTCCCCACGCGGGCGCTTCGCGCATTTGGTCGAACGGTCAAACCGTTCGGTCCGGAGCTGAGTCGCGACAGCGCGGCGCGAACACCGTACCTTGCGCGTTGCCCCCCTGCCCCACCCGGCCCCCATGAAGCCCGCAGCCGCAGATTTCGAGACCCTCATCGGCGACGTCCACGATCTGCGCGCCTTCGCGTTCGCCGTCGATCTGCGATCGTTCACCGCCACCGCCAAGCTCATGGGCGAGAGCAAGGCGACGGTGAGCCGGCGCATCGCGCGGCTCGAGTCCGCGCTGGGCGTGTCCCTGCTCCGCCGCACCCCGCGCGCCGTGGAGCCGACCGACGACGGCACGGCCTACCGCGTGCGCGTGGCCGAGATCCTCGAGCTCCTCGGCAACGCCAACGCCGCCGCGCGCCAGGCCCACGCCGCGCCCTCCGGGCAGCTCCGCGTCACCGTGCCGCCCGGGTTCGAGAGCGTCCTCGCCCCGATCATCGCCAGGTTCGCGCGCGAGTTCCCCGAGGTCACCGTGAGCGTGCTCATCTCGGAGCGGTTCGTCGATCTCGAGGCCGAGCACATCGACGTCGCCCTCCGCGCCACGGAGAAGCTCGCCGACTCCGCGCTCGTGGCGCACCGGATCGTCGACTTCGAGCGGATCATCATCGCGGCGCCCTCCTACCTCGAGGAGCTGGCCGCGCCGAAGCGGGCCGAGGATCTCGCGGCGCACCGGATCGTGCAGCTCGGGCAGGCGCGCACGGCGTCGACGATCGTCCTCCGCAAGGCCGACGGCGCCGCGATCGAGGTGCGGCTGCCCTACTCCATCGCCGCGACCGACGTCGGCTTCGCCAAGGAGCTCACCGTCGCGGGCGCCGGGATCGCCGTCCTCCCGCGGATGATCGTGCAGCCCGAGCTCGACGCGGGCCGGCTCGTGCACCTGCTCCGCCGCTACGTGGTGCCCGGCGCTTCGCTCTACTTCCTGCACCGCGCCGGCCGCTTCTTGCCGCCCAAGGTGCGCGCCTTCCGCGAGGTCATGATCCGGGAGTTCGAGACCGAGTGCGTGAAGCACGCCCGGGCCAAGGGGGCCGCGTAGCGCGCGCTGCACGCCGACTCCCATGTTGCAGATTCTGCAACCTGGTGTTTCATTTCTCCTTCTTGCGGCGCCCGGTGCAACGCCCCATCTTCTCCCCCGTCGAGCCGGCAGGACGGCGCCAGCGGGGCGCCGGCAGCATCGCCGCTCGAGCTTCTCAACCCCAAGCGATCAAGGCCGCAGCGGCCGCGCCCACGCCATGCGTGACGGCGCGCCGTCGGCAGAGGTACTCCCATGTCCTGGCTCCTCGACACCGTCCACAGCCACATCGGTTTCTCGGTCAAGCACATGATGGTCGCGACCGCGCGCGGTCAGTTCAAGTCCTACAGCGGCTCTCTCCGCCTCGACCCCAAGGACTTCACCCGCTCCAGCTTCGAGGGCGAGATCGACGTCGCGAGCATCGACACCGGGAACGCCGACCGCGACAACCACCTCCGCGCCAACGATTTCTTCGACGCCCCCAATCACCCGAAGATCACCTTCAAGAGCACCAGCATCGAGACCAAGGGCGAGGGCGAGTACGTCGTCCACGGCGACCTCACCATCCGCGGCGTGACCAAGCCGGTGGCCCTCGACGTGGAGTTCCACGGCACCTCGAAGAACCCTTACGGCAAGACCGTCGCCGGCTTCAGCGCCCGCGGCACGATCAACCGCAAGGACTTCGGCGTGAACTTCAACGCCATCCTCGAGACCGGCGGCGTCGCCCTCGCCGAGAAGGTGAAGCTCGAGCTCGAGGTCGAGGCCTCGCTCGAAGAAGACAAGGCCACCGCTGCCGCTGTCTGAGCGCTTGTCTAACCGGCTCTGACCGATCACGCCCCGAGCGAGCGCCCGGCCTTCAAGGCAGGAGCGGCCTCGGGGCGAGATCCAGGCTGGTCCGCGCGAGCGCCGCGTCCGATACGCGGGTATGCGCCGCGACGGCCGCCACGAGCCGTGGAGCCAGGCGCGCCGCCAGGCTGAGCGCCGCCTGGCCGGGGCGCCGCACCAGCGCGTGCGAGAGGCAGGTCGCCAGGAGCACCTGGCCGCGCACGTCGCGCGCGAGCCTCGTTTGAAACTCCTCTGCATCCCCCCCAGCGAGGTAGATCCGCGCGGCGAGCTCGGCGCTGTGCAGCGCTATCGACATGCCATCTCCAGAGAAGGACGGGATCACCGCCGCTTGATCGCCGAGGCGAAAAGGCCCGGACGCTCGCCTTCGCACGTGGCCATAAGGGATGACCGAGAGCGCCAGTGGCCTCGGCCAGCACGCCTCGGCGCCGCGGAGGCGCATCGCCAGGTGGGGTGACTCCGCGCGCATCGCCGCGAGCAGGCTCTCCCAGCGCCGCCCCAGCGCGGTGAAGCGGCGGCGGCGGACCACGAGACAGAGGTTGGCGCGCTCGCCCTCCACCGGCTGGAGCCCGGCATATCCCCCCTCGAACAACACGAGCTCGACGTGGCGCTCCAGCGCTCTTTGCTGCGCTGCCGCCAGGCGATAGTAAATCTTGAAGGCGAGGAGATCGTTCTGGAGCCCGGGAGGTCGCTTGAGTCCCCGGAGGTCGTGCTTGCCAGTCGCCAGGAAGGCCGCAGGGGCGTTGATCACCGCGCCGCCCTCCAGCCGCGCGCGATAGCCCTCCTCTCCACAGGCCAGCTCCACGACCGCGGCGCCGCGGCGGAGGGTCGCGCCCGCGGCGACGGCGCGCCCCAGCAGCGCCTCGTCGAGCACGCGCCGCGACAGGCTCCATGCCGGGAAAGGCAGCGCCGTTGCGGCGAGGCGATCGCCGTGAGCAATGCGGACGGCTTCGATTGGCACCGCTCCGAGCGCCTCCAGATCCAGCCCCAGCGAGGCCAGGTAGAGCCCCGCCTCGTGCGAGAGGAACTCGCCGCAGACCTTGTCCACCGGGCCCGCGTCGCGCTCCAGCACCACGACCTCGCGCCCGGCCCGCGCCAGCAACGTCGCGGCGGCGGCGCCCGCGAGGCCTCCGCCGATGATGACTGCGTCCCAGCGCGATCTCATGACCCGAGAATCCAGGCGTGGATCTGCTCTGAACAGGCGATAGCGGGGTTCCTCGAAGGCATGAAAAGGTGGAGGAGCAGGCTTGTGCGCCGGGCTCTCGGGCCGCGCGCTCCAGCCCACGGCGAGCAGCACGGTATGTGCCAGAGGACAGGCGATCTTCGCGGCAAGTGTCCTGTGCTCGCTGCGCGCGATTGACACACTCCTCGAGCGGCCCCGGCGCCGTGGCGGGCGAGCGATCTCCACCGATCCGGGCGCGGCGCGCGCAGACTATCGCAGCTCCGGCGGGAGCGTGCTACGCAGCGGCCGTGCCCTTCAACCACATCCTCGGGCAAGCCACGGCGATAGCCACGCTGGAGACGGCGCTCCGCGGCGGGCGCGTTCACCACGCTTACCGCTTCGAAGGCCCCGACGGGACGGGCAAAGAGCTCGCGGCCTTCGCGCTGGCGCAGGCGCTGGTCTGCGCCGCGGGCGACGTGATCGGGTGCGGCCGCTGCGACGCCTGCCGCCGCGCCGTGACGTTCTCGGACGAGCGCCCGCGCTCGCCCCACCACCCCGACGTGATGATCATCGAGCGGGCGTTCTACCCGCCCGAGACGTTCACGCCCCCGAAGAACGAGGCGACGCAGATCTCGATCGAGCAGATCCGGACGATCGTCCTCGCCCACGCGGCCTACCCGGCGCACGAAGGGCGCGCGCGCGTCTTCATCGTGCGCCGCGCCGAGGAGCTCAGCATCGGCGCCGCCAACGCGATGCTGAAGACGCTGGAAGAGCCGCGCAACGGCACGCACTTCATCCTGCTCACGGCGCGCCCGGATCGGCTGCTCAACACCATCCGCTCGCGGACGCTCCCGGTCCGCTTCGCCCCGCTGCCCGACGAGGTGGTGCGCTCGATCCTGCGCGCCCACGAGATCCCGGAGGAGCGCCACGAGCTCGCGGTCGAGCTCGCCGCGGGGAGCGCCTCCACCGCGCTGGAGCTCGTCGACGAGGAGCGCACCGCCCTCCGCGACGCCTTCGTCAACGAGGCCCTGGCCGCGGTGAGCGCGCGGGATCTCGGCCTCGCGGTGGCCTTCGCCGAGTCGCGCGACAAGGACAAGGATCAGCTCAAGGACGACCTCCGCGCGCTCGCGGCCTCGCTGGCGCGGCTGGCGCGGCAGAGCGTCGATCACGCGCCGCGCACCGCCGGCATCGCGGCGAAGCGCTACGAGGCGGTGGCCAAGGCGGTGTCGAACCTGGACCGGAACGCCTCGGCCCCGCTGACGATGATCGCGATGATCCAGGACATGCGCGAGGCGCTGGGGTAGTCGTCGCCGGGTCGCTTCAGAAGCGAAGAGAGCGAGCCGAGCTCGACGCTCTTCTCAACGCAGCCCAGCCCCATTCTCCTTGTCACCTATGCTAGCCTCCCTGGCATGGCAACCTCTGCACCCCTGCATTCCCCGGGGCCCGCCACCGCCGCGCGGCCTTCGCGCACCGAGCCGTACCTTGCTCACGCGAAGCAGCTCGAACACGAGCGTCCGGAGCGCTTTGCCTCCCTCGACATGACGGCCGAGACGTACGCCGTCGGCATGACAGAACCGCGGCTCTCCCTCGAAGAAGCCGAGCAAGCCGGCTGGATCGCCCCGGAAGAGCGCCGGCTGTACGAAGGTCGCGCCACGCTGGAGGATCTGCTGGCCAACGGGTTCTCCGACGAGCAGGCGCGCACCATCCTGCAAGAGCAGGAGCAGGCCCGGGCGTGCGCGTCATCGACCTGAGCTTGACCTTCCACCGAACGCGCCTCCACCTCGCTCCGATTGGCTCTCCCGCAGATGTCGCTCTGCGGGCCGTGATTCGTCGCCTCGGCAGCGAGCTGCACCCGATCCCCGCTGCCGGTGATGTCGAAGCCTTCCGCACGCCGGCCGGACCATGCTGGATGCGCCCTGTCCCCGGCACGCCCCTCGGTCTTCAATACACCTTCGAGCCGCCCTTCGTGCACGTGCTCGCATTGCTCGAGCAGCCTGCCAGGTGACGGCCTTCGCCCCGCGTACTGCTTGACGCCTACGCGAATCGTCCTGCATTCTTTTTCTGATCAAGGAGAGCTCCGATGCAGATCCCCACGAGTAAAACCCCTGTTTCCAAGTGTCTCGATCTCGCCACGTACAGCATTCGAATGCTGTCCAAATTCCCCACCAACACGTCGCTCGCGCCGCTCGCAGAGAGCCTCCAGGCCGTCGCCAATGCGCTCCAGGACGCGCAAACCAGCTATGCAGCGGCCGTGAAGGCGATTCTTCCGACCCGCGTCGATGTCAAGTATGAACATTTCCTCTCTGACCGTCGCATCCGCCTCACCCAGCAGAAGGCCGAGGTAGCCGACGGAAAGAAGGGCGGAGAGATCGCGACGCGGGCCTTCCCGGAGGGCGCGGCGCCGATCGTCTGGCTCGTCGGCGTGTCGCAGGTCAACGAGATGTCCGACCTCGCCGCCAGGCTCGGGACGCTCGAGACCGCGTGGCCCGACTCGGTCTCCGAGGCCAAGGCGATCGCGCAGTTCCGCGACGCCTACAAGGCCTCGCTCGAGGCGCGGCAGGACGCCGGGCAGACCGCGAACAACCTCCGCGCCGTGCGCGACGTGGCCAAGGCGAGCTTCATCGCCAAGTACGCCGAGATCACCAGCCGCGTGGGCAAGGAGTTCCCGCGCGACACGCTGATGCAGGAGCTCTTCTTCGACGACGTCCGCTCGCGCTCCACCCTCGTCGAGGCGGACGAGCCCGGCGCGATCACCAACACCGACGCCGGCGAGGCACCCTGACAGCAAGCGCATTGGAGCGGCGAGAGAGCGGATTACAACGAACAGACGCGAAGCCGCAAAAAGCAAAGAGCTCGGAAGTCTGACTTCTCCGCCTTTGCGCCTTTGCGCCTTTGCGCCTTTGCGTTGAAATCCGGATCTCCGAGCGGCTCGGTGCGCTGAATCAGCGACGATGATCGTGGATCACGCTCGCTGATTCATCCTTCCCCCAGCCGATCGTAGCGATCCTCATCGAGCTTGCGGCCCTGCCAGGCGTGGACGCGGCCCTCGCTCACCAGCACCACCGCGACCTCGGCGGGGCCTCCGTCGTAGACGCCCCAGATGGCCTCTTCGCCGAGCGAAGGCGCGCCCTGGCCGAGGCGCTCGATCGTCACGGGGAGGCGCGCCTTGCGGCGGAACGCGATGCCGGCGAGCTCGATCGTGGCCGGCGGCTCTTCGGTCACGTCGAGCTCGGCCGGGTCCATCCAGTAGATGTCCTTGCGGGGGGCGGCGAACACGGCGACGGCGGAGAGCTTCGCGCCTTCGGGGGCGAGGAAGAGCGCGGAGAGGACGCGACCCTGCTCGCGCGCGACGAGCGCCCCGGCGAGCCAGCGCTCCTCGTGGCCGTCGGAGACCACGTCGCCGAGCGAGAGCGGCAGGCCGGCGAACGCCTTCTTGGCCTTCTCCTCGGCGGTCTCCTGCTTCGCCGCGCCCTTGCCGCCCGGCTTCGAGGCCGCGGCGGCCTTCTCCTTGGGCTTGCTCGGCTCGGGCGGCGGCTTGCCGTACTCGTCCTTCTCCTCGTCGTCCTCGTTGCGCTCGCGCAGCTCGTTCTTGCGCTTCGGCGGCCCGAGCTGGGGCTCGTCGCTCTTCTTGCGCGCGGCGAGGTAGCCCATCGAGCCCGCCACGGCGGCGGTCACGACCAGGATCAAGGTGAAGCTCATCAGGGTCCTCCCACAATCATCGCCTGGAGCGCGCGGGCGCGCGCCTCCACGGCAGAGAGCCCGGCTTCGGGCAGCAGCGCGCCGATCACCGCGACGGCGTCGACCATGGATCCCACCTCGCGCGCGGTCTCGAGCGAGATGCCGCCGATGGCCACGATCGGCAGCCCGGGCCGAGCCCGGCGCACGCGCGCCGCGAGCTCGCGCAGCCCGGCGATGCCGACCACGGGCGAAGGGTTCTCCTTGCTTGCCGTCGCGAAGATCGGCCCCACGGCGAGGTAGTCCGGCGCCTCGGCGATCGCTTGCTCGACCTGCGCCGCGTCGTGCGTGGAGAGGCCGACGCGCAGGGCCGGGAAGGCTTCGCGCACCAGGGCGACCGGGAGATCGTCCTGTCCAACGTGGACGCCGTCGCAGCCGGCGAGCCGCGCGAGATCCGGTCGATCGTTGGCGAAGAGCGGGACGCCCGCGGCGGCCGCGATCGGCGCGAGCGCGCGCAGCAATGCCAGCGTCGCCCGCGCGCCGCCCCGCTTGTCGCGGAGCTGGATCGCCGCCGGCCCCGCGGCGAGCACGCGCTCGGCAAACGGCACGGGCGGAACCCCGCGCCGCGCCAGCGCTTCAGTGTCGATGATGGCGTAGAGACCGCGCATCCGGTCCCGCGACGTACGCTGGGGGCCCGCGAAATGAAAGGACGGATCGCCGGGGCGACCTCGCCCGCTCGGCGCTCAACAAAGCAGAAGCCTTCACCTGCCAGCCGCGGTAAGCGGTGGCCCATGCGCACGTGTGCGTCCTCCATGATCGGCGTCCTCGTCGCGACGCTCGTCCCGGCATCGGCGTTTGCCGTCGATCTGCCGACTCCTCCGCCGGCCGCGGCGCCCGCGGTCGCGCCCCCGCCGGCCGCCGCCGCCAAGCCCGCCGCCGCCAAGCCCGCGCCGGTGAGCACCCCCGCGGCGGAGCCCCTGCCCGATCCCGCGGTGCGCCTGTGGATGGTCGCCGCGGCGCCGCAGGGCCCGTGGACGATGCGCATCGACAACGAGGGCGACAAGCCGCTCCGCATCCCCGCGGACGTGCGCCTGCTCCGCTTCGAGATCGATCCCGAGCCTTATATCGCGCCGACCGAGGCGGCCGATGGCAAGCCGAAGAAGGCGGTGAAGCCCAAGCCGCCGGCCAAGCCGACGGTGTGCAAGATCCCCGCGCCGCTGCGCGCCGACGGCTTCCCCGAGAAGAGCTCGCTCCTGCTCCGCCCGGGCGAGTCGTACGTGGAGTCCTTCGATCCTCGGCTGTTCTGCTTCGGCAAAGACGCCGCGGCCCGGCTCGTGGGCGGCGCGGTCGTGCACACGCGCTTCGGGTGGGAGGCGCCGAAGAAGCCCGTCGGCGCGGCGAAGAAGAAGCCCGACACCGGCCCCTTCGCCGTCGAAGGCACCGCGTTCCCGCCCGAGGTCATGCCGCTGCACGAGCTCACCGCGCCGACGATGGTGCTGCGCTTCAGTCCCCCGGCGAAGCGCCCCGGGCCCGCCGCGCGCCCGGAGGAGCCGCCGGCGGACGTGAGCGAGCCGCAGCCCCCGGTGGTTGACGCCAAGCCGGACACCCGAGAGCCGCAGCCCCCGGTGGCTGACGCCGGGCCGGCCGCGCCGCTGCCTCCGGTCGTCGACGACAACGCGCCTCGCCTCGAGCTCACCGGCGCGCCCTTCATCGAGGCCTCGTCCACGACCCGCGCCTCGATCACGCTCACCGCCACCAACGTCGGTCGCCGGCCGACGCTCGTCGCGCTCCACCCACGCATGCTCGGCTTCCGCATCGACGGGCCCGACGGGGTCCTCCGCTGCAGCCCCATGCCGCCCACCCACGGGATCCCGCGCGAGCGCTTTCGCACGCTGGCGCCGGGCGCCTCGAGCGCGATGACGCTGCTCCTCGGCGAAGGCTGCACGGGCGACGCCATGCGACGCCCCGGGCTCTACCGGATCCAGGCGACGCTCCTCGCCGGCGAGTCGGGCTCGGAGCTCGGCCTCGCGGCGTACACGGGCACGGTGCAAGCGCGCGAGCCGACGCTGCTCCGCGTGCTCGACGGCCCCGACCCGTTCTATGCGGTGTCGCCGCGCGCCGTACCCACACCCAAGCCCCCTGCCCCGCCCGAAGGTGACGAGAGCGACGAATAGGCACGCTCGCTCGATCCCATGAACGACAGCGCTGAAGAAACACCCGCTCTCCGGCTGACGCCGCTTCAGCTCTGGGGGTTCCTCGGGATCGCGGTCGCCATCTTTCTCTTCGCCTCAGGCCCGGTGTGGGAGCACCCCTGGGACATAGGCGCTCTCAACCGCGCCATCTTCTACAGCTATGCTCCGCTGCCGGTGCTGGTCGTCATCGGGCTCGCGTACAAGCGGCGCCTGGGGTTCCGGGCCTTCGCGGTCGATCTGCTGGTCCTGACGCTGCTCAAGTACTCCATCACTTTCGGTATCGCCCTCGTCCTCTGGAGCATGCAAGGCGCGCCTCCTCCCGCGGCGCCGGCCGTCGCCACCTCGCCGCGAAAGGCCCTCTCTGCCGCGCCTCCCTCGCCGCCGGCCCCGCCGCCGACGCCGATCCCCGAAGAGAAGACCGGCGTCGTGCGCGGCGTCGTCCTCGACAGCGACGGGAAGCCGGTCAAAGGAGCGCTCGCGTACATCGCGGCCGGGCTCGAGGCCTGGGTCTTCGCTCCGCCTCAGCAGGAGGTCGCGCTCGCCAATCACGGCGCGGGGATCGAGCCGGCGGTGGCGATAGCCCAGCTTCGCCAGCCGATCGCGGCTCGCTCCACCGATGGACATCTCCACACCTTCATCGCCACGCAGGGCGGGACGACGCTGCTCAACTTGCCTCTCCTCAGCTCGGGTGTACCCACGCCAATAGCCTTCACCGAGGCGCACGGGGTGACGGAGCTGCGCTGCTCGGTGCATCAGCACCTCGGCACCGAGGCGACCTCGACGCTCCTCGTGCTGACTCACCCGTTCGCGACGATCACCGGGGAGGACGGCCTCTTCTCCTGGAGCGGCGTCCCCGCGGGCGCGCTCCGCCTCGCGGCCTGGGATCGCGCGCGCGGGGCGGCCTCGCTCGCGATCGACCTCACGCCGCGCGGAGCCGTCGAGTCGACGCTGCGCCTCGCTCCGCCGCCCGCCGCGGCTCCCCCGGCCAGGTGAAGCGCCGATCGTGGAGAGCCTGTAAGCTCGACAAAGAGGCCGCGTTCCTTCGCCCACCATGAAGCGAACCCGACTCGCCCTCACCTCGCTCGCGCTCGTTCTCCTCGCCGGGTGCGCCGGCGCGCCGCCGAAGGCGATGTCCGAGCCCGGCAACTATCCCTCTCCTCCTCCCGCCGCCGCCATGAGCAGCGACGGAGAGACGGCGACAGCAGGAGCCCCGCCGGACGCCCCCGGCGGGCCGAGCGGAGCAGAGGAGCGAGGGGACGACAGGAAGTTCGAGCTCGCCGCCGAGCCTCGCCCCCTGGCCCAGGCGCCGATCGCGGCGGCCAAGCCCTCGCCGCCCCCGCCGCCGCCGAGGGCTCCCTCGCCCTCGAAGGCGAGCGGCGCGCCGGCCCCTGCAGCCACCGCCGTCGCCGCCGACGACGCCTCGGTGAGCCGCCGCCGCATCGCCGGCGACGAGCCTCGCCCCCGGGAGATGATCGCCGAGCCGGTGGCCTCCGCCGTCAAGGCCGGCGAGTGGGACGACAACGCCAACTACCGTGAATTCCAGAAGTGGATCGCCTCCGAGCAAGGCCTCCCGTTTCACCGCGCCGACGCCGCCGATCGGCAGTTCCTCGTGGTGCGTGACGCCGACGGCAAGGCCGTCCCGCGCTGCCCGGTCGTCGTCAGCGACGAGCAGGGCCGCCGCGTCACGCTGACCACCACCGCCTCCGGGCGCGCGCTCCTCTTTCCTCACGCCGAGGGCCTCTCCGGGCGTGATCTCTCGGCCAGCACCAGCTGCCAGAACGGCTCGGCCAGCACCCGGTTCTCGCTCGCGCAGAGCGACGGCGTCATCGATCTCAAGCTCGCCGTGAAGCGCGTCTTGCCGCCCACGCGCGACGTCGATCTGGCCTTCATCCTCGACACCACAGGATCGATGTCCGAGGAGATCGCCGCGGTGAAGGCCACGATCCAGAAGGTGGCGAGCGCGCTCGCGTCGAGCAACGTCCGCCTCCGCGTCGGCCTCGTCGAGTACAAGGATCGGACTGACTCCTTCGTCACCCGCGTCTACCCGATGACCAGCGACGCCGCGAAGTTCTCGCGCACCGTGGCGGGCATCAGCGCCAACGGCGGCGGGGACACGCCGGAGTCGATGAACGAGGGGTTGCACGTGGGCTTGACCGGCCTCGAGTGGAGCGGCAACGCCGTGGCCCGCATGGCGTTCCTCATCGCCGACGCGCCCCCGCACCTCGACTATGCCAACGACAGCGACTACGCCGCCGACATGCGCGACGCCGCGCACAAGGGGATCCAGGTCTTCACCGTGGCCGCCTCGGGGATGGATACGCTGGGTCAGGTGGTCTTTCGCCAGATCGCCCAGTACACGGGCGCGACCAACCTCTTCGTGCTCCGCGGCGGCGCGGGCGCAGCATCGACGGGCGCGGGCGACCCCAAGTCGAGCTGCGGCGGCACGCAGACCTCGTACTCGAGCGGGAACCTCGACGCGCTCATCGTCAGCAAGGTGACGCGGGAGCTCAAAGGCCTCGACCGGGATCCGCTCAAGATCGCCGGGCTCCGCGTCGACGAGAACGCCAAGCCGTGCAGCGAGCGGCTGATGATCGCCGAGTGAGCGCTCTCAGACCAGCGATGACGCGCCGTGGACGAGCGGCCGAGTCAGGTTGATAGCCTCTCTCAAGGCGAGATCGAACGTATACCGCTTCTCGTGGCCGATGATCACCGCGCCGAGGAGCAGGCTGGCGACGGCGAGCCCCATCTTCGCCAGGCGAGATTTCACCAGCATGTGCTGACACGTTATCTCGGAGCTGTGATCCTTTATCCACTGGCTCGCGGTGGTGCGGATCGTGGGCTCGTATCCCTCCAGCAACTCGGCATCGACGAAGAAGAGCGGCTTGCCCGGTGTCCTGATGGTGACGTTCATCGCGCGGGCGATCAGCGGCGCGAAATCGGCCTCGAGGAACCCGGTCTCGATGTAGAGCAGCACCAGCGGGGTCGGCCGGCGGATCCGGAGCTCACCACGATCTGAAACCCAGCGTTCCTCGCCGGCCGCTCCGGGCACTTGTTTGACCATTGTTTCATGGTCAATTGAACACCAGTGCGAGTCAACGGTGATCCTGCAATTTATATCGCGATCTTGTGCGCCACATCGCCAAGCAACGCTCCTCGGGAGGCGTGTTGGCCCCATGATCGATGTTGGAGCGGCGCTCAGGCGGGTCAAGGCACCGTACCGCGACCGTCAGGGAGCGGTGCAGTCGGCTCCCGCGACCTGCACCGCTCCCTGACGGTCGCGGTACTGATTACGCGTCTCAGCGGGGCGAGGTGGCCAGTCCGATCTTGCGGTGTTGTAGAGAGGGCAAGCTCCTGCGCACCTGGGCGAGGTAGGCGCGATCGATGGTCGCGGTGATCACCCCCTCTCCTTCGGAGGCCTGCGCCACCACCTCGCCCCAGGGATCGATGATGCAGGACTTTCCGTAGGTCTGGCGGCTGTGGGGGTGCTTGCCCCACTGCGCCGCGGCGATCACGTAGGCCTGCGCCTCGATCGCCCGGGCGCGCAGGAGCACGTGCCAGTGGTCTTTTCCGGTGGTCACCGTGAAGGCGGCGGGCACCACCAGGACCTCGGCGCCGAGCGCCGAGAGGGCGCGGTAGAGCTCGGGGAAGCGGAGGTCGTAGCAGATGGAGAGGCCGACCTGGAGGCCGTGGAGATGGGCCGCGACCGCCTCGTCGCCCGGCGTCGTCGACGCGGACTCGCGATAAGCGCGCTCGACGAGGTCCACGTCGAAGAGGTGGCATTTGCGGTACTTCGCCGCGAGGTGGCCGTCGGGGCCGAAGACGGCGCAGGTGTTGAACGGGCGCGCGGGATCGAGCGCGCGCTCCGGCATCCCGCCGGCGAGCACGTGGATGCCGAGCTCGCGCGCCAGGCCGGCGAGGCGGCTCTGGATCGGGCCGGGGGGCGCGTCGGGCGAGAGGTCCTCGGCGTGGGCGCGCCTGCCGGCTTCGTCGCCGAGGTACGCGAAGTTCTCCGGCAAGAGGGCGAGCTTGGCGCCGCGCCGCGCGCCCTCGCGGATCAGCTCGGCGGCGAGATCGAGGTTCTCGCCCACGTCGGCCTGGCTCGACATCTGGATCGCCGCGAAGACCGTTCTCTCTGCTTCCATGATGTCCTCCCGCGGCTCGGTTGCGCCGCGCTCTTCAGCCCTTGTTCCAGCCGCTCTTGGCGCGGTAGCCGGCGACGGCGCCCTCGATCACGGCGAGCGCGCGCTCGCGATCGTACATCTCCTCGACCTCGGTCAGCTTGTGCTCCAGCGCCTTGTAGTCGCGGAAGAAGCGGAGCAGCTCCTTCACGAGGTGGGGCGGGAGCTCGTCGTGGCGGCGGTAGTGCGCCATCGAGGGATCGTCGACGGCGACGGCGACGATCTTGTCGTCTTCGCCCTGGTCGTCGCGCATGAAGAAGCCGCCGATGGCGCGGGCCCGGACGATCGTCAGGGGGACGACGGGCTCCTGCATCAGCACGAGGACGTCGAGCGGATCGCCGTCACCAGCGTGTGTCTGCGGGATGAACCCGTAGTTGGCCGGGTAGTGCACCGACGAGAAGAGGACACGATCCAGCATCAGGAGGCCGGTCTTCTTGTCGAGCTCGTATTTGCACTTCGAGCCTTTGGGGATCTCGACGACGACCGGGAAGAACTCGCTGCGATCGTCGGGGAGGGCGATGTCGTGGAGGGGGTGGGTCATGGTCACGGGAGGTATACACCCGTCGCGCGCTCGAATCTGCCCGCTCGGAGCGGCGCGTCACTTCACCAGGAAGCCCTTGATCGCCCAGTCGATCTGCGATGCCTGGCGCTCCATCTCGGCCTTGGCGCCGCCGGCCTCGAGCACGAAGATCTTCTTGTCGGTGACGAAGAGGACGACGCGGTAGAGGTGCGGCGTGCTCCCCTCGTCGTGGCCGAAGTCGAGCTCGACGCCGACGAGGCCGCCGCGGCTCGTGGCCGATTTCTTCTCGAGGAGGGCGTAGCCGCCGACCTCGCGCATGCGGTTCTCGAGCGCGCGCGCCCAGAACGAGAGCTCGCCCTTGGGGTCGTTGTCGAACTCGCGGATGCCGAGGACCGCGCCGTCCGCCGTCGCGGCGCGGTACTCGCCCTCCGCGTAGTGCTCGCCGAGATCGACGAAGCCGGTCGGCGTCGCCGGCGTGAAGGATCGGCCGCAGCCCACCGCGGCGAGCGAGCCCGCGGCGGCGAGGCAGACCGCCAGAAGGGTCGTGCGCTTCATAGCTGGAGGAGCCTCCCGAGCCCGAGCTGCTGGAGCCACGGGCTGGGGAGCCGGAACGGCCCCTGGCTCAGCGACTCCTTGTTCTTCGGGGCAAAGGTGACGGTGATCGTCGAGAACGTCGCGCGATCGCGGAGGAACTTCATGCGGCCTTCGATGCGGTCGATCTCGCCGGTGACGCGGTCGAGCTCGCGCTCGATCATCACGCTCTCCTCGACCTTGGTGGCCTTGGCGAGGAGCTCGGTCAGCCGCGCTTGCACCGCGTGCGCGCTCTTGAGGCGGACCTCGAGATCGCGAAACTCTTCGGTCACGTCCTCCGCGGTGACGTTGCGGTGGAGCATGTCGCCGACCTTCTCGAGGCGCTTCACGGCCTCGTCGAAGCGCGCGGCGGGGATGCGGATGGTGATGGAGCGATCCTCGCGGCGCGCGAGGAACCCGCCGAGCTCGCGGCCGAGCGCCTCCACCTGCGCGAGCGAGGCCTCGACCTCGAAGACGGCGATGCTGATCTGCGCCGTGTAGACGAGGAGCGGAGCGCGGATCGCCGCGACCTCGCCGGCCGTGGCCTTCGCCGTGGGATCCCCGGGCGAGAGCGGCGCGATGGGCTTGGCAGCGGGCGGAGGAGGCGGAGGAGGCGGAGGAGCAGCACGAGGCGCGCCGCCCGCGAAGCCGAGGCTCTGCTCGGAGGACACCCCGGGCGCGGCGCTGGACGCGAAGCTGATCTCCGTGTCCTTCACCGCGTCGCTGTCGCTTTCCCTCTTCCCGGCCACCACCTCTTCGCGCACCGGGGCTTCGGGGGCGGGGGCGCCCACGTTGGAGATGTCCGATTTCGCGTAGGAGGCGCCCCCCGCGCAGGCGGTGAGGCCAAGGAGCGCGAGGCTCGTGGCTGCGTGCAGAAGCGTCTTTTTCATTCGCTCTTCTCGATCCGGAACGCTCTCATACTCCGAGCGAAAATCATAGGAGCCCATCGCGCTTCGAGTCCGGGGGGATGCCCTCGGGCCCGATCGAGATGTCCGCCTCGCCTCGGCGAGCTCGCCGGCCCGCACCGCCATCCGGCGTCGCTCGGGCGATGCTCGAGAAGGAGCGCGTCGAACAGGGCCGCTCGGCGGCTTGCTCGCAGCGGCGCCGCGCCTAGAGTGGCGCGCATGACGGACAGCACACCACCCGGCGTCTTCGTGGAGCGGATCCTCGATTATGTTGTCGCGGGCGCCCCCGCCCGAACCGTCACGGTCCGCATCTACCAGCCCGTGGAGCGAGGGCCGGAGGAGTGGACGGCCAGGGTGGAGATCAACGGACTGGAATCCCCGTTCGATCACTCCTTCACGGGCACCGATGGTGTGATGGCGCTTTTCGAGGCGCTACGGATGGCGGGGGGAGTGCTTGATCAGCATCCGGGGCTGTCGTACGGCAAATGCAAATCCTGGGAGCCGGTGGGGTTTCGCACGTCTGCTGAGATGATGCTGTAGTCGTCAGTTCCCCTTGGCCCGGCACGCGGCCAAGCCCTCGTTCGAGGCTCTCCAACAGGGCTCTTTTGGAGCGTGATCTCTGCAAAATGGCTGAAATACAAGCTGGAGGTTCGTACAGGGACCATCACACCCCTTGTCGCGCCGGTCAGCCGGGGACATCGCTCAATCGCCTACAATCCAATGCTTTGCATTATCCTGCACGAAAGCTGCGAACGTGGTGGGCTGGCGCTTTGTCACCGCCGCGACGCCTTCAGTGACGCGGTCCTCAGCGCCGATCGCGATTGCTGCATCCATCTCGGCCAGCGCGCGCGCAAACTCGCCGGGAATACCGATCGTGGTGAAACGATTGGCCAACTGCTCGGTGCTCAGCCGGTGATGCGAGACCGGACGATCGGATACCGCCGAGATCAGCCGGGCGACATCGTCGTAGCTCAGCGTCTCGGGCCCAGTCAGGATCAGGTCGCCGTTAGGGAACTCCGGGTCGACGAGCGCCTCGACCGCGACTGCGGCGATGTCCGCGGCATCGATGAATGGCACGCGGCCATCCTCGGTCGCCGAGTAGATCCGGCCCTCGCGCCGGATCGTCTCGACGTGCTGGTGTTCCGAGAAGTTCTGCATGAACCAGCTCGGACGCAGTACAGTCCAGCTCGGCGCCTCGGCCCTCAGGTAGGCGTGTACGGCGCCCATGAGCGGCCCGCCCTCCTTCAGCATGGATGAGCTGAGAAGCACGAGGCGATCGACCCCCGCCGTGAGCGCCCGGTCGATGAACGGCTGCATCGCGCCAAGCGGTTCGGCGACGCCCGTGGGCGCAACCATGTAGACCGCCCGGACGCCCTCGAGCGCTCCTTCGAAGCTGCCCGGATCGGTCCAGTCGAAGGGGACCTGGCCGGGTGTCTGCGGCGAGCGGGTCGCGGCGAGGGCGGGAACGCCGCGTTGGCGCAGCAGATCGATGACGCGTCGGCCGGTCTTGCCGGTGCCGCCGGTCACAAGGATGTTATCGGCCATCGAGTTTGCCTCGAGCCTGCGCGCTGGATGCGGCTTCGGCGTCCTGGATCAGGCGCATGACCACGAGCGGGTTCCAGTAGTCACGGTAGTGGACGATCCGACCCTTCGCGACCTTGATGACCGAGATATAGCTCTGCTGATACGTGCCACCGGTCACTACGCCCCGCGCTACGCTATCGAACTCCAGGACGACCGTGTGGGGATCGGCGGTGCGATGCACGACCGGCGCGGACATGCTGTCGATGTCCACCATCTTTCCAAGGCCTGAAAGATACTCGCTCAGCGCCTGACGGCCTTCTATCCGCGTTACGCCGTCCTGCGGCGCAAATGGAAACTCCATGACGCCGGCTTCGTCGAACATGTCGACGAAAGTGACCGCTTCGGGAGCGAGCAAATCGCCGAGCGCGCCTCGCAGCATTGCTGCAAAGCTTGGAATGGCGTCATTGGGCATGTTGATCTCCAGGTAAAATGGTGAAGCGGTATCGTTCCGCTGATATGGGATGAATGAATGAGACGATCGCGCAATCGCTCGCGGGGAACTCAAAGATACCGCAGACCATGAATTTGCGGCCGACCTGATCGGAGCGCCGATATACTGGCGCCTCATAGTGACAGAAGCTAGGCCATGGTAGGCCGATCCCGCAAGTACAACCCCTCCGGAGCTCCCCCAGCCCACGCTGCCGAAGGCAAAATCACCCAAACGCCGCCTGAGCCTCGCGCAGATCGTCCTCGCGGCCCACGTCGGCCTTCACGACGTCGCCCGCGCCTTGGGCCCGCTGTCCGAGCCGTTCCCCATTCACGCTAACTCGAACGCCGGACTCCGCACTCGCGCGATCGGCGGCGCCGCCGTCGGCAGTTCGAGGTGGGCGAGGATGGTCACGACGACTTCGTGCTCGGAGACGTCAACGGAGGTTCTCGGCCCGTCACCCCGAGCCCTCGCCAACATCCGCGTCTACCGCAACGAGATCATCGGGCCGGTGATGTACGTCGCGCCGGTGCCGGACCTCAGCGCGGCGCTCGCCTTGGTCGATGCGCAGACGACGTGCTATCAACGGGCCGATACCCCCGCGCTAGCGATCGCGATGCACACCCGCACGCCGGGCGCGCGCTCTATCGCTGGCGGCACCAACCTCGTCGACCTGATGAAGCTGCAGATCGAAGCGCCGGAGCACCTGATCGACATCTCGCACCTACCGCTCGCTACGCCAATTCGCACATCTGGTCGCAATGCGAAGTCGCTGCGGCCAGATCGTTCGAGAGCGGCCATTGCGGCTGCCGAACGTTTGGAATGAAGAAGCTACGCTGAAGCCTTGGACGGAGGCGCGCATGTATCACGCGATTGTCAGACGGATTGCCTTGAAGAATTTCCTGCGTGTGAATCGGAAGGAATACGGCGCGATTTTAGAGGGCTGTTCACCGGACATTCATCACCGGTTTGGCGGAGATCACGCGCTGAGCGGAGAGCGTCACGATCGCGAAGCGTTGCGGCGATGGTTCGAACGACTGGGACGCTTGGCTCCTACATTGCAGCTTTCAGTTCAGGACGTATGGGTCAAGGGTTGGCCCTGGAATACAACCGTCATCATGCGGTGGACCGCAGTTCAGGATCTCC
>FSTQ01000077.1_pt1 | contig 29981 bp, 23 predicted proteins | sample 1637281 | NCBI WGS metagenome assembly FSTQ01 (sample SAMEA3914818, study PRJEB12502) | metagenome | biome: forest; material: soil | place: Canada | collected 2010-06-26 | depth 0.1 m
GCGCATCGTGGTCCTCGTTGTCGAGGCTGGCCCAATGCTTCGGCGCTGCGTTGACCTCGAGAGCCAGGGCCGCGAAGCCCCGAACGAGCGCCGCATGAATGACAGTTGAGACGGTGATCCACGCTCCGGGTGGGGCTGCGATTTTCATCGCAACGAGCAAGCTCTCGGCGCTGGCTTGCTCCTGCTCGGACAGGGAGATGCGAGGCGTCCTCATCGCTCGCTCCCTTCCTCGTCCGCCGCTCCCTTCCTCGTCCGCCGCTTCGGCCGCGTGTGCCAGGTCGACATCGCCGCGCGCCTCGGCCGTCCTCTTCTTCTGCGTGCCTACCTTTCTTCCTGGCGGCACCCGGACCCCGACGAACAGCGGCGCGAGGCTCGCCGCGTCAGTGATCGATGCGAGGGCGATCGCCACCAGTCCGCGGACGATCGCGGCGTGCGAGTGTTCGAGCTGCGTCTCCTGGAAGAGCCGACCAGCGAGAGCGGCGAGCGTGACGTTCAGCTCCGGATCGACCCGCACGAGCATGACAGCGAGCTTCCCCGCCGCGATCACGAGCGACCTCGCTTCCCGCGCTCGTGCGCCATGTCGAGCACCGTCGCGTCCGCGCTCTCCATCGGCGGCGCAGCGAGCAGCTTCCCGGCCGCCTCGTGCGCGATGCGCGCCGCCTCCATGTCGCCCGCAGCAACAGCATCGCGCGCACTGGCGAAGAGCCGTTCGAGGAGCGCCGTGCGCGGACTCGACGTCGTGCTCGCCGAAGTCTGCGGCGTCTCTCCTTCGCGCTCCCCTGCCCCGGTTGAATCGGCGAAGCGAAAAGGCGAAAGAGGCTCGCTCCGATCTACTTCTGGCGGTTCCGGTGCATGGATTCGAACCATGATTAGGGGATTCAAAGTCCCCCGTCCTGCCCTTAGACGACACCGGAAGGTGAGCCCCTCGGGGCTCGCGGGCCATCCTATAGCGCCATTCCTCGCATTTCGCACCCATCGCGTGCAGCCTCCGCGCACGGATCTTGGCGTCCCCTCATTCTCGCGCGCGTCCCCGCGCGAACCGTGGCCACAGGGTGCGGGTCGGGGCGCTTCCGGCGGTGGGACGCGAAGGAAGTGGAAAATCGCGCCCCGCCGCGTCTACGGTAGGGCTCGCGGAGGCCCGGGACGTTGGCGAGTGAGGAGCACGAGGAAGCCCAGTTCGTAGCGCGCCTCGTGGCTCGTGACGAAGGCGCGTTCAACGAGCTGGTCGTCACCTACGAGCGGCGCGTGTTCGCGCTCGTCTTTCGCATGCTCGGGCGGCGCGACGAGGCGGAGGATCTCGCGCAGGAGGTCTTCGTCCAGGTCTTCAAGGCGATCGATCAGTTCCGCGGCGACTCCAAGCTCTCGACGTGGATTTACCGGATCGCGGTCAACCTCTGTAAAAACCGCACCAAATATCTCTCGCGCCGCCACGCCAACGATCAGGACGACGTCGACGCGATGGCCGATCGCCTGCCGTTCTCAGCAGCGAAGGGCGTGAGCGTGGGCGGCATCAGCCGGCCGGACGAGCTCGTCGAGGGCATGCAGCTCGAGGTGGTCGTCAAGCGCGCCATCGCGCAGATTGAGCCCGAGTTCCGCGAGGTGCTCATCCTGCGCGACGTGGAGGACATGTCCTACGAAGAGATCGCCGAGGTCACCGGCCTCGCGGACGGCACCGTGAAGAGCCGGATCCACCGGGCGAGAGCCCAGCTCCGCGCGCTCGTCGAGAAGGCGATGGGCGAAAAGGTGAGGAGCTCGCAGGGCGACAAGCCCGCCGTGGAGAAGAAGAGGAGCGGCAAATGAGCGACGACAAGCGGGAGCCCACCGAGCCCGCCGCGGGCGCGCGCGAGAGCGAGCCGCCGCTGGACGATCTCGACGACGAAGCGCGCGCCGTGCTCGAAGAAGAGGCGCGCGCCGCGCTCGACGAAGAGGGCGCCGCGAGCCGCGATGAAGAGGGCGCGGAGGATCGCGACGAAGAGGGCGCGGGGGACCGCGACGAAGAAGGCGCGGAAGGCCGCAAGGGAGCGCGCGCGGAAGGCCGCGACGAAGAGGGCGCGGAGGGCCTCGACGAGGTCGACGTGCGCGAGCTGCTCCGGAGCGCGCTGGCGCCGCCGAAGGGCGCGGTGGCGCCGGCGCTCTTGCAGGGTGTACAGCGGCGGATCCGCACGCGCTCGCGCGGGAAGTTCTACGGCGATGGGTGGAGCACGGCGAAGTCGCCGCGGTCGACGTACCTCGTCACGAGCTTGCTGATGCTGGTGCTGATCGGCTTCGTGTTCTTCGTGCTCGTCCCCTGGGGCGGCGGCGCGTTGCCGGCGCCGTAGCTCACGCAGCGAGCGCGACGAGGGCGACGGCGGCTCCCGTCAACGGTGTTGCCCAGCGGAGACGCCCTGGAAATGAGGCCAGGAGCGGCATCGCCGTTGACGCTACGAGCGCGGCGGGGACGGTGGCTGTCGGGCTCACGCCGGCGCCGACCATCACCAGCAAGATGCGCAGGAGCGGGAACCAGAGCAGCGCCGTCAGCGCGACGGGGGCGAGCGAGGCGAGCCAGCCGAGGTCGCGCTCGCCCTGGGTCCCGCGGAGCGCGAGGAGGAGCGACGCGCCGAGCGCGAGCGTGGGCAGCGCGAAGAGGTAGCTCGCGCCGGGCGCGGTGAACGAGATCAGCAGCGACAGCGTCGTCCAGAGCACGAGCGCGCCGGCGAGGCGCGTGAGCGGGCAGAGGCGCGCGAGCGACGCGCCGAGCGCCGTGCTCGCGGCCACGCCGGCGGCGACGAGGGCGATCCACGGGCGCGTCGGCGCGGGGCTCCAGATCAGCAGCGGGCCGTGGAGCGCGCCGATAACCGCGGCGACGAGGAGGCCCGCGAGCGCGGCGGCGATCGGCATCGCCAGCGCGAGGCATGCGGCGGCGGCGACGCCGAGGGGCGAGGTGCGCTTGCGGCGAACCGCGAGCGCGAGCGCGAGGGCGGCGAGCAGCGCGCCGAGGAGGGCGAGAGGGCGGGCCCAGCGCGCGCGGTAGAGCACGAGCTTGTGCGTGAAGAGGTCGAAGTACACCGACTCTTCGGTCCCGTCGCGCGAGGCCCCTGCGGCGAGGATCGCCCGCGCCGAGGCGAGGCCTTGATCGCCCATGTGCTGCAGGCTGCGCGGGTCGAGCGCGTCCGCCGTGTCGCGCGGCGTGTGGTACTCCCAGACGCGATCGGCGAACGCGAAGTTGAGGCCGCGCATGCCCGCCTCCTTGAAGACGGTGAGGTCGGTGTCGCTGGGGAGCTGCTTGTAGAGCGTGTAGATCACCGAGCTCGCCACGGGGCGCGAGGCGGCGCGGGCGTAGGCCTCGACGAGGTCGGCGCTGCGGTCGCTGGTCTCGAACATCGCGGTCTGGCCGCCGGTCCCGCGCGCTTCGAAGTTGAGGACGACGCCGACCTCGGGGGCCCACGGGTGGGCGCGCACGAAGGCGCGCGCGCCGAGGAGGCCGAGCTCTTCGCCGTCGTCGATCAAGAGGATCACCGAGCGCCGCGGCGGCCCGTCGGCGAGGAGGGCGCGGGCGATCTCGATCACCGCCGCGGTGCCTGCGCCGTCGTCACTGGCGCCGGGGCCGGCGGGGACCGAGTCGTAGTGAGCGGCGAGCAGCAGCGCCGGGCCGGGCTCGGCGCTGGGGATGCGGGCCACGATGTTGACGAGGTCAACGCAGCCGCGGCGATCGCACTCGCGCGCGGGCTGGAGCTCGGGGGCGAGGCCGAGGGCGCGCAGCCGCGCGACGACGACGCGCTGCACGCGATCGTGATCGGCGGTGCCGGGTGGGTGCGGCAGGCCCGTCGCCGTCAGGTCGCGCACGGTCGCGAGGGCGCGCGCGCCGGAGAACTCGCGCGCGGGCGCGTCGGCGAGGACCACGTCCGGCGGCGCGGCGGTGAGGGCGATCGCCAGGGCGATCGCCGCGAGGATCGTGATGAGCGCGGCGAGGCGCGCCCAGCCGCGGATCAAAGCTCCGAGGCGACGCGCTCGCGCACCCACGCCGCCGCGGCGCGCGTGCCGAGCTTGCCGCCCACGTCGACGGTGCAGGCGCTCTCTTCGATCGCCTCCGTCACGCGGCGCTCGATGCGGCGCTCTTCCTCGGGCCAGCCGAGGTGCGCCAGCATCATGCCGGCGGTGAGGAGCGCGGCGAAGGGGTTGGCGATGTCTTTACCAGCGAGCGGCGGGGCCGAGCCGTGGACGGGCTCGAAGAGCGTGACCCGCTCCGGCGCCGAGGCGTGCACGTTGGCGCTCGCCGCCATGCCGAGGCCGCCCTGGAAGGCCGCGCCGAGGTCGGTGACGATGTCGCCGAAGAGGTTGTTGGTGACGACGACCTCGAACTGCGAAGGGTCCTGCACGAGGAGCAGGCAGAGGGCGTCGACGTAGAGGTGCCGCGCCTCGATCCCCTGGTACTGCGCGCCGACCTCGTGGAAGACGCGCAGCCAGAGCTCGTGGGCGTGGCGCATGGCGTTCGATTTGTCCGCCATCGTGACCTTGGTCTTGCCGTGGCTCTTCGCGTATTCGAAGGCCGCGCGGATGATGCGCTCCACGCCCTTGCGCGTGTTGAGGTCCTCGTTGATGGCGACCTCGTCCGGGGTGCCGCGCTTGAACTGGCCGCCCATGCCGACGTAGATGCCCTCGGTGTTCTCGCGGAAGACGACGAAGTCCACGTCCTTCGCGGTGCGGCCCTTGAGCGGGACGAGGCGGTCGGCGAGGGCGCGCACCGGGCGGACGTTGGCGTAGAGGTCGTAGCCGAAGCGCATCCCGAAGAGGATGTCGCGCGCGTGCTCGAGGTTGGGCACGCGCGGATCACCGAGCGCGCCGAGGAGGACCGCGGAGCACTCGCGCTGCACCGCGATCTGGATCTCCTTCGGGAAGGTGGTGCCGTCGCGCAGGAAGCGGTCGGCGCCGAGGTCGAGCTCCCACAGATCGAGCGGGAGCCCGGCCTTGTCCCGGTAGATTTCGAGGAGCTTCTTCGCCTCCTCGGTGACGGAAGGGCCGATGCCATCGCCTCCGATGATCGCGATTTTCTTCCGTGATCCCATGCTGGCGCGGCCCTTCCTTGTAAGACGGTGTTGCAGATCAGCCGAGCGCGCGCTCGACCGGCGTGTACTCGAGCTTGTGCGCCGAGGCGACGGGGCCGTAGGTGACGTGGCCGCCGTAGGTGTTGATGCCGAGCAGCAGCGCGCGGTCGGCCTTGGCCGCGGCGACGATGCCCTTGTTGGCGATGTGCACCGCGTAGGCGAGCGTGGTGTTGGTGAGGGCCCAGGTGCTCGTGTGCGAGACGGCGCCCGGCATGTTGGCCACGCAGTAGTGGACGACGCCGTGGACCTCGTAGGTGGGGTTGTCGTGCGTGGTCGGGCGGCAGGTGGCGATGCAGCCGCCCTGATCGACCGCGACGTCGACGACGACGGAGCCCTTCTCCATCTTGCCGATGAGCTCCTCGGTGACGAGGAGCGGGGCCTTGGCGCCGGGCACGAGCACCGCGCCGATGACGAGGTCGGCGCGCATCACGGCGCTCTCGATGTTCTCGGCGTTGGAGTAGAGCGTCTCGATCGCGCCGCCGAAGACGTCTTCGAGGTAGCTCATCGTCTCGGCGCGGACGTCGAGCACGGTGACCTGCGCGCCCATGCCCACGGCGATCGTCGCCGCGTTGCGACCGACGACGCCGCCGCCGAGGATGACGACGCGGCCGCGGCGCGTGCCGGGGACGCCGCCGAGGAGGACGCCCTTGCCGCCGCGCTCTTTCTCGAGGCACGAGGCGCCGACCTGCACGGCCATGCGGCCCGCGACCTCGCTCATCGGGCGGAGGAGCGGGAGCGAGTTGTCCTCGAGCTGGATGGTCTCGTAGGCGACGCCGATGACCTTCTTCTTCGCGAGCTCCTGCGTGAGCTCGAGCTCGGCCGCGAGGTGGAGGTACGTGTAGAGGATCAGCCCCTCGCGGAAGAAGCCGAACTCCGCGGGGAGGGGCTCCTTCACCTTGACGACCATGTCGCCGCTCCAGGCCTCGGCCGCGGTCTTGACGATGGTCGCGCCCGCGCGAACGTAGGCGTCGTCCCCGATGGCGCTGCCGTCGCCGGCGCCGGTCTCGACCATCACTTTGTGGCCGTGCCCGACGAGCGCGCGGACACCGGCGGGCGTCATCCCGACGCGGTACTCGCGAGTCTTGATCTCCCTGGGGACTCCGATGAGCATGATTCGATTCCTCGTGGTTTTCGCGCGTTCCAGGCACAGGACGCGCAGGGCGCGCGGACCATAGCAGAACTCAATCGCGGAGCCGCGCGGAAGGTAGCGTCGATCGTGGAGAAGCCGGCGACGCGGTGCGGCAGCACGGCGCGGGTTCGCTCCTGCGCGAGTCAGCGCGGTGCGGCAGCGCGACGCGGGCTCGCGTGCGAGCGGCTCAGCGCGGACGGATGCCTTCGAGGAGGATCGCGAGGATGGCTCGCTTGCGCTGCGCGAGCGCGGCGTCGTCGCTCACGACCACCGAGGGCATGACGACGTGCAGCATCCGCGACTCGAGGAAGGGATAAGCCACCATCGACATCCCCGCGAGGATGATCTCTTCCGGCGCGAGATCGGCGCGGATGCCGCCGCGGGCCTGGATCTCGACGATGACCGCGCGGAGCGCGTCGATCACCGGGAGCGTGCGCTCGCGCATGAGCTCGCTCATCACGTCGGAGCCCGCCATCGCCTCGTGGCGGAGCATCGACAGCAGGTTGGTGTGCGCCGCGTGGAAGCGCAGGAGCATGTCGACGAAGCCGCCGATCAGGCCCTCGAGATCGAGATCGCGCCCGAGCAGCGTCCACGACTCGGTCGACGTCGGCAGCAGCGCGCGATCGAGCACGGCGCGGTAGAGGCCCTGCTTGTCGCCGAAGTAGTGGTGAATCAGCGCGGGCTGCACAGAGGCGGCGTCGGCGATGTCGCGCAGGCGCACGCCGGTGAAGCCGCGCGCCGCGAACTCGTGCTCGGCCGCGTCGAGGAGCCGGAGCTTGGTGGCCGCCGAGTTGCGCGGGAGCCGAGGCCCGCTCGAGGCCGGCGGCGGCGAGCTAAGCGGTTGCATCCCAGCTCTCGAACTGGATCACGCCGAGCTCTTCGAACCCCTTGCGAACGCGGGGCGTGAGGAGACCGAGGCGCTTCACGTTGGGGACGATCTTGCTGAAGAGGAGCTGCCGGAACAGCTTCATCGTCTCGCTCTGGAGCGTGATCTCGATGCACTCGTCGACGGGGAGATCCATGCACTGCCAGACCTCTTCCATCATGAAGCGGTCGCGCATCAGGCGCGACGACTCGAGGATGAAGTCCTCGCGATCGCGGAGCTCCGAGGCGCTCATGTCGTCGTAGATGCCCTTGAGCGAGAGCACGCCGAAGGCCACGTGGCGGGCCTCGTCCTGCACGATCATGTGGACGATCTGCTTGATCAAGGGCTCGTTCGACGTCTGCTGGATCATCCCGAAGGCGGCGAGCGCCAGGCCCTCGACCATGATCTGCATGCCGAGGTACTTCATGTCCCAGCGGCGCTCGGTGAGGATCTCGTCGAGGAGCGTGCGCAGGTAGGGAGAGATCGGGAAGGTCATCTCGATCTTCTCGCGCAGGTAGCGCTCGTAGGCCTCGACGTGGCGGGCCTCGTCCATCACCTGCGTGGCGGCGTAGAACTTGGCGTCGGCGCCGGGCACGGCGCTGACGATCTGCGACGCGGCGAGGAGCGCGCCCTGCTCACCGTGGAGGAAGTTCGAGAGCGTGTACGAGGCGGCGAGCTGGCGGAGCTTGGGGATCTCGCGCTTCTTGTCGAGCTTGTCCCAGATGTGCGACCCGTAGATGGCGATGGTGTGATCGGGCGTGTTCTCGCGCTCGGGATCGACGTCGGTGTCCCACGCGAGGTACGTCGCGGCGTTCCACATCGCGCCCTTGGACTTCTCGTAGAGGTTGCGGAGATCCTGGCGCTCCACATCGTATTGCCAGGTGTAGATCGTGTCGTACGAGGTCGGGATGGCGTCGGTGCCGCGGGGGGCGACCGGCGGCTTTATCTCGCGCTCGCGGGCGACAGCGGGGACGAGCGGCAGGTTCGGTGCGATGTCGAACGAAGTGGCCATGCAATCCTCCTGAGAGAAGAGAGGCCAGGATCTATTGCGAATTTAATTTTTAGTCAATAACTCCAGATAATCATAAACCACATTCTCCTACATCGCGCGGGTTCCCTGAATGCGGCGGAGGGTCTGTGCTACAGGGCTGGGCGTGCCGCGCTCGGTGACGCCATTCATCCTCACGTACAACGAGGAGCCAAACCTCGGACGGACCCTGGAGTCGCTCCGCTGGGCGCCGCGCGTCGTGGTGGTGGACTCGGGATCGACCGACGCCACCCGCGCCATCGCTGACCGCTTCTCCAACGTGGCCTGGTTCGAGCGCCGCTTCGACGACTTCGAAGGCCAGTCGCGCTTTGCCATCGAAGAGACGGGGATCGACGCGGAGTACGTGCTGGCCCTCGACGCCGACATGGCTGTCCCCGCGCCCTTCGTGGCCGAGCTCGAGGCGCGGTTTCTGGAGGGTGATTATGCGGGCGCGCTGGTGCCTTTCGAGTACTGGGCGCTGGGGCGGCCGCTCCTCGGCTCGATCCTCCGGCCGCAGCTCCGCCTCTTCCGGCGCGCGGCGGTGCGGGTGCAGCAGGTCGGGCACGGCCACAAGTTCACGGTGGATGGGCCGGTTTACCGCTTCAAGGCCCCTGTCCTCCACGACGACCGCAAGTCGCTCGATCGCTGGACGAGCTCGCAGCTCGGCTATTCGAAGAAAGAGCAAGACCGGATGGCCCGCGAGCCCGCGTCGCTCAAGGACCGGATCCGCCGCTCCGGCGCGATGCCGCTCATCGCCGGGAGCATCGCTTATCTTCGCGCCGGCGGCCCCTTCGGGGGGCGCGCTGCGCTTCAATACACCTACGAGCGCGTCGTCTTCGAGAGCCTGATGGCCATGCGCCTGCTCGGCGAAGAAACCCCCGATGAGAGGAAATCTGCAGATGAGTGAGTCGAAATCGGTCCTGATCACCGGAGGCGCCGGGTTCATCGGCTCGCACCTGGCTGAGAACCTGCTCGCCGACGGGCACCGCGTCGTCGCGCTCGACGATCTCAGCACCGGCAGCCTCCGCAACATCCAGCACCTGATCGACACGCCAAACTTCAAGTTTCACCTGGGCTCGGTGCTCGACAAGGAGGTGTGTGACCGCCTCGTGGCCGAGAGCCAGGAGGTCATTCACCTCGCCGCCGCCGTCGGCGTGAAGATGATCTTCGATCACCCGATGGAGACGATCGAGCGCAACGTGCGCGGGAGCGAGAACATCCTCGACTCGGCCCTTCGCGCCGGTCGCAAGGTGTTCATCGCCTCCACATCGGAGGTCTACGGCAAAGAGACCAAGGATGGGAGTGACAAGTTCAGCGAGACTGACGACATCACTCTGGGGCCGTCGATGCGCTGGTGTTACGCCTGCTCGAAGGCGCTCGACGAGTACCTTGCGCGCGCTTATTTCATGGAGAAGGGGCTCCCGGTCGTCGTCGGCCGGTTCTTCAACACGGTAGGTCCGCGCCAGAGCGGCGCGTATGGAATGGTGATTCCGCGCTTCGTGGAGTGGGCGCTCACCGACAAGCCGATCCAGGTCTACGGCGACGGCAAGCAGATCCGGACCTTCACCCACGTGCAGGACTCGGTGCGCGCGCTCCGCGGGCTGATGAAGGAGCCCAGGGCCGAGGGGCAGACCGTCAACATCGGATCAGCCGATCCGATCACCATCATGGATCTCGCCCTGCGCATCAAGGAGATGACGGGCAGCAAATCCCCCGTCACGCTCCTCCCTTACGAGCAGGCCTACGGGAAGGGCTTCGAGGACATCCGCAACCGGGTGCCCGACCTTTCGCGCATTGGCAAGCTCATCGGGTATCAGCCCGAGCGAAACCTCGAAGCCATCCTCACCGATACTATCGAGTTCACGCGCAAGAAGCTCGCGGCTACGGCGACTGCTGGGGCTTGACCCGGGTCGTCAGCAGGCTGCGCGAGCCGAGAGGGACGTTGAAGCCCGGGATGGGGTTGAACGACGACAGCGGGGTCCCGCACATGCTGGCCCTGGTGGCGAAGCGCGACGAGCAGTGCGCCTGGATGTACTGGCGCACGGGCTCACCCGGGTAGTCGCCCGAGCCGGTGGGCATCGTCGGCCAGCGCGTGTTCTTGACGCACGCGGCGCCCTCCGAGCCCCACTCGGCCTCGAACAGCCAGTTTGCCGGGGCCTCGGGGGACTCGAAGCCGATGGAGTCGGCGATGTCGACGAGGGTGCCGTCGCGGGTCGACGGCGTTCCATCACCGCAGTAGTCGGCCCGCAGCATCCGCGTACACGCCTGGTGATGATAGGAGAGAGGGAGGGTCTTGCAGACCCCGGGCGCGATACACTGGACCGTCGTTTTCCAGGGCTTGTAACCAAACTCCACGCATTTTGCGAGAGTGTAACCGAGGCACGCAAAGGTGATCTCGTTGGACGAGTCGAAGTGATCACCGCCGGTCGGCGTGCCCTGCGACTCGTCCCAGTAGCCGTGGAGCGGGATGGCCTGCACCGGCTCACCGTTCGAGTCGGTGCAGAGCGGCTGCCAGGCGGCGGCGCCGGGGGGAAGAACGGATACACCATAAAGGGTGATGTCCGGGTCGTCGGTCGGCGTCACGTCGTCGATGCGCACCTGGAGCGTGCCCTGGTGTCCATCGATGGTGGCCGACATGACGGCACCGCTGAAGGCCTGGCCCGATACGGGATTCCCGTCGACCGTCCCCGAGAAGACGGTACCCTCCAGCTTCGGACCGTTGACGTGGAGTCCGTTCAGGGTCGTACCGTTCACGTGGAGCCCATTGACGTGCAGCCCGTTCACGTGCAGCCCGTTGACGTGCAGCCCGTTCACGTGCAGCCCGTTGTCGGTGATGGCAGCCTCGGCCACCTGTCCGACGTCCTCACCCGACGGGGTGGGATCGCTGGAGCAGCTGATCAGAGCCGCAGTTAGAGACGCGAGCAAAACAATCTGATGAGTTCGCATAACGTTCACCTCGCTTGACGGCCGAACGCCAAGCAAGCGGTGAACCGAACCCATGGTCGCGCCTCCGCGCCGCGCCCGCGGCGGACGCGGCGATCGAGGTGGCCTTCAAAGCACGATAATCCTGCGAATACTCACTCTTCTGTGGGTGTGGCGCAAATGCGTATACCGATGTTGGGGTCCCGCGCGGTCGGCTCGGAGACTTGACGGTTGGTGCTGCGAACGGTGGTGTTGTCGTAGTAATAGGCGCCGCCGCGCAGGACGTTCTCCCGCGCGGCGAGCTTGGAGGTCGTCCACTCGAAGACGTTGCCGCAGGCGTCGTCGAGCCCAAACGGGCTGCGCGAGGCGGGGTGTGAGCCGACCTCGTCGGGGCCGAAGGCCAGCGGCTGCTTGCCATACGTGGCGTCGATGTTGGCGTCGTCGGGCTCGAGGCGATCCCCGTGGGGGAACTCGCGGCCGTCCGCGCCGCGGGCCGCGCGCTCCCACTCGTGCTCATCACAGAGGCGGGCGCCGGGGACGCGGCCGGTTCCGTCGAGCCAGCGCGCGTAGTCCTCGGCGTCCTCGAGGGAGATACCGGAGACAGGGAATCTCAACCAATCCTGAACGAAGCGGCGTTTGCGGGATTCATAGCGGATCATCTCGCCGGATCGGGCGGAGTAGGCGCGCGTCGTGGGCTGAAGGGTGAGCTGCCAGTCTCCGGCCTCGAGCTCGCGCAGCTCGAGCGCTCCAGTCAGGCCCGAGACCTTGGGGGTGCGCCGTGCGCGCTCCTTCGGAGGGAGCGCCCCGAGGTAGGTGAGCCACTCGGCGTAGGTGGTCTCGTTCTTGGCGATCAGGTAAGCGCCGGTCTCGACCGGGTGGAGAGGTGCGGTATTGAAGAACGCGCGCCGCACCTCTTCATCCGCGGCGCTGCCAAAGAGGAAGCGGCCGCGAGGCACGTAGACGAAGCCGTCAGGCACATGGGTGAGGAGGGGGAGAGGGATGGTGAGCCGCAGGTCTTCGCCGCGCGCGAGGAGGATGGGATAGCGCACCGGCGAGCGCCCGGGCATCGCCAGGGTGAGCAGGTACGAGCCGGGCTCGAGGGTGAGATCGGGTATCGGGGCGGGGCCGAGGTCGCGGAGCTTGAGGAGCGTCTGGCCGGGCAGATCCGGCGCGCCGGGGGCGAGGCTCGTGGACGGAGCGTGGAGGCCGGCGGTCGGCGACGGGGTGAAGCGAAAGACGGCGACGCGGGCGCCCGAGGGGGCGCTCTCGACGGCGAGGCGCGCGGGCGCGTCCCAGCGGCGGCGGCGCTCCCCGCTGTGATCGTAGAGGCCGAGGCGCTGGAGCAGCTCGTCGCGCTGCGCGGTGTGGTGCGCCCCTTCGGCGAGGGCGGCGCGCTCGTAGAGCACGTCGCCGAGGAGGCCCTGCACGTCGCTGCGGGCGGCGTCGACCATCAGCGTCGTCTCGAGCGACTGCGCGGCGCGGCCGTAGCCGCGATCGGCCTTCTCGGCGAGCGCCAGGGCCTCGGACCAGAGCGCCTCGCCGCGCTCGCGATCGAAGGCGTCGAAGTCGGCGAGGGCGTCCTTGCGGCGGGCCTCGGCGGCGGCGGCGTCGCGACGGGCGCGCGCGAGGAGCACGTCGGCGTCGGCGACGAGGGTGGTCACCTGGTGGTCGAGATCACGGCGCGCGTGGAGGCGGAGGCTGCCGTAGATCATGCCGATCACCACGGGGACGGCGGCGAAGACGGCGGTGCGGACCCGCTTGGCGCGGCGCACGCCGGAGCGCGAGGCCTCGAGGAACGCGGCGTCGCGCGGGGCGAGATCCTCCGGGGCGATCAGGCCGAGCTCGGCGAGCTGGTGGGTGCGCCACTGCGCCTCGCGGACGCGGCCGAGGCGATCCCACTCGGCCGCGGCGGTCTCGAGCCGGTGGCGCGCCGGCCGGGTGTCGGCCTGCTGCTCGATCCACCGCGCCAGGGTGGACCAGCCCTTCACGAGGGCCTCGTGCGCGAGCTCGTAGGTGGGGCCGTGCTCCGTGGTGCGGGCGACGAGGAGGCGGCCGCCCACCAGCGCGGAGAGGGCGTCCTGGGCCACGGGATCGCCGCCCGCGAGCTCGACCTCGGTGCGGCGCGCGCGGGTGCCGTCGAGCGTGACGAGGGCGATGAGGATGCGGCGCGAGGCGGCGCGAGGCTCGGGCGCGAGGCCGAGGAGGACCTCGTCGGCGTGGCGGGCGAGCGCGCCGCCGACGCCGCCGATGGCCGCGAGCGCGGCGGCGGTGATGGCGGCGCGGCCCACGTCGCGGGCGTCCCAGAGCTCGGCGAGCGCGAACTGGAGCAGCGGGAGGCCGCCCTCGGTGATCGCCGCGGAGGCGACGAGGGTGCTCACCAGCGCGTCGGACTCGAAGGTGACGCCCTTGGCCCGCGCCGGCCCGACGATGGCGTCGCGCGTCCCTTCGATCGAGAGCGGCCGCAGCAGGTAGAGGCGGCGCGAGACCTCGTCGCCGAAGCCGGTGACGGCGAGGACGCGCGTGAGGAAATCGCTGCGCACCGTCATCAAGAGCCGCACGCCGGGCACGTTGGCGGTGAGCGGGCGCAGCGCCTCGCCGAGGATCTCGGTCTCGGTCTCGTCGCCCATCGTGACGAGCTCTTCGAGCTGATCGACGAAGAGCACGAGGCCCGCCGAGTCGCCGTGGTGACGTCGGAGGCTGCGCGCGAGGGCCGCGGGCTCGAGGCGGAGGCTCTTCAGCAGGGCCTCTTCGTCGATCCGGAGGTGCGGCGCGAGGGCCGCGGCGAGGGCGGCGAGCGGGCGGCGGCCCGGCACCAGCGAGACCACCGACCAGGCGCGCGCGTCGCCGAGGGCGTTCTCCTCGACGTGCGGGAGCACGCCCGCGCGGCAGAGCGAGGACTTGCCCACGCCCGAGTCGCCCGCGACGAGCACGAGCGGATCGGAGCGGAGGCGATCGATCACCGAGCCGATCTCGGCGAGCCGGCCGAAGAAGAGGGCGCGGTGCTCCGCCTCGAACGAGTGGAGCCCGCGGTAGGGGTTGCCCTCGGGGAGCGCCGGGCCGCGCGCGTCGATGCCGACCTGCTCCAGCGCCTCGCGCAGCTCGTCGCCCGAGGCGAAGCGATCGGCGGCGTTGCGGCGGAGGCAGCGCTCGATCACCGCGGAGAAGCGAGGATCGATGCCGGGGACGAGATCGATGAGGCGCGGCGCGTCGGCGCGCTGGATCTGCTGCGACAGGGTGAACATGGGCGCGTCACGGTGCGGCGTGGAGCCCGTGCAGAGCTCGAACAGGAGCGCGCCGAGCGAGTAGACGTCGGAGCGGCGCGTGGCCACCTCGCCGCGCCAGAGCTCGGGCGCGAGGTAGTCGGGCGTGCCGATGAGCGCCCCGGCGTCGGTGATGGCCCCGCTGACCGCGGAGGCGGGCGCGGGCGCGGGCGCGGGCGCTCTCGCGGGCCCCAGGGGAAGCTCGGAGGGGGCCGGCCCCGGCGCGGACGGGAGCGTGCTGTCGCGCTGCAGCCCGTCGTGGGCGGGCAGCTCGGGGAGCGTGCTGTCGCGCTGCTGTGAAGCGGTGAGCTCGAGCGTTGCCCGCGGCGGCTCGACGATCGCGCGCGGCGGCTCGACGATCGCGCGCGGCGGCGCGCTGAGCGGCGGCGGCGGCATCATCGCCGAGCGCGACACGATGGCCGACGGCGGCAGCGACGCGGGGCCGAGCACCGGGAGCTGGAGCGGAGCGTTGAAGCCTGTGGGCAGCGTGCTCGCGGGCGTGTGGGAGCGCTCGCCGGAGGCGGCGACGCCGGCGGGATCGCTCCCGTGGAGCGTGCTGTCGAGGAGCTTGGCCAGGCCGAAGTCGAGGAGCTTCACCTCGCCGTCGTCGGTGAGGATGGCGTTGGCGGGCTTGATGTCCCGATGGAGCACGTTGCGGCGGTGCGCGGCGGCCAGCCCGCGCGCCAGGCCCTTGCCCAGCTCGAGCGCGCGGGCGCTGTCCATGGGCTTGGGGAGAGTGTCGAGGCTCTTGCCGTGGACGAACTCGGAGATGATGAACGGCCGATCGCCGAGCTCGCCGACGCGGTAGATGGTGACGACGTTGGGGTGCTGGAGCCGCGCCGCCGCGCGCGCCTCCACGAGGAACCGCTCGCGCGCGATCTGCGACGGCTCGAGCCCGCTGATGAACTTCACCGCGACGGGTCGATCGAGGATCTTGTCATAGGCGAGGTACACCTCGCCCATTCCGCCCCGCCCGAGCAGCTCGACGAGTCGGTACTCGTCGAAGCTCGGAGGCGGCCGAAAGCTCGTCCCTGGGACGATCGCGCCGATGCTCGCGGTCATGGTTCCGCCGTAGGGGCCTCTTCTGCTAGGCCGCCCGGCGGAAGCATCCCGCGCCGACAATTGCGGCGCCTTTCACGAAATCCTCAAAAGTGGGCCGGGAAGATCCCGAACCGGCGCGGGAGCCGAGCTACCCGGCCTGTGATCGCAGCGCGGCTTCCTGTTCGCGGAACCGCGCCACGAGGGCCGCATCGGCGTGGAGCACCGCGCTCGCGTGCTTCTCGAGGAACCGAGCGTAGTACGCGACCAGCGCCCGGAGCTCTTCGTCGGTGAGCGTCGATCCCGCGGGGACGGGCTTCTGCGCGGCGTAAGCTGGATCGATCTCGGCGATGATCACGTGGAGCCCGTACGGCTCCCCGTCCCAGGCCTTCACCACCACCCATGGAGCGCCGCCATATTCGCTCGAAATCCGGACGAACGAATCCCCCCGGGTGAAGGTCACTACAGCGTCCGGCGGAACGACGCGAACATCCGGGTCCGCATATCCATGCTCGCGCACCAGGAACGCAAAGCACTCTCGCGCAGCCTCAATGAAGGGCTCGTAGCCCTCTGCCCATCTGTCAGCGGCGCTCTCGCGCTTGGCCGCCACAGGCTTCTTCGCTGTTGCAGGCTTCTTCGCTGTTGCAGGCTTCTTCGCTGTTACAGGCTTCTTCGCTGTCGCTGCCTTCTTCGCGGCGACAGGCTTCTTCGCTGTCGCTGCCTTCTTCGCGGTGGCCGGTTTTCGGGTTGCCATGGTCACCTCCGGGAGCTCATCCGTCGCTTGCGTCCGTCGCCTGGCTTGAAGCCCGGCGGGGGCACCCATTCGTAGACCGGTGTCGGCGTCCCATCGACGGTGATCGTTCTCCCCGTGCAGGTCCGGGTAAAGCCCTCATCGGTCAGCATCTTGTGCTCGATAGCGCAGAACTTGCTCCGATCAGCCCGCTTGGGATCGTCGCCGATATCGAAGATCTGGCGGCCCTCGTCGATCTGGTCGCGCATCCACCGCTTCTGGTTCTTCTCCCAGGCCTTGTCGGCGCCGGCGTCACCCCGCTTGAAGCGGCTCTTGACCTTGAAGGTGTGATAGCCGTTGGCGTTCGCGGTCGGCGTCACGCGCGCATCCATGCTTTGACCGAGCAGCACCGGGGCGCCCGGGGTGAGGCCGAGCGGATCGACCCACGACTGGATGTTGGGCGCGAAGTTGTACGGGTGGACTCCGCCTTCGAGGCCGACGGGATCAGGGGCGATGAAGCGCCCGGCCTCGGCGTCGTAGTAACGAAAGCGGTTGTAGGCGAGGCCGAGCTCGGCGTCGTCGTACTGGCCTTGCAGGCCGATGGGCGTGGTCGCGCGGCTGCCGGGGGCCGGCTGCTGCTGGCCCCAGGGGCCGCGCTCGATCTCGCCGGCGACGCTGCCGTCGGCGGCGATCAGGCGGTCGGGGGCGCCGGTGGGGTCGTTCATGTAGGCGACCCAGGCGCCCGATCCTTCGCGGTGCGCGGCCGGCTCGAAGCTGTCGTCTTCGAAGCAGTAGGTGCGCTCCTCGACGATGGGGTCGCCGCCGCGGCGGGCCGTCTCTTTGATCTCGTGGACGAGCACGTCGCCGTCCCACACGAAGCGCACGCGCGCGACGGGCACCGGGCGCTCGCCCTTGCCGGGGATGCGCGAGATCCGCTTCTCCACGCGGCGCGCGAGCGGGTCGTAGCCGAGCTCGATCTGCTCGCCCGAGGGGCCGTCGACCTGGCGGAGCAGGCCCGCCGAGTCCCAGGTGTAGGACCAGATCTTCTCGGCGCCGGTGGCCTCGTCGCGGGTGCGCTTCTCGGCGAGGCGGCCCTCGTCGTCCCAGCGGTACGAGGTCGATCCGCGGCTGACGAGGCGGCCGCGCTCGTAGCGCCGCGGCGCGCCGCCCTCGCCCTCGTGGAGGTTGCCGGCGGCGTCGTGGCGGAAGACGGCGGCGCGCGCCTGGGCGGGGATCATCGCCGCGAGGCGGCCGATGGGGTCGTACTCGAAGCGCGTGGCGCCCCGCTGCGCGTCGAGGACCTCGATCAGCTCGCCGTCCCAATCGTAGCGGTAGCTGCGGTCGGCGGTGATGCCGCTGTAGCGCGGGCCGAGCCACTCGGGCTCGCCCGGGCCCTGCGGCTCGTGCGCGGTGGGCGTGCCGGCGCTGCGCCGCGAGAGGCGGCCCTCGGCGTCGAAGGCGCTGATGATCCGCCCGCCGCCGGGGAGGCGCCGCTCGACCTCGCGGCCCATCGCGTCGACGGCGTGGTGAACCTCGAAGCTCCCGTCGAGCACGGTGCGGGTGCGGGCGCCGATGGCGTCGCGCACGATCGACTCCACGTGCCCGTGCGAGGTCTTGCGGCCGACGCGGCGGCCGAGGGCGTCGAGCTCGAGCTCGATCACGCTCTCTTCGCTGTCGCCGATGAGCTGCGTCTCGCGCACGATCCGGCCGAGGGCGTCGCGCTCGAAGCGGAAGGTGCCCACGTCGTTGGTGGCCTCGACGAGCTCGCTGAAGGCGTCGTAGGCGAACGTCTCCTTGCGATCGTCGCCGTAGGTGCGCTCGACGAGCTCGCCCACCTCGTTGAAGACGAGGTCCGTCTTCTCGCCGCCGTCGCTCTTGATGCGGACGATGCGCCCGAGGAGATCGTTCTTGTAGTGGTAGACGCGGCCGTCGAACGTGGCCTCGCCGATGAGGCGGCCGTGGGCGTCGCGCTCGAGGCGGTGCTCTTCGCCGCGCTCGTTCTTGACGAGGACGATCTCGCCCTCGCGGTTGTAGCGGAGCTCGACCGTGCTCCCGTTGGCGCGGCGCTTGGTGCAGACCTTGTGGTAACCGCCCCACACGTACTCGGTGGCCGATCCCGAGGGGCTGACCTCGCGGACCAGGTGCCCTTCGCCGTCGTACTCGTACCGCGTGACGCCGCCGAGCCCGTCGTACACGGCGATGAGATCCCCGCGATCGGAGTAGACGTTGCGCCGCGTCCCGCCCGTGGGATCGGTGGTCATCGTGCGGCGCCCGAAGGCGTCGTACACGTGGCGGAACGCCGCCCCGTTGGCCTGGGCCACGATGACGATGTTGCTCTGCGCGTCGTAGGTGATCACGCCGCGCGCGCCGGTGGCGTCGACGACCTCGGTGGGCTGGCCGCGCTCGTCGTAGCGCACGGTGGTGGTCGCCCCGAGGGCGTTGACGATGGTGAGGATGTTGCCGAAGCGATCGCGCTGGAGCTCGGTGATCCCGCCCTTGGGGTCGACGATCTCCACCTCGAGGCCGGCGGCGTCGCGGCGGATCTGCGTGACGCGGCCGAGGGGCTCGACGACGCGGAGCAGGCGGCCGCGGGCGTCGCGCTCGAAGGTCGTGGTGGCCTTCATGGCGTCGGTGCGCGCGAGGAGGAAGCCGCTGTCGTCGTAGCTCGCGGTCTCGACGCCGCCGCCGTCGACGCGCTTGTCGAGGAGGCCCTGCGCGTTGCCGAAGAAGCGCCGCACCTGCGTGGAGTCGGCGACCTCGGAGTAGCCGTTCTCGAAGAAGCTGAAGCGGCAGTGGTGGATGCCCTTGGCGCGCGTGTGCCCGTCGGCGAGGTAGCGCGGCAAGTCCTCGGCGAGGCTGGGATCGACCTTGCCGGGGTAGTCGCCCCACGACTCGACGCAGCGCCCCTGCTCGTCGTAGACGAAGTGGAAGGCGAGCCCGCTGCGATCGGTGTCGCTCGTGAGCAGGTGGCGATCGTCGTAGGTGAAGCGCGCGGTGTGCCCGTCGGCGTCGGTGGCGGCGACGAGGTCCCCGCGCTCGTCGTACACGTAGCGCGCGAAGGCCACCCAGCGCCCGCTCTGCACGGCGTTGAGCGCCTCGAGCGAGAGGATGTGCCCCTCCGGCGAGGACTTGACGCGGATGATGCGCCCGACGCTGTCCTTGACCTCGACGAGGCGGCCGTCGTCGTAGGTGATCGCGATGCGGTTCTTGTTGCGGTCCTCGATCGCGGTGAGGCGCCACCTCCGGCCGTCCTCGAAGGACTCGGAGAAGAGGTGCCAGCAGCCGTCGCCCGCGTCGACGGCGAAGCCCCACGCCTCGCGCCGGAGCACCCAGCCCCAGGGCCCGAGCGCCTCGCCGCCGACGGCGATCATCGGGAACTCGACGGCGATGCCCTGCTGGTTCCACACCACGAGCGCGCGCCGCCGGACCTCGACCTCCCACCCGAAGGAGTGGCCCCAGCCGAAGCCGAGCCCGGTGTCGCGGGTCGACATCTTGGAGCTGTACATGCGCTCGAACACCAGCGGCAGCGGGCCGGGCAGCTCGAGGTCCGTCGCCGGGTGCGTGAAGGCGCGCCCCGTGACGACGTCGACCGGGTGCGAGGCGTAGCCGCAGCCGGGGTACTTCTGATAGTCCGGCGCGCCGCGCCCGTCCCCCGCCGCCTGCGCGCCGCTGCCGGAGCCGGAGGCGTTGACGTCGCCGTCCCCGTCCCCTGCGCTCCCGCCGCTACCGCCTCCCATCGCGCCGCCGCCGGCGAGGACTGCGATGCTGGGGCACATGCCGGGGATCGGCGGGATGTCGGGGACCGGTGCGGTGCGGGCCATCCCAGGAGAATACCACCCAATCGAGTGCCGGCGGACACCGGCCGCACTGGGCAACGAAGTTGTTGCCAGAGGCCGGCGGGCAACGATGTGGTGCAGTATTCACGCGGTTGACGCTGGCGTAAAATGTCACGGTCGTTTCGTCGGGTTGATTCTGTGGTTCGACGTCGACATTTTTGGGTGTCGTGGCTGGGCGTTGGACGATGGGCACGGGGCGGCGACGATGGGCCACGGAGAGTGGCAATCGCACGCGAGAGGCGCAGAGAGAGTAAAAGGCATGAGCGCGCGCAAAAACGCCGCAAAAACACCAAGAGCGCCGCAAAAGCACCAAACAGGCGTGGAGAGACGCGTCGGCGCCTCGATCAGAGCTGTTTCAGGCGCCGGAGGCGGCTTCGAGGGCGGCGCGCACCAGAGAGGCGACGCGGGCGGGGACGGCGAGGTCGAAGGAGCGGGAGAGGCGCTCGGCGTCGAGGAGCTGGATCTCGAGATCGCGGCAGTGGGCCTCGAGCGCAGGGCCGCCGGCGCCTTCGAGGCGGACGACGGCGACGGCGCCGGGGAGGGCCAGGGCCCAGGTGGGGGCGAAGGTCGGCTCGGACGGGAGGCCGATGATCGCCAGGCTGACGTCCTCGTCCAGTCGAAGGGTGCCGAGGAGGCGCGGGAGAGGAGCGGCCGGGGGGCGCTCCGAGGGGACGACGACGTCGGTGATGCGGCGGAGCGAGTGCGCGAGGGCGGGGAAGCGGCTCCGCTCGGCGACAATGACGAGGCGCGGCGGCGGCGCGAAGCCCGAGCGCGTCAGGCGCGTGATCAAGGAGCGGAGGACCGGGAGCCTCTTGGGCGAGGCGAAGGGCGTCGTCAGGTCGGCGAGCGGGATGCGGCGGATGCGCTTGGCCGTGACGAGGGCGGCGAGGGCCTCGAAGATGACGAGGTCGGGGGCGTCGACCTCGTCGAGGATCTCGTCGAGGGTGCGGGGGATCTGGAGCAGATCGGTGAGCTCTCCCGCGAGGGGGCCGCCGGGCACGGGCGAGGCCGGCTTGACAAGGCCAAGCGCGGCGCTGAGCACGTCGCGCCCGGCCGAGGTGAGCGTCGGCGGCTCGATCATGCGCAGCGCTTCGCCTTCGGGGGCGAGCTCGTTGCGACGGCGGCGGCCCTCGTCGACCTGGCGCATCGACTCCATCAAGAGCTGGCCGGTGGGGACGGCGATGCGGCGCACCGGGGGCACGTCGCCTGCGGTGAAGGCGAAGCGGCCGTCGCGCTCGCCGAAGAGGCGGAAGAGCGCCTTCTCGCCCTCGAGCCTGCGGTAGCTCGCGCCGATGACCTCGCCGTCGAGGAGCAGGACCTCGCCGGTGCCGCTCGGCGTGGTGACGCCGAGGAGACCGCTCTTGCGGTTCATGGCGAGGAACTGGAGGAGATCGCCGAGCGGCATCTGCTCGAGGTGCCCGCGGATCTCCTGGTCGAGCACGGCGGGGCGCTCGGCCCGCGGCGAGACGGTGTCGATGCGGGCGACGAGCTGATCGAGATCGGCGCGAGGGATGGAGTTGGGCCCGCGATCCTCGGTGTGCTCGGCGCGCACGAGGTGAAGGAGCGGCGTGTGGGCGAGCTCGGGGACGGCGAGGAAGGCGGCGCGGAGATCGCCGGCGCCGTCGCTGCGCTCGGCGAAGAGGACGACGTCGGGGCGGGAGCGGAAGGCCTGCTCGACGGCGTCGAAGACCTCACTGGCGTTGGAGACGGTGATGCCGCGCTCGCGCAGCTCGGTCGCGAGGGCGCCGAGCGCGTTCACGTTGGGATCGACCAGGAGCACCTTCCTCGGCATCGGTTTGACCTAGGCGAAAATTCGGAGGCCCGCGGCGCGGCCGAGGTGATCGGCGAGGGCGTCGGCGAGCAGCGGGTCGGCCCCGTGGAATCCCTTGATGAAGCCGCCGTCGTCGCGGCTGGTGCGCCCGATCAGCGCGTAGCAGCCGTGCTCGGCGATGACGCTGAGCGCCTCGACATCCTCGCCGGAGGCCGGGCGCACGTCGAGCGCGTGAAAGGTGACGTTGGCGCGGAGAGGCGTGAGCGCCGCGCGCACCGCCGCGCCGAGGCGGAGGCCGGCGTGGTGAGCGACAGTGACGAGCACGGCGCCCCCGCGCATGGCGTCGGCGGTGACGGCGGCGGCGAGGGCGGCGACCTCGGCGAGCGGGAGCGCGAGGGGGCGCGGCGCGGTGACGTCCTCAGCGGGAGGAGCGCCGGCCTCCCACTCCAGGGCTTCGAGGAAGGCGAGGAGGCTCTCGGTGTCGGCGCCGAGGCGGTGGACGACCGAGCTGCGGGTGGCCTCGGCGCGGCGGCGCGCGACGCGGAGGAGCTGCGCGAGATCGCGCCCGTCGTGCGGGAAGGTGGCGGCGCCGATGAGGAGGCCGCGCGGCAAGAGGCCGGGACCTTTTTCGGCGAAGCGCGCCAGGATGCGGCGGCGGCACGCGTGGGCGGCGAGCCCGTCGGCCTCGGGCAAGAGCAGGCGGAGCTCGCCCTCGTCGACGCGGGCGAGCACGTCGATGTCGCGCGTGCAGAGGAGGATCTGCTCGGCCATCTCCGGCGCGCGCAGGGTGGCGCCCTCGGCCTCGGCGGCGGGATCGACGGCGACGTTGACGAGCGAGAAGCGGCGACCGTAGCGCCGCGCCTTGTCGAGCTCGCGCCCGGCGACGTCGACGTAGTAGGCGAAGGAGTACGCGCTCGAGCCGGGGTCGCGCACCGGCGCGACGGCGGCGCGATCCCGCTCGGCGAGGAAGGCCAGCGCCGTGGCGCTCTGCGTGGCGAGGAGCTTCACGAGACCGTCCGGCGCCCGCAGCGATCCCGGGCCCTCGTCCGCGAGGCTCGGCGGCTCCGCGTCCGGCGACAGCGCGAGCAGCGCGTGGCCGACCTTGAGCGAGCGCGTGGCGAGGGGGACGACGAGGAGGCGAAAGCGGCGGGCGTGGTCGAGCAGATCCGACTCCGCCCCGAAGGCGGGGGCGGCGTCGATCTCCGGGCTGGCCGCCGCGCAGAGGAGCTCGCCGGGGCTGGCTTCGTCGGAGAGGTACACCGCGGCCCCCGAGGCGCCGGTCGCCTCGATGAGCACGGCCACGAGCTGCTCGGCGGCGGCGGTGCGGCTCGGGCAATCGGCGAGCTCGGCGACGCGGCCCATCCACGCGCCGGTGCGGGCGGAGAGGCGCGCCGCCTGCTCGAGCCGAGCGCGGACGGTCTTCTCGTGGAGGCGGGCCTTCACGCTCTCGATCGAGCTCAGGATCTCGTCCCCGCCGAGCGGCAACATCATCAGGCCGGCGCCGCCGAGGGCCACGGCGTTGGCTGCGGCCTCCAGCCCGTCACGCGAGGCGAGGGCGAAGATGGTGACCGAGGGGAGCAGCGCCTTGAGGTGATGGACCGTCGCCAGCCCGGCGCCGCTGCCGATCTCCACGAAGGCGGCGTCAGGCGCGTGGTCCTGAGCCAGGTTCAGCGCCTCGGTGGGGTCGGCCGTGAGGAAGAGGCGGTCGCGGAGGACGACCCGGGGAAAGAGGTCGCGCGCGGCCTCGTCGGAGACGATGGCGAGCACGGTGACCGGATCGGCGCCGCGCACGGTGACCGGATCCGAGCTTCGAGCCGCCCTGCTCATGCGAGCTCGACCTGGCCAGTGAAGACGCGGCGCGCCGGCCCGCGCATGCGGAGGGCGCGGGTGCCGGCCGTCACGGTGATCGTGAGCTCGCCCCCAGGAAGGGCGACGCGGATCGGGACGCCGAACGAGGCGCGCCCGGTGTCGCACGCCGCCGCCGCGACGGCGCAGGCCCCGGTCCCGCAGGCGAGGGTGCGGCCGACGCCGCGCTCCCAGACGACGACGGCGATGCGCTCGGCCTCGATCCGGCAGAACTCGACGTTGGTGCCCCCGGCCGGGGCGACGGCGACCGCGGGGCCGACGCGATCGACGGCGGTTTCGTCGTACTCGGCGAAGGTGATGGCGTGCGGGTTGCCAACGTCAACATCGAGGAACCGGTGCTCGCGGCCGTCGACCTGGAAGGTGAGCTCGCCGCGCGCGCGGGCCGCGCCCATCTCCACGGTGACGTCGAAGCGATCGGCCGAGGCGGCGGTGACGGCGCAGGCCTTCTCGCCGGCGTCGGTGGCGACGACGAGCGCGCTCTCGGCGGAGGCGGCGCCCGCGGCGAGGTGGGCGGCCACGCAGCGGAGGCCGTTCCCGCACATCTCGGGGCGGCTGCCGTCGGCGTTCCACACGATCATCCGCGGGAGCGGGCCGCGGCGATCGACGACGAGCACCCCGTCGGCGCCGACGCCGAAGCGGCGATCGCAGAGGGCGCGCGCCGCCTCGGGGCCGATGGAGGCCGCGGGGTCGTCCACGAGGACGAAGTCGTTGCCGAGGCCCTCCCACTTCTCGAACTGGAGCGTGCGTTCCCTCATCGCGTGGCCTTGCTGAGGCGCGCTCGGGCGGCGGCGGCGCCGATGCCGTTGACGGCGATGACCTTGGTGCGGCTGCTCGGGCCGACGACGATCGCCACGTCGGCGGCGCGGACGAGGAGGGCTTTCGCGACCAGGCGCAGGAGCTCGCTGTTGGCGGCGCCGTCGGCCGGCGGGGACGTGAGCGCCACGTCGAGGGCGCCCTCACGCACGCCGAGGATCGCCGAGCGCGAGGAGCGCGGGCGCACCCGAACGTCGAAGCGCACGCCACCGGATCGCTCGTTCAAGTTCAGCCCAGCCCATGGGCCGGGGATGCTGGGAGGCTCACTGCTCGTCATGACTCGCGACGTCGGGAGTGCACTCTACACGCTCTTTTCATGTTGACCCCAGGGACCTGCAACGAAGCGCGTCCGGTGCGCTAGGGTCAGGGGATGACACGGCTGCGCTGGTCGACGTCGGGCGAGTCTCACGGGCCGGAGCTCGTGGCAATTGTGGAGGGGATTCCGGCGGGGCTGCCCCTCGTCGGCGTGGACGTCGACGGGGATCTCGCCCGACGACAGCGCGGCTACGGGCGCGGGGGGCGCATGAAGATCGAGACCGATCGCGCCCAGCTCGTCGCAGGCGTCCGCGGCGGCGAGACGCTGGGGAGCCCGATCGCCCTGGTCATCGCCAACCGCGACCACGCCAACTGGGCAGGCAGGATGGGGCCCGATCCCTTCCCCGCCCCGCCCGAGGCGCTGACGCGGCCGCGCCCCGGGCACGCCGATCTCGCCGGCGGCCTCAAGTACGACCGCCACGATCTGCGCGACATCCTCGAGCGAGCCAGCGCTCGCGAGACGGCCGCGCGCGTCGCTGTCGGCGCGGTCTGCCGCAAGCTCCTCGCCGAGCTGGGGGTCGACATCTTCGCTCACGTCGTCGCCGTCGGCCCGGTGAGCGCCGCGCCCTCCGACCTGCCGCTGGGCGAGCTGCGCGCCCGCTCGCGCGCCTCGGATCTGGCGTGCGCCGACGACGTCGCCGAGCAGGCGATGCGCGCCGCCATCCTCGAGACGTCCCACGCGGGCGACACCCTCGGCGGTACCTTCGAGGTCATCGCCACCGGCGTCCCGCCCGGCCTCGGCAGCCACGTGCAGTGGGACCGCAAGCTCGACGGCCTGCTCGCCCAGGCGCTGATGTCCATCCACGCCATCAAGGCCGTGGAGATCGGCATCGGCTTCGAGGTGTCGCGCCGCCGCGGCTCGGAGGTCCACGACGCCATCGGCTACGACGCGGCGACGCGAGCGTTCACCCGGCCGACCAACCGCGCCGGCGGGCTCGAGGGTGGCATCACCAACGGGATGCCCGTCATCTGCCGCGCCGCGATGAAGCCGATCGCCACCTTGAAGCGCGCCCTGCCCTCGGTCGACGTCGCCACCAAGGAGCCCTTCGCGGCGGCCTTCGAGCGCAGCGACATCTGCGCGGTCGCCGCCGCCTCGGTCGTGGGCGAGGCCATGGTGGCGATCACCCTCGCCGGCGCGCTGCTCGAGAAGACCGGCGGCGACAGCCTCGGCGAGGTGCGGCGCAACCTCGAGGGCATCCGCCGCCAGCACGCGGAGTACTGAGGCCATGGGTCGGCACCGCAAGCTCCTCGTCGGCGGGTTCATGGGCGTGGGTAAATCCACGGTGGGACGCCGCGCCGCCGAGATGGCCGGGGTCCCCTTCATCGATCTGGATGCCGCCATCGAGGCCCGCGCAGGACGTCCGATCGCCGCCATCTTCGCCGAGCTGGGCGAGGCCGCCTTCCGCGCGCTCGAGGCCGACGAGCTCGGCCAGGTGCTCGCGAGCGAGGAGCGAGCCGTCATCGCGCTGGGCGGCGGCGCGCTGGTCGAGCCGAGCCGGCGCCGCGCCGCGCTGGAGCGAGCCTGCGTCGTCACGCTCACCGCGCACCCCGCCACACTCGCGGGTCGCACCGCCGGAGCGACCCGCCCGCTGCTCGCCGCCGCCCCCGACCGCGCCGAGCGAATCCGCGAGCTCCTCGAAGCCCGCGCCGCCGTCTACGCCGAGGCCCACGCCCAGGTGGCCACCGACGATCGCGCGATCGACTCCATCGCGGAGGCCGTCCTCCACGCCTGGTCGCAGCCGGCGCTGGCGGTCGCGCTCGGGACGCGGAGCTACGCCGTTCACCTCACCGCAGGCGCGCCGGCAGTCCTGGCCGACGTCGCGAAGAGGCTCCAGCCGTCGGCGGTCTTCGTGGTGACCGACGAGAACGTGCGGCGCCTGTGGGGCGACGGGCTGGCCGCGGCCCTCACGGCGGCGGGCCTCCCCCCTCGCGCCACGGTGGTGCTCCGCCCGGGCGAGGAGCACAAACGTCTCGCCGCGGTCGAGCAAGCGCTGACGGCGATGGTGGACGCGGGCGCCGATCGCGACTGCCTCGTCGTGGGCCACGGCGGCGGCGTGGTCACCGACATCGCCGGCTTCACGGCGGCGACGCTGCTGCGCGGGGTGCGCTGGGTCGCCGCGCCGACGACGCTGCTGGCGATGGTCGACGCCTCGGTCGGCGGAAAGACCGGCGTGGATCTCGGCCTGGCCAAGAACGCGGTGGGCGCCTTCCACCAGCCCTCGGCGGTGGTCATCGACGCGGCCCACGTGACGACAGAGACGGCGCGCGCCTACGTCAGCGGCCTGGCCGAGGTGGTGAAGTCCGCCGCGATCGGCGACCCCGAGCTGTTCGCCCTCCTCGAAGCCGAGGCGCCCCGCGTGCTCGCCCGGGAGCTCCCGCTGGTGGAGGAGCTGGTCTTCCGCTCGGTGGCAGTGAAGGCGGGGATCGTGGCGCGCGACGAGCGCGAGTCGGGCGAGCGCGCGCTCCTCAACTTCGGGCACACAGTGGGGCACGCGCTGGAGGCGGAGGGCGGCTTCACCCGGCTCACCCACGGCGAGGCGGTCTCGCTCGGCATGGCGGCGATGCTCCGCGCCGGCAGGTCCCTCGGCGTGACGGACCCCGTCGACGCGGACCGGGTCGAGGCCCTCCTGGGGCGCCTCGGCCTACCGGTGGACCTCGACGCCGAGCCCCTCGCGGCGGCGCTCGCCTTCGTGGCGCTCGACAAGAAGCGGCGGGGCGCGGGGGTGCGCGCCGTCCTGCTCCGCCGCATCGGGTCGGCCTTCGTGCGCGAGACGCCGCTCGCCGATCTGCCGGCGCTCCTCGGAGTATCGCCGCAAAGATCTGCGTGATCTTTGCCGCACCGGCACTCGGCTCGCTACACTTCCTCTTGCCGGTCGGACCTCGCTGGTTCGCGGCTGGAGCTGGTCATGCGTCAATCTCTTCAGCGCGCGGGTGCTTTCTTCTTCATCGCGGCGGCCACGGGCGTGCTGGTGACGTCCTGTGTCGACAACGAGAGCAGCATGTTCATCCGAGGATGCCTGGCGTTTCCAGCCGACGGCTGCGTCGTCACGCCGGACTCCTCGTCGAAGCAGCTCTTCTCGGGGCTCCTCGACCCCGCCCAAGCGGACTACGTCTGCCCCCTGCTGATCGGGAATCAGCTCGTGGCGCGCGGCGACAGCAAGCAGCTGCGCACCGAGACATCGCGCATCGCCGTCCACTCGGCGATCGTGACGGTCTACGACTCGACGAAGACCGAGACCTACACGACGTTCACTGTCCCGGCCTCGGGCTTCGTCGACCCGGGGACCTCGGCGCTGCCCGGGTTCGGCGCAGCCACCGTGCTGCTGCTCGACCGGGTGACGGCGCGCGCGCACGCCGGCGAGACGCTGCTCTCGGGCGTGGTCCTCCAGGGCCGCACCACGGGCGGGCTCGAGCTGGAGACGGCCGAGTGGACGTTCCCGATCAAGATCGCCTCGCCCTCCTCGCTCTGCAACATCACCCCGTGCATCCCGGGCGCGGTCGACGACACCACGCCGGTCCTGACGTGCCACCCCGGCAACGACGTGAGCACCGACTGCCGCCAGGGCTGCATCTGCCTCCCGGGCAACCACGATTGCGAGCCGCTCGGGTGCCGCGGCACCGTCGACTCCGGCGTCTGCGCGCCGTGCCTCTCCGACAAGGACTGCACAACGCCCAAGAAGTGCGAGGCCACGGGCCTCTGCCAGTAGCCGCTACCGGATCGACTCGGTCTCCGAGGACCCGCCGCGCGCGGCGTTGAACAGGAAGACGAAGGGCAGGCTCAGGATCGCGAAGTCGACCTGAGCCCCGAGGACGATCGACGTCTCCTTGGAAGGCCCGAGCCCGTAGCGCATCTGCGCGATCAGGCCGGCCGTCATCACGTACGGCGCGTGGAAGTTGTAGCTGCGGCTCCCGAAGAACAGCTCGCCCGCGAGCCCCGCCTCGAGCCCGAAGCTCGCCGGCGCCAGAGGCCGGTACGCCGCGGTCGCCGCCTGCCGCCCGTAGGCGCCGACCGAGACCACGATCGGGTATGTATCGAGGACCGGGAGCAGCCCGCTGAGGCCGCCGCCGAACTGGATCTCGTCGAACCCGTTGGTCAGGACCTCCGCATAGGGGCCGATGCCAAAGTCCGCGTTGCTGCTGCGCCCGAAGAGCACATCCCCATGCACGCCGAGGTGAAAGGCGGTGCTCTGCCAGATCGATCGGCTGAGCCCAGCGCCGGCCACGCCAAGGGTGAGGCCGACCGTCGCTTGCGGCTCGGCCTGCGCAGGCGCGGCGTGCATGGCCACGAGAGCGCCGGCGAGCGCGGCGGCAGCGCGGGCAGCGGGGGGGATTCTGCACCTCGATCGCATGGGGGGAGCGATGCTAGCAGGCGACGCGGCGTGAGCGCTTCGATGGTCCGCATGGGCGACGTCGTTCGAGGTCGAATCGTGATAGCTTCCGCACCACGATGGCGGGCCGGACGGTACATCTCCGCGTTGGGGGGCAGACGTACCGCGTCACGACCTCTTCGACCGACGAAGAGCTTCAGCGCCTCGCTGCGGTCGTGGATCAGAAGCTCGCCACCGTCGTGCCTCCCGGCCGGACGGTGACGCCGCAAGCGATGCTGCTCGCCGCCATGGCGCTGGCCTACGAGCTGGAAGAAGAGCGCTCGCGCACCGCGACCGTGGCGGCGCGAGCTCGCGGCGCCTTCGGGCGAATGCTCCAGCGCGTCGACGCAGCGCTGGAGGCGACCGAGAGCGGCGAGGCTCCGGCCTCCGTCGCGCCGCCGGCCTCCCTCCCCGCCCACGCGACTGTCTCCGTCGTCACGTCCACCCCGCGTGAGATGCGCGCGTCGGCGCCGCCGCCCGCCAACGAGTCTCGCTTCGCGCCAAAGCCGTCGAGCGACTCCTGATGCCGCGGCTCGATCCTCTCCGCCACCTCGAGGGAGAGCTCGCTGCCCTGAAGGACCGCGGTCTCCTGCGCACCCCGCCGGCCCCTGAGCCCGAGGGGACTGCGCTTCTGAACCTCTGTTCGAACGACTACCTGGGCTACGCATCCGACCCCTGGCCAGGCGCCGCCGAAGGCCGAAGCGGCGCCGGCGCCTCCCGCCTGGTCAGCGGCAACTTCGCCGCCCACGAGGCCGCCGAAGCAGCGCTCGCCTCCTGGCTGGGCACCGAAGCGGCGCTCCTCTTCTCCTCCGGCTATGCCGCCAATGTCGGCACCATGGCCGCCCTCGCCGGCCGCGGCGACGTGGTCGTCTCCGACGCCCTCAACCACGCCTCCCTCATCGACGGCTGCCGCCTCTCCGGCGCCGAGGTCCGCGTCATCCCCCACCTCGATCTCGCCGCC
>FSTQ01000304.1_pt1 | contig 29975 bp, 19 predicted proteins | sample 1637281 | NCBI WGS metagenome assembly FSTQ01 (sample SAMEA3914818, study PRJEB12502) | metagenome | biome: forest; material: soil | place: Canada | collected 2010-06-26 | depth 0.1 m
CCACCCTCCGAACAAGGAGGTGCTGAAGGGCCTGTGGCTCTCGTTCTATCCCGGCGCCAAGATCGGCGTCCTCGGCCACAACGGCTGCGGCAAGAGCACGCTGCTGCGGATCATGGCCGGCATCGACAACGAGTACGCGGGCGAGGCCAGGCCGGCGGACGGCACGCGCATCGGCTTCCTCCAGCAAGAGCCGAAGCTCACCCCGGGCAACACGGTGCAGGCCGAGGTCGACCTCGCGGTGGCCAAGACGCGCGCCCTCGTCACGCGCTTCGAGGAGATCGGCGTGAAGCTCGGCGAGGACCCGCCGGACATGGACAAGCTGCTCGAGGAGTACGCCGAGCTCCAGGACAAGATCGACGCCAGCGGCGGCTGGGAGGTCGATCGCGTCGTCGAGCGCGCCATGGATGCCCTGCGCCTCCCGCCCGCGGACGCCCTCGTCGACAACCTCTCCGGCGGCGAGCGCCGCCGCGTCGCCCTCGCGCGCTTGCTCCTCGAGAAGCCGGATCTGCTCCTCCTCGACGAGCCCACCAACCACCTCGACGCCGAGAGCGTGGCCTGGCTGGAGCGCTTCCTCCACGATTACCCGGGCACCGTCGTCGCCGTCACCCACGATCGCTACTTCCTCGACAACGTCGCCGGCTGGATCCTCGAGCTCGATCGCGGCGCCGGCTACCCCTACGAGGGCAACTACACCGGCTGGCTCGAGCAGAAGAAGAAGCGCCTCGAGCAAGAGGCCAAGCAAGAGTCGTCGCGCAAGCGCACCCTGGAGCGCGAGCTCGAGTGGGTGCAGATGGCCCCGCGCGCGCGGCAGGCCAAGAGCAAGGCGCGCCTCGCCGCCTACGAGACCTTGCTCGCCGAGGACAAGGACAAGCAGGTCGACCTGACCCAGATCAACATCCCCGCCGGCGAGCGCCTCGGCCAGGTGGTGATCGAGGCCGACAAGCTCAAGAAGAGCTTCGGCGATCGGGTGCTGTTCGAGAACCTCTCCTTCTCGCTCCCGCGCGGCGGGATCGTCGGCATCATCGGCCCCAACGGCGCCGGCAAGACGACGCTCTTCAAGATGATCATGGGCCTGGAGCAGCCCGACAGCGGCACGCTCCGCATCGGCGAGACGGTGCAGCTCGCCTACGTCGATCAGTCACGCGACGCGCTCGATGGCAGCAAGAACGTCTGGCAAGAGATCTCCGGCGGCGAGGACAAGATCATGGTCGGCAAGCGCGAGGTCCCCTCCCGCGCTTACGTGTCCTCCTTCAACTTCGCCGGCAGCGATCAGCAGAAGAAGGTCGGCGACCTCTCGGGCGGCGAGCGCAACCGCCTCCACCTGGCCAAGCTGCTCCGCCGCGGCGGCAACGTGCTCCTGCTCGACGAGCCCACCAACGATCTCGACGTCGACACCCTCCGCTCGCTCGAAGATGCCTTGTTGAGCTTCGCCGGCTGCGCGGTGGTCATCAGCCACGATCGCTGGTTCCTCGACCGCATCGCCACCCATATCCTCGCCTTCGAGGGCGACAGCAAGGTGGTCTGGTTCGAGGGCAACTATCAGGACTACGAGGCCGACCTGAAGCGTCGTATCGGCGCGGCGGCGGACGAGCCCAAGCGGATCAAGTACCGCAAGCTCAGCGCCTGATCCCGCGCGACGGAGAGGGGGAATCGCCCCGCTTCCCGGGAGGGAGGCGGGGCTTTTGCTTGATGAGGGGCGGAGCGACAGGCCCGCTCACGGGGAGAGCACGACGGGGAGCACGTTGGTGAGAGCGCCCGCGATCTCCACGTACACGTAGCCTTCGCCGCTCCCGATGTCCTTGGGGAGCTGGATATCGATCTGCCCCGGCGCCTCGGAGAGCACGAGTGGCGAGGACGCGTCGAGGGCGACTGCCATCGTCCGGGTCCGCACGTGGACGCGGTTCCCCGCGGCGAGGAAACCTGCTCCGGCGATGACCGCGTGGGATCCGGCGCGGAGGCCGCCTTGAGCCGTGACGCCAACGACCTTGGCCGAGGTGCAGTGAGGAGACCACGCCTCGTCGCCGTCGATCTCGGAGATGTTGGGCGGCGCTCCGTTGCCCGCGAAGGTGGTCGGCAGGCCGTCACCGCGGTTGTGCCCTGCACTGCTCGGCCAGCTCCAGTTGCGCTTGTACTCGGCGCGGCCGTAGGTCGAGCTGTAAAAGCCCTCGGGGCTCGAGTCGTGGAGGATGTTGTAGTCGTTGTCGATCTCGACGATATGAGGATCCGAGACGCCCTCGACGCCGTGGCGCTTGAGGACGCTGGCCTCGGCGTCGGCGCTCCAGAAATGGGTCTGGCCGCGGGGTGAGCCGGGGATCGTCTCGCTGCTCTGGGTGAAGGGATCGTGGGGCCCGCCGAAATCGTGGCTCTCCTCCCACTCGGGGAGGCCGGCGTGGGTGTCGCGGAGATAGGCAATCAGGCGATCGTCGGCCGAGAAGAAGGTGCGGTGCCACTCGCCTCCTCCGTTGCAGCAGTTGACGCCGGAGCAGCAGGAGAGATCCGATCCGTTGATGGCCCAGAGGGAGAAGACGTGATCGAGCGCCATCGCCGATCCGACCGCGCAGCTGCACGGCTGGTTGTCACGGCAGCTGCACGAGGACGGCGTACAGGCTCCATCGTTCATCTGCTCGGGCGGGACGGCGGCGTTCTCCAGGCAGGAGCGGTGACCGAGCATGTCGGAGTGGGTGAGGAAGATGCCTTTCTCCACGATGGTCATCGCCGACCAGAGGGCGCAGCGATCGGGCGCTCCGCGGCGCTGCGCCAGGGTATCGAGGGTGCGGTTGCGGTGGTGATCGATGTCGGCGACGGCGAACGTCGATGGGCCGGGATCGGGGACGCCGCCGGTGCCGGAGGTGCTCACGGCGCTCGAGCCGCTCGAGCCGGAGCTGGCCTCGGAGCTCGAGGTGGCCGCGGTGACGGTCGCGCCGGTGATGGCGCCGCCGGAGCCGCCGGAGCCGCTCGAGCCTGACGGGGACGCGGCTCCTCCGCAGGCGGCGAGCGCGGCGAGGATCATCGCGAGCGACGCGGCGGCAAAGGGCGAGCGTCGGTGGGGCGAGCGGGGTGAGGGCATGACACTCGTTTTCGTGGCTTCGAGTCGGGATGCAACGGAGACGTTCTCGGGAGCATCTTTTCTAGAGAGACTGCAAGAAGGCGCGGAGCGGGTCGAAGGCCGCATGGGCCGGATCGACGCCATACGCCGCCCTCAGAGCCTGGTGAAAGCGAAGGTTCGGATCCGCGCACATACCCAGGTAAGCCCGTAGCCAGCCCTTATCGGCGTGGGCCTGCACGGAATGAGGTGCTCCCGCGCAGGCGACGAGGGCGTCGACACACGCAGCGAGCTTCGTATCACTCACGGCTTTACGACACAGCGTTTCGATGCAGCCGTTGGCGACACCGTCCGGGCTGAGAAACACGCCGAGCTGAGGTGAGCTGCCCTGGAGCACACCATGCGCAAAAGCCGAGGTCGCTCCGAGTGCCGCAAGCGCCCTCTGGGCAATGTCGTGAGCGGCGACGCCGTCGTCCTCCATGTCGAGCACCAGTCCGACGGAGCGCGCGTGCTGGAAATTCGGAGAAAGGGCGGCGAGAGCCGCGACGTTGACAAGCCTGTCCCGCCCCTGGGCGTTCCAGCAGACGAGACGCGACCAGGCAGCAGGCCCCGCGACGGCCTCGCAGACTGCGCGCTCGTCACCTCCCTCGACGAGCAGGAGGCCAAAAGGGGCGTCAGGAAAGGCAGGATTCCCGTGGCTCACCCGCGGATCTCCACGTCTGCCGCGATGGCGGTCTCCACGAGATCACGGTTGTAGACGGCGGCGACGGTCTTGTCCTGACGGCGATCGAGGCGGATGACGCGGAGACCATCATCGTTCGCCTCGGCGAAGGCACGAGAGGCAGCGTTGATGCACTCCTCCGAGTGCGTCGTGGCGAAGACCTGGAGGTCACGCTTCGCGGAGACATTCGCCAACCAGCGCCAGACAGGCGTCAAGGCCGAGTAATGAAGGCCATTATCGATTTCATCGATGAAGAGCATCGCTCTGTTCCCCCCGACGGCGGAGACGCCAATCTCGAAGCAACGCTGGAACCCTTCTCCCATCATGCTCATGGGGAGGCTCGGACCTTCGTGCTGAGCCAGGCGAACAAAGAGTTCGGCCTGGGTTCCGGTGGGAGATAACAGCTCGATACCTGACACATTCGCATCAATCTCGCGCAGGAGCGTTGTGAGTTCTGCCTCGCGACCGGCTTGTTTCAAGTTGGAGAAGCTACGGACATCGCCTTCACTTATGCCGGGCACAGTGCGAATCCAGAAAGAATCTTCGCCCTCGCCCGAAGGAATCTGAAGCCCTGCCGAGGAGCCCACGACCTCATCCTGGAACTCTTGCCCATCTCGCTCGGTTCGCACGTCGACTGTCCAGCTAGCTCGCGGACGGGCGCCCGATACGGCTTTATCCTCGATGAACACGGACTGCGCCTGCGACTTGCGAAACTCGACGCTCATCCGTCGACTCGCGACAAATCGCACCTTCAGCGCGAAGCCTTGATCAGCATCCTGATTCCAGAAAAGTGGACGCCAGAATCGCTCGAAGTCGCTCGCCGGGACGCTCGGGTTACGCGCCCGCTGGCAGGAGATAACAGCATGGGGCGCGAGCGACGGCTCACTGACGACCCATAGCGCCTCCATCAGCGCCGTCTTGCCGCAGTTATTCTTTCCAAGGACAAGGTTCACCCGCCCGAACCCCTCGACCTCGAGGTGCTTGAGCCCCCGGAATCGCTCCACCGTGATCGCCTCGATCATGCGCTCCTTCTACCAGAACCGCGCCGGTTGAGGCGAGACCCCGACCATCACGGATCAGCTGGCCACCGTCCCGAGCGGCTCACGCCGCGCGCGGCTCCTCGCGGCACTCGGCCTCTCTTCCTCGCACGACGCGCCGGCCGGCCAGCTCTCCGCTGGTCTCCGTCACCACCGTACTCTGGCGTTCACGATGGTCACCATCGTGGAAATAGATCACCACCCAGTCCCGTGATTTGCCGAGCTCGTGCGCTCGGCGGGTGTTGGACCAGAGGGCGGTGAAGCGCCACCGACCCCGCGCGGTGTGCAGGATCGGCAGCCAGGCCTCGTGGGTCGGGTTGAAGCGCTTGGGCGCGATCCGCGGCAGGGAGCCGGCCTCGGCGCGGGCGCGGTACTCGTGATCGACGTCGAGGAGGAGCGCGGCGGGCGGCTCCTCGGCGGGCGGCGGCGCGGGCGGCGGGCGAACCCGGGCGCGGGCGAGGACGCTCGCGAGCGAGGCGCGGAGCGCGGCGAGGCGGCGCGGGCCCATGCCCGGGATCGCGGCGAGGCGGCCGTCCCACGCGGCGGCCTCGAGATCGCTGAGGGACTCGATCCCGAGGCGCTCGTGGATCTCGCGCGCGAGGACCGGGCCGATGCCGGGGACGGCGCGGAAGCGGTCCTCGGGATCGACGGCGCCGCTGAGGTGATCGAGGCGATCCCAGTGGCCGGTGCGGACCATCTCGGCGACGGCGGCGGCGATCGAGTGGCCGACGCCGGGGAGCGCGAGGAGGCCCTCGGCGCCTGCGCGCTCGACGAGATCACTCACGCTCTCGTCAAGGCCAGCGATGGTGGCGGCGGCGCCGCGGAAGGCCTGAGCGCGATAAGGCGTGGCGTCCTGCTGATCGAGGAGCTCGGCGGCTCGGCGCAGATGTGCGGCGATTGCCGCGTTCTCTGCGATGATGGCCCGCTCGTCCATGAGGGGACACGAGCGAGCAACCGTCATGCCGCGGGAGAGCGCCTCTGCTACGCTCGCGGCCTTCCATGGCGAGCGATCACGACAGCGACGAGCCGGCGGCCGGGCGCGCCTCGGACCGAGCGATGATGTACCCGACGAGCCGCCTCGGCGCGAAGATCGAGCTCGTCGATCTGGCGCGCGAGATCGAGAAGGCCGACGAGACGATCGGCCTCGTCGTCTCGGGCAAGCTCGACACCATCCGCGAGCAGATGCGCGCCTTGCAGGAGCAGGCGCGGCGCCTCCTCGAAGAGGCCCGCGACGCGTCGCGGCTCCACCGCGCTACGTGCAACTTCAAGAAGACGCCTGGCAAGGTCTATCACCTCTATCGCCGTGACGGCGGCGAGCTCTATTTCTCGATGCTCTCGCCCGAGGACTGGCGAGGATCGCCGCCGCACCCCTTCGAAGGGTCGTATCGGCTCGAGGCGGATCTGAGCTTCTCGTTGATGGGAGAAGGGGCCGAGCGCGAGCGGGTGGACGCGCGGCCGATGATCCGGAGCCTCCTCGCGGAGGGCGATATCCGCGGCTGAGGATGAAATTCCGCGCGGCCGGGGCTACCTCGCGCGCTGGAAAACGAGTAGTTCTCCCGAGATGCTCCGCTCTTCTTTCTTCGCCTCTCGCCGGCCTCTCGGCGCGCTCCTGATCACACCCCTCCTGCTCCTCGCGGTCGCGTGCGGGCAAGACGGCACGACCCCGACGACGACGGGCGCAGCCGGTGACTCCGGCGGAGCGACCACCGGGGCGACCACCAGCGGCAGCGGCGGCAGCGGCGGGGACGGCGGCAGCGCGCCGCTCACGCCCGTGCCTCTCAGCATCGTCGAGTGGAACACACGCAACTTCTTCGACAATTTCGTCAACCCAGCGACGCCGAGCGAGACGGTGCTCAGCGCCGCTGACTACGCCAACAAGCGCAAGACGATCGGGGCCGCGCTCAAGGCGCTCGACGGCGACATCGTCGTGCTCGCGGAGATCGAGAACAAGGCCATCCTCGACGATCTCAACAAGGCCGAGCTCGGCGGCGCGTACAGCCAGACGATCCTGATGGAGGGCAACGACTCGCGCGGCATCGACGTCGGCATGCTCAGCAAGATCGCGCCCGACAGCGTCGTCAGCCACAAGGACGAGTACTTCGTCCTCAAGGGCACCAACGGGCCGCAGTACCGCTTCGCGCGCGACTGCCTCGAGGTGCACTTCACGGTGAACCAGCGCGAGCTCATCCTCCTCGGCGTGCATTTCCGGGCCAAGTCGGCGCCCGACGACCCGGACAAGCGCCTCGCCGAGGCCCAGCATGCGCGGCAGATCGCCGACGATCTCCACGCGAAGAAGCCGGGCGCCGCCATCCTCATCCTCGGCGATTTCAACGATACGCCCGGCTCGCCGCCGTACGCCGCGGTGATGGGCGCGGCGCCCGACCTCTTCGTCGACTCGGCCGACGTCGTCCCCTTCAGCGAGCGCTACAGCTACACCTACCAGGGCAACCACGAGCTCATCGATCACCAGGCGGCGAACCCCCGGCTCGCGGCGCTGCTCGATCCCACGCAGGTGGTGCTCCTGCACGGGTCGAAGATCGACGACGGGAGCAAGTCCGCGAGCGATCATTCGCCGTTCAAGGCGACGTACCAGGTCCGCTAGGAGCAGGGCGCCGATGATGCAAACGACGAGATCTCTCGCGGCGACAGTGACGCTCGCGCTCGGCGCGCTGGTCGCCGCGTGCAGCGACGGCGGCACGACGGGGACAGGCAGCGGCGGCGCGGGCGGGTCGACGATGGAGACGCCGATCAGCTGGAGCGCGCTCCCGACCGAGGGCGCGCCGACAGCGCGCTCCCTCCACACGGCGGTGTGGACGGGCAAGGCGATGATCGTGTGGGGCGGGCGCGGCGCGGGGATGCCGCAGGTGGTCGGCTCGGGCGGCGTCTACGATCCCGCGAGCAAGAGCTGGAAGCCGACGTCGACGGTGGGCGCGCCCTCGCCGCGCTACCTGCACACGGCGGTGTGGACGGGCTCGAAGATGCTGATCTGGGGCGGCTTCGGCGACACCGCGCTCGCGACCGACGGCGCCGCCTACGATCCTGCGAGCGACACGTGGGCGCCGATCGCTTCGGTCAACCAGCCGCCTCCGCGCACGGCGCACAGCGCGCTCTGGACTGGCAGCGCGATGCTGATCTGGGGCGGCCTCGCCGGCTCGAGCCCGCTCGGCTCGGGCGGCGTCTACGATCCTGCGAGCGACACCTGGACGCCGATGCCGACGCAGGGCGCGCCGTCGCCGCGCTTCTCGATCGCGGCGGCGTGGACGGGCGCGCAGATGATCACCTGGGGCGGCTCGAACTTCACCGACTGGCAAGCGAACGGGAGCGTCTTCGACGCGAGCACCGTGAGCTGGGTCGGCGCGACGGCGGCGAACGGCGCTCCATCACCGCGCGAGGGCGCGACCGGCGTGTGGACAGGATCGGAGTTCCTGGTGTGGGGCGGATGGACGGGCGGGCCTTACGAGAACACCGGCGCTCTGCTCGCCGGCGCGGGCGCGGGGCAAGAGGGCGCGTGGACGGCGACGTCGATCAGCGGCGCGCCCTCGCCTCGCTTCGATCACGTGGGCGTCTGGACGGGCAAAGCGCTCTTGATCTGGGGCGGCTGCGGCGGCGACAGCTGCGCTTCGCTCTCCGGCGACGGCGGGCGGTTCTACCCCTCCAAGGAGGGCGGGAGCTGGACCTCGATCGCGGCGCAGGACGCGCTCTCTCCGCGGCGCGGCGCGACCGGTGTCGTCGCGGGATCGTCGATCCTGATCTGGGGCGGCCTCGACGCCGCGAAGAAGCCGCTCGCCACCGGGGCCGAATCGGCGCTGTGATCCGCGGGGAGCCGCGCGCCTGACCGCGATCAGATCGCGGGCCTGTTCAAGAGCTTCCTGGGGCGTGCGTCGCTGGGTCGCCGCGATCGCGACGGCACATGTCGGACGCATACCGTCCCGGCGAAATGGACCCCTCTAAGCTAAGCTGCGCGCCATGGCCTTCGCGCCGCCGAGTAGACGTACGGCGAAGTGGCGCCCCCGGCGGGACTGGGGTCGCTTCTTTGCGGTCGTTCTCTGCGCGTTCTTCGCGGTGATCGGGGCCATCCCGCTCGCGCTCGGGTTCCTGGTGCGGACGGGCCCGGTTCGCGCCTGGGCGGCCCGAAAGACGTCGACGTTGCTCGCGCAGGAGCTCGGGCTCAACGCGCGCTACCGCGTCTCGGTGCAAGCCTGGCCGATGCTGATCGCGCTCGACGATCTGGAGATCGAAGCCTCCGACGGCGGCACGCCGTTCCTCCAGGTCGAGCGCGCCGCCATCCGCCCGCGGCTGTTCTCGCTCCTCGCGGGGGAGCTCGACGTCGGCGACGTGGAGATCCTCGGCCCGCGCATCCGCGCGGTGGTGAAGGACGGCGAGCTCACCAACCTGCACTACCGGCTCCCGAAGAGCAGCGGCGCGACCACGCGGCCGCCGCTCGCGTCGATCTCCATCACCGACGCGCACATCGACGCCGTCGTGGACGGGATTCACGTCGACACGCGCGAGGTCGATCTCGACGTCTCGGTCGAGGAGGCGGACGCCTTCGAGATCGCCGTGCGCGCCGGCACGACGGAGGTGACGCGGACCCACGCGTTCCCCGGCCGCGAGGCCTGGGAAGACGCCGTCGACGAGGACGTCATCTGCCGGCTCGACGCGCGGGTGCGCGTGCAGGGCTCGAGCGTCGTCGTCCGGCGCCTGCTCCTGCAAGGGTCGGCCGACTTCGATCCCGATCCCGGGACGCGGCCCTCCTGTGAGCTCGTCGCGTCGGACTTTCGCGCGGTCGACGTGCGCCTCGGCGCGTTCCACGTCGAGCACCCAACAGGCGGCCCGATCCAGGCGCGCGGGCGCGTCTTCGCCAAGGTCCCCGCGGGCATCGCCCATCGCTTCGTCGACATGGCCCACGCCAGCGGCTCGGTGACGCTGGACGTCGAGGCCGACTACGACGGCGTCTCCAGGCTCCCGATCGTCACCGGCCATGTCTCGGGCGAGCTCCCGGGCACCGACGGCAAGGTCTTCTCCAAGCACTTCGATCTCGACGTCACCACGACCTCGAGCGGCGTGGTCCAGGTCTCGAAGCTGGTCGCGCTCTGGGCCGACGGGAAGGTGACGATCCCCGAAGCGAAGATCGAGCCCTTCGCCAAGGGCGTCCCGCTCACCGTGGGGCCGGTGACGCTCGAAGGCCTGGATTTCCCGGCGCTGCTGCGCGACCTCGGCGTTCACCCCCAGGCGTACGTGGCCTGGTCGTTCGACAAGGGGCGCTTCGAGCACCTCAAGGGCACGCTCAGCCCGCTGCTGCTCGAGGGGCCGATGAGCATCTCGACGCACGGCTTCGAGATCTTCGATCACCCCGTCGCCGATCCGCGCCGCGCGCACCGCATGGGCGTGAAGGAGGCCGTCATCCACGGCCTCTTCGTCGTCAACGGGCAGGAGCGCTCGTCGCTCTACAAGATGCCGGGCGTCGTCTTCTCCAACTTCGCCATCGATACGCCGCGATCCCACGTCCACACCACCGTGACGCTCGGCTTCGCCAGCGTGCTCGACATCGAGCTCGAGGGCGACTCGCGCATCGATCTGGCCGAGCTCTCTCCGCTGATCGACATCCCCATCGCCGGGGTGGTCAGCCTCAAGGCCAGCGGGCGCGGCCCGTTCACGCACCCGAAGTTCACCGGCGACGTGGCGATCAAGGACTTCGTCTTCAGCGGGATGCCGGTCGGCGATCTCGAGTCGGCGCACGTCGCCTTCGAGCCCATGGTGCTCGACCTGACCGACGCGCGCATCAAGCACGGCGGGAGCCGCCTCCGCTCCGCGATGACCCGGATCGCCTTCGACAAAGGCTCCGACGTGCTCATCGACGGCGACATCGACACGCGCGACGCGCCCCACCTCCGCGCCCGCGATCTCTTCGAGATCTTCCACTTCGACAAGGACCCGCGCTTCAGCGACATGGAGGCCACCGCGAGCGGCAAGGCGCGCTTCCACTACGTGCTCGGCGGCAAGGACGACCGCTGCGGCGGGGGCCAGCTCGAGCTGCACACGACCATGGATCTCTCCGCGGTCTCGCTCTTCGGCGAGCGCTGGGACGACGGCGTGGCCAGCGTCGACTTCATCTGGGACGACCAGGCCGCCGGCTCGAGCGGGATGCGCATCGACGTGCGCTCGGCGACGCTGCGCAAGGGCGCGGGCAGCGTGCTCGCCTCGGCGACGGTGCGCCACGGCGGCGTCGTGCAGGGCACGGTGATCGGGAGCGGGATCCCCGTCTCCAAGCTCGACGTCTTCGGCGCCGCGGGCAAGCTCTTCGACGGCTCGGTCTCGCTGGTGGCCAACCTCGGCGGCACGCTCAGCGACTTCGAGCTCGCGGCCGACGTCGACGTGTCGCGCCTGCGCATCGGCCCGTCGAGCCTGCCGCCCTCGCGCCTGCGCGTGGCCATGCAGGGCACGGGGAAGCCCGGCCGCGCCCTCGGCCGCACCTTCTGCGGCAACGCGCTCGGCGCGCCCTTCGATCTCGCCGAGTTCGAGCGCGACGTCTCCGGCGGCTACTTCAAGGTGAGCGGCTCGCTCTTCGACGGGCAGGTCGCGCTCGACGACGTGCGGATCACGAGGCAGCACCGCATGGTGCTCGACGGGCGCGTGCGCGTCACCGAGCTCGACCTCGGCACGCTGTCGAACCTCATCCCCGGCGTGGCCTTCGCCAGCGCCTCGCCGACGGGCCGGCTCACCGCCGCGCTCGACGTGAAGAGCCTGCCGCTCGGCGCCCCGCAGCGCGGCGAGATGAAGCTCTCCATCCAGCGCTTCGTGATCGAGCGCGACGGCAACAGCGTGGCCCTGGCCGCGCCGAGCGGGTCGATCTCGCTCATCAACGACGAGCTCGACGTGCCGGCGCTGCGGATCACCGCCCGGGCCAAGGCGGGCCTCAGCGCCACCTTCGTGACCGGCGGCAAGGTCCATCGGGCCACGACGTCGCCCGACGTTGACATCGTCGCCCGGGTGGAGCCGATCGATCTCTCCAAGCTCAGCGCCGATCTCGCGGGCGTGGAGCGCGCGGCCGGCACCATCGACGCCAACGTGCGGGTCCTCGGCTCGCCGAGCGCGCTGCGCTACTCCGGCGGGGCGCACCTCCACAAGGGCGACCTCAACCTGCGGGGCGTCCCGCTCGCGATCCAGGACGTGGAGATCGATCTCGACATCGCGGGGAGCGACGCGCGGCTCAAGCGCGCCACGGCCCGCGTCGGCGGCGGCACGCTCGACGTGGCGGCGCGCATGCCGCTGCGCGGGCCCGACGCCGGCGCGGTCTCGGCGACGATCACTGCGCGCGGCGTGAAGGTTCCCGCGGCCGAGGGCGTGAACTTCACCGCCGACGCCGACCTCGAGGCCTCGTACCGGCCCGGCGGCAGCGGCGCGGGCGCGGCGCGCAGCCTGCCCGACGTCAAGGGCACCGTCTCGCTCACGTCGTTCAGCTACACGCGGCCGATCGCGCTCAACCTCAGCCAGCTCGGCCGCGGCCAGCGCACCACCGTCGACGCCTACGATCCGGCGGACGACGTGGTGAAGTTCGCGATCACCCTGGTCTCGCCCCGCCCGCTCCGCTTCACCAACAACCTCGTCGACATGGAGCTCGCGGTGACCGACCCCGGGCTCGTGATCTCCGGGACCAACCAGCGCTTCGGCGCGCGCGGCCTGCTCCGGATCCAGCCCGACTCCAAGCTCCAGCTCCGCAACAACGAGTTCCTCGTGCGCGAGGGCTCGGTGCGCTTCGACGATCCGCTCAAGATCGCCCCTCAGGTCGACGTGCGCGCGCAGACCGAGTACCGCCGCTACACCAGCGCCGCCGCCGAGCAGTCGGTGGCCGCGAGCGACAGCAGCGGCGGCGTGGCCTCGGGCGGGACGCAGGGCGGCAGCGGGGTCTGGCGGATCACGCTCAACGCGCACGGCGACGCCGACGATCTCAAGATGACGCTGGCCAGCGATCCGCCGCTCCGCCAGGAGGACATCGTCCTGCTCCTGACGATCGGGATGACCCGCGCCGAGCTCGATCGCGGCGAGGCCGTGTCCTCCGTCGGCGAGACCGTGGGCCTCGAGGCGCTCTCGGCTCTCACCGGCGCCGACAAGGCCGTGCAGAAGATCGTGCCCTTGATCGACGAGTTCCGCTTCGGGACGGGCTACTCGTCGAAGACGGGGCGCACCGAGCCGACCGTGACCGTGGGCAAGCGCATCACCGACAACGTGCGGGCCTCGGTGACGACCGGCCTGAGCGAGAACCGCGAGGTCCGCTCCAACGTCGAGTGGCGCCTCACCCGGAAGATGAGCGTGCAGGGCTCGTACGACAACGTCAACGATGTGTCGAGCTCGGCCGTCGGCAACGTCGGCGCGGACTTCCGGCTGCGCCTCGACTTCGAATGATCGCGTCGGCGTCCCCCCGCGGACGCCGACACGAGGCCCCCGCGAGCGCCCTCGCTACTTCGGCGTGACGCTCGCCGCCGTCTGGCCGAAGAGCACCTTCTTCGCCTCGTCGTCCATCGGCGCGGTGCTGCGGAGCTCCTTGCCCACAGCGAACCCGCGCTCCACCGCCGGCCGCGCCTTGATCGCCTCGAACCAGCGCTGGAGGTTGGGGAACTCTTCGATCTTCTGCCCCTGGTTGGCCCACGGCACGACCCACGGCCACGCCGCCATGTCGGCGATCGAGTACGCGCCCGCGAGGTACTCGCGATCGGCGAGGCGCTTGTTGAGGACGCCGTAGAGGCGATTGACCTCCTTCGTGTAGCGATCGATGGCGTAGGCGAGCGGCTCGGGCGCGTACTGGCGGAAGTGGTGCGCCTGGCCGGCCATCGGACCGAGGCCGCCCATTTGCCACATCACCCACTGGAGGACCTCGAAGCGGCCGCGGAGATCCGTGGGCAGGAACTGCCCCGCCTTCTCGGCCAGATAAACGAGGATCGCGCCCGACTCGAACACCGACACCGGCGCTCCACCGCCGGGCGGGTCGTGGTCGACGATGGCCGGCATGCGGTTGTTGGGGCTGATCGCCAGGAAATCAGGCTTGAACTGCTCTCCTCGGCCGATGTTCACGGGCACGAGGCGATAAGGCAGCCCCGTCTCCTCGAGCAGTATCGAGACCTTCCAGCCGTTCGGCGTGGGCCAGTAATGTAGATCGATCATCGCGAGAGGATGGAGCCCTGTCCCCGCCGCGGCAAGAGGCGCGATCAGAGCGCCGAGCGAAACCGGGGCGCGCCGGGTGAGGCGCGTTTACCAGCCGCGCTGATCGTCGAGCGCGGCCTCGAGGTGCATGTGGCCCTCTTCGCGGGCGGCGATCCACTGGCGCGCGCCCTCCATCTCGAGGAGGCGGCGGTGCTTGGGGTTGTTCCACCGGAGATCGAGGAGCACGCGCTGGAGCGCCTGGGCCTTGGCCTCGGGGAAGCTCGGGAGCGCTTCGAGGACGTGGTGATCGTAGGAGGGCGTCGTCCAGAGCGTCTCGACGCGGTGCGGGTCGACGCGGCCGGCGGCGAGCTCGGTCTGGAAGACGAGGCCGCCGACGACGCCGGCGTGGGCGCGACCGTCCTGCACGGCCGCGAGGACCTCGAGCTCGCTCTGCGGCGGGTCCCCGTGCTTGCCCGCGTCGCCCTCGAAGGGAAGCAGCGTGACCTTGGAGATGTCGACCCCGGCGCGCTTGAGGAAGAAGAGCGGGAGGATCCGCGCCTGCGCCGAATCCTTGCTCCCGATGGCCAGCGTTTTCCCGTGGAGCTCCGAGAGGGCGCCGATGCCCGCGTCGCGGCGCACCAGGATCTTGGTCTGGAAATCCCGGTCGGTGTCGCGCATGGCGATGAGGACGAGGCGGCCCTCGGCGCGGCGCTTGACGCGGACGTGGGCGAGCGGGCCGTTCCACGCGAGGTCGATGTGGCCGCCGAGGAGGGCCTCGACCTGGCGCTCGTAGCTGGAATAGAGCGCGAAATCGATCCCCACGCCGTTCGCCTTGAGGTGCTCGCGCATCGCCTCCCAGAAGGGGAGGACCTTCGGATCGTGCGCGACTGCGCCGAGGAGGATGGTTGCGTCGCTCATGGGCTCCACGGCGGGCGGCGGGCGCCCGGCGAGGGCGACCCTAACACGCGGCGGCGAGCGGCGGGAACCACTACCTCGGCTCGGGCCACGACACGCCGGTCGACTTCCCGACCCCACCACCTATGATGCCGGCGCGCAATGGGCCTCGAAAACGGAACGAGCATGGTCGGGGTGTACTGGGATTTCGAGAACATCCACGCCTCGCTTTTCGAGCGCGCGCATGGTCGCGACACCTGGCGCGATCAACGCAACATGAAGGCGGAGTGGATCGTCGACGTCAAGGCGGTGATGAGCTTCGTCGCCTCGATCGGCACGGTGGCCATCAACCGCGCCTACAACAACTGGCAGTATTTCGCCTCGTACCGGCACGATTTTCACGAGCACTCCATCGACCTCGTGCAGCTCTTCCCGCGCGGGATGAAGAACGGCGCCGACATCCGCCTCGTGCTCGACGTGATGGAGGACATCCAGTTCTTCCCGCACCTCTCGCACATCGTCGTGGTCGGGGGCGACAGCGACTTCATCAGCCTGGCGCAGAAGGTCCAGAAGACGGGGCGGACGATCATCGGCATCGGCGTGCGCGAGACGACCAACCAGTTCTGGGTGCGCTGCTGCAACGAGTTCAAGTTCTACGACATGCTCGAGTCGGCGCCGATCGCCCGCGCCGACGACCGCACCGAGGTGCGCGGCCTGCTCCTCCGCGCGCTGCGCTCGGCGCGCCTGGCCCGCGGCGACGATCTCGTGCCCAAGGCCACGCTGAAGATCGTGATGCGGCGGCTCGACCCCTCGTTCGACGAGACCCGCTTCGGGTTCGCCTCGTTCAGCGATTTCGTCGAGGCCTTCCCCGACGATCTCGAGCACGTGCGCAACGAGTCGGGCGGCCTGGTGCGCGAGCGCGTGCCGCCGCTCAACCGCTCGCCGTCGGCCTCGACGCTGTCGACGACCGAGGGCGACACCGCGAGCCGCCTCGCCATGTCCGAGGTCGTGACGCTCGCGCCGCTGCGGTCGACGTCGCCGACGGGGCCGCGGATCCCGCTGCCGCCGCCCTCGCGCGACGTCGACCGGCTCTGCCGCTCGCGCACCGGGCAAGCGTACGAGCTCATCCTCCGCCGCGGCAGCGTGCAGCCGATCCTCGCGCCGTGGCGGCAGCGGACGCTGGTGCACCTCCAGCAGATCATGGCCGAGACGCCCGAGGGCCGCTTCGCCTCGGTGGACAACATCTTCGGCAACCTGGCGCGGCAGCTCGACGCCGTGGGGATGGAGGCCGATCGCGCGGCCATCGATCGCCTGCGCGGCAACCTGCTCGCGCTGCGCATGCTCAAGTTCCACGGGCCCAACGGCGTGGGCCTCCACCCGCGCGCCGAAGAGGGGCTGCTGGCGCGCGCAGTGGAAGAAGAGATGGCGCTGCGGATCGCCCAGCAAGCGGCGCTCCCGGTGGACCTCGCCGGCTTCACCGAGGTCCTCTATGGCAGCGTCTCGGCGCGCGCGCTCAACGAAGCCGAGGCCCTGCTGCGCGCCATCGCGCCCGAGGCGCCCGTCGCGCTCGAGCTCGCCTCGCTGCTCGAGCACCTCGGCGATCCCCAGACCGACGCCATCGCCGAGTTCAAGCACCCAGCCGGCTCGCCCAGCATCACGCTCGAGCTCCTCGATCTCCCAGGGAGCCTCAAAATAACGCCTATTTTGCTCTTGAAGGGCGGCGCCACCCGCCTCGCGCCCGCGCCCCCCGAAGAGTTCGCCGAGGGAGACGTGCTCGTGGTGATCGGCAAATCCGAGGACGTCGCCAAGCTCGAGGAGGCCGTGACGGCGTGATCTTGCTCCGAGCGATCCGCCTCGCCTGATCCTCGGCTCACCTGATCCTCTTCGCGCGTTGTGCATCGCGTGATCCCGTGCAACGTCGGCGTCGCCCGGGCTACGATGCGGCCCCTCATCTCCCGATGGTCTCCTCCCGCGCCGCGCTGATCGCTCTCGGCTTCGTCGTGGCGCTGCTCGGGGCGCCGCGGATCGTGCGTGCCGACGGCTCGCCGGGCGAGCGCGCCATGGCCGCGCCGGAAGAACCGTCGATTGGGGGCGCCGTCCCCGAGCTCACCGAGCCGCCGCCGCCCGTCCTCCTCGGCAAGCCGATCCGTCGCATCGACGTCGTCGTCGCCGGCGATCGCTGGACGACGCCGCCGACGATCACCTCCATCCGCCTGGGCGAGCCGCTCAGCGCCGAGACAGCGCGCCGCGCGATGCGCGAGGTCCTCGCCGGCGGCCGGGTCGCGCGCGCCAACGTCGAGACGTTCGCCGAGGGCGACGGCGCCGTGCTCCGCGTCCACGTGCTCCCGCGCCGCCTCGTCGTGCGGATCCAGCTCATCGGCGGCGTCCTCGACGCGACCGGCACCCTCGAGGCCGCCGAGATCGGCAGCGGGACCGAGCTCACGCCGCCCTTCCTCGGCGTCATCCGCAGGCGCATTCAACGCCACTACGCGCAGCACGGCTTCCCCTCGGCGGCGATCGTGGTCGACACCACCGACACCGACGATCCGGGGCGGGTCTTGCTCTCGATCCGGATCACCCCCGGCCCGCCGCAGCTCCTGTCGCAGCGCGTGTTCGTCATCGATCCACGCGCCGATCGCGAGGTCGGCGGCCTCAAGGCCAAGTACCGCGTCACCCCGGGCGCGCGCCTCGACGAGCCCGTCCTCGCCGACGCCGATCGCGAGCTCGCCGAGCTCCTTCGGCAGCGGGGCTTCCTCCGCGCCGAGGTGCATCACAACGTCGTCCACGCCGGGGCGGCGAGCACGCTGGAGATCCACGTCGACGCCGGGCCGCGGCTCGTGCCTTCGTTCGACGGCAACCGCGCCTTCGACAGCGACCAGCTCACCGAGGCCCTCAACCTCGAGAAGGCGCCGGACGGGCGCCTGGCCGAGCTCCGCGATCGCCTCCTCGCCTTCTACGTCGCGCGCGGGTTCCACGACGCCGAGGTCACCGGCGTCGAGCGCGGCGGCGCCGACGATCCCGTGCACTACCTGGCGTTCACCGTGCGCGAGAACCCGCAGGTCCGCGTCACCAACCGCGTCTTTCCCTGCCTCGACAAAGAGGTCACGCCCGACGAGGTCGGGGGCGAGATCGACAGCTTCCTCGGCGAAGAGCTCCCGGGCTCGGAGACGTTCTCCCCCGGCGATCCGCGGGCGATCCTCGGCCTCTTCGGCCCCACCATGAGCGCCGGAGGCCGCGGCCTGCCCGCCGATCTCAACCCGCTCGTCACCTACGCGCCGGAGACGTACGAGCGCGCGCTCAAGCACCTGCGCGACCTCTACCACAGCAAGGGCTACCTCAACGCCGTCATCGGGCCGATCTCCGTGCTGCGCTCGGCGTGCAAGCGCGGTTCGCCGGCCGGCGTCTGCCTGCCCGAGCCGCCGCCCACGGCGCTCCGCGCCCGCTGCCTCAAGGACTCGCTCGGCCTCCCGCTGCCCGAGCCGACGGTACCCGAGACCTTCACCTGCCGGCCGGATCCCGGGCACAACGTCGTGTGCTCGCCGCAGATCACGCTGCGGATCCCCATCGCGCTCGGCCCGCAGATGACGCTCCACGACCTCGCCTTCGAGGGCAACCACAAGCTCACCGAGCACGACCTCGGCGGGATCGCGGCGCTCTCGCTCGGCGATCCGCTGTCCAACGTCGACGCCGAGGCCGCGCGCATCCGCGTGCTCGACGCCTACCGCCTCCGCGGCTTCGCCTACGCCGACGTCCGCGTCGCCCTCGAGCCCTCGCCGGATCGGACGCGCGCCCGCGTGCGCTTCACCATCACCGAGCGCGATCCCGTCTACGTCGAAGACTTCGTGATCAAGGGCAACAAGCACACGGAGACGAGCGTGATCCTCCGCCGCCTCCAGCTCCGCCGCGGCGGCACCTACAACCAGAACCTCGTGCGCCAGAGCGAGGAGCGCCTGGCCACGCTGGGCGTGTTCTCCAGCGTCTCGGTCGCGCTCGAGGACCCCGAGGTCCCCCAGCGCATCAAGCGCGTGATCATCACCGTGGTGGAGTCGGACACGTTCTCGATCGGGGCCCACCTCGGCTTCTCCACCGGCGAGGGCGTGCGCTTCGGCGCCGACTTCGAGGGCCGCAACCTCGGCGGGCTCGCCATCACCTTCGCGCTCCACCTCCAGCTCGGCTACCTGCCCGACTTCCTCATCCTCGACGACGGCGTCCGCCAGAACTTCGGCCTGACGCCGCTCGCCGACGGCTTCACCTACCGCGACCGGCTCGCCATCGTCGACCGCCTCGAGCGCCGCAACACCATCACGCTCACCTTCCCGGAGATCGGCCTCTCGCCCGCCTTCAGCCTCGCCCTCGAGGGCATCGACGTCCGCCACAACCAGCGCGACTTCGGCCTCTCCAAGGACGCCGTCGTGCCCTCGCTCTCCTACCGCCCGATCCGCGGCCTCGCGGCGCAGCTCAGCGTCTCCGCCGAGCGCAACGACGTGCAGATCTTCAACCGCGACGCGCAGCACGGCACCTTCTCGATCATCCGCGCCCCCGAGGGCCTGACGCTGGCCCTCGCCCAGCGCATCAACTTCACCTGGGATCTGCGCGACAACCCCTTCAACGCCTCGCGCGGCGCCCTCTTCTCGACCAGCCTGGAGCACGTCAACTCGTTCCCGCTCTCCTCCGAGAACGACGACGGGTCCTCGACCGAGACCAGCCATTTCCTCCGCTTCACGGGCCGCGTCTCGGCCTACGTGAGCCTCCCGCGCAAGCTCGTCCTCGCGATGAGCGTCGCCGCCGGGTACAACCTCCAGCTCTTCAACAAGAGCAGCACCTACCCCGACCGCCTCTTCTTCCTCGGCGGCGTGGACTCTCTCCGCTCCTTCCTCGCCGACTCGGTCGTCCCCCAGGACGTGGCCTCCCGCATCGTCGACGGCGACCTCACCCACTGCGGCGCCGGCGGCTCCTCCACCGCGACGAGCGCCCTCTCGATCTGCAACGTCGGTATCCGCGGCGGAGACATCGTGCTGAACCCCCGCGCCGAGCTCCGCGTCCCGCTGACAGACACCTTCCAGGCCGGCCTCTTCCTCGACGCCGGCAACGTCTGGACCGGCGACGCCTCGGTCGACCTCAGCGTGCTGCGCTACGCGCTCGGAGCGGGGCTCCGGATCGGGACGCCGATCGGGCCGATCGCCTTCGACTACGGGGTGAACATGAACCGGCGTTTGTGGGAGGATTTCGGCGCGTTCCACTTCTCGATTGGGCTCTTCTGATCCCTCCCTCTCGAGCCCTGGATGTCGATGGCGCCTGGCAAGGCAGGTTCACTTCGCCGGCAAGCGCGCCTGGTGTAATGAGGTCACCTGTTCGCCCCGCGAACGCCCTCACCCAGGAGACCTCGATGACCATCGATTGCGAGACCGAGCAGCCGCGCGAATTCCCTCAGGTCCTCCGCATCCGCGAGCACACGCTCCGCGCCGACGTCACGGCGGACGTGGGCAGCAACGACTCCGCGCCCGGCCCGCACGACTACTTCGACGCCGCGCTCGTGGCCTGCAAGACGCTGACGGCGACCTGGTACGCGAAGAAGAACAACATCGCCCTCGAGCGCGTGGAGGCCCACGTCGAGCGCGACGCCACGCAGGAGCGCGCCGGCCGCTACCTGCTCAAGCTGCGCGTGGCGTTCCACGGGCCGATCACCGACGCCGAGCGCGCTCGCCTGTACGCCGCGGTCGCGCACTGCCCGGTTCACAAGCTCATGACCACGAGCGAGGTCGTCATCGAGACCGCGCCGCTCGAGCCCGCCTCGACCTGAGGAGCGGCCTCGACCGGCGCGCAAAGGGCTCCGGAGCGAGCGCGGACGCGCTACGATCGCCGGCATGAAAGCCTCGACGAGCATCGACCTCTCCGCGCCCTGTGAGCACGTCGCCACGGTGAAGATCCACGAAGTCCCGCGCCCGGCGCGCGGCTGCGAGGAGTGCTTGAAGATCGGGAGCCGCTGGGTCCACCTGCGCGAGTGCCTCGAGTGCGGGCACGTGGGCTGCTGCGACTCGTCGCCCAACAAGCACGCCACCGGGCATTTTCACGGGACGAAGCACCCGATCATGGCGTCGGCGGAGCCGGGTGAGACCTGGTGCTGGTGCTACGTGGACGAGCGCATGCTCGGCTGAAGAGCGAGAGCGCCGCGCTCAAGTCGGCAGCGGGATGAACTCCTCGTTGTCGCCGACCACCTCGGGGAAGCGGCCGTTCGCCCAGTCGTCCTTCGCCTGATCGATGCGCGCCGTCGAGCTCGAGACGAAGTTCCACCACACGTGGCGATCCTCGGTGAGCCGGGCGCCGCCCACGATCATGATCCGCGCGGCCTCCCTCGCCTCGATCGTCACCGCCGCGCCCTTGCGCAGCACGATCATCGTCCCGGGCCCGAACGCTCGCTCGTCGCAGCCGATGGCCCCCTCGACGACGTAGATCGCGCGCGCCTCGTGCTCGTCGTCGATGGGCAAGCGCGCGCCGGCCTCGAGCTGGGCGTGGACGTAGAGCGTCGGGGAGAGCACCGCGACCGGCGAGCGCGCGCCGTAGGCCGTGCCGGCGATCACCTCGAGGACGACGCCCTCGCGCATGATCCTGGGCATGGTGCTCGACGGGTGGTGCTCGAAGCGCGGCTCCGTCTCCTCGTGCTCGATCGGCAGCGCCACCCAGCTCTGGATCCCGTGGACGCGCACGCCTTCGCGCCGCGCCTCGGCGGGGCTGCGCTCCGAGTGGGCGATCCCGCGGCCGGCGACCATCCAGTTGACGTCGCCGGGCTTGATCGGCTGGAACGATCCCACGCTGTCCCGGTGGAGGATCTCTCCCTCGAAGAGGAACGTCACCGTCGCCAGCCCGATGTGCGGGTGCGCCCGCACGTCGAGCCCCGCGCCGACGGCGAGGTGCGCCGGGCCCATGTGATCGAAGAAGATGAACGGGCCCACGAGGCGGCGGCTCATCGAGGGCAGCACGCGCCGCACGGAGAACCCGCCGAGGTCGCGCGGGCGCGCGTCGATGACGAGCTCGATCGACGCGGACTCGGCGTGCAGGCAGTCAGGATCGTGGGCGGGGAGCGTGCTCATGAGGAGGGTTCTCTTGTAAAAGAACTGGCAGGGCGCTGAGAGTCTTCAGCATCCTGCCAGCGATGATGAACGGTCGATCCGAGCGTCAGTTGGCGTCAGGGAGGGCTTTGCCCCCTTCGCCGACCCAGCTCGTGGTCCACTTGCGCGTCACCAGCGACAGCAGGCCGAGGACCGTGATGGTGAGGAGGAGGCCAGAGAGGAAGCCCGGCCCGAAGCTGCCAGTCCGCTGCTTGCTGATGCCCATGATCACCGGCAGCGCGCCGCCGGCGAGGGCGCCCATCTCGCCGATGAGGCTGGAGGCCACGGTGGTGGCGCCCTTGAAGCGCAGCGGGACGAGCTGAAAGAGGGCTCCGTTGCCCGCGCCCATCGCGGAGAACGTCACCGCGAGGATAGCCACCATCACCCAGGGGTTGGCCGGGAGCGAGGCCGCCATGCCAAGGGTGATGACCAGGATCCCGCTCAGCCAGAAGAGGAGGCGCAGGCCGCCGACGCGATCCGCGAGCCAGCCGCCCATCACCCGGAGGATGCTCGCCATGAGCACGACGATGGCGGCATACTGACCCACGAACTGCTTGGGGATGTGGTAGTGGTCGAAGAAGAAGAGGGGCAGAAAGCTCGACAGGCCGATGAAGCCGCCGAACGTGACAGCATAGATGATGTTGAAGATCCAGACGTCTCGATCGAAGAGGATCTTGAGGTACTCGGAGAGCTTCTTCTTCTCCTGCTGATCCGGCGGCTCCTTGGCGAAGATCATCAGCAGAGTGAGGGCCGTCATCATCGGAATGGCGGCCAGGCCATAGACAGTCTTCCACCCGTACTGCATGGCCAGCGGCGGCGCGAAGAGCATGGCCAGCACCGTACCGCTGTTGCCCGCGCCGGCGATGCCCATGGCCAGGCCCTTGTATTTGGGCGGATACCAGCCCGAGCCGAGGGAGAGCGCCACGCCGAAGCTCGCGCCGGCGGCGCCGAGGGCGATGCCCATGGCCAGCACGTGATGATAGGTCCTCACCACGAGGAAGCCGGCGAGGAGGCACACCGTGATGATGCTCATCTCCAGCATCGCCGCCCGCTTGCGCCCGATGTACTGGCTGAGGATCCCGAGGGGGAACCGCATCAGCGCGCCGGCGAAGATCGGGACGGCGACCATGAAGCCCTTCTGCTCCGGGTCGAGGCCGAACTCGGTGGCGATGAAGGGCGCCAGGGCCCCGTTCAGCACCCAGATGGCGAACGTGAAGTCGAAGTACAGGAACGCCGTGAGGAGCGTGGGCAGATGGCCTGCTCTCCGGAACTCGTTGAATCGTTCGAGCATGGTGGCTCCCTGGTGCGAACTCCCCCAGAGGACAAAGCTACACCCCACCCCTTGCGCGATGCAACAAAACCGTGGTGTGCCCCGGATCACCCCGGGTCGGCCGCGCAGCGGAAGCCGATGGCGTGATTGTAGCTCTCCGGCTCGGTCTTCCAGCGGTAGGCGGGACGAGCCCAGTCGGCCTGGAAGGCGAAATAATCCCCGCCGCGGACCACGCGTTTGTCGCCGGCCTCGGGGCCCTTCGGGTCACGCTGCGTGGCTTCGGTGTAGGGCCCGTAGAAATCCGCCGTCCACTCCCACACGTTGCCAGCGAGGTCCATCACCCCCTGAGCGGACGCGCCCGCCGGGAACGAGGCCACCGGCGCCGTGGAGAAGAACCCGTCGTCGTCGTCGTACATCGTCGGGTGCTTGTCAGCGTGCTTGTCGCCCCAGAGCGCGCACTCCTTGCCGCAGGCATTGAGCAGCTTCCCGCTCGGGGCCTCGTCGCCCCAGGGGTATTTGCGCTGGCTCGATCCGCGCGCCGCGAACTCCCACTCTGCCTCGGTGGGGAGGCGCTGGCCGCGCTTCTTGCAGTAGTTGTCGGCCATCGGCCAGGCCACGCAGTTGACGGGGTGCTCGCCCCGATCCGGCTTGCCCGCGTTGCAGAAGGGGCTGTACCGCTTCTTCGTCTCCTCCTTCACCCCCGCCCAGCTCACCTGCTCCAGGGCGCGCTCGCACTGGCCCTTCTCCACACAGGCGCCGTAAGCGCGGGTGGTGACCTCGGTCCTGTCGAGGCAGAAGGCAGAGAGGGTGACCTCGTGAGGAGGCCGGCTGTCGTCCTTGAGATCGCGCGCGCCCATGAACATCGACCCGCCGGGGATGAGCACGCTGCCTTCGGGGCAGCTCGTCTTCGCGGGCGGGAGCGCGGTCGCTGGGGCCGACGAGCCCGCCGCGCTCGCTGTCGTCGCGACCTTGCTCGGCTCGCCGCGGCGCCCACCGAGGAGGGCGATCGCGCCGCCGACACCGAGGACCGCGACGAGAGCGCCGAGGATCCAGATCACCGGCGACCCGCGCTTCGTCGCCGCCGGCGCGACAGCAGTGTCAGCGCGCGCGACGACTGGAGCCGAGGGAGCGGGGGCCGTCGGCGCGTCGGCGCCCGCGCCGGTGCCGGCGCTGCCGAATGAAGCCGACACGACGCTCCCGTTCGCCGACGTCGCGCCGGTGCCGGCGCCGGTCATCACCAGGACGCCGCGCGGGGCACCCTCCGTGACGAGCCCGGCGAATGCCCGCACCGCCGCGCCGGCGTCCTGGTAGCGCGCGTCGATGTCGCGGCTCACGCAGCGCGCGAACCACGCGTCGAAGCCGGGCGGGAGCGCCGCGGCGACGCCGAGCTCGCGGGCGCGCTCGCCGGCGGGGGGGAGTGGGTCGATGCAGATCTGCCGGAGCAGCATCGGGAGCGTCTCGACGTCGAGCCAGAAATCCTTTCCGGTGAGCAGCCGGAAGGCGATGAGCCCGAGGGCCCAGACGTCGGTCGCGGGGCAGATGCGGCCCTTTCGATCGGTCTGCTCGGGGGACATGAAGAGCGGCGACCCGAGCGGCTGCGTCCCCGTCTTCTTGCTGTCCGCGACGAGCTTGGCGATGCCGAAGTCGAGCACCTTGGCGGTGAAGGCCACGTCGCGCCGCCGCGAGGCGCAGAGGAAAATGTTCTCGAGCTTGAGGTCGCGATGCACGATCCCTTGCTGGTGCGCCTGCTCGAGCGCATGCCCCACCTGCTGGAGGATCTCGGCCACATCGCCGAGCGGAAGCAGCCCGACGCGCTCGAGAAAATCCGCGAGCTCCTCCCCCTTGAGGAGCTCCATCACGATGTACGGCGCCCCCGTGGCCTCATCGACGCCCGCGGTGACGATCTCCACCACGTGATCGCTCTCGATCCGCGCCGCCGCGCGCGCCTCGAGGACGAAGCGCTCGCGCGTCGCCGGATCGTAGGCCAGCTCCTTGGCCATCACCTTGAGCGCGCGCTGCTTGCCCGTGCTGAGCTGATCCACGACGTAGACGGCCCCCATCCCGCCGGCGCGCAGGGCCTTCACGACGCGGAAATCCCGCCCGAACACCGTCCCCGGCGCGAGATCGCTCATGTGGTCGCCTTCTGCATCGGTCCTCGCGGCGACGGTACTACAGGTCGAGGAGAAGGTTAGGTTTACGGCGGAGGGCCGTCCGGCGGGGAGCGGTCAACCCCGCGGCGCGCGAAACAGCACCTGAGGCTCGACGAGCTCCTCGGGATCCCCTTCGTCTTCGAGCGAGACCGGGCCCTCGTGGACGAGGTCCGCGTGAATCGAGGCGACATCGCGATAGAGCGCCTCTCCCTGGGTGCTGATCTCGACGAGGAGGGTCGCCGGCTCGAGGAACAGGCGCACGTCGTAGGGCCAGGTGGAGGTCGAGGAAGCGTCTTTGAGCCAGAACTCGCCGGGGGACTTTTCGGCGACGAAGGAGGTGAGGGCCTGGATCTTCGCCGCGAGGCGATCTCGATTTGTAGCCATCCAGCCGGGGTCTGCAGGGCGGATCCTGACTTCGAGTCCCATGATGATCTCGGCTCAAGCGGCGGAAGGCTCGACCGACCACAGCGAGAGGATGGACGCGATCTCCTCCAGGGAGAGCACATGACGCTCCGCGGGAACCCGCGGTACGAGCGCATCGCACGCGAGAAGCAGACCCTTGGTGCCGGGAAAGCTCGCCGCTTCTCTCGCGTTGTCGGGGCGCAGGTCGGCCGTGAGCAGCACGGGGAAGCGCTCACATAACTGCTGGAGGTCGGTCGGCCCGAACTCGTCTTCCCGTGTATGATGCGCGAAGAGATCCCATGAGCCCTCGACATCACAGAACAGATCCAGAGCAAACAGCTCGACGTGCGTCAGAGCGCTCAGATCTGTCAGCGCACCAAGCGCCCACGCCGGATCTGTATCATACGATATAGAGAAGCAGAGCACGGTGGACTGAAGCTCATACTGGTTCAACGCCTCTACCATCCGCTTGAACCCGAGCTGATGATCGCGCACCAGCACGCGAGCACGCGGCTCCGAGGACGCCTCACGGCAAGCAGCAACGAAGGCCTCTTCATCGAGGATTGAAGTCAAATCGAGCAGATCCGCGGCATGCTCACCCCCATGGCGAGGCGGCGACTGCGCGAAGCGAACATCCGCGTGGATGGGCGAAGCCGTGACGAGCGCACGCAGCCGGTAGACGTGGCTCGCATCGACGAGACCAGAAACGAGGAGAATCGGCGAGCTCGCATCCATGAGGGTAACCTCAGTCGACCGTGACAATCGTGGCTTTTTCGCCAGGTGTCGGTTTGTAGGTCTTCGAATCGACGACCTTGATGATACCCTTCGTCGAAGTCGATATCTTGGTATACGCACCTTCGTGCCGCCCACCGCCGGGGTGGACCTGGATCTGCGTGATCTCGGGATGGCCCTTGATCTCCACGATGGTCGCCTTCTTCGAACCCTTCGTCGAATCGCGGACGTTGGTGTCGTACCCTGCGTCCTTGAACTCCTTGGCGATCTCATCCGCGGATTTACCGTGGACCGATTTCGGATCGTCGATGATCGTTTTGCCCGGATCGACGGGTTTGTGCGGATTTCCCGGATCCTCCGTCAAGCCTAGCTCATCCACCACCAGGGTCGGGCTGCGACTCCATCCGAAGAGGTTGGAGCCACCCTCGAGCCCGAGGGGATCCGGGCTCAACCACCGGCCTACCTCCGGATCGAAGCAACGGAAACGTGTCCAGCACAGCCCGGTGTCGTCGTCGGCAATTTGACCGAGGAGACGGAACGGTGACTCGATCTTCTTGCTGTGACGTTGCAAGCTCAACGGATCTGCCTGGGTCTCCGTCACCCGCCCCCACGCCGAATGGTTGGCAGACCAGGCCACCACACCGGCAGCATCGATGAGCTCCTTCGGTGTCCCGATCTGATCGTTCACATAGACGAAGACCTCGCCGCGCTCTGACTGCAGAAGAGGGCACACCGTCCCCGGTTCGTGTGCGAAGGTCCGTACGCCGCGCACCGAGTCGACGTCCATCGCCAGCGCATTGTTATCCCAGAGAAATTCAGCAGTCCGTGATACTCCACCATCACCGGGGATGATCTCCTTGCGCACTCGACGCCCAAAGGCGTCGTACTGCAGCTTCACCCGCGTGCCGTCTGGCTTCTGCACCTCCGTGAGACAGTCACGCACGTCCCAGAGATAACGAGTAATCTCCTCACGCTCGGGACTCGATTTGACCATCTTACCGATTCGACGACCACGCCCGTCATAAGCGTATTTGGTCTGGTCAGCTTCGAGGAGCAGATTCCCCGCGCCCACCTTCCAGCGCTTGTCGGAAGCTCCGAGGCTCGAGAGTGCGCTCACCAGCGACCCCGCGGCGTCGTAGCCGAATACCTCGCGAAAGGATCCCCGCGAGGATTCGAGCAGTTGATCGGCCTTGCTGTACCGATAAGACGTCGTCCCCCAGCGACCGTCGTCGGCCCGCGTCACCCTCCCCGCGCGATCGTACTGCCATTGCCGCTGCACCAGCACAGCAGGGACCCCCTCTGCAGGAGCGGGGGCGAGAGCGCGCTGTTCCACGAGACGATCCATGGCATCGTATGCGCTGCGGATCGCAACTCGACCTTCGGCGCCGGTGCGCTGCACTTCGCGACCGACCGCGTCTCGATCGAAGGCAAGGCGGTACCCGTTGTGCTCCAACGCGGAGAGGGCGCCCAAAGGGTCATAGGCATAGCGCGTGCGCTCGCCGTTCGGGAGAACGCGCTCGGCACGGCGGCCGTGGGCATCATAACCGTGATGAACCACTCGATCCGCTTGGCGCTCGGAGATGACCCGGCCAAGCGCATCCCGCTCGAAGAGGTTGGTCACCTGCTCTCCACCGCGCTCCATGACGGCAGTCATCAACCGCCCAGCACGATCTCGCACGTAGCGGATTGCGCTTCGATCACTGCCCTCGTCAGAGATGAGATTGCCAGCGCGGTCGTAGGCGAAGACGCGGCGAGTGTCGTCGGAATACGTGATATTTTCGACTCTCCCGGAGAGGGAATAACCGTACCTCGTCGTCCTCTTGTCAAAGGCCGTTTCTGCCGTTAACCGACCAGCCTCGTCATAAGCAAGCGCGTACTCCTCACCGAGCGGATTCTTGATGCGCGCGAGCCGCTCCTGCCCCGTGTACGCAAACGACCACTCTCGTCCATCGGAGGAGGTCAGATGCGTGAGCACGCCCATGCCAGCGTATTTCATCTCGGTCGTGCGACCGATAGGATCGACCTCGCGAGTCAGCTTTCCCGCTGCGTCGAAGACGCGGTGAATCTGCCCACCGTCGGGCAAACGCATCACTACCGGGCGGCCGAGCCGGTCGTAAGCTGCAGTGACCTTGCGACCCAGTGCGTCGGCGCGCGTCACGGGACGGCCCATGCCATCTAGCACGAACGTGGTTCGCGCCCCGCGCGCGTCCACTTCGGCGATGACGTTGTGGCTTGCGTCGTATGTGAAGCTGCGCAGGAGTCCGGTCCCATCGTGAATGGTGGTGAGCCGTCCCTGTCGATCGTAGCTGAGCGAGTAGCGCTCGCCGGAAGGGAAGGAAATCCCCGTGAGCGAACCCTTGTCGTCGTGAGTGAATGAGGTAACCTGACCGTCCGCCTCGAGATGTCGAGTCAGCCGGTCCTCAGCGTCATATTCCCACGTGGAGGCATTACCCTCCGCATTGACAGCTCGGATCCGATTTCCTCGCTCATCGTACCAGTACTGATCGCCCTCCCCCGCTCCGTTCACTTCGGCGATCAAGAGGCCGTCTTCGTCGTAAGCGCGCTCAACGAGGATGGTCCCGTCCGGCAGAGCTTGTCGCAGCGCGAGGCCCTTGTCATTCCACGTGATGACCCGCGGCTCCTCCCCGTCCACGAAGGTCGTCCTGGCCGCCTTGTCGACCGTCAGCTCGAGCGCATAAAGCCCCTTCGGCCCCCACGTCTTCTTGCATCGCCCGGTGTTCGCCTCGTACTCGTACTGAAACCGAACCCCGGTCTTGAGCCCGGCCACCACCATCCGGTGGTGCCGGTCGTACTCGTACTCCTCCGTCCCCCCGAGCGCGTCCGTCACGCTCGTCAAGCACCCTGACGCCCCGTACCCGTAATCCACCCACTGCTGGAGCTGCCCCTCGGCCCGCACCTCCAGCCGCGTGATCCGCGCCTCTCGCCAGGCGACTCGCACCTCGCGACCGGCGGTGTCCACCACGCGCGACAGCCGCGCTCCCTCGTACTCCAGCGTGATCGCGTTGTCCCATGCGTCCTGGATCGCGCAGAGCCGCGCCGGCTCCTCCGCCCCGTTCGCCGCGAACACCAGGGTGAGGCGCGACTTGTGGTTGAAGACGCGATAGCGCTTCCCGTCCGCCTCTCGCGTCAGCGTCATCCGCTCGCGCCGGTGAAAGGTGCTCTCCCCCGGCTTCACCTTGGCGAACCACACCAGCCGGCCCTCGGCCTCGCGCAGCGTGATCTTCTGATCTTCCTCGAAGAGGCGTTGCTCGAACCCGTGCGCCCACCCGGGCCCGAGCGTCGCGCTCGTGTCGCTCCGGCGCGAGGACGAATAGAAGCGCTTCCACACCAGCGGGATCACCCCGGGCAGCGTGAGATCGACCAGCTCGTCGACGACGTAGCCCGTCACCACGTCGACAGGATGCCCGTTCTGACACTGATGCTCCCCCGGCGGCCCCGACGAGGATCCCGGCCCGCTCGCC
>FSTQ01000460.1_pt1 | contig 29884 bp, 20 predicted proteins | sample 1637281 | NCBI WGS metagenome assembly FSTQ01 (sample SAMEA3914818, study PRJEB12502) | metagenome | biome: forest; material: soil | place: Canada | collected 2010-06-26 | depth 0.1 m
AAGGGCGCGCTCCATGATCTCTGGGCGGTGCTCTTCGTCTTCACGCCTCACTATACCAAGCTGGGCTGGGAGGGAGAGACCCTCTCGGGGATGGCCTACTGGGGCTTCATCGAGTGGCTCAACGGCTACTCCAGCGTCACCACGGTGGGAGTGCTGCTGCTCCTCGGCTTCCGCCCGACCAAGCGCGAGCGCCCCGGCGTCTTCCTGCTCGCCGGGATCATCGCCCTTCACATCGCCGGCGTGACGATGCAAGGCAAGTTCTTCCCGTACCACTATGGCGCGACCTGGCCTCTGACTGGCCTCCTCGCCGCGCTCGGCCTCTGGCGCGTGTGGGAGCGCCTCGCCGCCTGGAACCCCCCTGTCGGAGCGGCCCTGTTCTTCCTCGGCGTCGCCACCGCGACCTTCGGCCGCAGCGCCACCAAGGACGTCCCCCACTCCTTCCTCGAGCGCTGCGGAGAGCGGCTCCGCGCCTTCACCACCTCTCCCCGCGATCAAGCCGAGATCGACCGCCTGGCCTCGGTGGCCGACGTCAACGCCGCCGCCAACCGTGCTGTCGCCTCCTTCCTGCGCGAGCGCACCGCCGCCGATCGCACCGTCTTCGTCTGGGGCTTCGAGCCGGTGATCTACGATCTCGCCGACCGCACGCCGAGCTCCCGCTACCTCTACGACGTCCCCCAGCGCGTCGCCTGGGCCAAGGCCGCCGAGCGAGAGACCTTGATGCGCGACCTCGCCGCGAGCCCTCCGGCGGCGATCGTGGTCGAGCGCCGTGACGTGTTCCCGATGGTGACTGGAGACGCGATCGACTCCAACGATACGCTCGAGGATTTCGGAGCGCTGCGAGAGCTGCTGCTGAGCCGCTATCGGCTGGCGGAGACGATCGAGGATTTCGACGTTTATCTGGAGCGCTGATCTCCAGGACGCTGGACGCCTTCTCCGCGAGGCAACACCGCGCGGAGAGGGTCGAAGGGTCAGGCTCTACGCGCCGGGAGGGCTCGTGACCGGAGCGTCCTTGGGAGCCTCGGTCAGCTTGGTCGAGGCAGGCACGGCGAGATCGTGGAAGACGATCGAGAGCATATCGAGCTTCCCCGTGAGCCTGAGCACGCACTCCACCGCGCAGCGAGAGGCCTTGTAAACCTGGAGCCAGGCCTGCCGCGCGCTCTCGATCTCCGGCGTCACCATCCGCCGCTCGGTGCGGGCGCTCTCGGCGTCGTTGACGACCGGCGACAGCTCCGCGAGGGCCGTCGTCACCTCCTCGAGCCAGCGATCACGATCGCTGAGAAGATTGGACTTCTTCGTGATCTCACCGCTCAGGTGCGTGAGCGCGAGCAGGACCCGCGGCGGCGTCGACCCTTCCCCCTTTGCGGTGCCGTCAGCCGGGAAAAACGCCCTTCGATCGACGGTGTCGGCCTTGTACGAGTCGAGGTGCCTGCTGAAGCGACCGAGCACGCCGACCGCGCTCGCCAGCGCGGCGGACTTGTCCTTCACCCCTCGGCGCAAGACCGTGTCGGTCCCGCGCGCCGAGCTCACCGCCGCGCCCACGACCGCGGTGGCGTGCTCAATCTCGGTGGCCAAGTGCTCGAGCGCAGGATCGAAGACAGGGACGAGTCCAACGACGAGAGTGCGAATCTTCTTTGCAGTGTGAGCGCCGTAAATCTGGGTCTCGTTTTGATCGATGTGCCGGTCAGCCATGAAAGTCCTCCCACCTTGGTGCCGGCGAGCTGCCGGCACGATTTGTTGAAGGACAGTAACGCTGGCGCCGGACATTTCTTCAAATGGACCGATCGTAGGCGTAAAAACAGTGGGAGCATGTGCGGCGTTGTGCACAAGTAGGGGCATAAATTTCCGTCTGAGATGGCTTGACGCAGGGGTTGAGGGCACCGGCGCCGCGCAGGGCGAGGTCGAACCTGGAGCTGGAGCCGACTGCGCTGCGCAGGGCGACGTCGAACGTGAGCGTGGAGGGGGCTGCGCCGCGCAGGTGGAGGTCGAGCCGAAGGCCGGAGCCGCCTGCGGCGCGCAGGGCGACGTCGAACGTGAGCGTGAAGGGGGCTGCGCCGCGCGGGGTGAGCGCGGCCTGGGTCCCGAGGCCGCCTGCGCGCTTTGTCGCCGCTCTTGGCGCGCGCAGAGGTCGATCGTCCTGCGCTCGCGTGCCGCAGCCGCCTCCAGATGACCGGCGCCGGAATCAGCGCGCCTCCTCTCGGCGAGGGGCTCGCCGGGAACCCTTGCCGCTCCGGGCCGGAAGCGGCCAAGATGCTCGTCGAGCCGCCGATGAAGATCCAGGAAGAATCTCCGCTGCCGATGAGCCCGCTCGAAGGGCTGGAGGACGACTACGGCCACGCCGTCCTCCATATCGCGTGGGATCGGCACAGCGAGACCAAGGAGCTGACGCTGCTGTTTGCGTTCGTCGAGCTGCTCCCGACCGAGATACCGCCGCCCATCGATGACTACGATTTCAAGGCTCCGCGCTCCAGCTACCGGCTCGGGAGCGACAGCAAGCACTGCATCTATGTGCGGCATGCCGTGATGACGGCGCGGGAGGGGCTCGACTGGTATCTGGCTTGTCGCGTCGGTACTGCGATTCTTCCTGGTAAGAACCGCTCGCCGCTGAAGCTGGCGGACCTCGGGGAGGAGCCGCCGTGGCCGACGTTGATATCTGCTTCGGATGACAGCGATGCGATTCCCTTCGTGCCGCAGTGGATTCGCTGCCCGCGCACGCATCATCTGCTGCCGCTCGTCGATTTTGATCTGAAACAGCTCTGGTCGGCGGAGGAGAAGGAGAGAGCGCAGCGCTGGATTGAAGACCGAATGCACTTCGCTCTGGGCGAGTACCCGGAGTACTGGGGTTCGGTTCACTTGATCGCGCCTAACCCTGTGTACCGCGAGATGCATACCCGCCTGCAGCAGCAGCAGCCGGCCGAATCGGTGCTCATGCGGTTCCAGCCGAGAGCAAAAATGTCGGTAAATGGACTGGAGCTGATCTTTCGCGAGAAAGATCCCTGGGGCGTAACCGCATCCAGGCACTTAACATTAAAAAGCTCGTCGACGCGAATCAACTTCAGCCGGGAAGTAAACGCCGTGATGGATGATATATGGGATCCTCAGCGAGGTTTCCTCACCATATCGAGCAGCGCGAATCCGTTCCTGAAGACGATTCAACTGAGCATGGGCATACTCCGACAGGTCGCCGTTCATGTGCAAGGTCGATCGTATGAGGTGACACGTTCTGACGGACCGGAGTACTCGAAGACAATCGGCTCGCACAAAGTCGCAGCTGCTCGATCCCGCATGCTTGGCGCATATTTCTCGAGGCAGGAGCGTCACACCGCAGAATCGCAGGATCAACAGTGGTTCAAGGATCAGAAAGAAGAGGCGCGCAAACTGCTACGAAGCCTCCTCACCAAGGCACATCGAGAGGTACTCCTCGTCGACCCTTATTTTGGGGCCGAGGATTTGAGCGAGCTACTCTCAGTGGGGCGAACCGATATCCCCGTCCGCATACTAGGCTCCACTCAATTCCTCAAGAAGGCTCTCAAGGAAGGACGCCATCACACAAATGGCGAGCAACTTCTGGGCGCGCTCATGCAGCTACGGTCCCACCTGCATATGAATCCGTTTGAGATCCGCGTCATGCTCGGGGCAGGGATTCACGACCGCTTCCTGGCTGTTGACAAGCGCATCTGGCTCCTTGGATCGTCCATCAACCAGTTTGGTGCGCGTGGGACGATGATGATCGCATTGCCCGACCCAGACGCAGTGCGCGACGATTTGCTGAAAGAGTGGAATGACTCCGTTCCCCTGGAGACATGGCTCGAACGACCGATTCAGAGCCATCCGAAGATCGAAAAGGAAGCAGATGAAAGCTCCTGATTTCACCGAAGCTCACGCCATGAATCGGTCCAATCAAGAGGCACCCGAGCAGATTGAGCAAGCCCGCGTCGGCGCTCGCACTGTGGCCGAGGGACCAGCAGACATAGCTCTTCTAGAGGCTGCTAAGAACGAACTCGCAAGCTACCGGCGTGGTTGCTGGCAGTCGTTCCACGACACCTTTGTCACTGCTGTACGCGAGAACCCAGCACGGCAGATGGCGTGGGCCCATGCGCTAGGACAAGCATTCGTGACAGCGCGAGATGCACTCGCAACAGTAGTGATGCTCGAGCCTGATGAGCAATCGCTCCATGGAGCCGTGGAACAATGGCGGAACGAGCCGGATCCTTTCTCTGTATGGGAACGTTTACCGCAAGTTCCACTCTTCAGCGACGGCATTGAATATTACAGCAACATTCTTATTCGTATTCATCCACAGCAGGGCCTTTGCGCGCTGGATACGCTCCCTTATCCCGCGCTCATGTCACAGATTTTGCTCGTTCACTTTCGCGAAGACCGTCATCTCATCGAAGAGTTGATTACGGCTGCCCAGCCGGTTTTCGACAAACGGGGAGCCTGGCGTCCGGAACGCGGAGTGGCGGCGTTGCTCGTGACAGACCTCATCGCTCAACATGCAAGAAAACGCCTCGACACCATCACCTACGCCGGTGGAACGCTGATCGTTAGCGACCGCGGTGCACCCAATCAGCACACAGAAGAAGTCCAGCGGCGCGAGCTACCTGCGTGGATGGCGAAAGCTTTTGAGTTGCTCCTCCAACGCCCTGATGGCCTCCGCATATCCCTTGCCTACCTTGGGCACTTGGGTCGTAAGACCCTCACGGATCGGGTAACGGCGGCGGAGGGAAAGCCGTGGACAGCCGATTCCGCCGCTCTCGCAGCGCTGGCCGCGGCGCTCAAGCGCGCCTCGACGACCGTTACGCAGGTACGACACGCGTGGGTGGACTCAGAACACATCGCTGGCAATAAAGCGAACGAAGACGCGAAACGAGACCGGGGATATCCGCCATCATCGAACAAACGAGGTGACCTTGAGGGCGAAGGAGCGCGCAGTCTTCACGCCGGGGGGTTGCCTTTTCTCCTCGGCGCCGCCGTGTTGATTGGAGATACCCCGAGCTCTGAACGCGAATTGGACATCTTCTGGTCCTGGTTCGAAGAGCTCTTGGAGAAGCGTGATCCAGGCCTCAGCTTGATCACCCACGGAAGCTCCCTCGCCGACGTACCGCAGCGATTCGGTTTCCTTCTCGCGCGACTCCCCTCCCCCGACAGCCGCTTGCGGGCAACGTATGAGAGGCTCGAACCGCAGCGACGGCGGGCGCTGTTTGCTCATCGCTACGATGGGGTTCACCACGATCTCGAGAGCGTCGTCCTCCTGCGCGTCGGCCTCAACGCCGCGATAAACTTGCTCGATCGAGTCAAGGTGGGCCCGCAAGCAGAGGCTGCCCGCGAGCTGTTCTTCTGGATCTACGCTGCCGCGCGCCGCCTCTGGCTGACCGCCGTACTCGACACCGGCGAGACCAAGAAGCAGCTCGTCAGCGCGTGCTTCGCCTTCATGCCGTTCCTCTTCGGCGATGATCTCGGCGGCGCGCTGAAGCAGGTCATACCGCCGCTCTCGAACGATGCTCGAACTCTCGCGGATGCCTGCGAGAACCTGCGACGTAACGGCGTTGAAGCGGCGAAGCTGGCCACTCTCGTCACCGGGGCAGGAGCCGATCTGATCGCAGCGCTGCACGACGCACATCAGTGGTCGGAGCTCACCGGGCGCAAAGAAGACTTTCCCCAGCACCTCCAGAAGCTGGCTGCCGAGCTCGGAATCGATTTCGCGCAACCTGCTATCGCGCCAGAGAGCGAGCGCACGCGCCGTCTCCGGGAAGCATTCACGAGAGCCATCCCCTGGGGAGGAGCGCTCCTCCAGCGCCTGGAGGCGGACGGTTGCTCCCGGGTCCGCCTGGTTCCGCTGGATCAACCAGGAAGCACCTGGGTTCTCCAGGCCACGCTCCCCGCGGCATTGCGGGATCGATTCGGCCTGTCACCGGATCTCCGCATTCTTGCCGTCAACGGGCAGGTTCGCGGGCCAGACCTACGGCGCGCCATGGAAGAGCCTGAAGGCATCGCTGAAGTCGATCCGGATCTCCTCCTCATCGCGAGCCCGTCACCGGGTCTTCGGAACAAGCTCTCTCGCCTCGCGGGCCCCTGGGGCCAGCGCGTGCCCTGGTCACTGACAGGGGATCACTTCACGCCGCTGGCCGACTGCCTCCAGGAGCACCTGCCAGCATTTAACCTGTTCGAACGGCGCGATCCGGTGCGAGCGCGGGCGTTCATCGGCCGCCGTCGCGAGGTCGACGCGATCGCCGGCCGACTCCTTCGCGGCCAGACGGTCGGCGTCTTTGGCCTGCGCAAAGTGGGAAAGAGCTCGCTCCTCCAGGCCGTCGCGGAGGTCGTAGATCCCGCCGGCGCGGCGCTCGCAGCGCTCGGCGGTCGAGCTCGGGTCAGCTCCGATGCGCCGGTCGAGGCGCTCGTGGTGTGGCTCGACGTGCAGAGCCTCGTCGTGAGGACGCGCGACGCCGTCGCGGAGCGCCTGTGGGAAGGGCTCAAAGAGCGGCTCGACGCGACGGGCATCTCGACGAGCACCGCTTCACCGCAGGGCGAGCCCACCCCCGGGGGTCCGATCGCAGTGGCGACGCTGCGAGACGAGGGACTCAGCGCGGAACCGCTCGATAACCTGCGGAGATTGCTCCTCGCGGTGCTCGGGCGGCCCGAGGCGCTGCCTGTCTGTTTCATCCTCGATGAGTATGATCTGCTCTTCGAGGGCTACGGCGGAGAGCCGGCGGTGGCCGGCGTCGAGCAGATCTTTGCTCTGCTCCGCAGCCTCGGGCAGATGAACGGGCGCGTCTCTCTGGCCCTCATCGGCCGCGATCCTGTCTTTATCGATCAGCCGCACCTCAACGGCTTCACCAACCCGCTCCTGGGCTGGGTCGAGCCATTTCACCTCGGGCCCTTCTCGGACGACGACGCCGCCGAGCTGCTTCTCCGCCTCGGGAGGCGCGTTGGGCTCGAGTGCGATCAGGCGACCATCCAGCTTGCTTTGCGCTGGACCGGTGGCCACCCGCTGTTGCTGCGCGAGTATGGCTCGGCGCTCCACGAAGCGGGGCGGACCTCGCGAGCCGCTCTCCCCATCTCCACGGAGACGTTGCACGAGCGAGCTCTCCCGCTCTTCCTGCGGCGCGACGCTGTTCACACCATCTGCGGCGAGGTCGAGACGCTGCTCGAGACCAGGTTCCCCGAGTCCTTGGCGCTCCTGCGCTCCTTGGCAGCGGCGCCGGATCAGGACGCGCGCGACACCCTGGAGCGCCACGGAGGAGGCGGGGGGAGGTTCGCCAAGGTCTTGTTCGACTTTGGCCTCCTGCGCGGCACCCCCGAGGCGCCGTGGTTGCCTTTGATCTATCGCGATTACTTCGGCATCGACGTCCCCGAGTCGAAGACATTTCAGCGGAGCCAGTCCCATGCAGGATGAGCCGGAGCGCGGCGAGCCGAATCCTTATGATTGGCAAGGCGAGTCGAAGCCCTTCGTCGGGCGAGAAGCCCTGCTGGAGCACGCGGTAACCACGTGCCTGGAGGGTGACGGCGTCTTCTTGCTGCTCGGGACGCGGGGTATGGGGAAGAGCGTATTCCTCGCGCACCTCGAGGCCGAGCTGCGCAAGAGCCCCGAGCTCGAGATCGTATCTTTCTCCGGTCCGCCGTTCGCTGCTGGGCCGACGCGCGTCGCCGACGACATCCTCCTCACGTTGCTGGACCGGCTCCTCGAATGCGCGAAGCGGCGCGGCAGGACGGGCGCCGAGTTCGAGAGCCAGTTGCGCGAGCTGACGAAGAAGCGGCAGCTCCGGGAGCTGTTCGACGCGTACCTCAGCGGGCTCTCGGACGAAGCCGAACGTATCGTTTTGATCTATGACGAGCTCGATCGCTACGCGGAGTCCACGGCGGGGCGCGACTACTTCAACGCCCTGGAGGATGCGCGAAAGAAGCTGGACAAGAGGCTCGTCGTCGTCGCGGCAGGCGGGCTCGGTATGCTCTCCCTCAAGACTATCCTGGGCTCTTCGATCTTCACGCGCGCAGTCCGCAAGATCCTCGAGCCCTTTCACGATGACGAGCTCGAAGAGCTCGCCGAGCCCTTCCGCAAGCGCGGAGTGGATCTCACCGCCACCGACTTGCTGGCGACGCTGCGGCTGCTCTCGGGCGGGAACCTGGCGCTCGCGACCTACGGGCTCCAGAGCTTGTGGGGAGTCGAGGAGCCTTCTGTCGCCTATCTCTCTGCTGCCTTCGAGCGATTCCGCGATGATCACCATGATTTCATCGCGAGCATCCGAGGCGCCATTTTTGGCTTCGACGAGTCCGAAATCCCCTTTCATGTCTGGCAGACGTTGAAGAAGACAGGCGGGGCCCTGACGAGAGCCGAGCTCGCATCGATCCGACAGCGCGGGAGCGTGAAAGGCGCCATCGAGAACAAAGACATCCTGGATATGCTCCGCGCTGGTGGGTTCATTCAAATGGTCGACGCGGCCTGGAAGGCCGATCCGATCATCGCCCACATCATCCCCAGCATCCTGAGCTTCGACGTGCTCGAACAGGTCAGCTCGCTCGACACGCTGCAGGCGCAGCTTCACGCCGAGATCGTGGATGCCATGGCCGACATCCATCGGATGACGCCCGCTTACTACGTGCAGGGCAACAAGAAGACCAACGAGACGAAGAAGCTCGTCCCGGAGGCCTCGTTCCAGGCCACGCTGGCCGCCTACCTGAGCGCGAGGGGCTGGAAAGTGGAGCTCGAGGCGATGTCCGGCGCTGGGTTCGCGGACATCACGGCGCGTCATCCGCGGTTCGGAGAGGAGCAGGCGAAGGTCGAGGTGAAGATCTGGCCGCGCCGGGTAGGCACGATTCATGAGCAGATCACGAGCTACTTCACCAAGGGTGTTACCGCGCTCGCGACGCTGGTCATCGCGGACCTCAAAGATCCGTCATGGAATGACGACTACGAGAGTCAATGCCTGACTGGAAGAGCAGACGGTCCTTCCACTTGGAGGCCGCTGGAGCTTCCGCTGGAGGGATACTTCGAGGCGCGATGGAAGGCGCGCTTCGTCGAGCACTTCCTCCTTCGCCTTCCCTCGCGCTCCTGACTGCTCTCCGCGCAGCGCGCGTCGATGAGGCGCTGGAGCTTGCTCGCCGCCAATCCGCGAGCCCTTGACCTCGGTCGCTCACTGGCTCGCTTTTTTCGCAGAGACGTGCCGCGGCACGCCGCATGGATACGCAGGAAACCGAGCGCGGGCTTCCTCGCGCCGCCGGGCTCTGCCGATGCGCATCGCTGTCCTCTCCACACCCTTCATTCGAGTTCCCCCCTCGGGCTATGGCGGGACCGAGCTCTTCTGCTGGGAGCTCTCGGAGGAGCTCTCTGCGCGGGGGCACGAGGTCACCCTCTATACCACCGGGGACTCCGTCACTCGCTGCTCTCGCCGCGCGCTCTACCATCGGGCCGAGTGGCCGCCGACGCCGCACGATGACGTCAATCATGTCGCCTGGGCCTTCAACGAGATCGCTCATCGCGAGTTCGACCTCGTCCAGCTCAACAGCTCGCTCGGCGTTCCCTTCGCGCGCTTCGTCTCCGTGCCGATCGTGCACACCATCCATCATCACCGTGAAGAGGCCATCTCGCGGCTCTTCGCGGCGCATCCGCGGGTGGTTTACGTCGCGGTGAGCGGGCGGCAGCTCGCGCTGGAGACGCCGCTCGCGCGCTCGGCGGTGATTCATCACGGGGTCTCGCCGGATCGCTATGCGCCGAGCCTGCGCGATGAGGGCTACCTGCTCCACCTCGGCCGGTATGCCGTGGAGAAAGGCACGCACCTGGCGATCGACGCGGCGAGGCTCGCCGGCTTACCGCTCAAGCTCGCCGGGCGGACGCACGCGCCGGACGTCGCTTATTTCGCGCAGGAGATCCGGCCGCGCCTCGAGCAAGAAGGGGTGGAGGAGCTGGGGGAGGTCGAGCATGAAGGCAAGGTCGCTCTCCTCCGCGGGGCGCGCGCGCTGCTCTGTCCGCTCCAGTGGGAAGAGCCCTTTGGGCTGGTGGCGATCGAGGCCATGCTCTGCGGCACGCCGGTGATTGGGTTTCCGCGCGGCTCGTTCCCCGAGATCATCGACGAGGGGGTGACTGGCTTCCTCGTCGAGGACGGCGACGTGACCGCGATGGCGCGCGCCGCCGCGAGCCTCGAGCGCTTCGATCGCGCCGCGTGCACGCAGCGAGCGCGCGCGCGCTTCTCAACGCAGGTGATGACCAACGCCTACGAGCGCCTCTACGAGCGTGTCGTCCGCTCCCCGATGCGAGTCTCGGCGCGCTCCGGGTGAGCAGAGGGGTCATGAGGGCGGCGAGTCGTCGTCGGGCCGCTCGATGCCGACCAGGCGAAAGCCGCGCCTGGGGCCGAGATCGTAGAGGTGAGCGCGGAGCGGGCCAGGGGCGACTCCATTGAAGATGTCGATGACCACATAACGAGAGGCGGAGTCGTCCGGAGCGCCGCTGTCGTCGGCCACGTGGGCGACCGAGAGGCAGAGGCTGCCGTCAGCGCCCGGGCGCACCGCAGGGCTCGAGTGGTGGGCCAGATCCGCGCCCGCATAGGCGCGCGCCCGGTAGGCGAAGTCCGTATCGGTGAACACGCGTGTGCTCCGGCCGAGGTCCTTGCCGCAGAGGTCTTCTCCGCTCAAACGCAGGTCGGCGATCGGAGAGACCCGGGCGAGGTAGCGGCGCAGGAGGGCCTCTCGACGGAGCAAGAGCTGCTCGATCAGGAACCCGGTGTGGCGCGCGAGCGTGAAGTCCCCTGCCCTCACCGCCGCTTCGACGAGTTCGGGCGTGAACCGGGCGAGGCTCCGCGCCGACCAGGCGCCGTCGAGCTCGCTCATGCGCGCGAACGCGGGGTTGGGATAGCCGCTCTGCCACCGGCGCGGCTCGAGATCTCCAGCGCTGAAGTCGCCGAAGATGTCGCCGCGAGCAGATCGGGAGGCGCGGCCTCCAGGGCGCTCGAGGATCCCTGTCAGGATCGGGTCCGTCGCCTCCTGGGCGAGGTCGAGCTGATCGACGCGCCCGAGCCGGTGCGAGGCGTCGTCGCTCACCTCCTCGCTGCCGAGGCAAGCGCCGAGGCCGACCTGATAGTGACGGACGACGCCGGGTGACAAGAGCGCCTCGCTCTCGCCTTCGCGCTGCGCGAGCCAGGTGTCGCGCGTGCTGTGTTCGCTCGCTCGCTCGTGGCCGAGCCAGGCGGCGAGGACGCGCGCGCCGCGCAGATCCCTGCGATCCTCGTGCGCGACGACGTCGCTCGGATCGTCGCGGCGGGTGCCCTCGTAGCTGAACGGGCCGAGCGTTCGCCCCGGGAGCGCGCGCGACGCGATCATGCGCGCGAGCCCGCCGCGCGACGACGCCGACGCGAGGAGCTGCGCGAGCGCCGCCGCGTCGAAGGCGCGGGCGCCGCCGCGATCGTCGGCGAGGGTGAGGCCCGGCGTGAGCTTGAAGATCGCCGGCCGCACGTGGACGACCGACTCGCACGGGACCCAGTACCCCGCGGCGTGATAAAGGCGCGTCGCGGTCGCCGCCGCGCCGGTCGCGCGCTCGGGCTGCTGTGCGCTGTCGATGGAGAGCACGAATTTGCCGAGGCCGGCGACGTCGACGCGAAAGCTCGGGGGCTCGCCGGGGAGGCTGCCGCGATCGATGACCCAGGCGCCGTCGGGCGCGTCGGGATCGAGGTCGCGATCGCCGCAAGGACCGCGGACGATGTCCTCCGGCGTCAGCGCGCGGACGCCGATCCGGTTGGTGAACCAGGCCGAGTCCGGCACCTCGTCAACGCTGTTGACGTTGAGCGCCTCGCGCGCGGATTCGGCGAGGAACGAGCTCGTCTCCAGGCGGGACGCGGCGCTCTGGGCAGAGGAAGGCCCGGACGACGCGGGCGCACAGCGCAGCTTCCCGACGCTGTCTTGATCGAGCTGGCAGTCGACGGAGACGGGCGCGAGATCGGCGTCCTTCCAGACCGGATCGCGGAGAGGAAAGCGGCGCACGTCCGAGCTGCAGGCCGTCAGGCCGGCGGCGAAGGCGAAAGCGAGAGGAGCGACGAGGCGCGACAGGGCTACGGACATCAAGGATCTCGCGGACGCGACGCACGCTGGACGCGCGGCTGGCCGGGGCCACGCGCGGCCCCATGAAGACGATTGCGTCCATCGTACCGCGCCCGGAAGCGGGACCGATCGCGCAATCGCATCGAGGCATGCATCAACGCCTGCGCGCGGTCGTCCAAAGGCGGGCCCGCCCGCCCGGCTCGAGAAAATCACGTGACACGGCGCCCGGTTGGACTTACCTCGCGCCACGGTGGGCAACGGCTCTCTTCTCTCAGGAGGCACTCTTCGATGAACATCCGATCCATGGTCACCCCACTGCTTCCGCTGCTCGCGCTGCCGCTCCTCACGGCCTGCGTCATCCAGACCGGCCCTGCCCCCACGACCCCTCAGACCGAGCCAGTCGAGGTGATCGAGGCCGACGCCACCAACAACCCAGTGCAGCTGGCCTCCGGCCTCGCCGACGGCAAGCCGCCGCGCCTCCGCCCCAGCGCGGTGATGGCCTTCTGGGTCTGGCAAAGCTCCAAAGGCCAATGGCACCTTCGCACCACCACCTCGAAGCAGCTCCACCGCTTCCAGGGCCGCGTGCACCCGCTCCAGGGCGCCTCGCTCGGCAACCTCAAGGCGACCCGCCTCGAATATGGCGACCGGATGCGCCTCCAGGGCGAGGACATCGTCTTCGACTTCAGCACCCAGGGCGGCGAGGACGGCTTCGATTTCAAGCTCAACGGCAACGCCTGCGTCGATATGGACCTCCGCATCGACAAGGGCGCTCACCCCAAGCTCGTGGTGATTGGCAAGACCGAGCAGGCGCCCGCCGCGGCTCATTTCGTCGTCTGCCCTTGAGCTGACCCCCCTATCTCGCCTCGAGCGTGCTCAGAGCCTGTTGAACAAGCTCTCAGGGCGGCGGCACCACGATCGCATTGCTCCAGCCGCGCAAGAGCTGCATTGGCTCGTTCTCGAGGCAGTCAGTCCGCAGATCATACACAGCAGGAAACGAGGCCGGGAGCGCCAGGTCGACCTCGAACAGAGGGCCTGACGGGAGCGCTGCCGGCGCCCGGGTGTGGCTGCGCAGGCGGAACCGCACCTCGCCCGGCTGCTCGAGCGTGAAGAGCGCCTGGAAGCCGGAGTCCTTGAGCGCCGGCGAGGACCGCGCCGCCTGCGCGGCGATCGCATCCGGGAAGGTCAACCGACCATCCAGGCTCGTTACCCGCAATGCGCCCTCCTGGTGAACCCCTACGCGCACGGTCTCGCCCGACTTCGCGTCGAGCCGCGCGGGCCAGAGCACGGGGATCCCCTTGCACTGCCAGCGCCCGAGGAACGCGGACTCCACGAGCGCGAGCAGCCGGCCGGAGAACACCCGCACCTCGGGGGGCAGGTTCAGCGGGAGGCGGCTCAACGCTCTCCAGGCTTCCCGTCGCAGCACCTCGTCGTACTCGTCGAGCGGATCGGTGGGCCCCGGTGCCGCACGCAGGAAGTCGAGCAGCGGCTCCGCGCTCGCCGTGCGGAAGAGGACAGGCGACGACCAGCTCGGCGGGTACGGGTTCTGTGCGAACAGCTCCTCGCGACCGACCCGCACGGCCCTCTCCACGTCGCCCGGGGTCTGCTTCAGCAAGCTGCGAAAGAACGCACGAATGAAGAGCTCGGCGTCCGCCTCCATCAACCTGTAGCGCATCCCGACTGCGCACCGGACGCCGGACTCGCCGTAGATCAGGGCCTGCGCCACGCTCCGGCTGCCGCGCGTCCATTGCGAGCTCTGTCGCCCAGCGGCACCGCTCGCCGCGGTGAGGCAGCCTGCGAGCAGCACCACGGGTACCGGTCGATTCTGCAGCTCCATGCGAAGCTGGTCGGCGCGGATCGGGTTGGCCAAGGGGCTGCCGGTGCGCTCGAACTGCAGCACGCCCATCGGAGGTAGGTCACCGATCCCGACATCCTGCAGGTCTGCGTGACCGAAGTAGACGAAGAGGCTGTAGCTCACGGCGCGCAACGCGGCGCGGAGAGCGTCGTAGGTGGCGGGCCCGTCCGCGCCGGGCTCGCTGCTCAGCGTCGTCACCTCCACCACGTCCTGGAGCCCGCACGCGCGCGCGATCTCCAGGATGTGATCGCGGAGAGGGAATACGGGCCGCACCTTGCCACCGAAGTCGGCGGGGTTCGTACGGACCAAGAGGATGCGGAGCGGCCAGCTCTGGGGCGGCATCGGCGCCGGCGCGGCGCGGCGCTCGTGGAGCGTGTGCACGATCGCCAGCACCCGGGGCTGGAGCGCCAGCGGATCGGTGTCGAGCTTGAGCAGCTCGAAAGGGATGTCGGCGAGGTCCGGGATCACATCGGGGTGCGGCCGGAGGATGATCCGGATGGGCTGCGCGGCGGCGTTGAGCGCCGTGTGCAGGTGACCGCGGAGATCGTCATGGAGCAGCCAGCCGCTGACCTGCTCGGCGAGGGCCTCCGCGATCCTCTCCGAGCAGCTTCCGCTTCGAAGCTCGTCGAGATCGGCAGGCAGGAAGCTGGGGAGGGGCCGCTCGACCTCGTCGTCGATGGGAGCGAGGTCGCTGCAATGCACGCTCAGGCGGATCGTCGCTCCTCGTCCCGGATCGATGTCGACCACGAACTCCGGGGCGCTCATCGCTCCTCCTCCCCGGACAGGGCCTCGTCGAGGGACGACGCCAGCTTGGCCTGCCGTTCCCGCTCTTCCTCGAGCAGATCGCAGCCGGGAAATGCGAGCCCGAGCGCTGCATACCTGGCCTCGAGCGTCCTCGCGGCGTCGAGCAGCTCCCTGGAAGCCGAGAGATCGGTGGTCACCTGTTCGACCCTCCGACCGGCCGAAGAGTCGACGCTCGACGTCCCCTCGACGTGCCGGCAGAACTGGCGACCGAAGCGATGCCGGAGGAACAGCGCGACCGGCGCCCGCGGCGGGTACTCCGCTGCGCAGGCCACCGCGTCCTCCACGTCCAGCGTCGCGGCGAGCCGCCGGTAGAACGTGCTCCAGAGCGCGTGAAGCGCGCGCGGAGGCATGGGTCCGATCTGGGCGAGGAGCGTCGGGCCCCAGTCGAGCCCATGGCCGAGGCGGGTGAACGCGTTGAATGCGGTGGGCAGGCCGCTGCGGCCGACGCGGGGGACCTCCGGCGGCGTGAGCGAGAGGATGGTGGCGCGCGAACCGCACAGCAGGGCGCGGAGCTCCGCCAGCGCGATCGGCGCCTCGACCGCTTCCGGGAACTCGAGGAGGCCCTCCAGCCCGAGCGGCGCGGAGCCGTCGGCGATCACGTGGACCACCTCGAACCCTGCGCGCGCGGCCTCGCGGAGCGCTTCGCGTGGCTCCTCGCCGTCGAGCCGGTGAACCTCGAGCTCGGGTGCGAGGCCGTCCAGGGCCTCGCAGATCGAGGCCGGCGCGGCGCAGGCCGGATCGATGACCGCGATGCGCAGCCGCGGCGAAGGCGCGAGCGCCAGCGGTGGGACGGACTCCCCCGGCCTTCCCCGCACGAGCGAGAGGTTCGGCGGCCTGCTCTGCCCGAAGGCGACGAGCTCCCAGGGGATGGCCTCCAGCTCGGGCAGCTCGCTCGACCACCAGATGCGCAGTCGGATCGGTGCCCGCGGTCGCAGCCCCAAGAGCTGCTTGAGCCCGCCGGAGATCCCGCTGCAGAGGCGAGCCCGCAGCTCCATGACGGCCTCTTCGCCTCCGTAAAGGGTGCTCAGAAGCTCGTTGTAGCCACACCGGTCGAGGCCAATCTCTTCGCGGCCGACGAGCGGCAAGCCTCCGATCTCGGGCGGCGGCGCTGCGCCGGACGCGAGCGGCACCGCCTCGCCGATCTGCACGGGCAGCGCGAGCTTGGTGTAAATCCAGGCGTCGTAATGGCTGGGCGCGCTGGAGGGGAGAACGGAGACGACGACCTCGCCATACCGGGAGAGCTGCGCGGTAGTACGAGTGGTCATCTCGAGTCTCCTGGAGGTGCGCTATGCACCGGCGAGCTCGCCGAGCAGGGCCCGGGCCTCCGCGAGCTCGACGCGGCTCAGCCCGCCCACGTCGCAGGCCTCGAGCTCGCGCAGGAGCCCATCGGCCGTGGCGGCGCGCTGCGTGACGTCCATGATCGTCGCCCGCCGCAGGATCGCGCCGAGCGGGTGCCCCGCGAGCGCCGCCGGAATCGGCGTCGGCTCGGGGCTCGCCTGCCTGAGGACCACTTGCTCCAGCGAGCCGCCGGTGAACACCGGCCTGCCCGTGAGGCACTCGAGGAACACGAGCCCCCAGGCGTACAGATCCGAGCGCGCGGTCGGCGGGAGCCCACGAATCTGCTCGGGCGCCGCGTAGGCCGGCGTGCACAGGATCTCGTCGCTGGACGTGATCTTCGCCTCCTGCCCCGGCGCGCCCTGGAGGCTCGCGCCGATGCCGAAGTCGAGCACCAGCGCGTTCCGCCGCGCCCCCGTGGGGACGACCATGATGTTGTCGGGCTTGAGATCACGGTGAACCAGGCCCTGCCCGTGCGCGCAGCACAGGGCGTCGAGGATCTGGAGCATCAGGTGACGCGCCTCCGCGGGATCGAGGGCGCCCTCCTCGGCCAGTACTTCGGCCAGGTTCTGCCCCGGCACGAGCTCGAAGACGGTGTAGAGCTGCCCATCGTCCGCCTGCCCCGAGTCGATGAGCCGGACGATGTTGGGGTGGTGGAGCCGCGCGCAGAACCGCATCTCCCGCTGGAAGCGCGCGCCGCGTCGCCGAGCGCCCGCGGGGCTCATGCCTCGCGCCGGGCGCATCACCTTGACGGCCACCAGCTGCCCGGTCGTGAGCTGCCGCCCCTTGTAGATGACGCTGAAGCCGCCCTCGCCCAGCACGCCGAGGAGCTCGTAACGGCCCTGAAACACCGTCCCCGAGGCGACGGCCGTCGACATCATCTCATCCTCCCGGCCGCGATCCGCGGCAGACTGGGCGATCGAGCCTGCCCCCGGGAGCGGCCGACCCGATGCAGATGCGATCCGTGACCCTGCCCATCACCAGGCTTTCCTAGAGCCCTCCAGGCCATTGTCGCGTGCCAGTACGCATGGGGCACCGGCCCGCGCTGACCGCCTGGGTGCGCGGCGAGCGCGAGGCCAATGCGGAGATACTCACCAGCCGGGCTCGAGCCTCGAACCCAGCGCATGCGGGGTGCGCCGAGCAGCTCCGCAGGAGCGGTGAGGCATCGCGTGCCGCATATGGCGGTTCAATAAGCTCGGTCTGTTCAGCCGCGCTCAAGTCGACGCTAAACAGCCGTGTAGAATCGGCGATCCCTTGGCGATGCCCCCTCCTCCGCTGGCCAGGTCAAGCGGGTTGAACGGCCGGAGATAGGGGGCTTGATCGGGGTCTCTACTTCGCGACCTCGGTCTTGCACCCGAGGAGGATTTGCACCTTGGCGCCGAAGTCGATCTTCAACGCCTGACAGCTCGACGGGCAGAAGATGATCTTGGACGGCTTCTGCGGATCATCGTACTTCCAGCCCTTGTCGTTGCACTTCGCGTCTTGCGGGAGGATGACGCCGCTGCCGCCCTTCGGGGCGATCAGCACGTTGACGTCACCCGGGTTGATCTCGCCGCCTTCGACCTTGTCGGGGATCTCGTACTCGCAGGGGAGCGCCTCGCCGCGCACCTTGGCGAGCGCGGTCTGGAACTCGGTCTGCACGTTGAAGCTGCCGACGAGGATCGCCGCGTCGGTGCCGCCCGAGGCCGCGATCTGGTTGGCGATGGCCTGGTCGATGCCGGGGAGGCCGACGACGAAGGTCTTGATACCGAAGGAGACGCCGGTCGCGGCGAGATTGGCGATCACCGTCGGGTCCTCCGGGTTCACGCTGGCGCACGTCGCCGCGGGGCCCTCGGGCTTACCGTCGGTGACGAGCAGCACCGCCGCCGCGTGGCCCGCGTTGTTCTGCGCGTAGGTCTTGGCGGCGAGGATCGCGCCGCCGAGAGCGGGGTAGATCGGCGTCGAGAAGCCCGTCGGCGCGGCGGCGGCCATCGCGTCGGTGATGGGCTTGGCGTTGGCGGGGAGCGGCGCGAAAGCCACCTTCGGCGGCTGGTAGTCGAACTGGTTGCAGGTGGTGGGGGTGTTCTCGAGAGGGAAGAAGTTGAGCGCGACGCCGATGCCCGTCGAGTCGGGATCGTTGAGGAAGGCCGCGAGGCCGATCTTGGCGCTGTCCCACTTGTTGCCGACCATCGACGAGGAGCGGTCGAAGGTGATGTAGAGGTCGAGCGGCGTCGACTTCGCTTCCTCGGTGATCAACCCGCACGCGGCGTCGGGATCGGGCCCGGCGTCGCCGCCGGTCGATCCGGTGCTCGTCACCGCCGTGGTGAGGACATCTTCGCCGCCGGCGCCGCCGCTACCGCTGCTGGTTGTGCTTTTACCTCCACTTCCGGTTCCGCTGTTGTCCGTCGTGGCGGTCGTCGTGGCGGAGCCCGTGGCGCTGCATGCTGCCGCGCCCAGCGCGAACGCGAAGCCGAGCAGGAAGAAATTGCGGGGGCGGTGCGCCTTCAGCATTTGCGGGAGCCTCGATCTCTGTGAAAGGGTGAAAGCACTACAAAAGCAAGCTCGGGACGCTGATCCGGCCAGCGTGATCCAGGCTCGATGATGCAGCGTGCCCATGCCTGCGTCAACGTGGTCGCGACGCGCGGCGAGTGGAAGGTGCTTGTAAACGCCTCGGACTTCGGCACAATCGCGCATCATGCGCCACAAGCTTGTCCTCGGGTCGACTCTGTCTTTGATCTTCGGCGTCTTCAACACGGGATGCGCCTCCTCCGGCGGTGACTTCTCGACGGGCACCGGCCCAGGCGGCGGCCGCGACACGACGACCGGCGCGGGCGGCGCGGGCGGCTCCGGCGGTGCAGGCGGCGCCGCCACGACGAGCTCGGGCGACACGACGACGTCGTCGACCTCGTCGTCGACCGGGACATCGACCTCGTCGACGTCGACCTCCACGTCGACCTCCACGTCGTCGTCGTCGTCATCGTCGTCTTCCTCCGGCACCGGCGGCGCCGACCCCTGCGCGATGGGCTGCGACGCGGGCTTCGTCGACGCCGACGGGGACCCGGCGACGGGCACCTGCGGGTGCGAGTTCGCCTGCTCGATGGGCTGCCCCCAGGGCTTCATCGACGCCGACAAATCAGGCGCGACGGGCCTCTGCGGATGCGAGTACAGCTGCGCGATGGGCTGCGCGGCGGGCTCCTTCGACATCGACGGCAACCCGCTCACCGGCGCCTGCGGTTGCGAGTACGCGTGCGTGCCGACGGGCGCCACCGACCCCATCGACGAGGCCTTCCACGACGACAACTGCGACGGGACGGACGGCGTCGCCGAGAAGTGCGTTTACGTCTCCGCGAGCCTGGGCGACGACGGCGCCGGGGCGGGCACGCGCACCTCGCCGGTGCAGACCATCGCCAGGGCGCTCGAGGTCGCGCAGCTCAACGGTGTTCCCTCGGTGTGCCTCTCGGGCGAGATCTACAACGAGAAGGTCAACGTCGTCTCGGGGATCAACATCTACGGCGGGTTCGATCAGAACAACGCTGACTTCAAGTTCAAGCGCACCGGCGTGACGACGACGGTCGCGGCGGTGGGCACAGTGTTCGACGCCGCGAAGATCGACCAGGAGACCCACATCGAGGGCCTCACGATCGAGGCCGCGGCGATGGCGGCGCTGGGCGGCTCGAGCACCTACGGTGTCCGCCTCGGGACGGGCGTGGGTCAGCTCTTCGTGCGCTACAACGTGATCAACGTGCAGCAAGGGGCGGACGGCGCGTCGGGCGTCAACGGGGCTGCTCCGGCCCAGGCGATTGCCACCAGCGGTCAGGCCGGCGGCAACGGCTGCTCTCACGGCAACTGCGCCCCCAACGGCGCGTCAGGCACGCAGTGCACCGAGTTCGGCGGCAAGGGCGGGAACGGCGGCTTTGACAATCAGGCGGGCTTCGCCGGCGCCGTCGGCAGCGGGAACACCGCGGCAGGAGCCGGCGGCTCGCAGGCCCCCAGCTGTGGCACGAACCAGTCGAAGGCGGGCGGGGGCGGCTCCGGCGGCCAGATCGGGAATCAAGGCGCGCCGGGCTCCGGCGGCGCGACCCTGGGTATCATGTCCGGTGGGTTCTACTCGGCCGCAGGCGGCGGCATCGGAGCCGCGGGGACGAACGGCCTCGGCGGCGGCGGCGGCGGCGGCGGCGGCGGCGGCCTCTACAAGCTCATCGGGTGTTACGCCGACACGGGCGGCGGCGGCGGCGCCGGTGGATGCGGCGGAGTCGGCGGCAAGCTCGGCTCCGGCGGCGGCGGCGGCGGCGGCAGCTTCGGCGTCTTCGCGGCCTCGGGCAAGGTCGTGGTCACCAACAACCAGATCACCACGACCAAGGGCGGCAACGGCGGCAAGGGCGGTAACGGCGGCGACGGCCAGTTCGGCGGCGGCGGCGGCGGCGGCGGCGGCGGCGCCGACGACAGCGCGCCCGGCGGCTCGGGCGGCAAGGGCGGCGACGGCGGCGCCGGAGGCCCCGGCGGCGGCGGCGGCGGCGGGCCGAGCGCGTGCCTCGCGCGCACCGGCGCTGTCGTCTTCTCCTACGCCATGAACAGCTGCACCACCGGGATCCCCGGCTCCGGTGGGGCCGCTGGCACGAACACCAAGGGCGGCATCGCCAGCCCCGGGAACAACGGTACGGCGGCGGCCAACCTTCAAGTCAACTGAGCGCTGCGCGCCCGCTCCGGCGGGCGAAGCGCTTCCAGAGTGATCAGGAGACCGGAAGAGGCATCGCCGCTTCCGGTCTCTTCATGTGTGCTCGCGTCACGGGCACGTCGCGTCGTCCCACCACGGGTTCTGGCTCTGGATGAGGTCGCACACCGACTGGCACGCTCCATTGCTACAGGCCTTGGCCGCCGCGCCGCCGAGGGGGCAAGAGATAGGCATGCTCCAGCAGGTCCCGACCGCGCTCGGCGCGCACTGGGCCTGATCGGCGACGAGCCGATTGCACTTCATCGTCTCCGGGCAAAGCACGGTGTTGCTGCAAGCGATGCTCCCCGCGGCGGCGCACGCGCCCTGGGCGGCGATCGAGAAGCCATGGAAGGCGGCGTACTCCGCGTTCCAGTAGGTGACGTGATCGCAGCCGCACACCGGGGCGGCGGCCTGGCTCAGCCCGAGCTGCGACTTCGGCTGCAGCGCGCAGGTGCCCGGCCCGGCGCCGCATCCGGGCTTGTCGCAGAAGAGCATGGAGTTGAGCGGCGGCGTCACGCAGTCGGCCGAAGTCATGCACGGATCCCCGACTCCGCCCGCGCTGCCGCTCCCGGTGCTGGAGGTGCCGCTCGCGCCGCTCGATCCGCTCGCGCTGCTGCTGCTCGATCCGCTGGCGCCGCTCGATCCGCCCGCTCCGCTGCTGCTCGCTGAGCTCGCCCCGCCGCCTGCTCCCGTGGATGCGCTGCTGCTCGACGCGTCACCGCCGCTCCCGGAGGACGAGGTCGCCGCCGTCGAGGACGCGCCGCCCGCGGACGTCGTCGCGGCGCCGGTCGTCGAAGGCGCGCTGTCGCCGCACCCGGGCGCGAGTCCGAGGACGAGCGAGGTGATCCCGGTGAGGACGGAGACTGACGCAAGGCGTGATGCGAAGAAGGGGAAGCGGGGCATGATGCGATCGTACCACCGCCGCTCGATCGCCTTGCGAGAACGTGAGATTTTCACGCTTGGGGAGGCTAGGATGCCGGCCCATGACGGACGACATCACGGAGCTCACGGCGAAGCATACCTACGGCACCTGGCGCGCTCAGCGCGGGTGGAAGCCCATCAACGTCACCAGGGCTGAAGGCGTCTACTTCTGGGACGCCGCGGGCAAGCGTTACCTCGACTTCTCCTCGCAGCTCGTCTGCTCCAACCTCGGTCATCAGAACCAGGCGGTGATCGACGCCATCTGCGAGCAGGCCAGGAAGCTCGCCTTCATCAGCCCGTCGCACACCTGCGACGTGCGCGCCCAGCTCGCCGTCAAGCTCCTCGAGGTCCTGCCCAAGGGGCTCGACAAGTTCTTCTTCGCCACCTCCGGCACCGAGGCCAACGAGGCGGCGTTCAAGATCGCCCGCGCCTACACGGGCAAGCACAAGATCATCTCGCGGTACACGTCCTATCACGGCTCCACCGCCGGCTCGATCGCCGCCACGGGGGATCTCCGGCGCTGGGCGATCGAGCCCACCGGGAAGATCCCCGGCGTCGTCTTCGCGCCGGAGGTCAACTGCTACCGTTGCCCGCTCGGCAAGACGCACCCCACCTGCGCCCTCGCCTGCGCCGACTACCTCGCCTACATGATCGATCACGAGGAGAACGTCGCGGCGGTCATCGTGGAGCCGATCGTCGGCACCAACGGCGTCCTCGTCCCGCCGGCGGAGTACCTGCCTCGCATCGCCGAGATCGCCAAGAAGCGCGGAGTCCTCCTGATCGCCGACGAGGTGATGACGGGCTGGGGCCGCACTGGCAAGTGGTTCGCCGTCGATCACTGGGGCGTCACGCCCGATATCCTCACGACGGCCAAAGGCATCACCAACGCCATGATGCCGCTCGGCGTGGTGGCCACGAGCCGCGCCATCGCCGACTACTTCGAGGACAACTACTTCCCTCACGGCCACACCTACGAGGCTCACCCGATGACGCTGGCGCCCGCGCTCGCGGCGATCGACGAGTACCGGCGGATGGATCTCATCAACCGCTCGGCCACCATGGGCGAGCTGCTCGGGCAGAAGCTGCGCGCGCTCGCCGCCAAGCACCCGAGCATCGGCGACGTCCGCGGCCTCGGCCTCTTCTGGGCCGTGGAGCTGGTCAAGGACCGCGAGACGAAGGAGCCCCTCAACACGCCTCAAGACAAGGCCGCTCGCCTCCCGCTCACCATCGACGCCGTCGCCGGAGAGATGTTGAAGCGCGGCGTCACCGTGCTCTCGTGGGTCAGCCACCTCGTCATCGCCCCGCCGCTCATCGTCACCGAAGAGCAGCTCGACGAGGGCGTGGCCGCGCTCGACGCCGCCCTCGACATCGCCGACGCAAAGGTCACGAAGGCTTAGCCGAGATGCTCTTGCCCGCTCCGGAGGGGGCGCTGCGCGTCGACGCGGCGATCCCGTCCGGTCCTCCCCTTCGCCTCTCCCTGATCATCCCCACGTTCAACGAGGCCAAGAACCTCGGCGAGCTCACGGCCCAGCTCACGGCGCTGCTCGAGCCGCGCCTCGGGGCGGGCTACGAGCTCGTCATCGTCGACGACAACAGCCCCGATCGCACCTGGGAGGTCGCGCTGACGCTGGCGGCGGAGAACCCGCGCATCCGGGTGATCCGCCGCACCCGCGAGCGCGGCCTCTCCACCGCGGTGATCCGCGGCTGGCAGGCCGCGCGGGGCGAGGTGCTCGGGGTCATCGACGCCGATCTCCAGCACCCGCCGGAGATCACCGTCGCCCTCTGGGACGCGATCGAGGCCGGAGCCGATCTCGCCGTCGGGAGCCGCCACGTCGAGGGCGGCGGCGTGAGCGACTGGAGCGTGCGCAGGCGCGCCCTCTCCCGCGGCGCGCAGCTCCTCGGCCTGGCCTTGCTCCCCGGCGTCGTCAGCCGGGTCAAGGACCCGATGAGCGGCTATTTCATGATCCGGAGAGCGGCCATCGCCGGGAGGACGATGAACCCGCTCGGCTACAAGATCCTGATCGAGGTCCTGGGCCGAGGCGCGGTGGGGAGGATCGCCGAGGTGGGCTATGTCTTCCGCGAGCGCAGCGAGGGGACGAGCAAGGTGACCTGGCGGCTCTACATTGCCTATCTGAGGCACCTGGCGCGGCTGCGGCTCGGGAGATAGGCCCCCTGACGACATCTTCAGTACCGCGACCGTCAGGGAGCGGTGCAGTCGGCTCTCGCGACCTGCACCGCTCCCTGACGGTCGCGGTACGGATATCGAGCGTGCCAGTCACGGCGCAGTGCTGTACTAGGGGGCTTGCGTGGCCTCAGGCTTCTTCGCCAGCCGCTGGCGAAGGGCGCCGAAGGCGAGCGGGGCGACCGAGACGAAGACGATCACGTAAACGATCTTCTCGATCGTCTTGGCGCCGGCGACCTTGCCGAGGAAGTAGCCGAGGAAGGTCATCGAGAAGACCCAGGCCACGCCGCCGATGACGTTGAACAACGCGAAGCGGCGGTAGGTCATGCGACCCACGCCGGCGACCACCGGGGCGAAGGTCCGCGCGAACGGCATGAAGCGCGCGAGGATGATCGTCTTGCCGCCGTGCTTCTCGTAGAAGGCCTGCGTGGCGACGAGGTGATCCTTGCGGAAGAAGAAGGACTGCTTCCGGTTGAAGATCATCGGCCCGGCCTTGTAGCCGATGGAGAAGCCGATCGCGTCGCCGATGATCGCCATGGCCATCAAGGTGACGTTCATCACCAGCAGGTTGACGAAGGGATCGAGGCCGAGCGGGTTCATCAGGTTGGCCTGGACGAACACCCCCGCGGTGACGAGGAGGGAGTCGCCTGGCAGAAAGAAGCCGATGAGCAGGCCCGTCTCCGCGAAGACGATGAGCATCAGGGCGGGGTAGCCGCCCCATTTGAGAAGCTCGTCCGCGTGAAGAACGAGGGCAAAAAAGTCCCGGATTTTGTCCACGCGAGGGCACTAGCGCAGGTCGCTCGCCGTGTCGATTCTTCGGCGTCCCCGGCGAAGGGGAGCCGCGGGCGAGCGGCGACCGGGTCCGCGAGGCGAGACCAGGGCGCCGGCCCGCGGCGTGCACGCCTCGCAAGGTCCATCGTCGAGCGAGAGGATCGTGCGCATGAGCTCTGGAGTCAGGCTGTTCGGGCTCGTCCTGCTCGCGTTGCCTGCGCTCGGCAGCTGCGGAAAGAGCAGGACCACGACGCCCCCTCCCGCGCCGCCATCGACGCTGCGCGTGACCTCGGAGACGCTCCGGCCGGGGCAGCCGATACCGGCGGAGTATGCCTGTTCGGACAGCGATCACCTCGGGAAATCCCCTCCGATCGCGTGGGACGAGGGGCCTCCAGGGACGGTGGGTTATGCCGTCTCGATGGTCGATCCCGACGCCGGGAACTTCGTTCACTGGTTCGTCACGGGCATCCCGGCGAGCGTCACCTCGCTGCCCGAGGGGGCGAGCTCGAGCGCGTTGCTGCCGAGCGGAGCGGTGGAGTTACCGAATGACTTCGACAGGAAGGGCTATGGCGGACCCTGCCCGCCCGCGGGGACGACCCACCATTACATCCTCCAGGTGTGGGCGTTGAAGCGCGATGTGCCCGCGCGCAAGGCGGACGCCGAGCTCTTTCAAGCGCTCCTCAGGTCGTCCGCGGCGACGGGCGCGATCACCGTCACTCACCAGCGTTGAGCGGAGCGCTCTGGCCGTTCGGGCCGCTCCAGCGGGCGAGGTAGCCCTTGAGCTTGAGCTTCTTGGCGGTGTTGTCCGAGCTCATGTAGCGCACTTTGCCGTAGATGGGGCGCTCCGGGCCCCAGGCGCGATCGTAGCGGCCAAAGACCCAGAGGATACCCGAGTACGAGTTGGGATCGCGCCCGTCGATGGCGTGCTTGTCGTTGAGGGTGATCAGCGTCTCCAGGGCCTCCCGCGGCGACCTCGACCACTCGAAGACCTTCTTTCCCCAGAGCATGCGCAGGTAGTTGTGCATCCGCCCCTCGGTGACGAGCTGGCGCTGGGCTGCGTTCCAGAGGGGATCGTGGGTGCTGGCGGTCTCGAGCTCGGCCAGCGTGTAGAGGGTGGGGCGCGCGTCGCCCTCGTGCTTGGCCAGGGTCTTCAAAGCCCAGTCCGGGAGGGAGTCGAAGCTCCGGTAATCCTCGCGGTGGCTGCACATGACGATGCCGAGCTCGCGCCAGGTGATGAGCTCGTCGAGGAAGGCCTCGGCCTCCGGGCTCGCGCCCCACCACCCCTCGCGCTGCCCGTTGACGACGCCGGAGATCTGCTCGGGCCGCCAGGCTTCGCGCTTCATCAGCGAGGAGAAGACCTCGTGAGCAGAGATGTGGCCGAAGTGGAGATAGGGCGAGAGGCCGCTTGCGGCGTCGGAGTCGGGATCGTTGCGATCGGTGGCATAAAGGGGGAGCCCGCTCTTCAAGAACTCGCGCAAACGCGCCTCGCCCGCCGCGGCGCCGCCCTGGATGTGCGAGACAGGGACGCTGTGATCGATGGGCAGCGCGGCGAGGGCGGCCGGGTCGCCGGACAGCAGCGCTTCGGAGGCGCGGGGCCAGCGCTTGGCGACGCCCTTGGGGAGCGCGGCGAGAGAGGGTATGTCGAGGCCCTTCAGCGGATCGGGGTTGGGGCGGTGGGCGAGGTGCTCTTTGAGGTTCTTCTGGAGGAAGAAGCGAAACGAGTAGGCGGTGGTGAACACACGGTCTGACGCGCCCATCGGGAGGAGGCCAATCGAGTCCACCTGCTCCAGGAGCACCGGGAGCCTGGCTGCAGCGGACTTGACCATGCGCGGCAGGAAGAACGCCGGGTAATCGTCGGTCACCACCACCGCGGCGCGGGCGGCGAGCTCGGCGAGGAGGCCTTTGCCGGCGGAGGGCTCGGGCTCGACATAGGGGTGATAGAGGACGCCTGTCTCCGCGAAGCGAGCTGCGTTGTCGGCCATCCCCTGGAGGACGAAGCGGTGGAAGCGATCGCTCGCGAAGGGATACCCGACCCGGAGCGGCTCGAGGACGAGGAGCGGCTTGCCGAGGGCGCGGGCGTGCTCGATGGCCCGGTCGAGCGCGAAGCTGTGGCGAGCCCGCCGCGAGGCGATCATCCAGTAAAGGACGAAGTCGCCGCGCGGATCGATCGAGCGGGCGTTGGCGGTGCGGATTCGGATCGAGGGAGTCGAGGCGATCGAGGGAGCGTTGCTCACGAGGGCACCTATACGGGCGCCCTCGCGGCGCGGCCAGGTCACACCACGAAATCGAGCATCTGGAGGCGGGTCAGGTACTCCTGCAGCACGGCGGCGTAGTCGGAGATCAAGAGGTCGAGCTTGATGTGGACGCCGCGCTCGCTGCTCGAGTCGATGACGCCGCTCACCGGGACCTCGCCGGTCGGGAGGATGAGCACGCCGCTCCAGTGCGTGCCCTTGGGCGGCACCGCGGTGGGCAGCTTGGCGAGGTGGAGAATGCCGTCGTTCATCTCGTGGACGGTGACGACGGCGCCGCCGTCGAGGCGCACCGAGGCCTTGAGCGTGTGAGCGGGCTCGACCAGGTAGTGCGCGCGGCGGTTGTGCTCGATCAGGCCCTCCAGGGTCTCGCAGATCGATTTGCTCAGCGGCGTCTCCTCGGCCTCGAGGACCTGCTCGACGAGGCGCTTCATGGCCTTCTGGGTGCGGATGAGGTTGCCGCGCATCGCCTCGATCCGGCGCGTGTCACGGCGTACCTTGTCGGCAACGACGTTGACGAGGTTGTGGTAAAACGGGAAGGCCACGTCGCCGTGCTTCTCGAAGAAGGCCTGGAGGGCCTCGACGCGGATCTGGTAGACCTCCGAGGGCTGCGTCGTCACGGCGGTGATGCTGCGGGTGAGGCCGGTGACGGCGCCGAGCTCCCCGATCGGCGCGAGCGGGGTGAGGCGGAAGCGGGTCTCGTCGCCCTCGCGGAGAGAGACCTCGCCGCTGACGAGCAGGTGGAAGTGCGTGGGCGCGCTGCCGGCCTCGAAGAGGACGTGATCGGCGCCGAGCGTCAGGCGCTCGAAGGCTGCCATCAGCTCGGTGAGGTGGGCCTCCGTGATGTTCTGGAAGAGCGGGATGGCGTGGAGATCGGACGAGCTTACCTGCATGGGGAGGCCTCCTGTGCGGCTGCGGGCTTCGCGCGCCTTGGGGGGGACGCATAGGACTCGCGGGACCGTTCCCGGTCAAGACCGACGAGCAGACCGGCGCCTCTTCTATGTCACGGTGGTTGCCGCCGGACGAGCCCCGCGCGATCCTCTCCGAGCTGGCCGCCTGCGCAATGCCGATCCCTCCGCCGCCGCAGATCCTTTCGTATCGTCACCTGCTCACGGGTGCCGTCGACGACTTCCTCGCCGAGGCCGGGATGAGCGATCCCGAGACCACCGAGGCCCTCGCCGAGGTGCTGGTGACGCTCTCGCGTTACCGCGAAGAGGGCGTGCCGATCTTCCCCGCGGTGTACATCGGCGACGAGCTCGACGAGCTCCTGAGCGTGCTCCACGGGCGCGATCCGATCTGGATCGGCCAGGGGCGGCCGACGCCGGAGACGATGCGGCGCGCCCTCAAGCAGTGCGCTCCGCTCGGCCGGCGCGGGTGGTCGATCTTCATCGTGCGGCGGCCGGGCGAGCTCCGCTACGGTGTGTTCCACGGCAGCTCGTTCGTCCTCCACGAGACGCCGATGGAGTGGCTGCGCGCGTGCAGCACGCGCGGTCGCCGCGCCATCGGCGTGGTGCAGCTCGCGGAGAACGTGCTCGAGCTCCGCGCCAGCGGCGGCGTGGCGCGCTACGTCTACCTCTCGGGCGCGCGGATCGACATGCCGCCCTTGCCCGCGACGCTGGGCGAGCTCGTCCGCTCTCTCACGCGCGACGTCGAGCCTGACGCGCTCATCGACACGCGCACCTTCTATCGCCGCGTCTTCGTGATGGCGATGCGCGACTCGCACGGGATGCTGGTCGCGGTGCTCCCCGCCGAGCCGCGCAGCACCACCGGGCGCCTCTTCGCCGACGGCTTGCTGCTCGAGGATCCGATCAACATCGTCGATCGGATCCGGTGCTACCGCCGCGGGTCGAGCGAGGAGTCGGCGAGCGCGATCCAGGCGCTCGCCGATCTGCTCCAGGGCATGATGAGCGCCGACGGGATCACCGTGCTGCGCACCGACGGGACCATCGCCGGCTTCAACGTGTTCATTCACCACCGCGCCCCGCCGCGCCGCAACGATCAGCCGGTCGGCGGCGCGCGGCGGCGCACCTTCGACGCGCTGGCGGGCGAGGTCGGCCACGAGCTCGTGGGCGCGTTCTACCGATCGCAGGACGGCTTCGCCGAGTGGCGCGGAGATCACGAGGACGGCGCGCACTCCAGCGCCTTCGCGATCAACACGCCGTGACGGAGGCGGCGCGGCGCTCGCGCTGAGCCCGCGCGGCGGCGACGGCGCGGGGCTGGCCGCTTCGAATCACCGCTCTAGATACCCGCTGTCCAGGCGGCTGTTCTCGCGATTTTGCGGCGAATCGTGGAGAGACAGCGACCTCGAGAGGTGGGGCATGCGGGTCCTGTGCTCGACGCAAATGGGTTACGACTCCACCGTGCTCGGCCAGACGATGCGGTCCATCGCCGTGGCGCGGGCGCTCGAGCGGGGCGGGCACGAGGTGGTGTTCCTGGCCGGCGCGAAGCTCGCGCCGATCGTGGCGCAGCACGGGCTCCGCGTGATCGAGGCGCCGGTGCCGGATCCGACGTTCGCGCCGGCCCTCCTCTCGGCGATGGGATCTCCCGAGGAGCGCGCGCAGGCGCTGGCGCGGCTCGCGGCGGCGCTGCCTGATCTGATCGACGTCGACGCGAAGGCGATCGCCGCCGAGCGGCCCGACGTGCTCCTCGGCGCCAACCTCACCGGCGCGATCGCCGCGCGCGCGGCGGGGATCCCCTCGGCGCTGGTGATCTTGCAGCCGCACGGCGAGGCCACGATCCGCATGCTCGCGGAGCTCGTCCGCGGCTCGCGCGCGATCGAGGATCTGCTGCGAGAGGTGGCCGAGGCTGCCAGCCTCGTGCTCGTCGAGGGGATGCCTGCTCTCGCTGCGGGCGTCCCGTTTCCGTTCGCGTGGGCGGCGCGCGAGGCCGAGAAGGTGCGCTACGTAGGCCCGCTGCTGGCCGATGCCTTCGAGGAGCTGCCTCCGCGCGACGAGCTCCGCGCGCGCCACGCGGGGGTGCGCGGAGAGCCGCTCGTCTACGTCACCATCGGCGGAGGATCGCCGCTGATCGGCGAAGAGTTTCTGCGGATCGTGGTGGAG
>FSTQ01000621.1_pt1 | contig 29696 bp, 22 predicted proteins | sample 1637281 | NCBI WGS metagenome assembly FSTQ01 (sample SAMEA3914818, study PRJEB12502) | metagenome | biome: forest; material: soil | place: Canada | collected 2010-06-26 | depth 0.1 m
AGCTTTGACCGCGCGTGGGGGGATATCGGCGGGCTCACGCGGCTCGATGACGTCGAGGTCGATCCTCACACCACCGACGAGTTCCTGGTCGAGGACCTTCCGATCGACGATGCTCGCCTCCAGTGGGAGGAGGGCTCGATCAAACCACGCTCGCTCGAGCGCGGGCCGATCCGCCTGGGCTCAGGAATCTGCCTCGCCGTCGAACCCGCCGCTCTTCGCGCCGCCGCAGCGACGGGCGCCTGGTCGGCGCTGAACGACCTGAGCTTGCACCACGACGTGTGGCTCGACGCCCTCCTCGCGCGGCCGATGGCTGCGCTCCGCCACTTGAGCGCCAATGGCGCCCTCGACCGCGCCAAGCTGGAGCGCGCCGTCACCGCGCACCCGCGCCTCGAGACTCTGTCTCTCGGGCTCGCGGGGACCGAGGTCCTCTCGCTGCGCTCCGGGTCGTTGAAGCAGCTGCTCGTCGGCATGGCCTGGACTGCGCGCGAGATGACGTCGCTGCTCGATCGGGCGGAGCTGCCGCGCCTCGAGTGGTTCGTGCTCAACAGCACCGCCTGCGAGGGGCTCGACTTCTCGAAGCTCGGGCCCGCTGTGCGCGTGGCGATCATCGACGCGACCCCCGAGGCGATCCGCGCCGCGGCGAGCGTCCCGCTCCTGTGGGTGCGCTCGATCGACGAGGCGCACGAGCTCGAGGACATCGAGAGAGCGCTGCAGACGCGGCCCGCCGGCTCGCGGTTCCTCCTGCCGAGCCCGCACTGATCTCGCGCGCCGACGAGAACGAGTTGCCAACTCGTCCGGCGCCGCGCCGCGGACTTGATATTCTGTCAACCCAGCCGCTCCCGCCGCGAAAATCGAGTGGCAATTGCCACGCGAGCATGCCGGCATGCGTGTTGCCATGGGCACCAGCATGCTTTACAAACTCCTCCTCGCGTTCTCGCTCCTGGCTCTCCTCCCCGGTTGCCCCTCTTCGGTCGAGACAGAGCCGCAGCCACAACCACAAGAGCACGACGACGGGTTCCTCCAGCCCTCGTCCTTCCACCTGCCAGAGGAAGGGACACCCAATAACAATGGCACGATTGGCCCGTTTTGTTGCACCGGAGTCACGGCGATCGTTCAAACCACCGAAGGCTACGCCGCGGGATACGCGTATTTCTTCGACTGGGAAGGTCAAGCATTCACGAGCGGCGAAACCTCCTTTGCGCCGGACGTGAAGATCCTCCTGGCTGGCCTCACGGACGCCCACGATCCCCAGTCCAGCCTGGTGACGGGTGAAGTCGTCTGGGATGCAGGCGAGATGAAGCTCGTCCCGACGAAATCAGCGCGAGTTGGACAGCTCGAGTTCACCGTGACCATCGAGCGAGTGACGTTCTCGTCGCCGGATGAAGAGTTCTTCGATATGACCACGTTCGCGGTCAGGGTCGACGTCGCCGTGGTGGACTGAGCGGCGCGCTCGTCCTTGCTTGAGGTGCAGAGGCTCGGGGGCGCTCGTCGCTTCATGGGGCGACGATAGTATTGATTCGGAGGTGGGAGCGGAAGTGGAGGCAGAGGCGGAGTCGGATCGCGCACGCGCACGCGCATGGAGACGCGCATGGAGACGCGCACGGAGACGCGAGAATGGAGATGGGGGAGGGGAGACGGGGGACGAGAGAGGGGAGACGGGCTTACCCGTCGGAGGGGGGCTCTAGAACGAGCCTGAGACCGACATGCCGGCTTCGTTCGGGCTCGCCGAGGGGAGCACCTGGATACCCACCTTGCCCTGGGGAGGGGCGGAGGGGCGGGGCTTGTTGAAAAGGAACTCCCACGCGAGGCCGCCGCCGGCGGCGGCCAGGCCCACGATGAGGCCTGTCGCGCCGATGCCCTGCTCGATGCGGCCGGTGTTGCCCTTGGAGACGCTGTCGGTGTCGCCCGGCGGGCACACGCGGTTGGGGCAGCTCTTGGTCGCGCTGGCGATGGTGCTCGTCCCGACGCCGAGGAGCGCGCCGCCGATGACGGCGACGACGCCGCCGCCGCCGGCCGCGATCAGCGGCATGTACCCGTACGGCTTTCGACCAGGAGGCGGGAGCGCGCTGGGGATCGGCCTGGGGACGGCGCTCGGGGCGGCGCTCGCGGACGCTGTCGCCGTCGGCGTCGGCGTCGTCACGGTGGGCGTCATCGTCTGCTTGAGGTTGCGCACCTTCTCTTCGATGGTGGCGTCGGCGCCCGCGCGCCGGAGGAACGTCTCCAGCGCGGTGACGGCGGCGGCCTTGTCGCCCAGCTTCTCGTAGGCGTTGGAGATGTTGATGAGCACGCCGTGGGCCGTACAGTCGAAGCTGTACGCGTCCGTCCAGTAGCGGATGGCCTTCTCGTAGTCGCCGCGATCGTAGAACTGCGACGCCGCTTTGTGCGCGCCCTTGGCGCCGTCAAGATCCGCCGGGGTCGGCTTGCGCGTACACTCGGGGTACGAGCTCACCGGATCGGTGGCGAACGCGAGGCTCACGCTGAGCGCGATCGACGCGCCGAGCCCAATTCGCCAAAACCGAAGCAAACGCATGCCATGACCTCCCAGGGGTGTCGGGGTCGGGAACTCGGCGCCAGCATACTGATCCCGGAAGCGTGACGTAAGAAAATCACCTCGATTGGCGCGCGGGCCCGCTCGCGCTCGGGCGGCGCGGGGCGAGCCGGGGACCGCCGCGGCCGGGCGCCGCCGCCGCGCGCCGCCGATCGAGCGGCGCCGCGGGCGCGCACCGGCGCACTTTCTTGCGGGGCCTTCTGCTACCCTGCCCGGCCGTGATGCTCCCCGAGAAGAAGCAGATCCTCGTCGTCGACGACGAGGCCAACCTGCGCCGCGTGCTCTCTGCTCAGCTCTCCCGTGACGGCTACGAGGTCCACACCGCCGAGGACGGCGAGGCGGGGTTGGCGTTCCTCAAGGAGCACCACATCGATCTCGTCATCACCGATCTGCGCATGCCCAAGGTCGACGGGATGGAGCTGCTCCGCGCCGCTCTCCGCGACGATCCTTCGCGCCCCGTCGTCATGCTCACCGCGTACGGCACGGTGGACGTCGCGGTCGAGGCGCTCAAGACCGGCGCCTTCGACTTCATCACCAAGCCCTTCGATCAGAGCGAGGTCCGCGTCATCGTCAAGAAGGCCCTGCGCACGCGGGACCTCGCCAGCGCCGACGCCACGCGCGATCCGTTCACCGCCGCGTCGCTCCCGAAGGAGGGGTCGGCGCGCTTCGGCATCATCGGCGAGAGCCCGCCGATCCTCGACGTCTACGCCATCCTCCAGCGCGTCGCCGACACGCCGACGACGGTGCTGATTTCCGGCGAGAGCGGCACCGGGAAAGAGCTCGTCGCCCGCGCGCTCCACGAGAACTCGAGCCGGCGCGACAAGCCCTTCATCAAGGTCAACTGCGCCGCGATCCCCAAGGACCTGATGGAGAGCGAGCTCTTCGGGTACGAGAAGGGCGCGTTCACCGGCGCGGTCGGCGCCAAGCCCGGCCGCTTCGAGCTCGCGCACGAGGGGACGCTCTTCCTCGACGAGATCGGCGAGATCCCCAACGAGATGCAGGTCAAGCTCCTGCGCGTGCTCCAGGAGAGCGAGTTCGAGCGCGTCGGCGGGATCAAGACCATCCGCGTCGACGTGCGCCTCGTCGCGGCGACCAACCGCGATCTCAAGAAAGAGATCACCGTCGGCGGCTTCCGCGAGGATCTCTACTACCGCCTCAACGTCGTCCCCATCGCGCTGCCGGCGCTGCGCGAGCGGCGCTCGGACATCCCGCACCTGGCGCGCCACTTCATCAACAAGTTCAACCTGCGCCTCAAGAAGAGCGTCGAGGGGCTCGAGGCCGACGCGCTGGAGCGGCTCAACGCCTACGGCTGGCCAGGCAACATCCGCGAGCTGGAGAACGTGATCGAGCGCGCGCTGCTCTTCGCCGACGCCGCGAAGATCCGCCTCGAGGATCTGGCGGAGGAGCTGCGCGGTCCGCAGGTCGAGGCGCCCGCGCGCCACACGCCGACGCCCCCGCACGCCAGCGTGGCCGCGCACGCGGGGACGCCCAGCGATCCAGGGCCGGGGCCGGGCGAAGAGGCCGTCTCCAGCGACGGCGACGGCCTCAAGGAGCAGGTCAAGGCGGCGATGAGCAAGCTCGAGCGCGATCTGATCATCCGCGCGCTCAAGCAGACGCAGAGCAACGTCACGCACGCGGCGCGCCTCCTCAAGATTTCGCGCAAGGGGCTCCAGCTGAAGATGAAAGAGCTCAACCTGCGCGAGCGCGATCCCGAGTAGAGGCGTGATGCCTGCGCTCGCTCGGCTCGCCTCGCTCGCTTCGGCGCTCGCCCTCGTCGGGTGCGCGCCGGGGACGCCGGGGGCTGCGCTGTCCGACGCGGGCGACGGCGGGCCGCCGTGGGATCTCAGCGGCGGTGAGCCCGAGCCGCGCCCGGGGATGACGTGGATCCCGCCGGGCGTGCTCCTCGCAGGGACGCCGCCGGAGCGGCTCCCGCGCGTCGCCGATGAAGAGATGGCCGGCGAGCAGGTGGTGATGCACGGCTTCTACGCCGACATCTACCCGTACCCCAACGAGGCCGGCGCGATCCCCACGACCAACGTGAGCCAGGCCGACGCCAAGGCGCTCTGCGAGGCGTCGGGGAAGCGGCTCTGCACCGAGCTCGAGCTCGAGCGCGCGTGCAAGGGCCCGGACAACACCACCTACGAGTACGGCGAGGTCTACAAGGCGCCCGTCTGCGGCACCGGCGTCGCGAGATCGCTGATCCCCAACGGCTTCAACGCGGCGTGCGCGAGCCCGTTCGGCGTCCACGATCTCCACGGCGGCGTCTGGTCGTGGACGTCGAGCCAGTGGAAGCGCGACGTGTCGAAGACGGGCCTCGTCGCGGCGCGCGGCGGCAACGCCGTCACCGGCGAGCTCGTCGGCCGCTGCGCCAACGGCCGCGGCGTCAAGGCCGACGCGCGCCGCGAGGACATCGGCGTCCGCTGCTGCGCGGGCGAGCCCAACAGCTTCGAGGTCGTGCTGCAAGTCACCCGGGGCGAGCCGCTCCACTGGCAGCCGCCCGACGATCACCTCGCGCCCGAGCTCGAGAAGATCCTCCCCGAGGAGGTCGTCGCCGCGACCGACGGCCGCAAGCTCGACGATCATTTCAAGATCGAGCGCGTGTGGATCTGGCACCCGCTCGGCAACGAAGAGCTCGTCGTCGGCGGCGGCTGCGCTCACCCGGGCGAGAACGCCCTCTGCGGCGTCGTCATCGGCCGGCTGCGCTCGGGGGTCGCGGCCCGCCTCGCCTGGGTCCCCTCCGACTGGTGGCAGCCCACCCTCGGCGAGGGCGAGTCGGCGCGCGAGCTCTACTTGCAGGGCGGCGATCGCAACGGCGCCTTCCGCAAGAAGGTGAGCTACGCCTGGGGCCGGATCGCGCTCGGAGAAAAGGAGCGCAAGAAGAAGCGCAAGGGTAGGAAGGACCCCACCTATTAGCGCTATAAGCTCGGGACGACCCGGCATGGCTCAGCTCTCCCCGACGACTCGATCGACGCGCGTCCTCCGTGGCCGCGGCCTGGTCGCGCTCGCAGCGCGCCGCCTGCGCGCTTCGGCGGGCGGGCGGATCGCGACCGTGGCCTCCACCCTGATCGTCCTCGCGTTCGCCGGGATCGCCCTCGCGCTGCGCAGCGTCGACGGCGCGCTCTCGCCGCTCGAGGGCCTCCTGCCCACCGCGGCGACGTGGCTCGCGTGGGCCGTCGCTGCGCCGATCGCGCTCTCGGCGGCGCGGGATCGCCGCCTCCTCGATCGCCGCGAGGGCCTCGACGCGCTCGCCGCGGGGCGCGGCTTCTCCGCGAGCGCGCTCGAGGCGGCGCGGGCGCTCGGCGCCATGACGACGATCACCGCCGCGCTCGGCGCGCCGCTCGTGGTGCTCGCGCTCTTCACCGCCGCGCTCGCGGGCAGCCTTCACCTCGCGCTGGCGCGCCTCGTCCTCGCCGTGCTCGCCGCGGCCTTCGCGCTGACCGCGGGCGTCACCCTCGGCGGCCTCGCCTCGATCTGCGCGCGCGTCGGCCGCGCCCGCGGTCGCCTCCTGCTCTTCGCCCTCGTCGTCGGTCCGTGGATGCTCGCTGATCTCCTCGGCCACGGCGCCTGGTCCATCCCCGGCGCGCTGGCGGCGGTGCTCGATTTCACGCTGCGTGGAGGCCAGGTCCCCGCGTGAATCGGCTCGTGCTCGCCCAGGTCCACGCGCGGGACATCGCCGGCCCGAGCGGCCGCGCGCGCGGGGCGATCACCGCGCTCACGCTCGTCCTCGGGCCGGGCATCCACACCTTCCTCGGCGCCCCCGAGGACGGCACGCTCGCGCTCTTCGACGTGCTCGCCGGCGCGCGCCGGCCGCTCAAGGGGAAGGTCACGCTCGCGGGGAGCGATCCATTCTCCACCGCGTACATGCGCGGGCGCATCGGGGCGCTCGCGCCCGAGCCTCGCCTCCCGCCTGCACCCACGGTGGGCGCGGCGATCCGCCTCGCCCTCGCGGCGCGCGGCGACGGCGGCGCGAGCGTCGACGCCGCCCTCGCGCCGCTCGGCCTCGCCGGCCTCGTCGATCGCCGCCCGGGCTCGCTCGCCTTCGCCGAGGCCCGCGCGGTCGAGCTCGCGCTGGCGCTGACCACGCCGGCGCCGCTCTTGATCCTCCTGCACGAGCCCCTCGCCGACGTCGCCGTCCCCCAGATCGCCGTCATCCCGCGCCGCCTGCACGAGCTCGCCGACGCGGGCGCCTGCGTCGTCGCCATGACCTCGTCGCCGGCCGACGCCCGCGCCCTCGAGGGCCGGATCCTCGTGCTCCACCGCGGCTTCCTCGCGCGCGAGGTCAGCGGCGGCGGCGCGGGCCTCGCGCTCGGCGAGGCGGAGATCACCGCCTGGGTGCGCGACCTCCCCGGCGAGCCCGGCGTGCGCGAGCTCGCCGCGGCGCTGACGCGGCGCCCGGGCGTCCATCGCATCACCTGGGACGACGGCGCCCGCGCCGGCGCGCCGGTGCGCGCCCTCGACTCCGAGTCCATCGCCGCGGCCGGCCCCTCGCGCGCCGGCCGCGCCGGGCCCGCGCTGGTGCGCGTCCGCGGCGACAGCGCCGAGGCCTGCGCCGTCGCGCTGATCGACGCCGCCGTCGAGGCCTCCGTCACCCTCGACGCCATCGCGCCGACCTCGCCGGATCTCGCCGCGGTGCGCGCCGCCACCGACACGCTCCTCCGCATGCGCGCCGCCGCGCCGCGCGCCTCGATCGCCCTCACCACCACGCCGTTCCCGGCCGCGGTGATCACCACGCCGCCCCCGCCTCCGTCGGCGCCTCCCGCGGTCGACACCGAGCCGGACTCCGAGCCTCGCGAGACCCTCGCCGATCCGGTGCTGGCCCCGGTCTTCGCCGACGCCGACAGCGACGCCGGATCCAGCGACGAGCCGCCCCATGAGTGACGCTGAAGTCTCCGCCCCCGATCGCGCCGCGCCGCCGGCCCCCACGCCGGGGTCGCTCGGCCCGGTCGATCTCGCGCCCCCGCCGCCGGCCCGCCTCCTCGCTGCGGTCCGCCTCGGCGCCTCCGCCGCGCGCGCCCGCGTCGTCCGCCGGCCCACCGCGCTCGCGGCTCTCCTCGGCGTCGCCCTCATCGGGGTCGCCACGGTGATCGAGCGCCGCGCTGGCTCCGCGGGCGCGGTCGACCGCGTCCTCGGCGGCACCTTCCGCGTGATCATCCCCCTGGTCACCTTCGGCGTCGCCGCCGCGGCCACCGGCCACGATCGCCTGCGCGACGCCGTCTGGCCGCTCGCCCGCTACGGGGCCAGCCGCCGCGACGTCGCGCTGGGGACCATCCTCTTCGCCGTCGCGGCATCAGCCGGCCTCGCCGCCCTCTTTGCCATCCTCAGCGTCGTCCTCGCCCACAGCCCCGGCGAGCCGCCGCTCCTCCGCGACGCCCTCCAGAGCGCCTGGATTGGCGCGCTCACCGCGTCGGCTTACGCCGCCTGGTTCTCCTTCGGCGCCGTCTTCTGGAAGCGCGGCCGTGGCCGGTGGATACCGCTCCTCCTCGATCTCCTCTTCGGCGCCTCGACTGGCCTGCTCGGCGCCGTCTTCCCCCGGGGGAACGCGCAGAGCCTGCTCGGCGGCGCGGCCCCTCTCCACCTCTCGCAGGCTTCCAGCAGCGCTGTCCTCGCGCTCAGCGCCCTCGCGCTCACGCTGGTCGCCTCGCTCCTCTGCCGCCAGTAGCGATGTCCGCGCAAACCCTCCTCGTCGACTCCGCCGCTTCGATCATCTCTCTCCGCACCCGCGCCGAGGGCCTCCTCGCGCGCATGGCCCACGATCTCGAGATCGCCGCGCCGTTGCTCCGCGGCGGCGCGACGCGCGACGGCGACGCCTGGACAGCCGATCTCAGCGTCGCTGTCACCTCCCTCCGCGTCGTGGGCGTCCTCCACGGCGCCGACCTCGACCGCGCCGCGCTCTCCTCGAGCGACCGCGCCCAGATCGAGCAGAAGATGCGACAAGACGTCTTCTTCGGCGGCGTCCGCGAGATCTCCGCCGTTGCGCGAGGCACGACCCCCACCACCGGAGAGGCCACGATAACCCTCGGCCCCCGGAGCCAGCATGTCCCGCTGACACTGAGTCTCAAGTCTCCCTCCGAAGGCAAGCTCCAGGCGACCGGCCAACTCACTATCTCCCTGGAGAAGCTCGGCGTAAAGCCGATCAAGGGCCCACTCGGCGCCTTCCGGGTGAAAGACGCCGTCGAGGTCTTCTTCTCTATTCCTCTCTCCGAGGGCTAAATCAGCGGCCACAATCCTGAGTCAACACAGGGCTTGGAACCGCGCGCGCAAGCAAGCGGACCAGAGCCCCGCGCGTGAGCAAGGGGACCTTTAGCCACGGGGTCCGCTTGCTCACGCGCGCGGCTCTGGTCCGCTTGTTAACACGCGCGGTTCTATTACGTAATGTCTGCACGCGTTGATTGAGAATTGCGGTCGCTGATTTAGAAACTACCCGGATCGGAAAGAGATCCAGAGTTCAACGCAAAGGCGCAAAGGATGAAGAAATCAGATTTTGATTTCTGTTCTTTTTGACACGTTTGCCTCTGCCTCGCGCCTTTGCTTCAAACTCTGGTCCTCTTCCTCCGTCCTTCCCTCCTTCCCCCTCCCTGTAACTCTCCTCCCCTCTTCTCACCACCAGGCAGGCAGGTTGGGCGTATACCGCCCCAGCGGCCCTGGAAAGCAGCTGAAGCGCCACTCCCGAGCAATCCGCCCCGCCCCCGGCCCCTCCTCTTCCGGAGGAAAGGGCCGCCGCTCCGAGAGGTGATCCGCGGCCGTCGCCGTCGCCCACGAGCTCCCGAAGCGATCGATCTCCTTATGTAAGCGCAGCCGACCCTGCAAGAGCCGACCAAGCAAGCCCCCAGCATTTCCCTCGATCACGACTTTGGCCATGTGCCTGTTCTCCCCCACGCGTGCTCTTCCAGCGCTCCACCCCGGAGCTGAAAGAAATTAGCGCCTGATCCCCATTGCCCGAGCTCGAGCGACCCCTCCGCTTCGATCTTCGAGCGCTCCCCACGAGCCATCGACACGGGAGGATACACCCCGAGGCCGCGATAGGGGAGAGGTAATTCGCGCTGGTCGCCTCGAATCGACTCTCATCCATGTGTCGAAGAGCACGCGCATGGGGCTGCCTGACGGCCGTCAGCCTTGCGCCGCGGCGCGCGGTGTGAGCATCACTTCGTGTTCGCACCGCGAGGGACCGCGTCATGAAGTCGATCACACTCTACCAGTTCGAGCTCTGCCCTTACTGCCACAAAGTCCGCGCCGGGCTCGATCTCAAGGGGCTTACGTACCGTAAGGTCGAGGTCAACCCGATGAACAAGAGAGAGCTCCCCAGGCTGCCAGAGGGCGCCCCTCGCAAGGTCCCGGTCCTCGACGTCGGCGGCGAGCTGCTCTGGGACTCGACGGTGATCCTCGGGTATCTCGACGAGCGCTTCCCCGGCGATCCGCCCTTCCTCCCCGCGGATCCCGCCCTCCGCGCCCGCGCAGAGCAGGTGGAGAGCTGGGTCGATGACGCGCTCACCTTCGCTATGCCGACGGTGATTTACGGCACCTGGGGCGAGGCCATCAAGGCCGCTCAGGTCACCGCGCGGACTTCGAACTTCGGCCCCCTCCAGAACCTGATGGTGCGCGCCGGCGGCTCGCTGGTGATGCACGAGGTCTCGAAGCGGATCCTCAAGAAGCGCGGTCAGAGCGACGGCCACGCTTGGCTGTCGCGCGAGCTCGACCAGCTCGAGGCCTGGCTCGGCGCTCAGCCCTTCGTGTGCGGAGACAATCTCACGTTGGCCGACGTGGCCACACATGGCGCCTTGACCTGCATCCAGGAGTTCCCCGCCTTCGCCGAGGTGATGACGCGGCCCCGCCTCGCTGCATGGTATGCGCGCGTCGCCGCCCTCCGCGCCCAGCGCCGCGCGTGACGCACCGCGCGTGACGCCTGACGCCCGATAGCTCCGCGAGCACCCGAGTCTCGCGCGGTCAATCCTGGGCAGCGCACGGCGTAAAATGCGCTGGGGTTTACCCGGTCGCGCATTCGCTGGTGCCGGCGCAAATGAAGTCGTGTTATCTTCATGAGTTTGCGTTGAAGCGCGCTCGAGCCGCCTGCGCAGAGCAACAATCCTTCAGCCCGTGGGCCCCTACCGGAGGGCGGCCGCGCAGGCGAAATCTGCTTGGGTTCAAGGCAAATCGTCCCCGGCGGCCCGACCCCGAGCGGTCCCCTGCGCCCTTCGAAAGTGCGCGATGGAAATAATTTGATTGACCCCGTTTGATGAAAATGATTTTCTAGAACATGAGAAGGTTCCTGTCTTGACCTAGATCTGCAACGGGCTTCCCCTGGCTCCTTGCACGATGCTTCGCCGCCTCTACTTCGCTCCTGGTCGAGGCGCGAAATCGATCACGTCCCCAACAGGGGAGCGTAGGAGCGTCTCGCTTTCATCCTGGTTCACCGCAGATCATCGCCGCTTTTTGCCCCGGCGAGAGGCGTTTCACGCCGCGTCGGGGCTTCCGGATCCTCGATCCGAGAAGGAGCTCAACCGTGAAGATCCCCCGTATTGCCCGTTCGTTGCGCTGGCCCCTCCGTATCGGCGCCGTCGCCGGCGTTCTTCTCGCGGGGAGCGGGGCGTACGCCATCATCACCGGCTCTGCGCTCGTGAAGACGCTTCATCCCTCGAGCGTCGCGCACGTCGTCCAGGGGGCGCTCTTCCTGACCAACCAGGCCGGCAACCCCGGGCTCTCCTACGACGTCTCGTTCCAGGAGGGTGACGAGCTCTTCGAGACGACCTTCAGCGCGGTCGACGGCGTCGGCGCCAACGTGGGCAAGGGAGAGCGGTTCACGCACGTTCCCCGGGCGGATCTCGCGGGTGCGACGGAGTGGGCGAATCACAAGCCCCCGCGCGCCACCGGCCCCAACGCCCAGTCGTGCGCCTCGTGCCACAGCCAGCCGATGCAGGACGGCGCCGGCCCCGTGTCCAACAACGTCCACCGCGATCCCACCCACTCGGGCAACATCAGCAAGTTCATCCAGCGCAACACCACGGCCACCTTCGGGCTCGGCGCGCTCCAGCGCCTCGCCGAGGAGATGACGGTCGATCTCTTCGCTCAGCGCAAGGCAGCCTATACGGCGTCCTGCGCCCAGGGCGGCATCCAGATCGACACCCCCCTGGTGAGCAAGGGAGTCAGCTTTGGCTCCACCGGCGTGAAGTGCACCGGGTATTACACCGGCAACCTCATCGTCGGTGTCAATACCGATCTCATCGTCCGCCCCTTCCAGTGGAAGGGCTCGGTGGCCTCCCTCCGCACCTTCAACCGCGACGCCGCGAGCGAAGAGCTGGGGATGCAGGCGCAGGAGCTGCTCCCCACCTTCTTCGACGGCGACGGCGACGGCGTGACCAACGAGCTCAGCGTCGGCGACATCACGGCGATAACGATCTACCTCGCCGCGCAGCCGCGCCCGACCAGCAAGGTCGAGCTCTCCAGCCTTGGCCTCATCCCGGCCCTCACCACCGCCCAGTCCGACGAGATCGCGCTCGGCTCGACCACGTTCGACCAGATCGGCTGCAACGGGTGCCACGTCCGGCAGATGAAGCTCATCGATCCTATCTTCAGCGAGCCCAGCCTCAACTCCAACTACCGCGACGCGCTGTTCCCGGGCGGCCAGAACCCCATCACGTACGGCCTCGATCCCACCCAGGCGACCAGGTTCGATCTGACGCTGGATCAGAAGGACAACGTCCTCAAGGACGCCAGCGGGGCGGTCACCTTCCGCCTCGGCTCGTTCCAGAAGGACGCTCAGGGGCAAGCCGTCATCGAGCTCCTCAGCGACCTCAAGCGCCACAACATGGGCAACGGCCTGGCCGAGCAGATCGACGAGGTTGGCACCGGAGCGTCGGTGTTCATGACCAGGCCGCTCTGGGGCGTCGGCTCGACGGCGCCGTACCTCCACGACGGCCGCTCCACCACGCTGACCGAGGCCATCCTCGAGCACGGCGGAGAGGCCCAGACCGCCTCGACCGCCTTCGTCGCCCTCCCGGTCGCCTCGCAGAAGGCCGTGATTGCCTTCCTCAACAACCTCGTCCTCTTCAAGACCCCGCTCCTGCCTTGATGTACTCGAGCAGGCCTGTCGCCAGGTGATCGAACAATAACCGGGTTCGAAGGCTGGCGCGGAGGTCTTCGTGCATGACCAGCCAGACGGGGAGATCGAAGCGGAACTGCTCCGGCAAGACCGCGAAGAGATCCGGATCCCGTCTGGCGAGGTTCCTTTGACAGATGCCAATCCCGAAGCCGGCGCGGATCGCCGCGAGCTGCGCGAGATCGCTGTCGCAGCGGAGGGCGAAGAGCTCGCGCGAGAGGGTCACGCCCAGCGCGCGCACGCTGCGGACTGAGGCTGTCTCCCGGTCGAAGCCGATGACCGCGTGCTCGGACAGCGCCTCCAGCGTCGCGGGGAGGCCGTGCGCCTCGACATAGCGGCGGTGCGCGTGCAGCCCGAGCCGCACCTTGCCGAGGCTGCGCGACACGAGCGCGGCCTGGGTGGGGCGCACCATGCGAACGGCGATATCGGCCTCGCGCCGGAGCAGATCCTCGGTCTGGTTCGAGAGCAAGAGCTCGATGGTGATCTTCGAATGGCGCTCGCGGAAGGCCGCGAGCAGCGGCGGTAACACCTCGGCTCCGACGATCTCGCTCGCGGTGACACGGACCGCGCCCCGAGCCTCCTCGGCCTCGCCCGAGGCGGCGCGGACGAGGGCCTTGGCCGCCGCCGCCATGGCCTCGGCGTGCGGGAGGAGCGCGCGCGCCGCCGCCGTCGGCTGGAGCCCGCGCTGGGATCGAAGAAAGAGCGCCACGCCGCCCAGCGCCTCCTCGAGCTGATCGAGGTGCCGGCCCACGGTCGGCTGCGTCAGATCGAGGACGCGGGCCGCGCCGGACAGGCTCCCTTCGCGGACGGCGGCGAGGAAGGTGCGATAGAGCTCCCAGCCGGGCTCGGCGTTCGTCATACAAAAACGTATAACGTGTATGCGAGATTCGGCAATTTGTTTTTAACGGTTCAGCGTCCACACTGGGCGTATGAACAATCAACAACAGCACATCGCGACCGCCGCCCCCGTGACCTCTGCGCGCGGGACGGCCCTCGTCATCGGCGCGACCGGCGGTATCGGCGGCGCCGTCGCCCAGGCGCTGCTGGCCCGCGGCTACCACGTGCGCGCCTTGAGCCGCCGCCCCGAGGAGGCCGCGCGCACCTTCGCCGAGCTCGGACCGGTGGAGTGGGTCAAGGGAGATGCCATGAACCAGGCCGACGTCGTCGCCGCCGCCAAGGGAGCGAGCCTGATCGTCCACGGCGCCAACCCGCCCGGCTACAAGAACTGGAAGGGCCTGGTGATGCCGATGCTCGAGAGCACGATCGCCGCGGCCAGGGCCTCGGGGGCGCGGATCGTCTTTCCAGGCACCGTCTACAACTACGGACCGGACGCGTTCCCCGTCCTGACCGAGGCTTCCCCTCAGCACCCGGAGACGCGCAAGGGCGCTATCCGGGTGGCGATGGAGCGCCGCCTCGAGGAGGTCTCGAGGGAGGGAGTGCGCACTCTCGTGGTCCGCGCCGGCGACTTCTTCGGCCCTCGCTCCGGCAACAACTGGTTCAGCCAGCTCGTCAAGGCCGGCCAGCCGGTGCGCAAGGTGAGCTACCCCGGCGCCCCGGAGATCGGCCACGCCTGGGCTTACCTGCCCGATCTCGCCGAGGCCATGGTCCGCCTCGCGGAGAAGGAGGCCAGTCTGGCGAGCTTCGAAGTCGTGCACTTTCGCGGGCACTGGATGGAGCGAGGGGTGGAGATGGCCGAGTCCATCGTCCGCGTGGTGGGCAGCCCCGCGGCGCCGATTGGCTCTTTCCCCTGGGTGGGGCTCTACCTCCTGGCGCCGTTCGTCACCACCTTCCGGGAGATCCTCGAGATGCGGTATCTGTGGAAGACGCCGGTGAAGCTCGACAACGCCCGGCTCCTCGCGCTCCTCGGCGAAGAGCCTCACACTCCGCTCGACACGGCGGTGCGCGCGGCGCTGGAGGGGCTCGGCTGCGCGCCGAGCGCCAAGGCACTCTGACGGGCGAAAGCGGGCGTGGGCTTCTTGCCGGCGGCGCCCGCTCGTGCGGTTCTGGCTCCCCAGCCGGGTCGCCGACGTGCAAGGATGGGGCGCGATGACCACGAATTTTCCCCCCAGCGCCGCCCCCCGCAGCGCGGCCCCCGCGACGGCGGCCCCTCTCCACATCGGTGCAGAGGACCTCGTCGCCCTGATCGCCAAGGGGGAGGGCGCCCTCGCCGCGTCGACGCGGCTCGTCGCGGGGGTGTTTCCGCGCCGGAACTCGACGCTGCCAGTCGTCGGCTACGCCGCGGCCGTCTTCGATTTCGGCGGAGATACGTGGGCTGCTTGCAGCGGCAAGCAGGACAGCAACGCGGCTCGCCTCCTCGACGCCGCGGTCGCTCACCGGATGTCGGTGGGCGCCAGGTACGCTGTGGCGATCCTCCACCCGCCGCCGGGCAACTCCAAGCACGATCCGGGGAAGCCCGAGTTCCTGCGCGCGTATCAGGCCGCGGCGTGGCACGGCTGCGGCGTCCTCTTCGTCCGCGAGACGCCGCTGGCGCTCCCCCCTCGCTGGCAAATGCCCCCTCCGCCCGCCGATCACCGCGCCTTCCTCGACGCCCTCGAGTGCGACATCCGCGAGGCCCTCGCGGCGAAGGACGCCATCCCCACCGATTTTCTCTACAGCAGCAGCGACGCCGAGTGCATCGTCCGGCCGATCGTGCACCGCCTCCTCTTCAAGCGCGGTTACAACCGCACCGAGGCTCACTATGGCTCCTTCTGGCGCCGCGGCGCGACGGACGGGAGCTGGCGAATCGAGAGCGGAGACTCCCCTCGTCGCATCGCCCTCGAGGTCAAGCTCGCCGAGGACGTGGACTGGCCTCTTTGCCAGCCAATCGAGGCCCTGGCGGCTCACGACGCCGTCATCGTCGTGCGCGTCGTCACCCCCGGCGTCAGCAAGAGCCTCGCCGGCGTCTCCGCCCGGGCCAAAGAGGCGCTGGCGCAGGTGATCCGGACTCTGCCGGTGAGCTCGATCGAGTTCAACTCGGCTGTTTGAGGCGCTCGGCTCTCAGGTCACAACTGGCACCTTGGCCATCGAGCGATCATGGACGCCGCTCATCACCGGGAGCGCGACCGCCGCCCCGATCAGCGCCAGGAGCATGTCCCACTGCGCGTCCCAGACATCGCCCTGCGAGCCGAGGAAGGCCTGACCCACGTCCGGCGCCACGAGGAGCGTGGTCCACCACTCGAGGAGCTCCCAGAAGGCGCCTATCGCCAGGACGATCGAGAGCACGATGAAGGTGAGCCACCCTCCGCGCTGGAGAGGCGTCCTCCGCAAGAGCACCTCGCGGATCGTCAGCGCGGGAAAGAAGCCGAGGGCGAAGTGCCCGAGGCGGTCATAGTGGTTGCGGGCGAGGTGAAAGGCCTCTTGCGCCCAGGCGCCGAGGGGGTTCAGCGCGTAGGTGTAATAGCCGCCCCAGACGAGGATCAGCGTGTGGACGAAGACGCCGACGTAGACGACGTGCGACATCGGGAACCGCCGGTACACGCCGATCAACACCGCGATCCCGGCCAGCGCCGGGCCGACCTCGAGCAGCCAGCTCGTCCGGCCCGCGGGCGGGTGCCAGAGGGTGGCGACGCTCACGACTACGAGCACCGCGAGGAGGGCCAGCGGGAGGCGGGCATGATCGCGAGGAGTGGAAGCAGTGAGTGCCATTTCGTGAACGCGGGAAAGCCTCGCGACGCCGGAGCGAAGCGCGAGGCCTGCAGAGGAAGTTGTTGAGGGGGGAGGGGGAGGGGGGCGTCGTGAGGGCGAGATGGGTGACACGAAGCCACCCACCTGCTCAGTCTTCGACGACTGGTTGAGGACCAGGGATGATCCCGGCGATATCGGGATCCACACCCGGCGGCGCTTCGCCGCGAGCGTCTTTTTCTTTCTGGCGGTCCACCCGGGTCACAGCTTTATCCCGCTGCTTCTGCTGCCGGGCGCGCTCTTTGTTTCGTTTGTCTGCGCCTTGCCTGCCCATCCATTACCTTCTTTCGAGGTAGGTGCCGTCGAGCGCGGGTGCGACGGAGACGCCCCCGGCGCCCCGTTCGCACCGCTTTGTGTTCGATTAGTAGCGCCCGCGCCCGCCGCCGCCGCCGCCGCCGCCGCCGCCGTACCCACCACCACCGCCGCCGCCGCCGCCGCGAGCGGGGCGCTCCTGCGCCTCGTTCACCTTGAGCTGACGACCGTCGAGCATCAAGCCGTTCATGGTGGAGATGGCCGTGTTCGCAGCCTGCTCCGTGCCCATGGTGACGAACGCGAAGCCGCGGGGTTGCCCCGTCTCGCGATCGGTGGGCATCGCCACCTCACGAACCTCTCCGGCGGCGGAGAAGGCAGTCTCGATCGACTGCTGGGTGGTGTTGAACGAAAGATTTCCGACGTAGAGACGAGTACCCATGATTTCGCTGCTTTCACGGCTTTTAGAAGGTACCTGGAAGGTACCGTTCGCCGACCATCCGATGAAGCCGTGGCGGAATCAAAGGGGCGGATCGCGCGGGGCCGGCGTCCAACAGGGGCGCCGGCGACCGAGAAGCGCGCAGTATACACGCCGCGAGGCACTTGCCCCTGAACGAACGGCACAGCTACGAAAAATTAATCGAACGGTCTCGTCTTTTTGCGGCGGAGACGTCGAAATTGTGCCCGGATCATCGATCCCGGGGGGGTATGGCCTGGACGAGACCGCTTTTCGGTTCGCGCGCAACCGTTATTTGTAGATTCGAGATCAAGGCCGAGCTCGATCGGCGCCCGCTGGCGATGACGAGGCGCTCGAGCGGACCGGCGAGTGTCCGGTGGGAACGGAGCGGGGAGGCGAGCTGGAGGTCGTCCTTCGGCCCGCGCTCGACAGGCCCTCAGGCGATCTCGTCGCCCGCGAGCAGGCCGAGGACTCCGGGCCAGCGCTCCTCGATGGGACGCGGATAGCCTGTCTCCGCCTGATCGCGAGTGACATCGTAGCGAATGTACTCAGCGCCCTTGAAGAAGTACGCGGCGCCGTCGCTCCCCAGGAAGGCGCCCTCGATGCCTTCGGGCCAGAGGCCCTTCCAGCCGGCGGTGATGGGCCGGGGGTAGCCGGGATCGGCGCTGTCGCGCGCGAGGTCGTAGCGAATGTACTCTGCCCCCTTGAAGAAGTAGGCTTTGCCGTTGTTCCAGACGAGGCCGGCGTCGACGCCGCCCGGCCAGAGGCCGCGGAAATAGGTGGAGACGTCGCGCGGGCCGGGCTCGGCGCGATCCTGGGCGACGTCGTAAGCGTAGTAGCGGCTGCCCTTGAAGAAGTAGGCTTTGCCGTTGCTCCAGAGCACGGCGGCGTCGATCGAGGTGGGCCAGATACCGCGCCAGAAGGCGGCGATGGGCTGGGGGTAGGTGCGATCGACGTGGTCCGCGGCGAGATCGTAGCGAACGTAGCGGGCGCCGCGGAAGAAGTAGGCTTTCCCGTTGCTCCAGACGACGGGGCAGAGCTTGGCGGGCGCGGCGCCCGGCTCCTGGAGGGGCAGCGGGGCCGTCACCGCGGCGGCGGGGCGCACCGCGAGCTGGTCGAGGGCGATGGGCTGGACGAAGATCACCGCGCCGCGCTCGTCCTTCAAGATCAGGCGGATCTCCTGGCCGGGGCGGTCGAGATCGACGTCGATGAGGCCGTAGTTGAGCGACTCGACCTCTCGGACAATGTAGCGATCGGGGCGGCCCATCCTGGCGACGGTCTGGGGCCAGGTGTCGTTGGCGAGGGGGCTCGAGGTCAGCTCCCAGAGCTCGGAGCCGACGCGGCCACCGGGGAGCGAGCGGCCTTTCTCGTGCAAGAGGTAGCCGAGGTGGACATCGCCGCTGGCGAGGACCACGCCGCGGATGTCCTGTTGATCGACGAAGTCAATGAGCTGGGCGAGCTCGCCGGGGGCGTCGCGCCGCCAGCACTCCCAGTCGAGCGCGGCCGCGGCCTCGGGGAGGACCTGCGAGCCGGAGACGAGGAGCTTCACCGGGGCGTCGCTGGCCTGGAGCTTCTCGAAGAGCCAGGCGAGCTGCGCCTGGCCGAGGATCTGGGCGCCCTCGACGCGGTCGTAGCGCCCGTCGAGCAGGAACATCTCCACCGGGCCCATGCGCACCGTGGAGAAGATGCCGGTTATCGCCTCTGTCCCGTAGCTGCGTTGGGCCCAGACGCGGCGGAAGACCTCGAGTGAGGTGGCTTTGTTCTCGAAGCGACCGTCGGAGTCGTTGGGGCCGAAGTCGTGATCGTCCCAGATGCCGAGCACGGGGACGCGCTCGGCGAGGCGGCGGAGGGACTCGTGGTTGCGGTTGCGGAGCTGGGCCGCCATCATCGCGGCTTCGTCGAGCCACTCGTCTTGTACGTAGTAGCAGTTGTCTCCCGCCATCACGAAGACGTCGGGGTTTTCGGTGAGGATGGCGTCGAGGGCGGGCACGGGGCGGTTGTAGTAGAAGAAGCAGGAGCAGAAGGCCACGGTGAGGCGGCGCGCGCTCGCGCTCGGCGCCGTGGAGAGGCGATAGCGCGCGGTCTGGCCGTGCGCGCTGGAGAGCGTGTACTCGTAGCTTTGCCCGGGAGCGAGGCTGTCCACGTGAAAGACGCCGCACAGCCACTCTCCGGGAGAGGGGGAGAGCGTGAAGGGGATATCGCCCTCGGGGGCGTGGAGGATCAGCGTGAGCGGGGAGGCGTCGCGGGCCTGGACCCAGACGCGCGCGAAGCTCTCGCCGATCTCGCCCAGCATCGGCCCGGCGAGGAGCGGGCCTGTCGGATAGCTGTTGTAGATGGCGAAGGTGGGAGAGCCGTCGGCGGCGCGGAAGGGGGCAGTCGGCATCTCTTTGACCTTCTGGATCAGGGATCCGGAGCGGGGCTCGATCTCGGCTTGCGGGCGGGCGGCTCGGGGACGAGCGACTGCGCGAGGGCGGTGAGGCGATCCGGCCAGTCCCAGACCGGGACCGGCGGGCCGGGCTCGCTCGTGGGCGAGCGGAGGGAGCCGGCGATCTCGTGGCAGGTCGCGCGGGCCTGCACCTCCAGCGCCTCGGGCGAGGAGCCGGTGAGGTTCGAGGAGTCGAGGAGCCGGTGCACGACGGGGATGCAGCGGGGGATCATGGCGACGCGCGCGGCCTCGAGGCGGGCGGCGCGGGCGGGATCGGGCGGGATGGGCACGCGCCGGCCCAGGTTCCACCGCCACCACGCGAGCTGCGGCTCGATCGCCACGCAGGGCGCGTCGATCTCCGCGCGGAGATCGCGGGCGAGCGCCGCGGGATCGTCGAGGAGCATCGAGAGCGAGTCCCCCTTCATGCGCTCGTCGATCGAGCGCCGGATCGAGGCGCAGGCGCTCTCCAGCTGGGCGTGGCCGTCGCGGTTGCGTTGCACGTTGTACCCGTACGTCAACGTGACGGCGGCGACGGCGGCGAGCACGGCGCGGGCTCGGGTGCGAGGGGTCAAGGCAGCGTCCTCGGGGGCGATCGTCGCATCGGGGGAGTCCTAGCAGCCCGCGACGTCCGCGGGAATGCGGCGTGGATCCCCCGAGGATCGCCGCTCGACTTCAGCCCTCGCGCCAGTGCGGAGGGAACGTCGCTTCGTAGCCGGGGAGCGCCTCGATGCGCGCGACCCAGGCGGCGAGGGCGGGGTAGGCGCCGCCGAGGGGGCGCAGGCCGTGATCGAAGGTGTCGGCGCCGGGCTTGGCGACGGCGCGCTCGAGGGTCTTGATCAAGGGGAAGACGAAGATGTCCGCGGCCGAGATGGCGTCGCCGACGAGGAAGGCGTGATCGCCGAGCTGCTTCGTGAGGCGGGCGAGCTCGTCGCGCACGAGGGGGAGGGCCTCGGTGATCTTCTCGCGCTGCTCCTCGTGCTTGCCGGTGAGGAGCGCGGGCGTGATGGCGAGTATCGTCGGCGATCCATAGCACTGGTGGTCCATGATCACGCGGAGGATGTGCCCCGCGTCCTCGGGCGTCGTGCCGAAGAGCGGCGGCGTCGGGTGCTTGCGCTCGAGGTAGGTGAGGATCGCCAGCGACTCGCTCAGGCCGAAGTCGCCGTCGCGGATGATCGGCACCTTGCCGCGCTGCGAGATCGCCAGGAGCTCGGGCGTCTTGTGCTCGGCCTTGGAAAACGAGAGGAGCCGCGACTCGTAGGGCACGCCCTTGATCGCCAGCGCCAGCAGCACGCGCCACGCCGGGCCGCTGCCGCTTCCCCAGAAAACCTCGAGTGCCATGCGTGTATTCTCTTTCTTTGCGGCGCCGGGAGGGAGGAGACCCGGTGGTTCGATCCGGCGCGCTCGGAGCCGAGGTTAGCCGAAAGCGCGCGCGCCGGGCGAGCCGTGCCGCGAAGAGTCCTTGCCGCACGCGCGCCTCGCCTCTACGCCGCGCGGACCTTGAGCGCACTCCGCGGCAGCCTGACCTTCTCTCGCTTCTTCGTCGCCGGCGACGTGCCCGGCGATCTCGCCGGCGCCACGCTGAAGCGCATCCGCGCCTCGGCGTCGCAGCCGCTCGTGGCCGAGGAGGATCAGAACGAGCGCCACGGGTGGTGCTCGATCGAGGACGTGATGGACACCGATCTCGATCACGAGAAGGTCTTCTTCAACGAGTACGTCTGCCTCGGCCTGCGCATCGACAAGTGGGTGGTGCCCAAGCCCCTGCTCAACGCCCACCTGCGCGACGCCGAGGAGGCGGTGCTGAAGCAGAAGGGCGTGGAGCGCCTGGGGAAGAAGGCCAAGGCCGATCTCAAGCTCTTCGTGGTCAAGCGGCTGCGCAAGCAGCTCTTGCCCTCGACCAAGAGCGTCGACTTCGTGTGGAACGTGCAGAGCGGCGTGGCGCGCTTCTTCAGCCAGTCGGAGAAGATCCACCTGCTCGTGCAGGAGCTCTTCGAGAAGACGTTCCGCTTGCAGCTGGTGCCGGAGAGCCCGGGGACGGCGGCGGAGCGGCGCGGGCTCGACGCCAAGGCCGAGAAATTCTGGGAGGCCGCCGAGGCGACGTCGCTCCTGCGCACGGACGACGAAGAGGGAGGCGAGGCGTGAAGGACCTGGTCGAGCGCATCGAGCAGAACCGCTTCGTGGGGCGGGAGTTTCTCCTGTGGCTGTGGTTCGAGAGCCAGCTCTTCGAGACCAACCTCGCGCCGAGCGGCCAGGCGTCGTGCTCGCTCTGGCTGGAGACGCGGATCACGCTCTCGTTCGAGCGCGAGGAGAGCGTGCTCAAGAGCCCGGCGCCGGGCGCGGCGCCCGAGGCGCGCGAGGCGCTCCGCCAGGGCAAGCTGCCGCGCGAGGCGCGCATCCGGATGATCACCGAGGAGCGCGAGTTCGCCTGGCTCTTCAAGGCCGACACGCTGGGCCTGGCGAGCGTGGCGCTGCCCGCCGAGCTGACGAAGAAGGACGACGACGCGCACGAGGTGCTCTACGAGCGGATGCGCCTGGTCGAGGCGCTCGAGGCGACTCTGGAGGCGCTCTGGAGCGATTTCCTGGCGCTGCGGCTCTCGGAGGCGTGGGAGGCGACGTGCGTGCCGGTGTTCGGGCAGTTCGCGCACGACGAAGAGATCGACGAGGCGGCGTACACCAAGGCCAAGCAGCGGGCGCTGGGGAAGCGCGCGAAGAAGGCTTGAGCGAAGGGGCGGCGTGGGCCGCCCCTCCAGCGTCAACCAGTGAGCTCCGCGAGCAGGGCGGTGGCGTCTTCGAGTGACGGGTCCTCCGACTGCGCCTTGCGGGCGAGCTGGATCGCCTTGCGCACGTCGCCCTGGTGCTGGGCGATCAGCGCCTGGCGCACGTAGGCCACGGCGCGGGTCATCGGCTTGGGGGCCTTCATCAGGGCGATGGCCTTGAGCGCCTTGAGCGCGACCTCGAGCTGGCCGAGCTGGGTGGCGACGTCGGCGAGCATCGCCGCGGCCTCCGAGTTCTGAGTGTCGGCGTCGAGCGCGGCGTTGAGCCAGCCGAGCTGGTTGTTCTGATCGCCGATGAGGCCGGCGATGGTGCCCATGCGCTGCTGGAGCATCGAGGCCTCGCGCGAGCGGCGGCCCTTGTGCGCGGCGATGGCGGCGTCGAGGAAGCTCGTCGCCTCCTGGAGGAGGCCCGAGCCGATGTACGCGTCGGCGAGGAGCGCGGTGACGTCGCCGTCGCGCGGGCGGAGCTCGTGCGCCGTCTGCAGCGGGGCGACGGCGGACGCGGGATCGCCGACCGACTCGATGAAGAGCGTCCCGGCGCGGCGGAGCGCGGCGAAGCGCTCGCCCGCGTCGGTGGCGTGCTCGGCCTCGGCCAGGGTGAGCTCGGCGAGCTCGCGGTGCGCGGCGGACTCCTCGTAGATCTGCCGCAGCAGAGCGCGGAGCCTGGCGTTGGTCGGGTTCTCGCGGAGCACGGACTCCAGCACCGGCCGCGCCTCGGCGGGGTAGCCCGCCTGGGCGCAGGCGGCGGCGAAGAGCAGCGCGGCCTCGACGCGGGCCGCGCCCTCTTCGAGGCCGACGAGGCGGTCGCAGATCTGGACGGCCTCGTTCCAGCGGCCGGTGAGGCCGTCGAGGTACGCCGCCTGGCGCAGCACGCCGAGGTCGCCCGGGTCCTGCGCGATCCACTCGCCGAGCAGATCGCGCGCCTGCTCGACGCGGCCCATGTCGAGGAGGAGATCGAAGAGCCGGAGCAAGAGGGCGCGATCGCCGGAGCCGGCGGCGGTGGTCCGCCGGCGCTCGAGGCAGGCGGCGAGCTCGGGCGCGATCGAGCGATCGAGCGCGTACGCCGCCTCGAGATCGAGGATGGCCGCGTCGAGCTGATCGGGCTCGGTGGAGAGCTCGGCGCGGAGCTGGAGGAGCGCGACGCGCCCCTCGAGGCCGCCGCGATCGAGGGCCACGCCGATGCGCCCGCGGGCCTCGTCGGCGCGGCCGGCGCGGGCGAGGCAGCGGGCGAGATCGATCAGCAACGAGCGATCGTCGGGGGCGCGCGACGAGGCGAGCGCGAGCGCGTCGGCGGCCTCGGCCGGGCGGTCGATGCGGTCGAGGTAGAGCGCCGCAGCCTCGCGCAGGCGGGAGATGGAGAGGGCGCCCGTGGCGGCGGCGCCCTCGATGGCGAGCATCTCGGCGAGGTCGGCCCAGCGCTCGCGGCCGGCGTAGAAGCTCGCCAGGCGCTCGCGGATGGCGGCGTGCGAGGGCGCGGCCTTGAAGCCGAGGCGCAGGGCGCGCGCGGCGCCCTCTTCGTCGAAGGCAGCCTCGCGGATCGAGGCCAGCGCGAGGGCGCGCTCCGGCGCGACGTCAGCGGCGGAGATGGCGAGGAGGCGCTCCAGGATCTCGGCGCGATCGTCGACGCGCGCCTCCGAGGCGAAGAGCGCGAGGAGGCGCGTCAGGAGCGCCTCGCTCGCGGGCGACGTCTCCAGGGCCGCGCGGTAGATGTCGATAGCCTGCTCGGGCTTGGCCTGCTCGAGCAGCGCGCCGAGCTGGAGCGAGAGCGCGAGGATCGCCGCCTCGTCGTTGCGCATGCGCGCGCTGGTGATGCGGCGCTCGAGGATCTCTCCGAGGGCGTCGCGGCGGCCGTGGCGCTCGTAGAGCTCGGTGAGCTTCTGGGCGGCGGCGGAGTCGTCCTCGTCTTCCTGGAGCACCTCGGTGAGCTCGGCCGCGGCGTCTTCCCAGCGGTCCTCGAGCAGGAGCGCGGCGCGCTCGCGGCGGAGCTGGATGCGCCAGGCCACGTCGAAGGCGTGCTCGATCGCCTCGCGCAGCTTCTGCTGGAGCGCCGCGGTGTCGCCGGCGCGGCGGTGGAGCTCGAGCAGCGGGACCCAGACCTCGCGGTCGTGACGATCGCGCTCGAGCAGCCGCTCGTAGATCGAGGTCGCGAGGGCCGGATCCGCGAGGCGGCGCACGGCGAGATCAGCGGCGCGCGCGGCGAGGCGGAGCGCGTCGTCGTGCTCGGCGGCGTCGATGGCGCGCAGGAGCAGCGCGACCGCGCCGCCGATGTCGCCCGCGGTCTCGCGCAGATCAGCGAGCCCGAGCAGCGCCCACACCGCCTCGGCGAGGCCGTTGGTGTTGGCCTCGCCGAGCGTGACGGCGCGCCCGAGCAGGGCCTCCACCCGCGCGCCGTCGCCCGCGCTCACTGCGAGCTCCACGGCCTCGCGGAAGAGATCCATCGTCGCGCCCGGGCCGGCCGAGGCGCGGTCGAGGGCGTCGACCAGCATCGGCGGGCTCTCGGCGGCGCGCGCGACGCGCTCGTACGCGGTGAGCACGGCCGTGTCGGCGGGCTGAGCCTCGGCGGCGCGGCGGAGCATGGCCCCCGCGCGCTCGTGGCGGGGCTCGCGGCTCATCGCCCACTCGAGCGTGCCGAGGCCCGCGGCGATGTCCGTGGGCGAAGCGAGCTCGAGCTCGGCGAGGCGGTAGGTGTCCTCGGTGAAGGTGACAGGATCGTTCCCTTCGCCCGCGAAGACCAGGTGACGGAGCACGCGGATCTGCGCGGCGTTGTCGCCCGCAGCAGCAGCGGCCCGATCGATGGCGCGCCACACCGCGGCGGACTCGGCGCCCAGCGTCTCGGCGCTCGTGTACGCAGCGAGCGCGCGCGCCGGCTCGCCGAGATCGCGCTCCGCGAGATCGCCGAGCGCGAAGAACAGCGCCCCGGCCACCGGCCCGCGCCCCTCCGCGTCCGCGCGCTCGCCCAGCGCCTCGATCGCCGAGGCCGCGCGCTTCACCGCGTCGCGGCCGACCGCGCGCGCCGCGCTCACCGCGCGCAGCAGCAGCGGCGCCGAGGAAGGATCGTGCTCCAGCGCGCCCAGCAGCGCCGCGAGCGCCTCCTCGTGGCGGCCGAGGCTGCCGAGGACGTCCGCCAGCTCCGACTGCGCCACCGCGCGCGCCGCCCCGTCGAGATCGCGGCGATCGAGCCGCAGCGAGAGCGCCCGCAGCAAGAGCTCCGGATCGCCGGCGCTGCGCAGCGCCCGCTCGAGCTGCCGCGCCTCGTGATCGCTGGATTTTGCCGCCTCGAAGGCCGAGGCCAGCATCTCGTCGGCGCGGTCCTTCTGGCCGAGGCGCGAGAGCACGCCGTGGAGGTGGATCATCGCCTCGCTCCGCGCCGGGCTGTCGGGCGAAGCCGGCGCGTCGGGCGCGCCCTCGCCGTGAGGCTGGCGGAGAGCGATGAGCAGCAGCGCGCCGAACATGCGCGCCGACTTCTCGAGATCGCCCGCGTCGCGGTAGACCGCGCCGAGCAGCCGGAGCGCGCCGGGGTGCTCGGGGTTCATGGCGATGGCGGTCTCGAGCTGGCGCTTGGCCTCCTCCTCGTCCTTCATCGCCGAGGCGATCAGCGCGAGCTGGGTGTGCACCTCGGCGCGCTCCGGCGGCTTGCGCCGGCCGTACTCCTCGAGCAGCCGATCGAGGATCGCCCGCGCCGGATCGAGCGCGCCGGTCGCGCGGAGCGAGTCGGCGAGGACCAGGCGCGAGACGCGATCGTTCGGCGCCAGCGCCGTGAGCGCCTCGAGGATGGGGATGGCCCGCTCGCGCGAGCCGAGCTTCTTGAGCAGGACGTCCGCCGCCTCGCGCAGGTGCGCGACCTGGGGCGGCGCCTCGCCCGCCCGCGTCAGGAGATCGACGAGGTTCTCCCACGCGCCCGCGGCGCGGTAGAGCGCGCGCAGCGGCTCGGCCAGCGCCTCGGAGCCGGGGTGATCGCGGAGCCCGCGCTCCAGCGCCGCGCGCGCGTCCTCCGCGCTCCCCGCGCTCACGTGCGCGTCAGCGAGGCGCGCCACCGTGGCGATGCGATCCGCAGCAGCGTCCTCGGGGAGCACCTCGAGGCGGCGCTGGATCCACGCCACCGCCGCGGTGTGATCGCCGCGCGCCGTGGAGAGCCGCGCCAGCGCGTCGAAGGTCTCCGGCGTCGGCGCGAAGGCCGCCGCGCGCTGCCGAGCCGCGAGCGCCCGCGGGATGTCCGCGAGGTTCACCTCCGCGAGCACCGCCGCGCGCGTGAAGAGCTCCGCCGCCAGCGCGCCGTCGCCGCGCAGCGCGACCTCGTCCGCCTGGAGCTCGAGGACCGAAGCGAGATCGTCGAACGCGCCCTGATCCGTGAGGAGGCGCGTGATCTCCTGGAGCGAGCGCTCGTGCGCGGGCTCCTCGGCCAGGTTCTCGCGCAGCGCCGCGAGGCGCCCCTGCGCGTCGCCGAGGCGCCCGAGCAGCTCGGCGATGTCGAGGCGCAAGCGCAGGTGATCCGCAGCCTCGGTCGCCAGCGAGAGCTCGTGCTTGCGCAGCGCGAGGAGATCCGCGGTGCGGTCGGTCTTGGCGAAGAGGTGAGCGAGGCGCGTCAGCGCCGAGGCGTCCGACGGAGAGCGCTTGATCACCGCCTGCAGCAGCACGATGGCGCGAGCCGGCTCGCCCATGGCCTCCTCGGCGATCGCCGCGGCCTCGTGGAGCCGCACCAGCGCCGCGTCTTCCCCGAGCGGCAAGTGCGCCGCGCCGATGAGGATCCCCACCGCCGCGCCGTGCGCCCCGCGAGCCGAGGCGAGCGACACCAGGTTGTTGATGGTGAACGCCGCGAGCTGGATGAGATCGCTCGACGCGTCCCCGCCCCTGACGCTCAGCGCCACCGACGCCGGCGGCTCGTCGCTCGGCTCCGGCAGCCCGACCTCGAGCCGCGCCGCGATCTCGCGCAGCAAGCGATCGAAGATCGCCGTGCTCCGAGCCTGGTCGTGGAGCACGTCGAGCGCGGTCACCGCCGCCTCGCGCAGGGCCCGCAGCACCTCGTCGCCCGCGTCAGCGAGGCGGATCAAGGTCCCCACGAGCGTTGCGCCCGGCGCGCGCCGCTGCACGTCCGCCAGCAGCCGCAGCGTGGCGATCTCGTCGCCGGCGCGAGCGAGCGCGCGGTTCAGCGCCTCCTCCGCCGCCGCGGAGTCGCTGCGCTGATCGCGGTGCCAGACCGCCACGCGCCGCTCGAGCTTCCCGGCGAGCGCAGGCAGGAGCTCCTGATCCGCCGCCACCGCCCGCGCCAGCTCGCGGGTCACGTCGTCCCACGCCGAGGCCGCAGCCGCCGCGTCCTCGAGCGCCGTCAGCAGCGACCCGTCGACGAGCCCGCGAGCGCGCGCCGAGGTCACGATCGTCGTCGCCGCGACGTCCCACCGCGCCGCGCGCGTGGCGACGCGCACCACCGAGGCCGCGATCCAGGGCCGCTCCGGCGCCAGCGCGAACGCCGCCAGGTAAGCCTCGCGAGCGCCCTCGATGTCCGCGAGGTGCCCCTCGAGGAGGGTGCCGCGCCGCTCGTGCAGATCCGCAGCGCGGAGCCCCGGCGGGCAAGCGCGGACCGCCTCGTCGAGCGCGCGCACCGCGACCTCGTGCTTCCCGGTCGCGTCAGCGAGCGCGAGGATGCGCTGCTCGATCGTCACGTCTTCCGGCGAGAGCGGCAGCGCCCGCGCCAGCGCCGCCAGCGCCGCGACGCCGTCCTCTTCCTTGGCCTCGTGGAGATCCGCCGCCTCGCGCAGCAGCGCGGTGCGCGCCGCAGCGTCAGCGCCGAGCTCGAGCCGGTGCTCGAGGAGCGAGAGCCGCCCCGCCCAGTCGTCGGTCGCCTCGTAAGCCTCGAGCAGCAGGACCACCGCGCCGGGCTTGCTCGCGCCGTGCTCGAGCAGCGCCGTCGCGCCGGAGCGCGCGCCCGCGTGCGCCGGCGCCTCGCCCAGCACCGCGCGGTAACACGCGAGCGCGTTCTCCGGCAGCGCCGTGTGCAGCCGGTACACGTTGCCGAGGCGCTCCACGAACTCGAGGCGCCGCGTCGGCTCCAGGGTGTGCTCCACCCCGCGCTCGAGCACGCTGGTGAGATCGTTCCAGCGCTCCGCCGCGGAGAGCAGCGCCGCGAGCGCGTCGATCGACTCCTCGTCCGCGCCGAAGATCTCCTCGATCTCCATCCACGCGTCGATCGCCGCGTTGGGATCGTGCAGCTTCTCCTCCAGCACCCGCGCCGCGCGGATGCGGAGCGCCGGCCCGAGATCGTCCTTGGAGTCCGCCGCGAGCCGCAGCGCCTTCACCATCTCCGCCCAGCGCGCCGAGCGCTCGAGCAGCGCGATCGACGCCTCGTGCGCCGCGGCGTGGTTGGGGTTCTCGCTCAGCACCAGCGCGTAGGCCACGAGCGCGCGATCCGGATCGCCGAGCTCGTCGGCGATCGTCGCCGCCTCGAAGCGCAGATCGCGCCGCGTCGCCGCCTCGGGCTCGAGCCAGGCGCGCTTCTCGAGCACGTCGAGCCGCTCGGCGCGCCGCTCGGGACCGACGAAGAGCCCGTCGAGCCGCCGGCACACCTCGAGCAAGATCGCCTTGTCGGCGTTGCTGCTGCGGAAGATCCGCTGGTAGTGCGCGGCCGCGCCGGCGCCGTCCTCGAGCACGCCGCCGCGCACCGTGCCGGCCTCGAAGAGCAGCGTCACCGCGCGCGGCTGGAGCTCCTCGCCCTCCTGCGCCAGCGCGTCCGCCGCCCGCGTCAGCGCGTCGGCGTAGCGATCGAGCCGCCCGGTGCGCTCGGAGAGCTTGCGCAGCTGCTCGTGCGCGCTCTCGGACGTCGGATCCAGCGCCAGGAGCTCGGCGTAGTGATCGACCGCCTCGGCCTCGCGCCCCTCGCCCACGAGCAGCTCGGCCACGTCGCGGTGCAGGCTCTTCGGATCGAGCGCCCCGTCCGCGGGCGTCTTCGCCGCCACGCTGAGCGCGAGCTGGAGCACGCGGATGACCTCCGCGGTGTTCCCCTCCGCCGCGTGATACCCGCGCAGCTCGGCGAGCGCGCGCGCCCGCACCTCGGGCGCCCCGCTCGGCGCGACGAAGGCCCGCTCCAGCAGCTGCGTCGTCGCCGCCGCCGTCTTCGGATCGGCGAGCAGCCCCTGGCTCTCGTCGAGCGCCTCCGCCGGGCTGTCGAGGCGATCGAGCAAGCACGCCGCGATCTGCGCGCGCAGCTTCCGCGCCTCCGCCGCGTCGAGATCCCCGAGCCGCGACCGCTGCAACGCGACCAGCTCGCGGTAGCGCCCCTCGCGCTCCAGGAGCCGCTCGAGCGAGGCGATGATCGGCGCGTCCCCGGGCCGCAGCTTGGCGAGCGCGCCGAGGTACTCGATGGCGCGATCGGCGCGCCCCGCGAGATCCCTCGCTACCTGCGCCGCCTCGCCGAGCAGATCCACCCGGTGCCCAGCGTCCTCCGTCGCCGCGATCCGGAGATCGTACTGCGAGAGGAGCTCGTC
>FSTQ01000267.1_pt1 | contig 29109 bp, 23 predicted proteins | sample 1637281 | NCBI WGS metagenome assembly FSTQ01 (sample SAMEA3914818, study PRJEB12502) | metagenome | biome: forest; material: soil | place: Canada | collected 2010-06-26 | depth 0.1 m
CCTGTCGATACCGACATGGCGCGACGTGGCTTTGAAAGATACGAAAAGACGCTCTCCGCGCGCCTGTCCCCGGTGGGGACGACAGAGGGCCTGGCGCGGTTGATCCTGCGCGGAGTGGAGAGGAAGAAGCGGAGGATCATCTATCCGTGGGCGTACTCGCTGGCGCTGTCCTATCCGCGGATAGCGAGGTGGTTCACGGGGAGGTTCTCTCCAGCGATCGTGGTGCAATTGCCGCCTTGAGCAGAGCTGTCATGAGCAAAAATGATTGGAACCGCGCGCGTAAGCAAGCGGACCAGAGCCCCGCACGTAAGTAAGGGGACCGGCAGCACATGATGCCGCATTACGCACGTGCAGGCGTGATTGCAGTCCGCTTGCTAACGCGCGCGGCTCTGGTCCGCTTGCTAACGCGCGCGGTTCTAATTTCGTGGCACCAGCGATCCATCGAGACTGCCAGTCACGAACTCCACCCCTCGGCCCACGTCGCGAGCCCACGCCGCCTCGACGAGCGGATCATGGTAGAGCAGCACGCCGCCGCCGACCGCCGCCAGCTCGCTCAGTAACGCTCGCTTCTCCCTTGTCGTCACCGTGGGCTGGTTGTCATAAGCCATGACCCAGCTCGGCTTGAGGTGGCTGCGCGTCGGGATCAGATCCGTGGGGATCGCCAGCGGCGGGCCGTCGTCGCGGGCCGCGATCCAGGGGATGATCTGACCCTCGGTGTGGCCCTGGGCCAGGCGGGCTTCGAGGCCCGGGGCGAGCGGGGTGCCCTCGTCCCAGAGGCGCATTCGACCGGTGCGTTGCAGGAGGGCGAGGTCGTCGCGGCGGAAGCTGCCGGCGTCCTTCTCGCTCGGGTGCTCGGCGTGGGCCAGGCATGCGCGGCTCACCACGTGCTCGGCGCGCGGGAGGGCGAGGCGAGGCGGGTCGCCTGCGAGGACGAGGCCGCCCGCGTGGTCCCAGTGCAGGTGGGTGAGCACGACGTGGGTCACCGTGTCGGGATCGACGCCGGCCGCGCGCAGCAGATCCGGGACGTCGGGGCCCGGGGTGAAGGCGTAGATCGCGCGCTCCTTCGGGGTCCAGCGCTGGCCCGCGCCGAGCTCGATCAGCGTGCGCGCGCCGCTCACGGCGTCGTCGACGAGGAGCGCGCGAGCGACGAGAGGGATGCGGTTCTGCGCGTCGGCCGGGTGAACGCGCTCCCAGAGCGGCCTGGGGACGATGCCGTGCATCGCCCCGCCGTCGAGGGCGAACGAAGAGAGGATCAAGGGGCGAACGGTGATGCCAGTCGCCATCGTCGCGGCTCCCGCTCGCTCGGTCGGCTACGGGCCGCCGCCCGCGCCGCCCGCGCCCGTGCCCGTGCCCGTCGATGTGCCGGTGCCCGTCGACGTGCCGGTGCCCGTCGCGGTGCTCGTCGCCGTCGCCGTGCTCGTCGTCCCCGTGGAGGTGGTCGCGCTCGTCGTCGTGGTCGTCGTCGCGGCGGCCGTGGTCGCGCTGGTGCTGCCGCCCGCGCCGGGGTTGGTCGTTGCCTGGCAGTTGAGGTTGTCGCTCGCGCCGAGGGGGCAGCAGATGTCCGAGTTCGCGCCGACCACGGTCGTGCAGACGAGGCCCTCCGCGCAGTCCTCGCTGCCGTCGTGGGTCGCCGCCGTCTCCCGGCTGCAGCGCTGCCCCTCGCCTTGCAGGCCGCAGCCCGGGGCGGTGACGAGGACGAGCGGGACGGCCACGGCGAGCGCCGCGACGAAGGCAGAAAGGGCGGCGTGAGGACGGCTTTTGCGAGTGGACGGGCGCTTCACGGGCGCTTGTCTAGCAGAACGAAGGGCGGCTGCCTATCGCCCGGCCGGTCTTCGTCGGAGCGGCGCGCGCGCCTGCTCAGGCCACGCGCCCGCCGCCGGGGCCCGGGGTGGCGTCGGCGCTCTCCAGGGCCTTGTTCTTGGCGTCGATCGCGTCGACGAAGAGGCCCATGTATTTCGCCGCGCTCCAGATGGAGAAGAAGAGCGAGCAGTAGATGAGCACGCGGCCGACGTGCACGAGATCGACCCGGCCAAAATCGACGAGGCCGAGGTTGATCGTGTAGGGGTAGCCGAGCAGGAGGCAGATGATCCCGATCATCTGGAGCGCCGTCTTGGCCTTCCCGCCCTCGCCGGCGGCGATGATGATGCCCTCGGCCGAGGCGATCGATCGCAGCGCGGTGATGGTGATCTCGCGCGAGATCAGGAGCACCACCGCCCACGCGGCGATGCGGCCCATCGGCACCATCCACACCAGCGTCGCGACGACGATGAGCTTGTCGGCGAGGGGATCGAGGAACTTCCCGAGGACGCTGACCAGGCCCTGGTAGCGTGCCAGCCAGCCGTCGAGCAGATCGGTGATCGCCGCCAGCGCGTAGACCCACGCCGCCCAGTAGCAGTCGCGCGGCGCGCCGCGATCGAGGAGCACGAGCACCGCCGGGATCATCAAGATCCGCAGGAAGGTGAGCATGTTGGGGAGGTTCCTCGCGTCCTCCCAGAGCGTGCGGCGGGCCTCGCGCGCGCGGGTGCGCCGCGACATCGGGTCCGGCGCGGGCGGCCTCGGGTCAGCGTCCATCGACCAGCACCATTCCTTCGCCGGTGAAGGCGACGAAGCCTCGGGCTCCCGCGGGCGCCTCGCTCGCGAGGAGGGCGCGCGGCACGAGCCTCCCGATCCAGCCCAGCACCAGGAACGCGCGCACCGCCGTGGTCCGCGCGTCGATGATCTCCAGCGCGCTCGTGCTCTCGGGGAGCTGCGCCACCACCGTGCCCGGGCCGCGGAGCTGCACCATGCCGATGGCCTCGCCGTCGCCGGCAGGGAGGCGGCCGTTCTCGTAGGCCACGCTCGTCTCGAAGCCGATGAGGGCCTCTTCGCGCAGGTAGAAGTGATCCTCCTCGAGCAGGATCGGCTCCAGCTTCTGGCCGCGCGCGGGGCCGAGGACGATCTCGCCCTTGCCGGTGATCTCCGAGATCGGGGCCGCCGCCCCGCCGAGCGGCTCTTCGCCGGTGCGCCCGCGGGTGCGGCGCAGGAGCTGCGAGGTGCCGTAGCCCGCCGCGTACGACAGCGATCGCACCGCCTCGAGCCGCGCCGCGAAGCTGCTCGAGGCCTGCACCAGCACGAGGCCCGAAGGGTGGAGGCCGACGCGGAGGTCCCGGGGAAAGACGAGGAGGTTATCGCGCGCGACGACGCTGGCCCGCCGCGGCCCCGCCGACGACGTGGAGCGCGTCGGCGCGCTCTGCGGGGCCGCCGCGGCGTGCTCGCGGTGCGAGTTGTGCGCGCCGAGCGAGACGCCGGCGTTGAGCTGCGCGACGCTGGGCTCGGGGCCGAACGGCGTCGTCGTCGGCCCGCTGATGTTGATCTGCGGCACGCGCGGCGGCGGCGGCGCGATGGCGCCGTGCCCGACCTCGATCGCCGCCCAGCTCCCGCTGGGCTGACGCGACAGCGGCAAGGGCGGCAAGGGCGGCAGGTTCCCCGGAGGCTCGTTGGAAGGGTGGGGCGGAGCGCTCACCGTGTCGTGCTGGTTCGACCCCGGCCCGCGCAGGCGCTCGATCTCGCTCTGCCGGAAGGTCATCGCCTCGCGGTCGCCCTCCTGGAGCGCGGCGGCGGCGACCTCGCTGAGATCCCCCTGCGAGGCCGACGGAGGCCGGAGCGACAGCGACGCCGCCGCGGTCATCGACAGCTCCACGAGGCGCCGCGCCATCCCGTCGTGACCGCCGGCCGAGAAGGCATACCCGGCGCGCTCGTAGTCCCCGAGCCGCTGAAACGCGAGCCCGAGGTACCCCCACGCGCGGCTGTGCGAGGGGTTCTGCTCGACCACGCGCTCGAGCTCGAAGCGCGCCTGCGACGGCTGCCCGGTCTTCAGGTACGAGAGGGCGAGGTTGATCCGCGGCTCGAGCGCCTCGGGGTGGAGCTGGATCAGGCGCTCGTAGATGGCGATGGCGCGCGGGTAGAGCCCGAGCCGAAAGTACACGATCCCGAGGAGATCCTGCCCCTTGGGATCGCTCGGCTGGAGCGAGAGGGCGTGCTCGAGCTCGGCCTTGGCGTCGTGGACCCGGTTGTCCTGGAGCAGCTCGCTCCCGCGGTAGAGATGAAAAAGAAAATCCTCCCCAGCAACGTCACGGGACGACGGTGGTCTTCGGTCATCGCGCTCGGCCATGGCGGCGCGAAGCCTACACGAAAGCGGACGCCGTGATCGCGTCGTCGAGCGAGAACACCCCCTCGTACAGCGCGCGCCCGACGATCGATCCGACCACGTTGGGGACGCGAGCGAGCGCCCGCAGGTGCTCGAGCGCCCCCACGCCGCCCGAAGCGAGCACCGGGATCGCCGAGGCCGCCGCGAGCTCCGCCGTGGCTGCCAGGTTGGGCCCGACCTGCGTCCCGTCGCGCGCCACGTCGGTGTAGAGGATCGCCGCGATCTCGAGCCCCGCGAGCGACCGCGCCACCTCGAGCGCCGTCCGCGACGAGGTCGTCTCCCAGCCGTCGAGAGCGACGAGCCCATCCTTGGCGTCGATCGCCACGACGATCTGCCCGGGGAACCGCAGCGCCGCCGTGCGGATCAGATCCGGATCGCGCACGGCCGCCGTGCCCAGGACGACGCGCCGCGCGCCGAGGGCGAGGTACTCGCCGACCGCCTCGATCGATCGCACGCCGCCGCCGACCTGCACGCCGGAGCCGCCCTCCGATCCAAAGGCGTCGATCACGGCGCGGACGAGATCCTTCTGCACCGGGTGGCCGGCGCGCGCGCCTTCGAGATCGACGACATGGAGGAGGGGGATCTTGCCGCGGAGCGAGGCAGCATGGGCGGCGGGATCGGTGGAGTAGACCGTGACGCGGTCGTACTGACCCTGGTGGAGGCGAACGGCCTGGCCGGCGAGGAGATCGATGGCAGGAAGGACGAGCATGGGGGCGCCACGGTAGCACCGACTTCGCCCACCTCCTGCGAGGACGTATCCTTCGCGCCAGAAGCGTCGGCGAGCCTCGGAACACCGCTTGACCGAGCGAGAGTTCCAGCGTTTCCTGCTCGCGCCAATCGCCGCTCCAGACCTCCTGAGAAAGGAAACCCGATGCCCCCTTCGCAGTCCCCCCTCGGCCCCACGGTCGCCTCGAACAGCATGATTGCCACTCTCGAGAAATCCCTCGCGCGCCTCGACGGCAGCCTCGCCACGCTCCTCCGCGGCGGCGCCGTCGCCTGCGCCATCTCCCTCGCCGCCGCGCCGCTGCTCGGCGGCTGCGCCGCCCCCACCACCGGTGAAGGCGGCGACGACGAGGATCTCGGCGAGTCCGGCGAGGCGCTCATCGGCAACGGCCAGAGCGACTGGGCCCAGGACCAGGGCCAGCGCAACACCGCCATGGTGAGCTACTACCGCGAGAGCTGGTACAACTACACCAACTGCGGATCGCGCTACGGCTGCACTGGCCTCGACGTCTTCATCAAGCTCCGGGTGAAGCCAGTCGCCGGCGCGAACCTCGATCAGAAGCGAGTCGGCGTCGCCTACCGCGCCGCCGGCACCAGCAGCGTCACCACCGTCACCGGGTCTTATTTCACCACCTGGAGCAACGGCGACGAGGAGTGGCACATCAAGGTCCCGCTCTCCTCCGCCTGGGGTCAGGCGATGCTCAGCTTCAACGCCTGGTATCAGGACGGCAACGGCAACACCTTCTACGACGACAACAGCGGAGAGCTCCACCCGATCTCCATCGGGACGAGCCCCAACGCCGTCAGCCAGATGGGCGGCTTCACCACCGTCGCCCTCGACGCCACCGGCGTCCACGGGGCGATCTCCGCCCGGATCGCCGACCTCGATCCGGACAAGCAAGTCTCGATTGTCTACACGACCGACGGCTGGCAAACCTCGCAGTGGCTCGACGTGGGCACCGGCGAGAACCACTGGTACTGGGCCGAGGACTACGGCGCCGACTACGAGCGCTGGCAGGTGGACGTGAACCTCCCCGGCAGCTTCACGGCCTTCCAGTACGCCATCGTCTATCGCCACGGCGTCGTCAACGGCGCGAGCGTCTACGAGTTCTGGGACAACAACGCTGGCCAGAACTACACGGTGGCTGTCCAGTCGCCTCCCTGAAAGGCTGAAGGGCTCGAGGAGACCAACACTGACTCAGTGATGATGCTGCTGATGCAACACGAGGTTTGGAACCGCGCGCGTAAGCAAGCGGACCAGAGCCCCGCGCGCCAGCAAGGGGACCTGCCGCGAGCGACGCTAAGTGCGCACAGGCATGGTTGCAGTCCGCTTGCTAGCGCGCGCGGCTCTGGTCCGCTTGCTAGCGCGCGCGGTTCCAAGCGTTGAAGTTGCTGATGAGTCGTCATCGAACTCGCCACCTCCACGCCCCCGACGAGCTCCCGGTCACCTTCCGTTACCGCCCCGACGGGCCGGTCTCCTTCGTCGATCTCCGCGGCGATCTCGTCCACTGGAGTCACATCGAGCCCATGACTCCGGGCCGCGAGGGCTGGTTCGAGACCACCCTCCGGCTCGGCCCGGGCGCCTATGGCTACAAGCTCCAGCTCAGCGGCAGCGAGGACTGGCGGCTCGATCCGCAGAATCCCCGCACCCGAGCTCGCGACAGCATCCGCAATAGCCTCCTCGTGGTAGGCGGCGCCGACGAGCCGTTGATTCATGTCCCGGCGCGCCCCTGGGTCTTCTTCGAAGACGACGGCCGCTTTTGCCTCCGGGCCGGGCTGCGCCGGGGCGCCGGGGAGCGCCTCGGGATCCGCTGGGATGAAGGGGACGGCCCGCGCGAAGCCCCGCTCGCCCTCGTCGGCGCCGAGGACGAGCACCTGCTCTTCGAGGTCCATTTGCCGGCCTCGGCGCGATCGCTGGAGTACGCCTTCACGCTCGAGGACGGGCGCACCGTCGGCCGCCCCGGGGGCGCGGGGCAGGCCTTTCGCGTCGCGCTCTCCACGCTCCGGCCGACCGCGCCAGCGTGGTGGCGGGACACGACGCTTTACACCGTCTTCGTCGATCGCTTTCGCCGGGGAGGGCGCGGCGGGGCCTGGTGCGGGCCGCTCGCGAGCGATCAGGCCCGCGCCGGGGGCGATCTCGACGGGGTCGTCGAGGCGCTGCCCTACCTCGCCGATCTCGGCATCGGCGCGATCCATTTGACTCCGATCGTCGTCGCCGGGTCCGCGCATCGCTACGACGCCATCGATCCTCGCCGGGTCGATCCGGCCCTCGGCGGGGAGGCGGCGCTCGGGCGCCTGCTCGAGGAGGCCCACCGGCGCGACCTGCGCATTCTCCTCGACCTCACTGTCACCCATGTGCACCGCGACTTCTTCGCCTTCCAGGACGTGCGCAGTCGAGCGCGCCTGTCGCCCTACTGGGGCTGGTTCCGGATCCATCGCTATCCCTTCCACGAAGGCCACGATCCCGGCTACGCGCACTACCAGAAGGGCCAGTGGCGCGAGCCGCTGCTCGAGACTGCCTCGCCCGAGGTGATTGACTATCTCGCGGGCACCTTCGAGCACTGGGCCCGCTTCGGGGTGGACGGCTTCCGGGTCGACGCCGCCGCCGACGTGCCCCTCGGCCTCCTCCGCCGCGTCGCCGCCGCCGCCCGCGCCGTCTCCCCCGAGATCGCGCTCTTCGGCGAGATGATCCCCGAGAACCTCCACCGCGTCACCGCCGCGATCCTCGACGCCGCCACGGATTTCCCCGCGCAAGAGGCGCTCTACGACTGGATTCGGCGGCGCCGCGCCGGAGCGGGAGTGATGGGCGCCAAAGCCTCCTGGCGCCGCTTCGATCGCGGCGGGCCGGGCTACACCGCGGTGGGCTTCACGGCCACGCACGATCAGCACCGGCTGCTCACCCTCACCGGCGACGTCCGGGCGACGCGCCTCGGCCACCTCCGCGTCCTCCTCGGCGCCGCGCTGCCAGCGATTTACTACGGCGATGAGGTGGGTTTGCGGGGCGCGGGCAGCCCTTCCCGCGATTTCGAGGATGCCTGGCCCGATCGCTGCCCGATGGACTGGTCCGATACCTCCTGGGACAGCGAGACACTGGCCCTCTTCCGCGGCGCTCTCTCGCTGCGCCGCGCCCGCCCCGCTCTCCGCCGCGGCGACGAGATCTTCCTCCCTGCGACCACGGTCTCGGGAGAGCCCATGGACGAGATCCTCGTCTTTCGCCGCGCCATCGCCGACGAGATCATCGACGTGCTCCTCCACGCCGGCGAGGGTGAGCAAGAGATCGCGCTCCCCGGCGGCGCCGCCTCGGGCGCCGAGCTGCTCCTCCAGGTGGGCGACGCGACTCTCGACCTCGAGAAAGGCACTCTCCGACTCGGCCCCTTCTCCGCCGCCGCGCTCGGCCGCATCCCGCCGCCGGCCGCGACAGCCATGCTCCGCGAGATCGCCGGCAACGGCCGCCTCCTCGCCGGCCTCGCCTTTCGCGAAGGGCTGGTGGAGTCACCCGCGCTGCCCGTCAACCTCTATCTGACCGTCACCGAGCTCTGCAACCTGCGCTGCCGCCACTGCATCACCGACGCTCCGGCGCGGACCGCCGAGGGGCGCGCCCGCACCCTGCAACCCTGGCTGCTCGACGCGCTCCGAGAGGTCTTTGCCGCGGCCGACTACGTCGGCTTCGTCCACGGGGGCGAGGCCGTCGCGGCGCCGATCTTCCTCGAGGTGCTCCGGGCCATCCAGTCGGCCCGCGCCGGGCGCCCCGGGCGCGCCGAGGTCCACCTGCTCACCAATGGCATGCTCCTCGACGCCGAGCGCACTGGCCTCCTCCTCGATCTCGGCGTCACTAGCCTCTCGGTCTCGCTCGACGGCGCCACCCCCGCCACCAACGACGCCATCCGCCTCGGCGGCCGCTTCCCGACCATCGTCCACAACCTCGGCGAGGTCGCGAGGATCCGGGCCCAGCGCGGCGCGGATCTCCGCCTCGGCGTCTCCACGGTGCTCACCACCTCGAACCTCACCGAGCTCCCGGCCCTGGGCCGCCTCGTGGCAGAGTTGGGCCTCGACTGGCTCAAGGTCGAGGAGCTCTACCCCTGCACCCCGATGGCCCGCCACGAGCTGCTCTTGCCCCGCGATCCCCGGGCGGAGCAGGCCATGAGCGAGCTCCGCGACGTGCTCGCGAGGAGTCGTGTAGTGCTGGTCGATCACCGCGATCCGCCCGTCGGCTGCGGCTGTGAGGCCGCGCAGAGACCGGAGCTCGCGGCGTTTCGCGCTGCGGATGATTTTGCTAACCGGGCTTCGTTCCATCCCTGTCGGATGGAGTGGGAGCAGGCCTGTGTCGATCCGGATGGGACGGTGCATCCGGTGGATTACGGGAGAGCCCCGCTCGGGAATCTGCTCGAGGCTTCGTTTCTGGATCTCTGGAACGGAGAGGTCGCCAGGCGGGCGCGCAAAGAGGCTCTGGGGCGCACGCCCGCGGCGCGGCGGCGAGGGTGCCCGATCGTGCGGTGATCCGGTCGACCGGCGCCGGCAGAACCTATTTGCCGGGGAGGCGATGCCCGCGGACCTGGAGCACCCGCGTCGCCGTCGTGGATCCGCTGGTGCCCTTCGCGAGCGATCGCACCACGACCCCTTCGCGCGACGCGGCGACCAGGCTCTCGAGGTTCTCCCCCGGCTGCGCCCCGGCGATCTCCGCTCGGGGGACGAGCACGGGCGGCACCTTCTCGACGTTGGTCTTCGTCCCCACGACGTTGCAGATCGACTCGTACTCGAGCTCCGCGTGGTTCCCGTCGAAGTGCGCGCCGGTCACCCGCCCGGTCTCGAAGCAGCTCGTGATGTCCTCCCTGGTGATGTTGGGCTTGAAGCTCACCTGCGCGAGGGGCTCACCGTGAGTCGATGTCCGGTGCGCGTCCGCGACTTGCGCGATGATCCCGGCCGAGTAGGACAGCGCGCTCGCGCCTTCCAGGGTGCCTAGCACCTGCGTCAGATCGGGGAGGTTCTCGGAGCCGATGTAATCGCTGGAGGGATCGACGTTGACCGGCGGCGGGCTGCCGAACCTGGCCGCCATCGTCTGCGCGTCGAGGCCGCTCTCCTTGGCCTTGCTGTAGAGCTCCCACTGGTGCCGCTCCTCCGTCATGGCGCGGTAAACCGCGGTCCCCGTCTCGACGCTGAAGAGGTGCCGCCCGGCCGCCTTCTCGGCGAGGAGCCCGTTCTCCCCGCGCGCGAGCAGCGCGTCGCCGGCGGCGATGTGGAGCAGCACGAGCTCGCGCGTCACCTCGACGACGAAGGGATCGAACCGGCACGCGTCCGATTTGCAGGAGGAAAAGTACTCGCCCCGCAGCTCGTTCATCCCCTTCACGAGATCCTCCGGCGCCTTGCCAGCGCCTCGAGCCGAGGCCGCGCGACCCTCGAGCGCGTCGAGCTTGGCGTAGAGGCCGGCGTGCCCCTCGACATACCCTTTGCGCGCGGCGACGACCTCCTCGACCACGTCGATGTACATGTGCTTGCGGCGCGGATCGAGCCCCTGCGCCGCCGCGCTCACCTGCGATCGCGACGCCATCGCCAGGCTCTGAAACGCGCTCCTGGCGTCGTCCGGCAGCTGGAGCTGCTGGAGCTGGTCGGCGAGGACCGACTCCTGGAGGAGCCCCGCGTAGTAGACCGAGATCCCCATCGCGAGAGGATCGCGATCACAGCGCTGCGCGCAGTCAATCACGTTGAGGGCGGCGACGACGTGGTCGGGGTGCCGATCGTCGAACCTCTTGTGGCGCTCCTGAACCCCCATCGAGGCGCTCCGGGGCTGGCCGATGTGATGCTTCGCCCGGCGCGCGCAGACGCGGTTCAACACCGCCGCTTCGCGGGACACCTGGTCCCCGTCGATGTGGTTGTTGCTGCACTCCGGCCCAGCGTACGTCGAAGCGCCGCTCGCTCCCGCGCCCGCTCCCGCGCTGCGCACGATGACGATGCCGCAACCTGGAAGAGACGCGATCAAGGAGAGCGAGCCGAGCCCGAGTAGCAGCGATTTCAGGGCGTTTATGTGCATATTTGCTCACTCCTGCCAGCGGCGCCCGCCTCGTATCACACTGAGTCGGGGACGGCTATGGATTGAGCGGCGGCCTCGCGCCGCCTGGGTCAGCGCGCCTGCGCGCGCTCCGCACATCAACTCTCGGCGTTGCCCGGGCTCGAGCTTCCTTGCCGCGAGAGCTCCGAGGGAAGAGCTGAGGCCGGCGCAGCTCATCGCTTCGCCGGCCTCACGGGCTCACGCCGGGGCGACAGGCGTCGTCGCTGCCGGAGCGACCGGCTCGACCGGCGTGCTCGCCTTCGCGGGGCTCTCGCGCCAGTTGATGAGCGGCGCGAGCAGGCGCTGCGAGAGCGCCTCGGACTCCGGATCACTCTTGCGCACAGCGCGGGCCGTGCTTGCGCGTCGAGCGAGTCTGCTCGCTCCACGCCACGCCTTGCCGCAACCTGGGTCGACCTTGCCGCAATTTGGGGGGACCTTGCCGCAACTTGAGCCGAGGTTGCAGCAACCTGCGAGGACCTTGCCGCAACCTGAGTCGAGGTTGCCGCAGCCTGGAAGGACCTTACCGCAACCGCAGCCAGCTCAGCCCGCGGGCGGTGCTGCCGTCAGCGGTTCTTCCGTCGCGTTGGCCGCGGGCCGCTTCGAGCCGAGCACGGCGCGGGTGCCGGGGCCGGGGGTGAGGCGGCGAATCGCGCTGTGCTCGTCGCGCGCTTCCTCGACAGCCGCCATCGCCTCACGCATCTCGCGGAGCACGCTGCCTTCACGCACGTTCACCGCCGGGGAGTCCGTGCCGCGCGCTCGGCCCGTCTCGGTCGCGTCCGCGGCGGCGCCGATGAGGGCCTGGGCCGCGCGTAGGGCCTCTTCGCAGAGAGCGGGGGTCAGCTTCGCGGCGGAAGCGAGCACCTTGGACTTCTCATCCGCGCTCTCGATCCACGCTTTGGCGAGCTTGACGAGCTTGTGAATCGAGCCGGCGAGGGCGTCGTCGGAGCCGATGGTTCCCATGGCGTCGGTGATCGCCTCTTCCTCCGCGGTCCGGTCGCCGGCATATGTTTCCAGGCGTCGCACCAAGCGCTTGCGCACCGATTTGGCAATCTCGCTGGCAGAGGAGGCCGTCCCGGTAATGGATCCCTTCTTGTCCCGCTTGCCGCTCTCCTCGAGGAGGCGCTGGGCCAACGCCTCGGTGGCTTCGACGAAGTAGGCAAAGCGCTCTTCCGCATAATACTCGAAGAGGGCTGGGTACTCGCGCGCGTCCTCGTCAATCTGGACAATCCAAGTGACGGCGTCCGAGGCTGCGGCGTGACCCTTGGTGCGCGCGCCGAGGGCGGCGCGCTGAGGCTCGGTCATGAGCGAGTGGAAGGCGGTGCGCTGGAGATCGGAGAGGGCAGGGAGGCGGGATTTGATGCGGGAGAGGACGAGGAGGAGCTTGGAAGGCTCGGTGAGGGCGGGCTCCGAGGGTTCCAGAGCAGAGGAGAGGTTGGCGGTGGGCTTGGCCTTGGCGGTGGGCTTCGCTGCAGGCGACGGGGTTTTCTTGGAAGTGGGCTTCTTGGCGGTCTTCTGCATGGCAGAGAGCCTACGAGGCAGGACTGTCGCTTGACAAGCGCGTTTTCTTTCCGCCGCGCCCTATCGTCGAGGTGAGACCGTTCCGGGAGGGAGCGGGTGGTGACGAGGAGCGTGGGCGGGGATTCTCGGGTGAGATCGAGACCGAGGACCAGCTCGACGCGGCGCTGGGTGGGGTGAGGGAAAAGTGCGTGGAGCTGATCGGGGATGGAGATAAGGTGCTCATTCAATGAAAACATCGAAATCCAACGTGGTTAAGTTCCCCGAGCGGCTGCGGCAAGCGCGGATGGCGCTCGGGCTCACGCAGCAGGAGCTTGCAGAGTCTGTCAAGGTCGCGCAGCCGGACATCTCGAGTTGGGAGAAGGGCCGAGGCGCGCCGATTATCAGACAATTCGTCCAGCTCGAAGCCGTTCTGGGACCGCTCGCGGAGGCCACCGGCCCGCGTGACGATGGCGCGGCGCAGGAGTGGTCGGTCGGTGCGTTTGGCGCCTGGCTCAAGCGCGCGCGGGAAAAGAGCAGCCTCTCGGTCCCTGCTCTAGCGAAGAAAGCGGAAGTGACGCCTGCCGCGATCTACAACCTGGAGTCCGGCCGCAGCACGAACCCGCAAGTGTCGATCCGAAAGCGGCTGGAGGCCGCGCTCGGCAAAGACACCCCCGACGATGTCATCGACGAGGCGAAGCGCGAGCAGGCGGTCGAGGGGCTCGGCTCGCTGATTGATTTCGATCCGTACTCCCAAGACGATCTGCCAGTCTATGGGGGCGTCTACGTACTGTACGACATCAGCGATCGACCTATTTATGTGGGTCAAGGCCAGGTCATCAAGAAGCGCATCCTGGCCCACTCCAAGAAGCCTTGGTTTCTGCCCGGCATCGTGCACACTGCCGCATACATTCAGATCGAAGAAGTGAAGCTACGTCGGCAAGTGGAAGAGATTCTCATTCGCTTCCTCAAGTCGAACGCCATTATGAACAAGCAGCATGTGGAGCGCTAAATCAGCGATCACGATCCTGAGCCAGTACAGGGTTAGAACCGCGCGCGTAAGCGAGCGGACCAGAGCCGCGCGCGTTAGCAAGCGGACCCCTTGGCTGAAGGTCCCCTTGCTGACGCGCGGGGCTCTGGTCCGCTTGTTAACACGCGCGGTTCTATTACGTAGGGTCTGCACGAGTTGATCAAGGATCGTGGTCGCTGATTTAGGGCTCATGTGTGGTTAAGGGAATCAGCTCTGCGCTCGAGCGTTCCATGCGGAAGGTGCGCAAACTGCGCGAAGGCGATCCCGCCCCGTCACGTCAATCCCGGCGAAAAGCGTCGAGGGCACCCCACTCCGCTGCATAGGGAGCTCAGGGCGAGGCGCTCTGTGCGAACCCCAGATCCCACGCTCCTCCATCGCCGGTCAAGGCGCCGCGACGGCCATCCATGGTGTCGAGCAAGACCGGAAGAATACGAAGCGCAAGAACCAGGGCCTGCATGGAGTCCTGCCCGAAAGCGCTCTGCTTCAGGCTCTCTCCCTCTGGCCCGTAGATCCCATAAGGCGCGCTCCAGCAAGCACCCTCCGGTATGGGCTCCCCCGATATGAGCTCAGCGTGCGCGCCCGTCTCGGCTCCCTGTGCGTCGATGAACGCGATCTGCACAGGTTTTCCGAGCACGACCCGGATTCGGTGCGGCTGGTCCGACCCTGTCTCCAGGAAATTCAGCGTTCTCTCGGCGATCACGTCCATCGGCGAGGGATTGCGTGCTCGGCGCCGCCCGTCAAGGCCAGGAGCAGGCGCCTACCGCTGCGAGCCGCGGCGGTGTTGGTGTTGGTGTCGGTGAGCTGCTTCGACTTCACCTCGCCCCGGCACCCCTCCGCGCGTCGGCGGGCCTCGAAGACACCGCAGGCCAGTAGAAGCCGCAGCCGCAGCCCCCGATGCGCCTCGACGCGCTGATGCAGGCGCGGACCTCGCCTGCGGTCACGGCCGCGCTGAAGAGCATGCTCGACGCTACCGCGCGCGGAGCGGACGGGGAGGCGCGACGGCAGCCGTCATGAGCGCAGAGACGCGGCACGATCTGAGGTACAAAGGGGGCGCCCATGCTCGAACGCCTTCACCTCAAGAACGTCGGCCCCGCGCCCGAGCTGACGATGGAGCTCGCGCCGCGGCTCAACCTGATCACCGGCGACAACGGGCTCGGCAAGAGCTTCCTGCTCGACGTCGCCTGGTGGGCGCTCACGCGGCGGTGGCCGCACGATATCAACCCCTTGCTGACGTCGGGCTATGCGGCTCGCCCGACCGACGTGAGGAAGCCGGCGACCATCGGCTTCCGGCTCGAGTCGAAGGTCACCAGCGTGGAGTACGAGAGCACGTACGCTCCGCGCGACGAGGCCTGGAGCGGCAAATCGGGGCGGCCCTGGAATCCGGGCCTGGTGATCTACGCGCACGCCGACGGCGGCTTCTCGGTCTGGGACCCGGCGCGCAATTACTGGAAGAAGAAGGGGAACATCGACATCCAGGAGCGCCTGCCCGGCTATGTCTTCTCGGCGAAGGAGGTCTGGGATGGCCTCGAGGTCGACGCCGGCGGGAAGCGCACTGTGGTCTGCAATGGCCTCGTCCGGGACTGGGCGAGCTGGGTGCTCGAGAAGGGAGCGAACGCGGAGCTCATGTCGACGCTCCTCGGCGGGCTCGCGCCCGAAGGCGAGTCGCTGGCCGCGGGGCCGCTCGTCCGTCTCTCGGTCAACGACGCGAGGGATATCCCCTCCATCAAGACGGGCTATGCGGCCGCCGTCCCGATCCTCCACGCCTCGTCCGGCGTTCGCCGCGTGGTCGGGCTCGCGTACATGCTGCTCTGGTCGTGGAACGAGCACGCCCTCGCGGCCCGGTTGCTGGGCGAGGAGCAGACGTCGCAGGTCGTCCTGCTCTTCGATGAAATCGAGAGCCACCTGCACCCGCGATGGCAGCGCTCGATCCTGAGCTCGATCCTCCAGATCGCGGGATCGCTCCACGCGGACGCGACGGTTCAGCTCCTGGCAGCGACCCACTCGCCGCTGGTGATGGCGTCGGCTGAGCCGATGTTCGATCCGCAAAAGGACGCGTGGTTCGATCTGGTTCTCGACCGCGAGGCAGGGACGGTGACGCTCGAGAAGCGCCCGTTCATACGTAGGGGGACCGCAGGCAAGTGGCTGACTTGTTTGTCGAGCGCGGCTGGTCGAGGTCGAACGCTCTCCTGACGGCACTTCGGGCACACGACTTCTCCGCCTGGGCTGGCAAGTGTAGGATGCGGAAATATCCGCGATACCCAGTAGAGGAAACGCACCTCGTGAAGACCATCAAGCGCATCGCCCTCAGAGCCCTACTGGCCATCGCTGCTCTCTACGTAGTCCTCCTCGCCTTGCTCTACTTCCTGCAGCGCAAGCTCTTCTACAACAACCGTGATCCCTCGTCGTACACCGCCGCGAGCCTGGGCCTCTCCGGAGTCCGAGACGTGGTGATCGAGACCCACGACGGCGAGAAGCTCCGCGCGCTCTACCTGCCCGCAGAGGCGGGGCGCGCCACGGTCCTGTATCTTCATGGCAGCCGCGGCTACCTCCCCGACCGCGCTGATCGGATGAAGCTCCTCGCGGCGGAGGGCAACGGCGTTCTCTTCCCCAGCTATCGAGGCTACTCGGGGTCGACAGGCCAGCCGACGGAAGATGGGTTGATGGAGGACGCCCGCTCAGCGTATGGCTGGCTCGTGCGCGAGGCCCCAGGTGGCAAGATCATTCTTTATGGAGAGTCGCTGGGGACCGGTGTCGCCGTGAAGATCGCGACGGAGCGGCCCGCGGCGGCGGTCGTTCTCGACGCGCCCTACACGACTGCCGCCGATGCGATGGCGAACCTGCTCCCCTGGGTCCCGATCTCAGCCTTGATGAAGGACCAGTATCGCTCGATCGACTGGATCAAGGACATCCACGCGCCGCTCCTCGTCCTCCATGGTGACGCGGACAGGAACGTGCCTATCGCTCAGGGGGAGCGGCTCTTCCAGCTGGCGCCCGAGCCCAAGCGCTTCATCAGGATCGAGGGCGGCGAGCACGGCGACAACCTCGAGCACGCGAACAAAGAGGTCGTGCAGTTCTTGCGATCGGTCGAGTGAGATCACCGCCGCATGAGCCGCGCCGTCCCTTCGAGCCCGAGCCTCCGCGCCTCCGCAATCACCGCATCCCGTACCGCCGCATGAACCCCGGGCGCCATCGGCGAAGGCACCACCTCCCCCTCCTCCGCGTGCGCCGCGATCGCCCGCGAGGCCGCGATCATCATCTCCCGCGTGATCGCCCGACTCCGCACGTCGAGCGCCCCGCGAAATAGCCCCGGATAAGCCAGAGCGTTGTTGATGGTCCGCCCATCCGTGGCAAACGCTGCTCCTGCCGCCAGCGCCTCCGCTGGCTCGATGTCCGGAAAAGGATTGGACAGCGGGAAGATCACCTGCCCCGGCCGCACCAGCTTGGGATCGATCAGCTTCGGCCGACCCGTCGTGGCGATCACGATGTCCGACTCGCGCATCAGCGTCTCCAGATCGACAGGCCGCGCTCCGAGCGTGCCGAGCCAGCGCATCGCGTCCTCGGCGCGATCGTGCACCAGCACGTCGCCCACCCCGTACGCCATCATCAAGCGCGCGATCGCGCTCCCCGCGGCGCCCAACCCGATCTGCCCGACGCGAGCTCTGGAGAGCTCCACGCCGGTGATCGCGCAGGCGTTGATCACCGCCGCCAGCGCCACGGTGGCCGTGCCGTGCTGATCGTCGTGCATCACCGGCTTGTCCAGGCGCTCCAGCAGCTCCTCCTCGATGCGGTAGCAGTCCGGGCTGCGGATGTCCTCGAGGTGGATACCGCCGAAGGTCGGCGAAATGCGGACCACCGTGTCCACGAACTCGCGCACGTCGCGCGTGTCGAGGAGCAGCGGCGTGGCGCTGATCTTCACGAAGGCGTCGTAGATCACCGCCTTGCCCTCCATCACCGGGAGGGCGGCGACCGGGCCGATGTCGCCGAGGCCGAGCACGCGCGTGCCGTTGGTGAAGATGCCGACCGAGTTGGCGATCGTCGTGTACTCCCAGGCGAGCTCGGGGTTCTGCTGGATCGCGGTGGAGACGCGGGCCACGCCGGGCGTGTAGATGTAGCGGAGATCCCGGAGCTGGCGCAGCTCGACGCGGCTCGTGGAGTGGATCTTCCCGCCCTTGTGCGCGGCGAAGACGCGATCGACCGTGCCGAGCAGCTCGACCCCGTCGACGGCGCGGACCGCGTCGAGGACGCGCTTGGTCTGGGCCTCGTCCTCGGTCTCGACCGTCACCTCGCGCACCGTGTCGTGCTCGCCGATGCGGATGGTGGTGATGTCCGAGAGCAGGCCGCTCTGATCGGCGATGGCCTGCGCGAGCTTGGCGAGCTGGCCGGGGCGGTGCCTGAGGCGCACCTCGAGCACGGTGTCGATGCTGGATTTCCTCATGGAGCGCGCGACGATAGCGCAAGCTCGGAGGAGGTCACATCGTCTTCCCCGGCGCCGCGGCGCGTCGAGCGCGACAATGTCAGCGCGCGCAGGTTAGCCAAAGAGCGAGAGCTGCGCGGGTCGCCCGCCGGCTCCTGGCAGCGGTGGCGGCGCCTCGGCGGGCGTGGCGTCGAGCGTGAGGCACCCCTCCTGCGTCGCCGCGAGGAGCCGCACCCGCCGCCCCGCGAGCGCGTCCTGCGCGGAGTCGAGCGCGAGGTCGGGGCGGTTGTTGCTCTTCGATAAGTGCATCAGCACCACGGTGTGCGTCTCGCGCGGCAAGACGCGCAGGAGCGCGTGGGCCTGCGCGTTGGAGAGGTGCCCGCGCGCCGAGGTGATCCGGCGCTTGAGGAAGGCCGGGTAGGGCCCGCGCTCCAGCATCTCGCGATCGTGGTTGGACTCGATCAGCACCACGTCGCAGCGATCGAGGTGCGCGGGCAAGCCGGGCGGGACCTCGCCGAGATCGGTGACGATCGCCGCGCGCCTCCCACCGCCTTCGACGACGAGCGCCACCTGCGCGGCGTCGTGCGGGAGCGGCGTCGGCGCCAGCGTCAGCGCGCCGATCGCGAACGGCTCGCGCGCGCTGAAGACCTTCACCTCCGGGCGCCCCTGGAGGACCTCGGTCCGCGCCGTCGCCTCGCTCGCGTAGACGGGGATCTTGAGCCGGCGCGCGAGGCGGAGGCACTGACCCACGTGATCCTGGTGCGCGTGCGTGATCACGATCGCCCGGGGCAAGCTCGCCCCCGCCGCGAGGAGCTTGGCCTCGAGCGCGCGCGGCGAGATCCCCGCGTCGACGAGCACGCTCGTGCCCGCGGCCTCGAAGAGAGAGGCGTTGCCCGCGCTTCCGCTCGCAAGGACGATGATCCGCACGCGGCCCTGAGCATTGGCGAGCCCTGCGCGTCTGTCACGTGGATTCTCGCCGGGGTGAGCCTCGCGCCGGGGGGCGGCTCACCGAGGCGCTTCCGGTAACGAGGGCTCTTCCGGTGACGAGGCCGCCGCGCGATCCGCCTCCGACTTGGCGTTGGCCTCGGCGATGTGCGCGTCGAGCCACTCCTGCCCGGCGAAGACCTTCAGCTTGCTCTCCCCCTTGGTGAACGCGAAGCCGAGCGAGACCAGCTTGGTCTTCACCTGGACCGCGCCCCCCATCGCGTCCCCGATGTCGTGCAGCCGCGCGGTGACGTTGGCCGAGCTGGCTCGCGCGAAGAGGCCGAGATCGAGCTGGTCGCGCGAGAGGCGCAGATCGCCGGAGGCCGTGAGCTCGTGCATCGGGAAGAGCGAGTGGGTCCACCCGGGGATGCTCCCTTCGCTCTCGAGCAGCGCGAGGAAGGGCTCGCCGTCCTTGCAGCGCGCGTCGGCGTGCATGAAGAACGCGTCCTTGGCCTCGGCGTCGACGTCGAGCCGCGGGACGCTGAAGTGGCCCCACCAGCCCGGCGTGTGGGATTTGCCGTGATCGATGGCGAGATCGCGCGTGACCACCTCGAGGCCGCGCAGGTTGATCACGCCGCGGCCGAGATCGAGCCGCTCGATCCGCGCGCTCGCCTCGAGCTTGCCGCGGAGGCTCGCCTCCGTGAAGCGCGCGTTGACGGTGCCGCTCATGCGCATCGATCCCGTCACCGCCGCCTCGTCCGGCGTGCCGTCGAAGAGCGAGGCCGGCCGCGGGATCGAGAGCTCGGCGCTCACCTCGCCCGCGAGCGCGGAGAGGCCGGGGACGCCGCCCTCGGCGTTCTTCCAGGAGAGCCACCCGAGATCGGGAGCCTTCGCCGCGATCTCGAGCGTGACGTCGCGCGGCAGCCCGTGGAGGAGGCGCCCCTTGGTGACGTCGACGCGCAGCGTCCCTCCCCCGTACGTGCGTCGGGCTCGGGTGATGGAGACGTCCTCCGCGAGCACGAAGCCGGGATCGAGCACGAGGCTCTGCGCCCCGAGATCGGCGCCGTGAAAGGGAGCCCGGCTCGAGAGGCGGCCGCGCACTTGAAATGAAGGGGTCTGGAGCTCGAAGCTCTCCGCGCTGGACTCGAGGTTGCCGCTGCCGCGCATCGCGTGATCGAGGCTCGCGCGCGCGCGAAACGTCGCAGATCCACCGAGCTCCATCGGGCGAACCTTGCCCGCCACCCGCGCCGGGAGGACCCAGCGGAGATCGGGGATCGTCGCCGGGACGTCGAGCTCGGTCCGCTCGATCATGTACGGACCGACGAGATCGCGCGGCAGGCCGATGAAGTGAGCGTGCGCCTCCTCGATCCGCGGCGACGCGCCCTCGGCCCCGACGCGGGTGATGGTGGCCTTGCCGATCCAGAGATCACCGGTGGCGAGCGGCCTGGGATCCGCGGCGACGACCCGCGTCTCGGCGCGGTAGCCGAGCGTCACCGCGGCCTTCGGCCCGCCGAGCACGAGGCGGGGGCTCTCCAGCGAGACTCTGGTCTTCGGCATCACCCGCCCATGCTCGAGGTAGACCTCGCCGCGCAGCGAGCCGCTCCCGTCCTCCATGCGGAGCGAGGGTGCCTCGCCGAGGTAGAGGCGAGCGAACTCGATCCCCGGCGTGCGCGCCTCGATCTGCGCGTGCCCCGAGATCGCGCGCACCGCGGCCTCGAGCGGGCCCTGGATGTCGATCGCGCCCACCGTGGCCTCGACGTGCGCGTCGATCGGCTTCGCCGCGGCGTGCTCGCCGATCCAGAGCTCGCCGCCCGCGATATCGAGCGTGGTGGGGCCGACCTGGATGACCCGCAGCGGCTTGAGGAAGAACCCGCCGCGCGTCCGGAGCGATCCGACGAGCCGGTTCTCGTCGATCCAGATCTCGCGCGCCATCGCGTCGACGTCGTCGAGGGACGCCGTCCACAGGTTGTAGTTGGCCTCGGTGAGGGGCGCCTCGTCGGGCCCGACGGGCAGCAGCGGCGGATCCTCGAAGCCCTGGAGCGGCGGGAGAGCCCGCGCCCACGGCTCTGCGGCCCCGGCGGTGTCGATCTTCCGGCGCAGCCGAAACGCTACACCTGTGGCGCGGACGCGCGTGGCGCGGAACGTCCGCCGGAAGAGCGCGGGCAGATCGACGGTGAGGTCGGCGTCCTCCACCTCCATCGTCCACTGGATCGCCCGATCCTGGCTGCGGATGCGGTAGTTGTGAACGTGCGCGACGCCCGGCCAGAACGTGGTGGCCGTCTCGTAGCCCATCTCCACCGTCTCGGGCGCTACGTTCACCAGCGGCAAGAGCCCGAAGCGGAGGAAGAGGTTCCCCGCGACCACGTAGACGATCTCCAGCGCGAGGAGCGTCGCCCCGACCCAGGCGAGGCGCTTCATCAGGCCCGCGCGCCCGAGGTGCGGCGCGCGCGGGAGCGGCACAGGCGGCGCGGGGTGGGCGATGACCAGGGTTCTCACGGAGTTCTCGGTCTCCTCGAAGAAGAGCGAACAGCCGTGCCCTCCCTTTCAAGAACGCGACCAACTCCGCGCTCCGCGTTCAGGCCGGAGCTTCGCCGGCCTCGCTGGTCTCGCCGGTCTCGCTGATTTCTCTCGGCTCTTCCAGGCTGATCCGGCCGAGGCCGCCCGAGCGAAACTCGTGCACCAGGATCTCGGCGGCCTTGTGGAGATCGATCCCGCCGCCGCTCCGGAGGCAGCCGCGCCGCCTCCCGATCTCGGCGAGGAGCGCCTCGGCCGTGCCCGGCAGCTCGGTAAGCTTGAAGCGCGCGAGCAGGCGATCGGCGTAGCGATCGAGGAAGAGCTGCGCGCCGAACACGGCGACGTTGAGGTAGTCGATGGCCGTGTCGGGGATCGACCCCGCCAGCGCCAGCCGCAGCGATCCCGCCTCGTCCTCGATCTTCGGCCACATCAGCCCCGGGCTGTCCCAGAGCACCATGCCGCTCTTCAAGACCACCTGCTGCTGGGCCTTGGTCACCGCGGGCTTGTCGCCGACGGTGGCGACGACGCGGTTCATCAGGGTGTTGATCAGCGTCGACTTCCCCACGTTGGGCACGCCGACGATCATCGCGCGCACGGCCTTCCCCGGGCCCGATCGCGGCGCGAGGCGCCGGCTCAGCTCGGCGATCTTCGCCCGCGCCTCGCCGGGCTTCTCGGTGCTGAGGGCGACGGCGAGCACCGGCCCGCCGCGCTGCTCGCCCGAGCCTTCGGCGCGCCCGGACTCGAAGTGCCGCAGCCAGGCCTCGGTGACGCGCGGATCGGCGATGTCGCTCTTGCTCAGCACCTTGATGCAGGGCTTGTCCGCGCGCAGCTCGGTCACGACCGGGTTCGAGCTCGCGCCGGGCATGCGCGCGTCGAGCACCTCGATGATCACGTCCTGCGACGGCATCGCCGCGGCCATCTCGCGCCGCGCCTTGGTCATGTGCCCCGGGTACCACTGGATCAACATCGGGGCCGTTCTACCACTCCGGGGAGGGCTCGATCGCTACGTCGACATCACCAGAGCAATCGGCCTGCGCCGAGCACGGTGCGGGCGACGCGGATCCAGTCGGCGGGCTTCTTGAGGTCGAAGCCGCCCAGGAGCTGCTTGAGCATCGTCAAGCTGTCGAAGTAGATGCGCTCGCAGACGAGGGTATCCCCCTCGAAGATGAAATAGGCAGTCATCCGCACCTTGAAGGTCGCCCCCGTCGGCGGGATGGGCCCGAGCGGGCCGAGGTGCGTGCCCTTCAAATAGAACTCGGTGATCACCGCGTCGTCGGCGTGGCGCAGCGCGATCATCTCGTGGTGCTGGTCCGGGAACGCGGTGCGCGTCTGGATGTAGTAGCGCTCGACGTCCTCGCGGCCGTCGTGGACCACACCCGTCGGGATCAGCTCGTAGCGTGGGTGCGGGAACGTCGCGAGCACCTCGGCCCACTCCTTCTTCACTTCGTTCTCGAAGTGGTCGCGAACCAGCTTCTCGCGACGGGCTCGCTGGTCGGATCGCTCGGGCTCGGTCGTGGCGAAGGTCATGGCGCTCTCCGGAGGGGTGACTGCGGAGGGTAGCCGAGCGAGCCGCGCGCCTGGGCCGCGAAACTCGAGCCCAGCTCAGCGGGCGCCGGGGCTCGGCGGGCGCTTGGCGCGCGCCCGCTTCGGCTGCAGGTAGCGCTCGAGCAGCAGGTTGAGCTCGTGGGCGAGCGCCCCCGAGCGCAGGTCGTCCGGTCGATCCTGCGCGGCGCGGTGCACCGCAGCGTGCGTCACGGTGCGGACCAGCCAGGTCACGATCTCCAGGCGATCGGCGGGGATCTGCGCGGCGGTGACGAGCTCTCTCCGCTCGTCGAGGAAGGGCTCGTCGCTCGGCGCGCCCGGGCGGCGCGGGCGGAGCCGCGGCATCTCCTCCTCGAAGACGCGGTGCAGCCCGGGATCGACGGCGTGCGCGGCGATGCCCGCGTTCACCATGGCCCGGATGGTGGCCTGCAGCGATTTGCCGCGGTGGGTGCGCAGCGCCTCGCGCGCCTCGCCGCGCGCCTCCTCGACGTGGCGGCGCTGGAGCTCGGCGACCAGCGCCTCCTTGCCGGGGAAGTACTGGTAGAGCGAGGCGATGTTGACGCCGGCGCGCTCGGCCACGCGGTTGGTCGTGAGCTTGGCGTACCCCTCGCGGACGAGAATGTAAGCTGTGGCTTGCAAGATGGCGTCGACGGTCGCCCGCGAGCGCTCCTGGGTGGGCTGCTTTCGCGGGGCGACCTCGGCGCGCTTGCTCATGGTGGGCAGGGTGGCGAACGCAAGCTGACAGATCAAGCAAAAGCTTACATTATGGTCGGGCCTGGCCGGCCTCGGCGGAAGGTGGTCAATCCAGCTGATCCGCCCGCGTGACGAAGTACGCGAGGTTCACGGGACCATCGCAGTAGCCGAGCGAGTAGCTCCGCAGGTTGCGGAGGACGAGGGACTGGTACTGCCCATCGAGGGTCGCGCCCCACTGCTTCGTCTCGCCCATGGCGACGACCATCCCTGGATCGGCGAGGTTGTCGATGGACTGGAAGCGCCAGACATAGTCTTCGTGCTCCCCACACCCGGGCGGCTCGTCGGGGAAGCAGCCCAGCCCCTCGGCGGTGGCCTGGAGGGGCGTGTTGGGGAACCCGGCGGAGTCGCCGTCGACGCCGAAGAACCAGAGCGCCTCTCCGCCTTGAACCGGGTTGGGATCACCGGCCCACGACGGGAGGTTCTTGATCTGGATCCGCTGCGTACAGCCACCCATCAACGTGGAAACGCTGACGTGCACGCTCACGTAAGCGCCCTTGGGCACATCGAGGTAGAGGCCGGGCGCGACGAGGGAGAGCTTCGAGAGCTGCTCGGTGCAATCGGCGTTGGGAGGGCAGCTATCGAGCAGGAGGAGGCCCGGCGCCGGCGACCCCACCACGCTGGCCGCGAGCTCGTAGTCCCCCGTGTCGCCGTCGCAGGCGTAGAAGCCTCCATCCCAGGTGCTGAGCGTGATCCCGAGCTTGTCGTGAGTCTCGACGCACGCCGACGCGCCGCCGGCTCCGCTCGTGCCCCCGGTGGTGACTCCGCTCGTGCCCCCGGTGGTGGTGACTCCGCCCGTGCCCTCGGCGGCGCCTCCGCCGCTGCCGGCGCCGCTGGCCTCCGGGGAGAGGATGACCTCGCCGCTGCACGCGGGCGCGGCGAGGAAGAGCAGAGCAGGCAAGGTCAAGCGTCGCATGGGATGAGCCTCCGTCGGTTGCCTGTCCGCAGGGGGCAATCGCCGCGCCACCCCTGAAAATAGCGTCTCGTGCGCGGCTCTTCGCGGGTCTGGAGCGCGCCTTCGAGGACACCGCCGTCAGGGGTGGCGCAAGCTGACTCAGCTCCTCGCGCTCTGGAGCGGCCTCAGATCTTCTTCAGATAGGCGACGAGCTGCTGCTTCTGCGCCGGAGAGAACGTCTCGGTGGGCATCCCCGGCCCCGCAGCGGGGTTGATCGGCGGAAAGAAGCCGACCGAGGGGAACCTGCGCAGGAGAAAGCGGCTATAGAGATCGACCACGGCTTCGAGGGTGGGCGCGCTGTTGTCGTGAAAATAGGGCGCGGTGCTCAAGGCCCCGCGGAGCTGCGGGATGTCGAAGGCCTCGAAGTCGGCCGGATCGCCGCTGATGAGCGCGCGCCCGGGATCCACGGTGAAGCACTGCGAGCGATCGTTGCGCGTGATCAGCGGGCATTGCGGCGGCAGATCCACGACCTGCACCGAGCGCGTCGCGTCGGTGTAGAAGCGCAAACGATAGCGCGGGAGAGAGACCGGGAGCGTGCTCGGCACGGTGCCGGCTTGCATGAGCGAGGTGACGAAGGTAACGCCGGTGTTGATGAAATTGTCGCTGTCGTGCCCGGCGAGCGGCATGGGTCGGTGCGTCACGGGGCTGATCGCCAGGGTGCCGTCGTGGTTGAGCTGGAGGAAGGCGTCGGCGCGGACGGCGGGATCGGTGATCTGATTGCCGCGCGGCCCGCCATGGCACCTGGCGCAGGTCTGCTGGAAGAGGGCTTTGCCGAGGGCCTCGTTCGAGCCGGGAGGGAAGGGCGGATCGGGATCGTAGTCGGGCAGCTGATTGGCGAGGTTGAAGATGGTGGTCTTCATCGTCTCGGACGAGAGCGTGGCCTCCTCGAAGGCCGCGATGGCGCTCCGTATCTCCGGTGTGGAGTTGCTGAGCCCCTGCGCGTGCAGAGACACCGCCCCGCCCGCCTGCCCCGCGAGGCTGCCGGCGAGCCCCGCGAACTGGTAGGGCGCCGTCAACACCGTGTTCTCGACGGTGGGGACGCTGTGCCACACCGCCACGCGAGACCCGGGCTGCGTGATGACGTTCCCATCGATGTCGAGGAGATCGACGTTGGGCGGCAACCCGAAGGGCACGCGAATCAACCCTTGCTTGAGGTGCTCGAAGGCCAGGCTGCCCGCGGGCGCGCTGGGATCGTCGGCGTCGACGGCCCGGAAGAGCGGATCCGAGAGCGGATTGGCGGGATTGAAGCGGCTTTGCGCATTGGCGGGAGAGAGCTGGGTGTGCTCGTTCAGGACATGGCATGTGGCGCAGGAGCGACCGTTCGTTCCCAGCGTTCCGTCGCTGAACAGCTCTCGCCCCAGCGTGACCAGCGGATCCTCGGTGTCCGCTGACTCTGCGGCTCCAATCGACTCATCCCAGAGATCCTCGGTGCTGTCCAGGCCGCCGCAGCCGGCGAGCACCGCCATGGATATGACAACCGCCCTCGAAACGTGTCCGTTCCACATCGTATCTTCCCCCTCGGCCGGCGTGCGGGCGTGGTGACGCTCGCGCGGCTCAGCTCGCTTGGAAGATACCGATCGGCGGATTGCCGACAACCGAAAATAATGACAATATGGTAAACGTCCACGCTCAATGGATCAGGTGCGTCCGCGTCGCGGAGAGGTGGTGTGTCCAGAGGCCGAATCGCGCACGTACACGCGCACGGGGACGGAAGATGGGAGATGGGGACGGAAGATGGTTGTCAGCTCCGCGCGGGAGCTGCTTTACAGCTCGTGAGGCAACAAGTCTCGCGGGCTGCGGTAGTACTGGAGAGGTGAGTAGGCCAGCAAGTTGGAGACCTTCGAGGTGTAGAGACAGGCGTACTCCTCCACCTGATCTCCGAAGCTCGAGGTCTCGTTGGCCTCCTTGAGGAGGGAGCCCCAGTAGGGGTGGAAGCGCCGCGCGATCTCGCGCTCCAGCTTGCCTGTCTCGCTGTCGAGGGTGCGGAGCTGGCCGCGGATCCGCTCGACGGCGCGCTTGACCCGCGTCCGCTCCAGCTCGTGCTGGGAGGCGCCGTTGAAGCGGACCGGGGGCACGAGGATCGAGAGCGCCGGGGCCTCGACCAGGGCCGTCGCCGGGTCCTCCTCGAGCTTGCGGGTCAGGTCCTTGAAGCGCTGCTGGTAGAAGCGGAGCTGGTCCTCGAGCTCCTCGCGCCGCTCCTCGAGGAGGCTGCTCTTCTCGTGCTCGGGGCGGCAGGCCTCGTGGGCGTTCACCTCGGCTTCCATCTCCTGGATGATCATCGCCGTGCGCCAGGCGCTCTCTTTCTTGGAGCGGAGGATGTCGCCGTAGATGTGATCGCCGACGTAGAGCACGCGATCGCCGGTGACGCCGAGGGCCTTCTCGAGGTCGTGGAGGTTGCCCCCCTCGTAGATCGTCCCGCGCTCGAGCGGGAGCGTCGCGGGGATGAGCTCGTCGCCCGAGCGCTGCATCATCGGCCGGCGCTCCTGGAAGAAGGCCGGCTTCTGCGAGGCGACGATGATCACGTCGAAGTAGTGGCGGAAGCTCGGGTACTCCGGCATCGCCCCGCCGAGGAGGTAATGCATCATCTGCTCGGTGTAGAGCCAGCGGCTGTTGGTGAGCAGGAAGAGCTTCTTGCCGGCGCTGCGGAGCTTGTGGAGCGTCTGCGCCAGGACGGGATCGCGGTCGACGTAGCGGGGCAGGTTGCCGTTGAGCTCGTCGAGGATGGTGCCGTCGCGGTGGGCCTCGTCGATGCACTCGCGGATGTCGGTGAAGAGGCGGGCGAAGTCGAGGGGGAGGCCGCGGGCCTCGAAGGCGTCGACGATGCCCGTGTACATCGTGGCCTCGGAGAGGGCGTAGAGCGTGTCGATCCAGTGGTAGCGCGCCGTGGTCGGGCGGATCTTCTTCGACTGGTAGAGCGCGCGGATCTCGTCCTTCGAGAGCTCGCGCAGGCCGTGGTAGCCCTGCTGCACGACCTTGAAGCGATCCATCTTGAGGATGTGCCCGAAGCGCTTGTCGATGAGCAGACCGCGGATCGGAAAGTCGATCGGGTAGGCGATGTTCTGGATGACGTCGGGCGGGTAGCCGCGGGTCGACAGCTTCTTCACCGTGGCCTGGATGGAGAGCTTGTCCATCTCGGCCTGGTTGTAGATGGCCAGGGTGTAGTCCATGTCGAACCCCACCCAGTCGATGCCGGCCATCTTCAGGTTGCGGTTGACGAAGACCCGCCGGTTCCGCGGGATCCGCGTGGGCTCGGGCGGGGGCCGGAGGCCGGTGATGGGAAGGTCGAGCTGTTCGAACGTCACGGGTCCCGGCGAGACTAACCTACCCGGCGCCCGGCGTCGAAAACCCTGCTCGGAGGCGGCGGCTCGCTTCCGCCCATGCGAGGTTTTGAGTAGGTTGCCTTGCCTTCACCGGACTCCACCTGCGTTGCGCCCATGACGACTCCCGCTGCTGCCTCCGCCCCCGCCGCTCCCTCTCGCGTTCGCCGCCCGACGTCGTGGTGGCTGGCCATGCTGCGCAAGCGCGCCGCCCGCATGTACGACGAAGAGCTCCGCCTCGGCGCGCCGATCGTCTGGTCGTCGGAGGAGGAGCGGGCGGCGGCGATCGCCTTCTTCAACGCGGCCTTCCGCGCCGAGGAGTCCGGCCTGATGCAGGCCCACACCCTCGCCGACGAGGTCGCGGAGTGGGATCCGGATCTCGCCGAGTGCCTGCGCCTCTACGGCGACGAAGAGGGCTGGCACCGCAAGCTGCTGACGCAGTTCCTCGCCTACCTCGGCGGCGAGGTGAAGCCGATGGGGCGCGTCACCGGCACGTTCTACAAGGTCTACGGTCGCGCCAAGCGCATCGAGACGATCGTGCTGACGAACCTGATGTTCGAGACGATCGGCTCGACGACGTACCGCCTCGCGCTGCGCCGCGCGACCCACCCCGCGGTGCGGCAGATGCTGATGATCCTCACGCGCGACGAGTCGTTCCACGTGCCGCTCAACGTGCATTTCCTCCGCGAGGCCTTGCAGCGGAGCGCGCCGTCGATGCGCCCGCGCCTCCAGGTCATCCATCACCTGCTCTTCGCGGCGCTCCTGGCCTCGGCGGCGGCGAGCCGGCGGCGGGCGGCGAAGTTCGATCACATCCCCTTCGGCGAGCTGGCGACGGCCTACGCCGAGCACCTCGGGCGCCTGTTCTTGCACGAGCCGGATCTGCGGTTCTCTCCGCCGAGCGTGCTGCTGCGCTTGTGCGGCCTCGATCGCGAGGTGCTGGCGCGATCGGAGGACCTCTCGGTGGTGAGCGTGGCGGCCGCGGAGGCTGCGGTGGAGCGCGAGAACGTGCGGGTCACGGCGCTGTAGAGAGGCAGCCCCCTATCCCCGGCCCTTTCCCCCAAATTTGGGGGAAAGGGAGATGGATGATCGGGAGCGAGCAGCTCCCCTTGCCCCCCAACTGGCTGAGCATTCATCACTTTTCGCCCGACGATTCCAGGTCTTCGAGCATTCCCGCGCGTTGACGGAGGCACTCGAGTCCGCGCCTGATCGTGATGGAC
>FSTQ01000540.1_pt1 | contig 28902 bp, 23 predicted proteins | sample 1637281 | NCBI WGS metagenome assembly FSTQ01 (sample SAMEA3914818, study PRJEB12502) | metagenome | biome: forest; material: soil | place: Canada | collected 2010-06-26 | depth 0.1 m
CCGCTCCGCGGCCGAAGAGGGAGCGCAAAAAGGCACGCATTCGGGGGTCCATGGCTCGACGCATGCCCGAGGCTCGCGCGCCGGGCCAACTCTCCGGCGCTCCCGCGGCGGAGGATCTCCATTTCTCCTCTGGCACAGCGGGCGACAACCGCGGACAAGAGAGAGACGCGCATGATGATCGTCGTCCTGATCGTGGGTGCCTTGATCGTCCCCCTCTGTCTCTACGCGTACGCCTCGTCGCCCCTCGCCTGGGGGATGATCCGCGACAGGACGATCCGGGTCCGCGGCGGCGCTTACCGCGCTTACCGCGAGGCGCCGCAGGTTCGCTGGATCGAGGGCCGCGCGCCGATCGTGGTCCGCGTCGCGGCCTTCGTGGGCTTCTGCCTCGGCCAGGCGATCATCCCCGGGATCCCCGGCGCGATCGTGGGCACGCTCGTCGCTTTCCTGGCATGGGACGAGGCCCGTCCCCACGCCTTCTTTCTCGGGTTCGTTCTCTTCGCGCCCACCGGGCTCCTCGTCGCGTCGCACGTCCTCGGGGCGGGCCGCGCCCTGCTCCAGCGCGCGCCGCACGCCGCCGAGCGCGCGCGCACCGCGGCGGTCTGGGAGCTCGGCCACAACGTCGTCCTCCTCCTTTACCTCGGCGTGATCTTCGCGGTTGGGATCCGCGACACCGACGTGCTCCTGTGCTGCGGGATCACAGTCGTCCTCTGCGTTCTCGCGATCGTCCACGCTTGCCTGCTCTTCGCCGCTGCGAACGATCTCGAGGCCTACGACGCGGCGGCCCGAGAGGCAGCCCCCGCGTCGATCCAGCCCGATCCCTCCCCTGGCGGTGCGGCCTCGATCGCTCCATGACCTCGCCGTGCTCTCGACGCGACGGCTCCCCGCGCCTCTCCTCCTTCCCTACCGCGCCGCGCTCTATCCGCTGCTCGCCGCGCGCCGCGCCGCGGCTGCGCTCCGCCCTGGGCACGCGTGGCGCACCTGGATCACCCCGCGCCTGCTCCTCGGCGGGTTTCTCCTGCCGGGGGGACGCGATCCTCCTCGCGCGCGAGGGCGTCTCGGCCGTCGTCGATGTCACCCACGAGCTCTGGGCGCCGCGCCGCGCCCTCGCGGCGGCGAAGATCGCCTATCACCGCGTCCCTTGCTGGGACCTCGGCGCGCCTTCGATCGACGACGCCGATCGCGCCGTGGCCTTCATCGCCGGCGCGATCCGCCGGGGAGGCCGCGTCCACGTCCACTGCGGGAGCGGCGTCGGCCGCAGCGTGATCATCGCGCTCTGCTACCTGGCGCTCCACGAAGCGGTGACGGTGGACGACGCGCTCGCCGACATCCGCAAGAAGCACCCTCGCGTCTACATGCGCGGAGAGCAGCGCGCGTTCGTCGATCGCTACCTCGCCTGGCGCCGCGATCCCTCGGCTTGAAGCCGTGACTCGAGCACATCCATCGTGAGAGCGTGCTCAACACGCTCTCATGGTGTTCCTCGCCCCGGCGGCACCGCCATCCGCTGTCGCCGCGGGATCTTCGCCGATCCCGGATCCCGCGACACCCCACCTCCGCCGCGGGGATCGCTGCAGCAGCGAAAGCCCACCTGGTAGAAGCTGAACCACGCGTTGTGGGTCGAGGTCATCGGCCGGCAGCGGGCGCGGACTGGCCCCCAGTAACCCCCTTTGAGCGCGGAGCGAAAGGGCTTCTCGGTCAACTTGCCGTTGGGGTTCTCCACCCACTCATCGACGTTGCCAGTCATGTCGCGCACCCCGAAGGGGCTGATGCAGCGCGGGAATGCGCCGGAGGGAGATCGCTTGTCGAGGCGCTCGACCTCGGAGGATATCTTCCAGGGGTCCGAGAACGCGGGGAGGTCGGGCATCGTCACCGATTTATCGATGTTGCAGGCGGTGGCGTCGCGCTCGATGCCATAAGGGTAAGGCCACATCTCGGTGCCCTCGCAGGCGAACTCCCACTCTTCGGTGGTGCAGAGTCGCTTGCCCTCGACCGAGCAGGCGCGCGCGGCGTCGTCGAAGTCGACCATCACCGCGGGGACGACGCCCTCGATATTGGGGTACTCGAAGACGTCGACGCAGTAGCGGCGGTGCTCGAGGCGGCCCTCGCAGAGCACCTCTTGCGAGTATCTGTCGCAGACGTCGTGGGCTTCGTCGGCGAAGCTCACGCAGGTGTGACCGACGAAGGGGCAGTAGACGCCGTCCACGAGGACCATGCCCTCACCGCACGCGGTGGCGCTCGCCGGATCGACGTGGACGTAGGGCGGCGGGCGAGCGGGCCCGGCGTCGGGCGGCTCGGGGCGGGCCGAGGCGAGGGCCAGCGCGGGCGCCGAGGGGGCGGGCGCGGCCGCGGCCTCGATCGCCTCGGACGGCTCGGGCAACGAGGGGCGAGGCGCGCGCGGGAAGACCAGGATCGCCGCGACGGCCGCGGCGGCGGCGAGGATGGCCAGGTAGAGGAGTCGATCGCGCATCGGAGCGGAGCTGCCTTCTACCCTGGATGGACCGGTTTGGGCTCGGGCTCGGGCTCGATCCACGGCCGCGGAGGCGCGATCGCCGAGCCGTCGATCGGATCCGCGCAGCAGCGAAAGCCCACCTGGTAGAACTTGAACGTCGGCCCGTGCGAGGTCGTCGTCAGCCGGCAGGTGTCGCGGACCGGGCCCCAGTAGCCGCCGTTGAGCGTCGACGGGTGGCTCGTGCCCGGGTTGTCGGCGAGATCGTCGGTCCACTCGTCGACGTTGCCCGCCTGGTCGTAGGCCCCGAAGGCGCTGACGCAGTCGGGGTGGCTGCCGATGCGATCGGCCTGCCACAGCCGCGAGAGCTCGCTCTCGCGCGTCGAGGCGTCGATCATCGCCTCGACGTCGAAGGGGATCGAGGCGCGATCGACGTTGCACGGGCTCGGCTGCCGGTCGAAGCCCCACGGGAACGGGAGCCGCTTCGGCCCTTCGCAGGCGAGGATCCACTCCGACCGACGGCAGAGCCGCTTGCCCGCCTCGGCGCAGAGGGCCTTGGCCTCGAACCAGTCCACGTACACCGCGGGGTTCTCGCCGACGCGGTTGGGCCACTCGTGCTGGTCGATGCAGTAGCGACGGTGATCCGCCTCGCCGAGGCAGCGCTTGCCGCGGGCATACTCGGCGCAGCCCACGGTGCGCGTGGGGCGGACGCACTCGTAGGGCAGATCGGGACAAAATTCGCCGTCGACGAGCGCCATGCTCGCGGGGCACACGCCGCGCAGGGCGGGATCGGCATCGAACCGCGCCGCCCTCGGGGTCGGGAAGGACTGGGCCGTTGGGTCGGGCGGCGGCGCAAGGGGGACAGGGGAAAGCGAGGTCACCGCCGACGCCGCGGTCGGGCACGAGGCGGCAGGAACGGACGCCGCGCCTCCGTCCCAGGTTGGCGCGTACCGGGACGCGAGCGCGACCCCGCCGAGGAGCGCACCCGCCCCGATCGCCTTCAGCACGCTCTGCGTCCTCGCCCGCACGACGACCGCGGCTTGTCCCACGGAGGCGGCGTCGAGGGAAGAGATCCGCCTCTGGCTCCGGGTCGCAGAAGCCGCGGATCCTGGAACCAGGAGGGCAACCGGACATTCTAGCCCCGGATCGTGCCCGCGCGTGCTAGCTCTGCCCCCCGCCATGGATCGATTGGTCGTCCGGGGTGCCCGCCAGCACAACCTCAAGAACATCAGCGTCTCCCTCCCCCGGGATCGGCTGGTGGTGATCACCGGGCCGAGCGGCTCGGGGAAGTCTTCGCTCGCCTTCGACACGATCTACGCCGAGGGGCAGCGTCGCTACGTCGAGTCGCTCTCGGCCTACGCGCGCCAGTTCCTCGAGCAGCTGGCCAAGCCCGACGTCGACTCGATCGAGGGGCTCTCGCCGGCGATCGCCATCGAGCAGCGCGCCCTCGCCAAGAGCCCGCGCTCCACCGTGGGCACGGTCACGGAGATCGCCGACTATCTGCGGCTCCTCTTCGCCCGCGTCGGCACGCCGCACTGCCCCAACTGCGGCAAGCGGATCGAGGCGCAGACGGTGCAGCAGATCGTCGATCGCATCCTCGCCGCGAGCGACGGCACCCGCGCGGCGATCCTCGCGCCGATCGCCCGCGCGCGGCGGGGCGAGCTCAAGCTCGAGATCGAGCGCCTGCGCCGCGAAGGGTTCGTGCGCGCCCGCATCGACGGCGAGGTCATCGACCTCGGCGACGAGATCGTCCTCGACCGCGCCAAGGTCCACGACCTCGACGTCGTCATCGATCGCGTCGTCGTGAAGGAGGGCGTGAAGAGCCGCCTCACCGACTCGGTCGAGCTGGCGCTCAAGCTCGGCGAGGGCCGCCTCCTCGTCGACTTCTCCAGCGAGGGCGAGCGCACCGAGCCTTTGTGGATGAGCGAGCGCTTCGCCTGCATCGACTGCGGCATCTCGCTCCCGCCGATCGAGCCGCGGATGTTCTCGTTCAACGGGCCCCACGGCGCCTGCCCCGCCTGCGACGGCATCGGCACGCGCTCGCGCATCGACGCCGAGCGCGTCGTCCCCGATCCTCGGCGCACGCTGCGCGAGGGCGCGATCATCGCCTGGGGCCGCCGCGGATCGCTCTCGCTCGCCAGCGAGACAGAGCGCGCGGTCACCGCGCTCGGGGTCGACCCCGACGTGCCCTTCGCCAAGCTCCCCAAGGCCTCGCAGCAGGCGCTCCTGCACGGGACGGACCCCGCCGACGCGGCGGCGACAGCGGCGGCGGCGGCTCCGGCCAAGCGCGGCCGCAAGAAGGCGTCCTCGGTCTACGACGGCATCATCACGCGCCTCGAGCGCCTGCTCACGACCGGCGAGCCGGTGGCCGAGTCCGACGAAGAGGGCGACCTCGACGACGACTCGGTGGGCGAAGGCGAGATCGGCCGCTTCGTCGTCACGCGCGTCTGCGACGGCTGCAAGGGCCGCCGCCTCCGCCCCGAAGCGCTGGCGATCCGCCTCGGGGACAAGAGCATCGCCGAGGCCGGGAACCTCCCGCTCCGCGCCGTGCGCAGCTTCCTCGAGTCCCTGGTCGCCGACGCTCCGGGGCCCAAGCCCGCCGTGCGCCCCGGCTCGATCCCGCCGGTGCCCGACGGCCAGCTCGCCCCGCGCGAGCGCGCCATCGCCGAGCCGCTCCTGCGCGCGGTCATCGCTCGCCTCGGCTTCCTCATCGACGTCGGCCTCGACTACCTCACGCTCGACCGATCGGCGCAGACGCTCTCCGGCGGCGAAGGGCAGCGCATCCGCCTCGCCACCCAGATCGGCGCGGCCCTCGTCGGCGTGCTCTACGTGCTCGACGAGCCCTCGGTCGGCCTCCACGCCCGCGACAACGCCCGCCTCCTCGAGGCGCTCCGCCGCCTCGTCGATCTCGGCAACAGCGTCCTCGTGGTCGAGCACGACCGGGACGCGATCCTCGCCGCCGATCACGTCGTCGACATGGGCCCCGGCGCCGGCCTCCACGGCGGATCGATCATCGCCGAGGGCACCCCGGCCGAGCTCGCCAGGAACCCCGCGTCGATCACCGGGCCGTACCTGTCGGGCGAGAAGCAGCTCCCGATCCCCGCCAAGCGCCGCAAGAGCGACGGCCGCAGCATCCGCCTCGTCGGCGCCCGCGCCCACAACCTCAAGAACGTCGACGCCGAGATCCCCATCGGCCTCTTCGTGGCCATCACCGGCGTCTCCGGCTCGGGCAAATCCAGCCTGATCGTCGACACCTTGCTCCCGGCGATGCGCGCCCAGCTCTACCGATCCTCGGCGCCGATCGGCGAGTGCGACGGCATCGAGGGGCTCACCCACATCGACAAGGTCATCTCCATCGACCAGGCCCCGATCGGCCGCACGCCGCGGAGCAACCCGGCGACGTACACCGGCGTCTTCGCCCTCCTGCGCGAGATCTACGCGGGCCTGCCCGAGTCGCGCGTCCGCGGCTACAAGCCGGGCCGCTTCTCGTTCAACGTCAAGGGCGGCCGCTGCGAGGCCTGCCAGGGCGACGGCGTGCTCCGCATCGAGATGCACTTCCTCCCCGACATCTTCGTGACTTGCGAGACGTGCGCCGGCCGCCGCTACAACCGCGAGACGCTCGAGGTGCTCTTCCGCGGCATGTCGATCGCCGACGCCCTCGATCTCACGGTGGATCAAGGGCTGGAGCAGTTCGACACCATCCCCCGCGTGCGCGAGCGGCTCTCGGCGCTCTCTCGCGTCGGCCTCGGCTACATCACCCTCGGCCAGCCCGCGACGACGCTCTCCGGCGGCGAAGCCCAGCGCGTCAAGCTCGCCCGCGAGCTCGCCCGCAAGGCCACGGGCCGCACCCTCTACGTCCTCGACGAGCCGACGACGGGCCTACACTTCTCGGACATCGAGGTCCTCACCGCCGGCCTGATGAGCCTGCGCGACACCGGCAACACCGTCGTCGTCATCGAGCACAACCTCGACGTCATCGCCTGCGCCGACTGGGTCGTCGACCTCGGCCCCGAGGGCGGCGAGCGCGGCGGCTCTGTAGTCGCCCAGGGCACCCCCGAGCAAATCGCCGAGACCCCGACTTCCTTCACCGGCCACTACCTGCGCGAAGTCCTCGCCGGCAAGAAGGCCCCACCCAAAGCCCCCAAATCCAAGCCGAGCAGCAAGGGCTCAAAGTAGCTCCCCGGCCCCGAACCTCGAGCCACCCCACCCGAGCGAAGGCGACCAGACGCGCGGAGGAGGGGCTTCGGAGGCGCGCCGTAGAAGCCCGTTGTCTGAGCGCGCAGCGCGAGTTCGGGCTTCGGAGGAGCGCCTCCGAAGCCCCTCCGCCGCCCCCTCAATCAGCCGAAATCTTTCTCAGCTCGCTCCTGGTCCTCTTTGCAGCGAATGCAGAGGTTGGTCTCCGGCCGCGCTTCCAGGCGCTTCTGCGAGATCTCTTCCTCGCACGCGTCGCACTTGCCGAACGAGCCGTCCTCGATCTTCACGAGGGCCTTCTGGATCTTGTCCAGGAACGACTTCTCCCGGCCGCGGAGCCGGAACGTCAGCGATTGCAGGTACTCGCTCGAGGCCAGGTCCATCTCGTCGGGCAGGTCGGCCGTGTCGAGGAGCATGTCCTCGTTCAGCGTCTGCTTGGCCTTCTTGACGATCTCGTCGCGCTTTTCCTCGAGCTGAACCTTGAACTTCTTGAGCTGGGCCTTGTTCATCTGGGTTTTCCCCGCTGCACTCGTCCGGACTCCCAGCGCGCACGAGCTCGCATGGATCCGCGGACCTGAAAGCTTCGTGTTTGCGCTCGAGAGGGGACCAGCCCCCTGCCGAAAAGGGCGCGGAACGGTAGGCGACCACGACCCTCCCGTCAATGGCCAAATCCGGCGCTCGCGGCAGCCCGCGTATTTTCAGCTACTTCAAGAGCTCCGTGAGCGCGGCCACCGGATCCTCGAGGACCGGAACGCTCGCTTGCAGCAGGAACGACGTCGAGCGAAGGTCGGGCGCGATCCTCATGGACACAGGAGCCTCCTCGGGCTCGCGAAGGTGCAGCGGCTTGCCCGATCGATCAATCTTCTCAAGAGGATGGAGCGCACGGAGCCGCTTTGACGAAAGCCTGATCACGTGGAACAAAGTTCTCCCAGATTGCTGAATTTCGATCCGAATCGCGAACCGGCCGCCGCCCGTGACGCCGCCACGGTCATCGTGATTCGCGACGGTGAAGCAGGTCTGGAGGCCTTCTGTGTTCTCCGGCATCCGCGGTCGAGCTTCCTCGGCGGCGCCGTCGTCTTCCCCGGGGGCAAGGTCGACGCGGCCGACGCCGAGGGTGCCTGGCTCGGCCTCACGGGGGATCCCCACCCGCGCTCGCTCACGTTCGCGTCACCCACGGCGAGCGCGCGGGCGCTCGGCATCGCCGCCTGCCGCGAGACGCTGGAAGAAGCAGGGATCGTTCCTGTTGACGGCACCGTGGTGGACATCGACGCCCTCCGCGCCGAGCTCGCCGCGCGCCCCGATCACGGCGGCGGGCCCGGGGCGCTCGCCGCCGCGCTCGCTCGCCGCGGCCTCCGCCTCGATCTCGGCGCCCTCGTTCCCTTCGCGCGCTGGGTCACGCCCGCGGCGGAGCAGCGGCGCTTCGACGCGCGCTTCTACTTGCTCGTGCTCCCGCCCGGCCAGGTCGGGCGGCACGACGACCACGAGACGACGATGAGCTTCTGGGGCCGCCCGATCGACGTGCTCGATCGCTTCACGCGGGGCGAGATTTTCCTCGCGCCGCCGACGACGCGGACGCTCGAGCTCCTCGCCGAGGCTGGCACCGCGGCGGGCGCTAAAGCCCTCGCCGACGAGCAGCCGCTCGCGCCGATTTGCCCCGCGTTCATCGCGGAGGATCCGCCCTATCTCGCGCTTCCTGGGGATCCTTCCCATGAAGTCCCGGAGCGCCGGATCAAAGGGCCGACCCGGTTCGTCCTGCAGGATGGGCGCTTCATCAGCGCCAACGCGCCCCCAACGCCGGGCCCGACCCAGGCAAAGCCCGAAGAACTCAGGTTTCCGTGAGGAGATCGACATGATGGAAGAACGAGAAGTCCCCGACACCAACACCCAACCCGAGCTCTTCACGGCGAGCGACGTCGCGCGCTTCTGCCAGGTAGATCTGAAGACGATCCACAACTGGGCAGACAAGGGAGAGATCCGGCACTTCCGCACGCCGGGTCGGCACCTGCGCTTCCGGCGGCTCGACGTGCTCGATTTCCTGCGGAAGTACGGTTACCCGATCCCGGAGCAGCTCCGGATGGGCAAGCCCAAGGTCGTCCTCGTCGACGAGGATCCGCAGGTGCTGGCCAACCTCCGCCGCGCCCTGTCGAAGCGCTTCGAGCTGACCACCTTCCAGGATCCCTTCGACGCGCTCGTCGCCGTGGGAAACCTCCAGCCGGACGCGCTGATCTTCGACGTGAAGATGCCTGGGCTGGACGGGGTGCGCGCGCTGGAGCGGCTGCGCTCGATCGACGCCACCGCGCACATTCGCTGCCTCATCTACTCGACCCACGAAGAGATGCGGAAGAACGCCACCGAAGCCGGGGCCTACGACTTCATCAAGAAGGGGGAGGTCGCGGATCTGCGAGACTCGCTGGAGCGGCTGATGGGGCTGGAGCGTGGTTGAGCGGGAGCGAGGGAGTCACGGAAAGGGAGGAAGAAGGGAGAGAGGGCGGGACTCTGATCCTTAATCCGCTTCACCGGGTCGCGGTCGCGCGCTCGGGGGTGGATGCGTCGAGCAAGGACTCGCGCAGGAAGCGCAAGAGCAGGCGCTCTTCTTCGGGGGTGAGCTTCAGGGGGCGGACGTCGGGGTCTTGATTGGGGACGTCGAGGCCCAGGCCGCGACCACCGCCCTTGTTGTAGAAGCTCACCACGTCTTCGAGGCGCGCGAAGCGGCCATGGTGGAAGTAGGGGGCGGTCCTCGCGACGTTGCGGACCGTGGGAGTCTTGAACGCGCGCTCGTCCGCGGGGCGGTGGGTGATGAGCGCGCGGCCGCGATCGGCGTCGAGGGCGTGAGCCGTCGGGGAGTCGGGGGTGCCGATCACGGCGAAGACCGGGACGGCGAAGTCGAGCGGGCGCGAGCCGCCGAAGAAGGGCGGGACGTGGCAGCGCGCGCAGCGGCCTTTGCTCACGAAGATATCGAGCCCTCGGCGCGCGTCTGGGCCGAGCGCGCCCTCGTCGCCGCGGGCGAAGCGGTCGATGGGCGCGTCGGCCGGGACCAGCGCCTCGATCTCGAAGGACACCAGCGCCTCGGCGACGCGGGCGGGTGAGACCGCGCCGGTGTCGTCGTGGAGGGCCTCGCGATAATCCGGGATGGCGGAGAGCTTCGACGCGAGCTCGGCGGCGTCGAGCCCCATCTCGGCGCGGCGATGGATGACCTGGAGCGCCTGCGAGGCCGGCGAGACCGTGCCGCCGTCCCAGAGCTGCGCGGCGTGGAGCGACGTGTAGAGCAAGCTCGGCGTGTGGCGCAGCGCCGGGACCTCGGGATCGAGCGACGTCGGCGCGACGAGGCCGTCGGCGAACCCGCGCGCCGGCTGGTGGCACGAGCTGCACGCGCGCGCGTCGCCGCGCGAGAGGCGCTTGTCGAAGAAGAGCCGGCGCCCGACCTCGGCGAGGGCGCGGCGCGAGGCGGCGCTCTCCTTGATGCGGCGAGGCGCGGGGAGCGTGAGGATGGAGATCGGCTCGGCGAGGAGCGAATCTGCCACCGTGACGCGCGCGGGGTACGGGAGCCGCGGCTGCGCCCCACCCCGGGCCGCGAGCCTCCGCACCGCGCCGCCGAGGCGGCCCGTGGCCAGCGCGAGGGCGCCGCGATCGGGGAGCATGAGCGAGATCGCGGCCTGGTCGAGGGCGGCCGTGAGCGGCGCGGCGGCGGCCGTGAGCGCGGCGCGATCGTCCCCCGTCACCGCGAGATCCGCGGCGATGGCCTCGGCGCCGCGCACGATGGCCTCGAGCGTGCCGCGCGCGTCGGCGAAGATCGCCGCGGGCTCGGCCGGCAGATCCGGCGTCGCCTCGAGCACCAGCGCGCCGAGATCGTAGGCGGCGTCGGAGAGCGCGCTCCCGCCGGCCTCGATGGGGATGCCGGCGCGCTCGAGCTCCGCGCCCGCGAGCATCAGCCCGCGCTCGATCTGCTGCGCTTGCCGCGAGGCCTCGGCGGCGTCGCCCCGCCCGAGCGCGCCGTCGAGCAGGAGGCGCGCGCCGCCGGCCTCGCTCACCGATCGCCGCGGCCCGAAGATCACCTCGCTGGCCATCGACTCGCGGGCGCGGAGGAGCGGGTACGCGCGCGCGAGATCGCGGCGCAGCGCGAGGTAGGCCGCGCCCGAGTCGACGGCGCGGGCGTCGAGCTTGGTCCGCAGCGCGCGCGCCGCCTTCGCGGCGTCGGCGACCACCGATCGCGCCAGCGTCACCAGCGCAGGCTCGCGCAGCAGCGACGGCGCGGCGCGGATCGCCGGAGCGGCGGCGCTGGATGAAGCGAGCGCGGCGGCAGAGGCGGTGGCCTCGGCGCTCGGCCCCGGCGATCGCCGAGGCCCGCAGGCGATCATCGTCGTGACGATCGCCCCGAGCGCCGCGGCGCGGGGGCCTCGGTCACGGCGCGAAGATCTTCGCGCAGGCATCCACGGTGCTCTGGACCGAACCGGGCGACGGGAGCGTCGCCGGCGTCGCGTGAGGCGGCGAGTCGAAGTCGAACATCTCCCAGGGCGCCTCGGCGTTGGCGTCGCGGTTGGTCAGCGCCGGGATCACGAACTTCGCCTCGATGAAGCGCACGATCGAGGTGTGGTCGTAGACGTGGTGCGCGACGAAGTGCTTCTTGGCGAAGGGCGAGACCACCATCATCGGCACGCGGACCCCGAGCTGATCGAGCTTGGCCACGGGATCGCCGGCCGCGATCTGGAGGGGCCGATCGTCGGGCGGGCAGGCGGCGGGCGGGACGACGTGATCGTAGAGCCCGCCGTGCTCGTCGTAGGTGATGAAGAGCGCGGAGGTGGGCCAGTTCGAGCTCTTGGCGAGCGCGTCGACGACGGTGGAGGTGAAGGCCTCGCCGAGGGGGGCGATCGCCGGCGGGTGCTCGTCGTTCTGGTTGAAGCGCTCGTCGCCGAGCTTGGCTTCGACGAGGGCGAACTGCGGGAGCGTGCCCGCCTTGGCGTCGGCGAAATACTCCTCGATCCCGACGAAGTGCTCCTCGCGGTACTTGAGGAACTGCGGCACGAACATGCCGTAGCCGGGCGTGCCGGACGAGTAGACCTTCCACGCGACCTGCCGCTCTTCGAGGTAGTCCATGAGCGTCTTGTCGGCCTCGGGGAAGGTGTTGCTGGTGAGGCCGAAGCTCGTCGCGGCGTACATGAACATGCGGTTCGGCCAGGTCGGACCGAGGACCGACGCGTGGTAGTGATCGGCGATCGCGTACTCGCTGGCGAGGGCGTAATAGAAGGGCAGATCGTTCTGATCGTAGTAGCCCATCGCGCGCTTGCCGCTGAGCAGGTCGAGGGTGCCGTGCGCGGGCGCCTGGTGCCAGCCGTCGTTGGAGGCGAAGAAGCCGTCCATCTTTCCGTTGCCGACCTGCTGGTGAACACCGGACCACTCGTGGTTGGTGTCGACGAAGCAGAACTGAGTGTCGTGGAAAGGCGCGACCGGGTTGCCGCTGGCGTCGGGGTTGGTGAAGCCCGGGGGCGCGACGTCGACGTCGGGCTGGCCGAACTCGGGGAGCTTCTGGAAGTAGTGGTCGAACGACCGGTTCTCCTGCATCAGCACCACGATGTGCTCGACGGGGATCTGGGCCCCGTTGGGGTGCGATTTCCCCTGCGTCTCCGCCGGCAAATCCCCCGCCTTGTAGCCGCAGGCGATACGCTGATCGCGGGCGTCGTCGTCCGCGGGAGCCGTGACGTCGCGGTTCCACTCGGTCGGTCCAGGGAGCGGCGGGGTGACGACGATCGTCCCCCCTGCCCCGCCCGTGCCCCCCGTGGTCTCGGCGCTGGAGCAACCGAAGGCGAGCCAGGAGGTGGCGAGGAGAGCCGTCACGAGCGGAGGCAGTGCGCGCATGCGCGCAGTATCGGGACGGTTCCAGCCGGGAGACAAGTCAGGAATTGACGATCGTGGAGCCGAGGCGAGGTCCCTTACGCGGGCTCGACGCACCGCAGGGACCTCGAGCGGCGGCCCCGACGGCGCGATCTTGAAGCTTGTTCAACAAGCTCTCACTTGCCTGCCTTGTACGCCTTGATGGCGTTGGCGATCGAGTCGGCGAGCTTCTGCCGGTAGTCCGCGGTGGCGAGGCGGCCCTCGTCGTCGGGGTTGGAGATGAAGGCCGTCTCGAAGAGGACCGCGGGCATCTCCGCCCCGACGAGCACGTAGAAGCCGGCGGTCTTGATGCCCTGATCGCGGGTGTCGGGGTAGCGCGGCAGCAGCGATCCCAGCGCGGATCGCTGGAGCAGATCGGCGACGTGGCGCGAGCGCGCCGTCATCTCGCCGGTGGTGAGGTTGGAGAGCACGAGGGAGAGATCCGCGGCCTTCGGATCGCCGTCGACGTGGGCGCGCTGGGCGTTCTCCCGCGCGGCGAGGCGGGCGGCCGCGCCCTCGCGCGCCTCGTCGAGGATGAAGGTCTGCACGCCCGTGGCCTTGCCGTTCTCGGAGGCGTTGCAGTGGATGGAGACGAAGAGGTCGGCGTGGAAGGCGTTGGCGCGCGCGGCCCGCAGATCGAGCGGGACGTAGGCGTCGTTGTCGCGGGTGAGCAAGGTCTCGATCTTGAGCTCGTGCGCGAGGAGCGGCGCGACGCGGTGGGCGATGTCCAGCGTCACGTCTTTCTCGCGCAGGCCGGTGGGGCCGACGGCGCCGGCGTCGGTGCCGCCGTGGCCGGGATCGATGGCGATGCGCCGCACCTCGCGCGTGCCGCCCGCGCCCTGCGTCTCGCCGGTGCTGGGCGGGCGCGTGCCGAGGTCGATGACCACGCGGAAGGGATCGGGCAGGTAGAAGATGCGCCGGTAGAGCGAGGCCGCGAGGTCGACGACCACGCGCGTGCCGCCGCCGTTGGCGCCGACGCGGACCCGGCGGACGATGCCGCCGACCGGCGTCTCGCGGGCGATGCCCTTGGCGTTGACGCGGGCGAGATCGAGGAAGATCCGCGCGTCTTTCCCGGCGGCGTCGTCGGCCGCGAGGGTGCCGACCTGGAACGTGGCCGGCGCGCTGAGGCGCAGCACGATGCGCGCGCCTTGCTCGGTGGCGTAGCGCTCGATCGCCACGAGCTTGGCGGTGCCCTTGGTGCTCGCGTCGTCGATGGGCGAGACGACGACGTCGGCGCTGGGGCCCGCCGCCGCAGCGGGCGCGGCCGCGCTCCCCGGCGGCGCGGCCGAGCCGCCGAGCGCGGGCGCCGAGAGCGCAGGCGGCGCGCTCGCGCTGCCCGACGGCGCCGCAGCGGCGGCCGCGCTCGGGGCCTTGGCGACGGCGTCGCCGTCACGCTCCAGCGCGCGCATCGCCTCCCCGGCCGGGCGATAGGCGACAGCCAGCGCGAGGGATCGATCGAGCGCGGCGAGGCAAGCGGAGGAGGCGGCCTCCACGCCGGGGCGAGGCGGGCCGGCGAGCGCCGCTTGCCGCCGCGAGACGAGGTAGATCTCGCGGTAGCTGGCCGCCGCGTCCCCGGCGAGCTCGCCGGCGAGGAGGGCGCGGCGGCGATCGGCCTCGCAGCCCGCGCCGGAGCCGGCGGCGAGGCGCGCGGCCTCGCTGTAGAGCTCGAGGGCCTCGCGAGCGTCGGCCTCGGCGCGGTCGAAGCGCCAGAGCCGGCGGCGCAGATCCGCGGCGAGCTGCGCCAGCCGAGCGGCCTCGCGCGAGCGATCGGGGTCGGTGGCGGCGGCGGGCGCGGCGGCGGGATCGAGGCGCGTGCGCACCGAGCCGAGGGCGACGGCGTCGGCGAGGGCGACCGTCTCGAGGCGATCCGGGAGCGGCCCTCCCGCGAGCAGCGCTTCGGCGCGCGCGACGACGCGGGCGGCGTCGTCGCCGCTGCCCTCTCTGGGGCCGGCGTCCCCGTGGCTACAGCCGACCAGGAGCGCCGCAAAAAGCACCCCCCGGAGCCCTTTTCGAAGGATAGGATGCCGCGCGACTCCGTCGTCGTTCGCGGTCTGCCGACGCACGGCAGCACCCCCGCGACGACCGCCGCTTTCGCCCCGGAGGGTCCCCGTGTCTGATCCCACGCCCAGCTCGACCTCTACGCCCATCTACGCCGACCGCAACTCGGGGGAGACCTTCGCTGACGCGAAGGGGATGGTCAACGCTTACCTCGCGCGCTTCGCGGCGCGGACCACCTTGCGCGCCGACGGCGGCCCGGTCCTCGCGCCGGTGCTCGACGCCACCGGGTACGCCCACGTCCAGCGCGGCAGCGCCACCATCGGCATCAACGTGCTCGAGGCGCAGGGGGTGCTCATGGTCTTCGCGCCGATCATGCCCGTGCCCATCACCGGCCGGGAGGCCTTCTACCGGCGCCTGCTCGAGCTCTCCTTCGTGACGACCTCCGACGCGGCCTTCGCCGTCAACACCCACCAGGACGAGGTCGTGGTCCGGTGCCTGCGCCGCCTCTCCGCACTCGATTACGAGGAGTTCGAAGACATCCTCGCCACGGTGGGCGAGGTCGCCGATCGCTACGACGACGAGCTGATCCGCGAGTTCGGGACCTGAGCACCCGCCGCGGAATTGCCTGGAAAAAGCCGCGCGCAGCGGAAGGTAAAAGGCTGGAGTCACTCCCTTGACGTTGCAGACCCGACGAAGGCGGTGATAGCGTTTCCAAGCGGATGGCTTCCAACGACCCGATCGCTTCCAAGTCCCGGAAACCTACTCTGTCGCCCGAGGACGCCGAGCGATTCGCCTCGCAGATCCGGCCGTCATGGGAGCTGCTCGGGCCCGACGCCTCGGCCGCGGCCTTCGGGCTGGACGACGCGCCGGGGGTCGCCGCTCCCGCCGCGGGCTCGGCCTCCAAGCCGTCGGACACGATCATCGAAGGCGTCCCGACGGTCAACGTCGCTGGCAGCGACGAGGCGGTCGACGACTCCGGCTGGGGCGACGACGAGCCCAAGAAGGTCGCCAAGACGCTCCCCGAGGCCGAGGCGCCGCCGATCGTGCCCACGCCGATCACCTCGATCGGCGTCCCCGCGAAGGCCGCGATCCCCTCCAAGGTCGCCAAGACGATCATCGAGGCCGAGGCGCCGCCGAGTGTGGCCAAGAAGATCGCCGCGATCGGGACCCCCGCGAAGACCGAGGTCCCGGTGACCAAGCGGGCGCCCTCTCCGCAAGGCGCTCCCACGGCGGTGCCGAGGCCCATCGCCCCTTCGCCGCCCGCGAAGACGCGGCTCGGCATCGGCGGCGTAGCGGGCGAGAGCGTGCCGCTGGCCAAGCCGAAGCCCACGCAGCCGGATGCTGCCGCAGCGGCTCCTGTGGCGACGCCGGCAGCGGCGAAGCCGGCGGTCGTCCCTGCGGTGGCGGCCAAGCCGGCGGAGGTGAAGCCGGTCGAGGCGAAGCCGGAGGTCGCGCCGGCGGTCGAGGCGAAGGCGGAGGCTGCCGTTGCGCCTGCGGTCGAGGCGGTGGCGGAAGCTCCCGTTGCGCCGGCGGTCGAGGCGAAGGCGGAGGCCGAGGTCGCGCAGGCGCCGGTGGCGGAGGCGGCTGTCGCGCCTGCTGAGGACGTGGAGGTCGAGGCGGAGGCAGACGCCGCGCCTGCGGTCGAGGCGAAGGCGGCCGTCGCGCCCGCGGTGGAGAATGCCGGTGCGTCGCGCTCGCGGGCCGGCGCCACCAATCCAGGCCCCGCCGTCGCTCCCGCCGAGAGCGACGCTGACGACGACATCAAGATCCCGATCAGCGGCGCGCCGAAGGGCCTGCTGCTCAAGATCGGCGGCGGCATCGCGGCGGTCGCGGTGATCTTCCTGGCGATCAAGCTCTTCAGCGGCGGCTCCGAGAAGGTGGAGCCCGGCAAGGCAGCGCCGACGGCGACAGCGATCACGACGGCTGCGGCGGTGACGCCTCCGGTCGCGACGGCCGCGCCCGAGCTACCCACGGCGACCGCGCCGGCCGTCACGGCCACGGCGGCGCCGACCGCAGCCGCCACGGCCGCGCCGACTGCTGTCGCCACGGCCGCGCCTGCCGCTGTCGCCACGGCCGCGCCGACGGTGAAAGAGAAGCCTGTCGTCGCCAAGGTCGAGGCTCCGCCGCCTACGCCTGTCGTGAAGAAGCCGCCGGCGACGCCCGCCGGTGGGAGCACGCCTCCGGCCGGCGGGGGCAAGAAGAGCGGCGGCATCATCCGAGAGACTCCCTTCTGAACGAAGGGCTGTGTATCGTCCGCGCGCAGCCCGCGACGCCGCTTTCACCGACGCCACGCGATCAGAGATTTGCCTCGAGAATCCGCATGAACCTGCGCTCCAGCCTTCGCCTCGCCTCGCCTCTCGCTCTCACGCTCACGCTGGCCTTCGTCGCGCCCGCGGCGCTCACCGAGGTGGGGCTCGGCGCTCTTCCCGGAGCCGAGCCCCTGAGCCTGGCCCAGGGCGCTCCCGCCCCGAACGAAGCGGTGACGGAGATCGCCCGCCAGCGCTACCAGGAGGGCGTGAAGGACTTCGACGCCGGCAAATGGGAAGAGGCCCGCGCGGCGTTCCTCCAGGCTTACGCGCTCAAGCGCTCGCCGGCGATCCTGCTCAACCTCGGCCTGAGCGAGCTCCGCGCCGGCCGGTACTACGAGGACGCCGGCAACCACCTGCAGCAGTTCCTGCGCGAGGTGCCGGGCGCCTCGCCGGATCAGCGGGCCACGGCCGAGAAGGGCGTCGCCGACGTCAAGCGGCGCACCGGCCAGCTCGTGGTGACGGTCGACGCCAGCGGCGCCGATCTCAGCATCGACGGCGTGACGGTGGGGCGGACGCCGCTCCTCGATCCGATCTTCGTCAAGCCGGGCAAGCACACGGTGTTCGCGGCCTACCAGGGCAAATCGTCGGCCTCGGTGGCCGAGGTCAAGGCCGGCGCCCTCGCCGGCGTGACGCTCTCGCTCGGCGTGGCCGGCACTCCCGCCCCCGCGGTGGTGGCGCCGACGCCGACGCCGGGCACGCCCGCCCCTTCGATCGCGCCGAGCGGCGGCCTGCCCCCGGGCATGATGGGCTCCAGCCCGCCGCCCGCTGCCCCGACGCCGCCCGTCGCAGCGCCGGGCACCGCGACGCCCCCCACCAACGCCTACGGGCCCGGCAGCAGCGGCTACGCGCCCAACGGGTACGCCGGCAACAACCTCGGCCCCGGCGGCGCCACGGTCCCCACCGAGCCGGGCGGGCGCGAGCCGTTCTTGACCTGGTACAAGCGCAAGCCCATCGCCTGGGTCGGCACCGGCGTCGCGGGCCTCGGCCTGCTCGGCGGGATCATCTTCTCCGCGTCGGCCGGATCGGCGAGCGGCTCCGCCAACAAGCTGATCACGGCGATCAAGACCGAGCGCGACAAGACCATCACCGACCTGAGCGTCAACCCCGACGGCCGCGCCAACGTCTGCGGCGACCACGACACCGGCGCGGGCGCCCTACCCCACTTCGCCGACGCCTGCACCAAGGTGCGCAGCAACGAGAGCGCCTACCACACCGACGTGGCCCTCGCGGTCACGAGCTGGGTGCTCTTCGGCGTCGGCGTCGCCGGCACCACGGCCTACGCGATGATCGACTGGTACCCGAAGAAGGAGCAGAAGACGGCGGGCGGCCCGAAGATCCTCGCGGTCGCGCCCATCGTCTCGCCTTCGCTTCAAGGGGTCACCCTGGTCGGCAGCTTCTAGATCTGCGTCGACGTCGCCCCCGCGGCGCGGAGCAGATCGCGCATCGTCGATCGGGCGATGCCGGCGCGGCGCGCGGCGGCGCTCTGGTTGTTGCCCGTCTCGGCGAAGATCCGCAGCGCGTCGCTCGGATCGAGGCGGCGCTTGGCCGGCGCGCGCTCGGCGATGGCGTCGATCACGTGCTCGGCTTGCACTCGCCCGCCGGCGCGGAGCGCGGCTTGCACGACCACGTTGCGCAGCTCGCGCACGTTGCCGGGCCAGGCCTGCGCGCGCAGCACGCCGATCGCGCCGGGCGAGAGCTCGCGGGCGCCGAGCTCCGAGGTCTTGAGCAGGTGGCGCGCCAGCGCGGGGATGTCCGCCGGGCGCTCGCGCAGCGCCGGGACCTGGATGACGCACACGGCGATGCGCTCGTAGAGATCAGCGCGGAAGCTCCGCTCTTTCACCATGCGCTCCAGCGGCTCGCACGTGGCGACGACGAGGCGGACGTCGACGTGAACGCCGGCCTCGGTGCCGAGCGGGCGGACCACGCCCTCTTCCACGATGCGCAGCAGCTTGGCCTGCACCTCGAGCGAGAGCGCCGCGATCTCGTCGAGGAACAGGGTGCCGCCGCCGGCCTCGCGGAAGGCGCCGCGCCGATCGCGCACCGCGCCCGTGAACGCGCCGCGCTGGTGGCCGAAGAGCTCCGACTCGGCGAGCTCGCGCGAGATCGTCGCGGCGTTGAGGGCCACGAAGGGGCGGCCGGCGCGGAGGCTCTCGTCGTGCACGGCGCGGGCGACGAGATCCTTGCCGGTCCCGGACTCGCCGCGCAGGAGCACCGGGAGCCGCAGCGGCGCGACCTTGCGCACGCTCCCCGCGAGCTTGCGCATCGCCGCCGAGGCGCCGATCAGGCCATCGAGGGGGCGCTCGGCCTCCGGGCTGCGATCGACGGGATCGATCCGCACGGCGGTGCGCCCGATCTCGAAGGCGCCGCCGAGCTCGAGCACGGCGCGGGGCACGCGGGCGCCGGCGACGCGGACGCCGTTGCGCGAGCCGAGATCCTCGACCACCACCGCCTGGCCGACGTGACGAACGCGGCAGTGGCGCGAGCTCACCGCCGCGTCGTCGATCCGCACCGAGCCCGCCCCGCTCCCCGGCGCGGAGCCGAGCACGATTTCGCGGTCGGGCGCGAGGAGCACGCCGCGCGGCCGCGACGCCGCGTCGCCTTCGAGGATCGAGAGCCAGATCGGCCCGGCGATCGCCCCGTCCTCCGGGAGCGCCTGCGTGGCCTCCCGCTCCTGAAAAGCGTGAGGGTGCGCGCGCGTCGCCGTCGCCGTGACGCGGTACCCTGCCCTGGCCTCGAAGCCCTTGCTGCTCTGTGCGTTTTCGGTGTCCACCTATCTTCATCGGCGCGGGCCGCCCGGCGGTTGCGTGAAATCGGATCGATTCGCCTTTGCACGCTCGGCCCCTCGTTCTAAAGCGCGGAGGTGAGTTTGCGCCGCTCCCTGCTCGCCGCCTCCGGCCTCGCCTTCACCCTCGGGCTCCCGGCTCGTGCTCTGGCGCAATCCGCCGCGGGCACACCGGCACCCTTCACGCTGATCGACGACGAGGCCGACATCGGCAAGGACAAGCCGCCGGCGGCCGACATGCGCAGCGGGCACGTGTACCTGCTGCCGCGCCTCAGCGTGGTCGCTCCGGCGGGCAAGCTCGCCGCCGCGCCGCTCACCTCACCCAACGCCGGCACGCCCACCTCGCAGCTCGCGGGGACGGGCGCGGGGTTCGGCGCGACGCTCGGCATCGGCATCACGCGGCACGCCGTGCTCGAGGCGGTCGGTCAATACACGCGCTTCGGCGAGCCCCAGGCGTGCACCGGGTGCAGCGGCTCGAGCATCGATTTCGGCCTCGGCGTCAGCTACCACCTGGCCCAGGGCGTGGCGATCGATCCGTGGATCTCCTACGGCCTCGGCCTGCGCTTCGCGACGTTCACGGCGCAGCCCACGTCGCCGACCGGCGGGCCCACCGGCGCCGCCCCGGTCGACCAGACCTTTCGCGGCTTCGACGTCGCGCGCATCGCCCTCGGCGCCGATTTCTACCCGCTGCCCGTCCTCGGCCTCGGCCCGTACTTCGAGGCCGACGTCGGGACGGCGTTCGCGCGAAACGATCCCACCCTCGGCCCCGCCGTCTACGGGTTCTTCCAGCTCGGCCTCCGCATCGCGTTCGACCCGTTCCAGCGCACGCTGAGCGCGCCAAAGCCCGCGCCCAAGGCCTCCGCCAGCCGCTGACCGAGCGCCTACCGACGACTCGGGGCGCGCAGCAGCCTGGTAAACACGCTCTCCGGCGCGACGCCCGGAGCGGTTGGGGCCTCGAAGACAAACAACCGAGGATTGTCGACGTCCTCGGGTCGACCCCCGCTATACTCCGCCTTCGCATGTCCGAGCCGCCGCGCAGCGCGCCCCGCCCGATTCGACCGCTTGCCGCTGGCCTCACCGACGTGGGCCGGCAGCGCAAGCACAATGAAGACACCATCCTGATCCGGGCCGAGCTCGGACTCTATGCCGTCGCTGATGGCATGGGAGGACACAACGCCGGAGACGTCGCGAGCAAGCTCGCCGCCACATCGCTCGGGAATTTTTTCGAAGCCACCCACCTGCCCGAGGGCGTCTCCACCGTCGATTTGCCCGAGGACTACGACGCGCTCGCGCCCTCCGCGCGCCGCCTCGCCGCGGGCGTCCGCAAGGCCAACCACGACGTCTTCACCATCTCGAGCACCTACCAGCAGCACCACGGGATGGGCTCGACGATGGTGGCCATCCACCTCTGCGAGACGGGCGAGATCTACGTCGGCCACGTCGGCGACAGCCGCTGCTACCGCATCCGCGACGGCGAGATCCTCCAGCTCACCCGCGACCACTCGCTCATCAACGACGCGCTGGAGATGAAGCCGGACCTCCTGCCGGAGGAGATCGCGCGGCTGCCGAAGAACATCATCACGCGCGCGCTCGGGATGAAGGACGCCGTCAAGGTCGACATCCGCGAAGGGCGCGCCGAGCCGGGCGACGTGTACTTGCTCTGCTCCGACGGCCTCACCGGCATGGTGCCCGACGCGCAGATCCTCGAGGTCGTGAGCCTGACCGACGATCCGAAGGAGGCCTGTGAGCTCCTCATCGCCGAGGCCAACGACGCGGGCGGCACCGACAACATCTCGGCGGTGATCATCCAGGTCGCCGAGGTCGGCGCCGAAGCCGACCTCGGCGAGATCGAGACCCACGAGTCGCAGGACACCTCGCTCGAAGCGCTCGGCCTCGACGAGTCGGGCGAGCTCGAGGATCCCGACGACGTGCACGGCCCGGGCTCGACGCGGCTCACCGATCCCCTCCGCGACGGGAGCGTGCCGCCCGCCGTCGCCGAGGCCCTCGCCTCCGGCGGCGAGGTCGATCTCGAGCTGCGCGGCCCCTGGCGCTCGCGGCCGGCGCGCGTGGCGGGCTGCTCCCGCTGCGGGCACGAGCTCTTCGTGGGCAACTCCTTCTGCGTGGAGTGCGGCACGCGAGTCGAGACAGCCGACGCTTAGGCCGAGCGCGCGCTCGGCTCTCGCATGCAGCGATTGAGCTCGCACACCCCGATCGTCCTCGCTTCGGTGCTCGTCGCCGCGGCGACGGTCGGGCACTCGCTCGGCCTTTATTTGCCGGCGTTCAACACGCCGCACACCGCGCTCGAGGGCGTGCCGCACCCGCCCTCGACGGTGCCGCCCACGCCGGGGCTGACGCGCCGCCTCGCGGTGGTGATCGTCGACGGCCTGGGCTTCGAGGACGCGAGCACCGTCCCCGCGTTGGCCTCGCTCCGCCGCGCCGGCGTGCTCCGGCCGCTGCGCGCCGCGTTCCCCACGTACACCTCGCCCGCGCTGATCTCCATGGTCACCGGGCTCTCGCCGCGCGAGAGCGGGATCCGCCTCAACGGGAGCCTCGATCACGGGCCGCGCGCCACCGATCGCGTCACCACCGAGGCCGGGCTCGCGGGCGTCGCCGTGGAGATCTGGTCGCGCGGGTGGGCGCCGTTCGCGCCGCTCCTCGCGCCCCCGGCCGGCGCGGTGATCCGCAGCGGCCGCGTCGACTTTCTCGCCGGCGCGATCACCGCGCGCCTGCCTCTCGCGCCGAGCCTCCCGCCCATCGACGGTCAGTCGCCCGCGCGCGCGTTGACGTTCGTCTACGTGGGCGAGGTCGACGAGACCGCGCACTGGCACGGCACGCGATCGCCCGAGTACCGCGACGCCGTGAGCCTCGCGGGGGCGCTCGTCGATCGCTACGCCGCCACGCTCGATTTCGAGCAGGACACGCTGATCGTGCTCAGCGATCACGGCCACCGCCCCGAGGGCGGGCACGGCGGCATGGAGCCCGAGGCGCAGCGCGCGTTCTTGCTCGCGCGCGGCCCGCTGCTCCGGCAAGGCGTGGCGCTGGGCGAGCGGCCGCTGCGCGACGTGGCCTCGACGCTGTCGGTGCTCGCGGGCGTGCCGGTGCCCACCTCGAACCTCGGTCGGCCCATGCTCGATCTGCTCTCGATGGGCGATCGCGAGACCTCGCTGCTCCTCGCCGCGCCGTTCGATCAAGCCTCGCGCCTGCTCTGCCAGATCGTCCCCGCGAGCGCCGCGGAGAGCTGCGCGGCGGCGGCGCCCCTCGTGACGCGGCTGCGGCAGGCCGACCCCGCGGCGTGGGTCGAGGCCGACGCGCTCCACGACGCGCTGACCGAGGCCCGCGATCACGCGGTCGCTGTCGAAGGAAGCGACGCCGCGCGGCGCCGCGTCGGGATCCTCGCCGCGGGGATCGCGCTCGCCGCCGCGGGGATCGCTGTCGCCGCGCGCAGACGCAACGTCGGCGCGAAGGGCCTCGCCGATCCGCGCGCGTGGGCGCTCCCGCTCGTCCACATCGCCGCCTACGCGAGCGTGCTCTGGGCCTTCGATTACCGGCTCACCTTCAGCACGATGAAGCCCGGCCCGAGCTTCATGAACGAGGCGAGCGCGGCCTCGCTCGCGGCGATCGTCGCCGTGGGGATCGCCGCGCGCCTCCTCCGCCCCGGGGCCCGCGCGCCGTGGATCCTCCTCGGCGCCCTGACGCTGCCGGGCGCGGCGCTCGCGGCCTTCGTCGGGTGGGATCCGTCCCGCCTCCCGCCTCCCGCCGCGGGGATCCTCGTCTTCGAGCTGGCTCCCGCCGTCGTCAGCGCGGCTCTCGCTGCGGTCGTGGTCGCCGTCCTCGGCGCCCGCGCGGAGACCTCCAGAGCCGCCGAGGCTACCCCGGAGCCGCTCCGGCGAACCGGATAACGTTCCGTTTCGTCACGAGCATTCGAAGTCGAGACACCGGGCCCGGATCTGACTAATCTCGGGGGCGATGCCTTTCAAGAACCTGTCCGGCACCCGCAAGCACAACGATGTCCACGCGGAGATTCGCGGCTCCGCGATCCTCATGACTCCGGCAGTCGTCGCGCAGCTCTCCACGGGCCCGGTGCGGCTCGTGGTTCAGCCCGTCGGCGGCGGCAGCGGCAAGACCACGAACGTCTCGCTCGACAGCGCCGAAGACGTCGCGATGCTCTCGCGCGACGTCGCGCTGATCCGCTCCGGCGACGACGCGGTCTGGGCCCTCATCGATCTCACCCACTCCCCCAAGATGGACCAGGTCGCCCGCGACGTGCGCTCCCTCTGCATGCGCCCCACCGGCCAGACGGCGCTGGCCCTCGGCTGGGACGGCTCGGCGACGGAGCTCAGCCTCAACCGCCACGAGGTCATCGCGCGCCCCTTCTCGGTCCGCGGCTCGATCCGCGCCGCCGATCTCACCGAGACCGACACGTACACGCTCGTCGACGGCGCCGCCGGCGGCCAGCTCCGCGTCCACCCCGGCGCGACCCCCGAGCCCGGCGCCAACGCCCGCGTCGACCTCCCCGCCGAGGCCGCATCCCTCGACCGCATCCGCGGCGGCGCCCGCCTCTCGGCCATCTACAAGCGCGGCTCGGCCACGGTCTGCCTCGTCACCGGCAGCCCGGCCCGCTACACGACCAAGCTCGTCCAGCTCGAGGCCAAGGCGCTCGACATCGCCGTGATGGACACGAGCTTCGTCGCCGTCTTCGCCGACGGCCGCATCGCCCTCTACGACGGCGACGCCGTCTTCGCGGCGGCCGAGGGCGGCCCGATCACGCCCAAGGTCGCCATCCCGCTCGGCACGCGCGGCGAGCCGCGGACGGTCACGGTGATCGGCAAGGGCTCCCCCACGGTGTGGGTCGGCACGAGCACCGGCGAGCTGCTCAGCATCGCCGCGGTACGCAAGCAAGCGAGCTGAGAGCGCCGCCGCGCGGAGAGGGGGTCGGCGCCGCGGCCGACCCCTCCACGCGCTCGCTCAGAGCTCAGCTCACCGCGAGCAGCTCGACCTCGAACACCAGCGTCGCGTTCGGCCCGATCACGCCGCCCGCGCCGCGTTCGCCATAGCCGAGGTGCGGCGGGATCGTCAGCTTGCGCAGGCCGCCGATCTTCATACCGGCCACGCCCTGATCCCACCCCTTGATCACCCGGCCGCCGCCGAGCGGGAACTTGAACGGCTGCCCGCGATCGTGCGAGCTGTCGAACTTCGTTCCGTTGGTGAGGGTGCCCGTGTAGTGCACGCTCACGGTCTGCCCCGCCTTGGCCTCCGCGCCGTCGCCCACGCGCAGATCCTCGATAACCAGCTCCGCTTCGCTCATGATGGCCTGCCTTTCCTGGGCCGGTCTCGACCGGCCGCGGTGGGGGGCCGCGCGGCCCCCTCGTGGTGAAGTGGGGCGCATCGAAGGCGCAGACCTCGGCTACGTCAAGGCGAAAGCAGCGTGGCTCCGCCTCAGCCGCCGAAGAGGTTGGGCAAGGTCGGAAACTGCCAGCCGGTGCCCCCGGTCGATCGCCAGCTGCTCGCGGCTTGGAGCACGAACGGGCGGCGAAAGACCGGGTTCGGGTGGGTGTTGGTGAAGCCGAAGATCAGCGAGCCGGGCGTGAGCTGCTCGAGGCGCGCGAAGAAGTCGAGCGTCATCAGCGCGCCCTCTTCGTTCCAGTGGTAGCCCTGCCGCCGGGCGCCCGCGCTGAGCAGGTTGTTGGTCCCCGCCACGTCGGCGGCGATCTCGTTGGGCTGGTTGAAGAGCGGCACCGCGCGCGAGAGCGCCCGCCCGAGGTCCTGCGAGGTGACGCCGCGGCTGCCGCTCTGGCCGTTGGCGCACCCGGTGTGGCCGAGGTGATGGTGCCCGAGCTCGTGCCCGAGCACGAACGCGAGCTGCTCATCCATGAGCTGGTGCTGCCGCGTCACCTTGCGCGCGTCGACGTTCTGCGTGGCGTCGACGAGGCCGGGCGGAGGCGGCACGATCGCCTGATTGGGGCGCTGGTTCTGCGCCATGTACTGGAGGTACGTGTCGAGCTTCTTGGTCCCGAAGATCTCGTCTGTCGCCTTGAACTGGGCGATGTAGGCCTCGACCTGGAGCAAGCCGTCGGTGATGGCCATGAGCGGGAGGCCCTGATCGTCGCACCCCGCATAGGCGTTGACCTCCCCCGGCGTTGGATCGCTCGTCAGCGGGATGCCCTTCACCTTGGCCTGCGCCGCCGGCGCCAGCGCCGCCACGAGCTCCACCATCACCTGCGAGGCGTTGCCGCGCAGGCTGGTGAGATCGACGGCGTTGATGGGATCGTTGAGGACGGGAAACCCCGGGATGGCGGGGAGCGACGGCAGCGAGAACCCAGGCTGGGTGCTCGCCCCCTGCTGCACCGGCGGCGCGTACTGGCCCGGCGCCTGGTATTGCCCGGGGGCGGTGTACTGACCGGGAGCCTGGTACTGACCGGGAGCCGGCGCCTGGTACTGCCCCGGCGGCGCGTACTGGCCCGGCGCCTGGTATTGCCCTTGAGGCGCGTACTGCCCCGCGTATTGCCCCCCCGTCGAGAAGCCCTGCCCGTACTGGACCGGCGCCGCGCTCGAGGCGGGCGCGCAGCCGAGGAGGAAGGAGAAGGCGAGAAGGGCGGCGTGAGGAAGGCTATCGGGGCGGAGTCGCATCAGGGCGGAGCATAGCGCAGAGGCCACGGAGCGGCTGGAGCCGATGTCGGGAAAGGGGGGGTTGGTCACGCGGGGATCGACGCACGGGCCCCCGGTGGTGGTCGGGGTCGAGCAGGAAAGCGACGCGGCGACGGCGGGGCGCGCACTTCCGCGCAGTCATCGGGGCGCATCCTGGCTATGCTCCGCCGCTCCTGCTCCCCATGGCCCTCGACCCGTCCGCGCGATCTCTGGTCCCTCCGCCTCCGTCCACCCGCCGGGAGGACGTGGTCGACAACTTCCACGGACACGCCGTCCCCGATCCCTACCGCTGGCTGGAAGACGGCACCTGCGCCGAGGTCCGCGCCTGGTCGGCGGAGCAGACCGCTCGGACCGAGGGCGTGCTCAAGGGGCGCCCCGAGTACGCCGCGCTCCACGCGCGCCTCGAGGCGCTGCTCCGGATCGGGACCGTGGAGGCGCCGCTCCCGGTGAGCCGGCGCGACGGGACGACCCTCTACTTCTACCGACGCCAGGGGCCCGCGCAGGATCAGCCGGTGCTCTACGTGCGCCAGGGCCTCACCGGGGAGGACCGCGCCCTCGTCGACCCCAACCAGATGAGCGAGGACGGGACGGTCTCTCTCGACTGGTGGAGCCCGTCCTGGGACGGCGGTCTCCTGGCGTACGGCCTCTCCGAGGGCGGGGACGAGAACAGCACGCTGCGGGTGCTCGACGTGGCCACCGGGCAGAGCCTCGGGCCGACCGAGGTCATCCCGCGCGCCCGCTACGCCTCGATCGCCTGGCTGCCCGACAGCTCGGGGTTCTACTACTCGCGCTTCCCCGAGAAGGGCAGCGTCCCGGCCGGCGAAGAGGCCTACCACAAGCGCATCTACGAGCACCGCATCGGGCGCGACGCCGACGCCGATCCGCTGATCTTCGGCGCCGGCCGGCCGATGACGGACACGCCCTCGGTGGAGATCTCCCCCAACGGCCGGTGGCTCGTCGTCTCCGTCCACCGCGGGTGGAGCCGGCGCGAGCTCCACGTGCTCGACCGCAGCCAGGGCGAAGGCGCGCGCTGGATCCCCATCGCCGCCCCGCAGGAGGACGCGATCTTCGAGTCGATCATCCTCGACGATCACCTGCTGGTGCGCACCAACGACGGGGCGCCGACGTACCGCCTCTACCGCATCGATCTCGACGCCGCGAGCGAGACCAAGGCCGCGCCGCGATCGCGCTGGCGCGAGATCATCCCGCCCGGCAAGGACGTGCTCGCGTCGGTGAGCGCCGTCGGCGGGGACGTGTTCGCGGTGTTCATCGTCGACGCGCGATCGGTGGTGCGCCGCTACGCCGGCGACGGCACGCCCAAGGGCGAGATCCCGCTGCCGACGCTGGGCACGGTGCCCGACGTCCTCGGCGAGTGGAACGGGCGCGAGGCCTTCTTCAGCTTCACCTCGTTCGCCGTCCCGGCCATGGTGTTCCGCGTCGATCTGGCCGAGGGCGCGCCCAGGCTCTGGGCCGAGGTCAAGCCGCCCATCGATCCCGCCGAGTTCGTGGTGACGCAGGAGCGCGCGCTCTCCCGCGACGGGACCTCGATCCCGATGTTCGTCTCGCACCGTCGCGGCCTCGCCCGCGACGGCTCGGCGCCCGCGCTGCTCGGCGGCTACGGCGGCTTCAACATCAGCCAGATGCCCTCGTGGAGCGGCGCGCGCTACGCCTTCCTCGAGCGCGGCGGCGTGGCGGTGACGGCCAACCTGCGCGGCGGCGGCGAGTACGGCGAGGCCTGGCACCGCGCCGGGATGCTCGCGCGCAAGCAGAACGTCTTCGACGACGTCATCGCCGTGGCCGAGCACCTCATCGCCTCGAAGCTCACGTCCTCGGAGCGGCTGGCGATCCTCGGCGGCTCCAACGGCGGCCTCCTCGTCGGCGCGGCGATCACGCAGCGGCCGGAGCTCTTTCGCGCCGCGGTGTGCATGGTGCCGCTGCTCGACATGATCCGCTACCACCGGTTCCTCATCGCGCGGCTGTGGATCCCCGAGTACGGCAGCGCCGACGATCCCGAGCAGTTCGGCTGGCTCCACGCCTACTCGCCCTACCACCAGGTCAAGCCCGGCACGCGCTACCCGGCGGTGCTCTTCTCCACCGCGGAGGGCGACACGCGCGTCGATCCGCTCCACGCGCGCAAGATGGCGGCGCTCCTCCAGGCCGAGACGGGATCGGAGCGCCCGGTGCTGCTGCGGATCGAGAGCCGCGCCGGGCACGGCGCCGGCAAGCCGATCTCCAAGCGCGTGGACGAGTCGGCGCTGGTCTACACCTTCCTGCTCTGGCAGCTCGGCCTCCGGAGCTGATCGCGCGCCGCGTGTAAGGTCGGCGCCCGCTCGGCGTTGGCGGCCGGCCTCGCGGTCGCCCGCCGCGCGCCGCGCCGGGCTCGCGTCGCGCGCTGAGCCGCCCCACCTCGCCTGCGCGTCGACTTCCCAGGAGACCTGATGAACACCCGCTCCCTCACCGCCGTCGCGCCGCTCGCCCTGCTCTCTCTCGTGCTGACCGCGTGCGGCGGCTCGGCGCTGTCGGGCGGCGCGTACCCGCAGGAGCCCCTGCCCGCGAGCGCCGACGCGACGCTGGAGGTCCTCGATCGCGCCGAGAACGACCTCCGCCTCGCCCTGGGCCCGACGGCCGGCAGCGGGCTCGCGGGCGACACGCAGGCCGCACCCAAGCCC
>FSTQ01000192.1_pt1 | contig 28374 bp, 27 predicted proteins | sample 1637281 | NCBI WGS metagenome assembly FSTQ01 (sample SAMEA3914818, study PRJEB12502) | metagenome | biome: forest; material: soil | place: Canada | collected 2010-06-26 | depth 0.1 m
CCGGAGAGCGCCGCCTTCGAGCTCGGCTTCACCAACGACACCGGCTTCTGCCCGCTGCCGCGCTTCGATCCGTTCAACGTGCCGCGCCTCTCGATGGATGTGTCGAAGGTGGGCGCGCTCTACAAGCTCTTGCTGGCGATGGGCGACGGCCTCAAGCCCACCAAGCGCAGGCCGGCGCCGTCACTTCACTGAGAGCACGTGCACACCTCGCACCCTCGATCGTCGAAGGAGCACTGGACCCGTTCGAATGGACAAGCGCCGCTGGCCGCGCGCTGCGGGCACCCGGCCGACGAGGGCGCGTAGGTGTTGCCCGCGGGCGTCGGCCCGTCGAACGAGGTGTGCGTGGACTCGATGACGGGCCGCTTGGGGATGTTGTCCCACGTGCCGCTGGTCGTGCACCCCGCCCCGAGCAGCACCGCGCCAAGACCGATCACGCCCCGTCCAGTCATGGCCTATCCCCTCACAGCGTGGCTTGCAGCGCCGCGACCGTCCCCGTTCCATCCAGCCGGAAGGCCTTCACGCCCGACGTGGTGTTCACCAGCAGAACGGCGAACCCGTTGCCCGGCAGGATCTTGAGGCCCACGAAGGCGCTCAGCTTGGCTTCGCCCGCGCCTTCGCGGCCGTCGGCGACGATGATGTCGGCGGCGTCCTTCATCCGGTCCGGCGCTCCGAAGCGCATGCGCAGGCCGCCGAGCGGGCCGCCGTTCCAGAGGATGGCCAGCTTGCCGCCCACGTCGGCGGCCGCGATCCCGCTCGCGTCGGCGGGGACGATCTCGCTGACGCCGGAGAGCATCTGCTTCAGCGGTACGGAGATGGGCGTGCAGCCCGAGCTGTTGCAGCGCGACTGGCTCACGGTCGCGTAGTCTTTTTCGCCTTCGACGAGGTGCTCGATCGAGGTCGTCACCGCCTCGATTCCGCGGCAGGTCAGGGTGCCACCACGGGTCGAGAGCTTCACCGGGGCGCCCCAGCGGCCGCCGGCGAAGAGGGCCATCGTGTCCACGCGCGCGCCGCGCACGCGCACAGACAGCGCCTCGTCGGTGCGGCAGGCGACGATGGGCGGATCCTTGTCGGCCTTGTCGGCGGGGGCCGGCTCGTCGATCTCGCCCACGTCGATCGCCGGCTTGGCCTCGCCGGGCGCGCCCTCGATCTTGCGCGTGAAGAGGTGCGACGGCGTGCCCGCGCGCGCGGCGCTCTTGTACATCACCCAGTCCCACGAGAGGCCGACTTGCCCCGCCGGATCGAGCTCCGTCGGCTGGAGCAGCGAGCGCTCGATCGCCGGCCCCTGCGCCGGGTGCACGACGAGGCGCACGTCTTTGCCGGTGTCGCGCCGCAGGAGCAAGGCGATCGATCCATCGGATCGCGCCGACGCGCCCAGGGTCACCGCGGCGTCGATCGCCGTCTTGCCCTCGGGCGGGAAGATGCCGAGCTGACCGCGATCACCCGCGAAATAGAAGGGGCGCGCGCCCTCGTCGGTCGTGCCGAGCAGGCGCAGGCCGGGGCTCAGCGTGGCCACCGCGGCGGGGACCTTGAGGCAGCGCACCGAGGGATCGGTCGCCGTCGCCGTGCAGAGGACCGGCCCCTCTGGCATGTCGTGCTGGTCGACGAGGAAGTGGATCTTCTGCCCCGACGAGGGCACGTCGCGCACGCTCGACAGGCTGAACGAGCCCGAGAGGAACTTCGGCAGCGCGCGGAAGGCCTCGCTCGAGAAGAGCGGCGCCGCGGGCTTGGGCGCGGCCACGGCGTCGGGCGCGGGCTTGACCTCGAGCTTGAGGGCCGCGGCCTCGCGGTAGAGCGGCTCCACCTGCGCGCGCAGATCGGCGGTGGCGGTGGTGTCGCCCTTGAGCGCGCCGGCCAGCGCCTTGGCCGCGTCGCCGAGGGGCGTGCTCCCCGCGTGCTCTTGCAGCGCGAAGGCGTGGGGCGCGCAGACCGCGGGCCACGCCGCGTCGCTCCCCGGCTTGACGCGCTTCTCCACCGGCACGCCGAGGATCCCGAGCTGCACGTTCGCGAGCCGGCTGACCGGGGTCTCACCCGGCTTGAGCGGGTCGCCGAGCAGGCACGCGTTGAGGCTGCTCCAGGCCGCGTCGCGGGCCGCGGTGTCGCGGCCGTCGAGGACGCGCATCACCCCGAACGCCAGCCCGCCGAGGGCCCCGGCGCCGAGCGCCCCGATCACGGCCAGGCGCTTCCAGCGCTTCTCGCTCCCGAGCTCTACCAGCAAGAGTTTGGTGGAGAGCTCGGCGACCTCGGGCTTCTTTCTGGCCATTGGGCGCGAGTATGCGGCGAGCCGCCACGGCGGCGCAACCTCGCAGAGGCCGCGCGGGGCGGAAGAAATCTCGCGTCGCCGTCGCGGGTCCTGGATACTCGCGCGCGTGCGGGTCCCCTCCCACCCTCAGCAGGCGCACCTCCAGCCCGGCTACCGGCTCGATGATCGCTACGAGCTGCTCTACCCGTTCGCGGAGGGCGGCATGGCCACGGTGTGGGTGGCGCGTGTTCAGGGCAAGCACGGCTTCGAGAAGCTCGTCGCGGTGAAGACCATCCTCCCGCACCTGGCGGGGGATCGCGGCTTCCGCACCATGTTCCTCGACGAGGCGGCGATCGCCTCGCGCATCCGCCACCCCAACGTGGCCGACATCGACGACCTCGGCGAAGAGTCGGGCACGCTCTACATGGTGCTCGAGTGGATCACCGGCGACTCGTGGTCGCGCCTCTACCAGGCCATCGCCAAGCAGGGGCACGCCTTCCCGCTCGACGCGCTCCTCCGCATCGCCGCCGACGCCTGCGCCGGCCTCCACGCAGCCCACGAGCTCCGCGGCGAGGACGGCTCGCTCCTCAACGTGGTCCACCGCGACGTCTCGCCGCAGAACATCCTCGTCGCCACCTCGGGCGTCACCAAGGTGATCGACTTCGGCATCGCCAAGGCCCTCGACCGGACCTCGGAGGAGACGCGCACCGGCACCCTCAAAGGCAAGCTCGTGTACGCCGCGCCCGAGCAGGTCAAAGGCCGCTCGCTCGACCGGCGCGCCGACGTCTGGGCCATGGGGACGATCCTCTATCAATACCTGTCTGGCCAGCTGCCTTATGAGGGCAAGAATGATCTGGCCACGTTGAAGAACCTGACCTCGGGGCGGAGGCCGCCGCCGCTCCCCGACAGCGTGCCTGCCCACGTCGCCTCTGTGGTGATGACGGCCTTGTCGCCGCTCCCCGAGGGGCGTTATCCCACCGCGCTCGACATGCAGCGCGCGATCGAGGGCGCGATCAGCCGGCCGACGACGCCCACCGACGTGGCCTCGCTCGTGACTACCTACCTCGCCGATCGCATCGAGTCGCGCCGGCAAGACCTGACCGAGGCGCTGGCCGAGGCCGCCGAGCGCGCCGGCCCCCGCCCTGCCCGCTCGCGCCTCGGCTCGTATCCCGAGCTCATCCCGCCCTCCTATATCAAGGAGGCTATCGCCGGCCGCAGCTCGTCGGTGCCCGAAGCGCCGCCCCCGCCCCCCGAGGCGCGGGCCTCGAGCGCACCGCACGTCGATCGCCCGACCACCACGGACAGCCTCCCCACCCGCGCGCGCCCCGGCGTCTTCGCCGGGATGCGCCCCGTGCACTGGTTCGTGGTGGTCGCCGGCGCCGCCGCTCCTCTCGGCGTGTGGTCGCTCGTCCTCATCCTCGCGCTCCACCCGCGCGGCGCGCCGGCTCCTCCGCACCGCGCGCCGACGACGGCCGCCTCGAGCTCCGCCGGCGCGACACCGCAGCCCCGCTGAACAGACGATCTCTACGCTGTCTCGCGGCGGGCTCGGTCGACTGGCAATGTCGGCTCCCTGCGCACGATTTGTCGCGAACCATTGAATTAAACGGCTCGCGAAGAGATCGTGCTGCGAGCTTTCGTCGCAGCGAGCCGCGGATATTCTGGTGGTGTTCTTGCTCGCTCTCGACACCTTAACAAGAGACTTGAAATGAGCTTTCCCAAGACCACGTTGGGCCTTCTTCGATCCTCTATCCTCTTTTCTGGCTCTCACCGCGTTTCGAAGAGCATCTATGTGCCGAGCGGGTTCTGATCCCTGCTTGCTCGAGCGCCTCCGGCGGGCCGGCGCCGCGGCCTCGCCGCCCTTTCGCCGGGCCGCGTGCTCGCGACACCCCGGACGCGCTCCGTTGGCAGTATATTGCCCCCATGTCCGGGGACGACGACGACGAGACGCTGATCGCTTCGAAAGAATGGCTCCCGCCGGAGATGGGCCGCCCCAGGCCCGCGGCGGGCGCCGCGCCGCACGGGTTCGCGGGCGCAGGGAACACGCTCCCGATGGCGGCGCCGGCCGTGACGCCGCCCGCCGCGGCGAGCGCGGCGCCTGCGCCCGCCGGCAGCGATGTCCCCGAAGGCCCGCTCGGGACGCCGCCGTTCGTGATGAGCTTCCTCCTCGTGTGCGGCGTCCTCACGGCGCTCGGGCTGATCGCGCTGATCTATCTGGAGATGTGATCTCCCCTGGCGCCGTATGGCGCGGTGCGGCGGGCGCGTCAGCGTAACTATTCGCAAAAATGATGGTGCTGTCCAGTTGTCGTTCGCGGAAGCTAAAGATAGCCTTCGGGGGCCTCGTCCAACACCGCACCTTCATGAAAGTCTTGAAAATGAGCCTTGCCCAGACCAAGTTGAGCCTGCTCCTCTCCTTCCTGACCCTCACCGCCTGCGGCCCGGCCGTGGGAGGGAACCCGGACATTACGATTCAGGAGATCAGGTTCGACAAGGTCTCCGACGAGGCCCGCTTCTCGCCCGGCGACGGCAACAGGACTGCTTTTGTGCAGTCGACGAGGCGGGTCTCGGACACGGATACAAGCGGGAAAGAAACCTTCAATGTCATGGTGATGAACAACCTGGGCACCGGCCGCACGCCGATAGCGCTGTCGGGCAGCCGCCTGGTCGGGGTGGCCTGGGCGCCGGACGGCAACACGGTCTACTTCGCCTCGGACGCAGGCATCAGCTCGGTGCCGGCCGAAGGAGGGGTGGCGCCGACCGTGGTTGTGAACGACCACTCGACGGTCGACCCTGACATCTCGTGGGACGGAAAGCGGCTCGTTTACTCGGGCGGCGACAGCTACCTCAAGCTCGTCGATCTCTCCAATCCCACCCTGGTCGTCGACCTCAACCAGAAGGGTACATCGCCGCGCTTCTCGCCGGACGGGAAGCTCATCGCCTTCGCGGACGACCAGAAGATCAAGACGATCGACCCGGAGACGTTCAAAGTCAGAGTCATCGTCAGCGCCAACACCTACCTGTCCTCGGTGAGCTGGTTCCCCGACGGAAAGCGGATGGCGATGACCTCGGACGCAGGGGTCGAGATCATCAAGCTTGGGCCGCCCGTGGACCACGATCTGGTCAAAGAGCAGTTCGGCGCCCAGAACCTGGACGTCTCGAAGGATGGCCGGTACATGATTTACAACGTCAACGGCGATACGAGCATGTACGTGATCAGCGATTTCTGAGAAGAATCAGAATTTGACGCAAAGACGCAAGGCAGACGCAAAGGCGCAAAAAGGATCAGAGATCGAAACAGATTCTCTCTTCGTCTTTTTGCGCCTCTGCGTCTTTGCGCCTTTGCGTTGAATTCCGGATCTCCCGCCCATCCGAAGGTGAGTCTCGGAGCCTGCCAACCAAGCTCTCAGAGGATCTCGACTTCCACCACGCCGTTGGCCACGTCCTGCATCGCGATGAGCACGCGGCCCTGCGCGCCGCAGTGGCGGAGCACGCCCTCGATGACGCCGACCTGGTAGGTCTCCAGGAAGGCGGGCAGGTTCCTGGCGTGGAAGCGATAGAGGCTCTCCGAGACCTTCTCGACGGTCACGTCGCCCACGCCGAGCAAGAGCTTGTAGGCCTTGGGGCCGCGCAGGAGGATCGGCTCCAGGTCTTGCAGGAGGAGGCCAAAGACGGCTCGCCCGATCTGGCTCCTCATCACCACGTCGACGGCGCCCTGGCCGAGGCGGCGCAGGCCCTCTCCAGGGGAGAGGCGCGGGTAAACGTGGGCGGCGACGGCGACGGCGAGGCGGAGGCCGTCGACCAGCGAGTAGTCCCGGAAGGCGAAATAGCGCTTCTTCTTCAGGCCGGCGGCGAGCAGCACCGCGGGCCACATGCCGGCCTCCTCGGCCACGCGCTGGAACTCGAGGAAGAAGATGCCTTTGATCGTGGCCCCGTTGGGGATGCGGCGGAGGTGCTCGTCGAGATCCACCGGGGCGTCGAAGGAGGGGGGCCGGAGCGTGAGGGCCGGGGCGTGCGGGCGACTCGCGGTCGGCGTCGGGATGCGCGAGGCGAACATGGTTCGCGCCGCGGGATCGACGACCGGGCCCAGATCGGGGCCGTTCGGCCGACTCCACAGCGCCGCAGTCGGCACCCGCCGCGACGTCGGCGGCGGCGGCGTCAGGCGGGCCGAGGACGGCGGCGGTTCGGTTGGGGGGACGGCGGCGACATCGCCCGTCGGAGCAAGAGAAGGAGGAGAGTCGGCAGCGGCGCCCGCGGATGGAGGAAGCATCGAGCGCACAGGCGAGGACGCGGGCGGGGGCACGGAGACGAGGGGCGCGAGCGCGGCGACGACAGCATCCATCGTGGGGAAGCGGTCGGCAGGCGAGGCGGCGAGCGCGCGCTGGATGGCCGCGTCCACCCGCAATGGGACGCTGGAGTCGAGCTGATGGAGAGGCGCGATGGGCGAGAGAGGCGCCGAGCCGCGCTCGCGCGCGAGAGCCCCTGTCCCCTTCTTCCAGGGCAAGCGCCCCGTGAGCAGCTCGTGGGCTAGCACCGCCCAGCCAAACTGATCGGCGCGCCCGTCGATCGCCAGGCCGTGGAGCTGCTCCGGCGCCATGTAGTCCGGCGTTCCCACGGCCCCCCCGCCGCCCGGCGCCCCGGAGGCCACAAGGCTGGAGCCGGCGGGCGGATCGCGGTTGCGACGATGGAGGCGCGCCCGCGCGGCGACGCCGAAGTCGAGCACCTTCACCAGCCCGTCTTCGCGCACCATCACGTTCTCGGGCTTGATATCCCGGTGAATCACGCCCACCTGATGCGCGGCGGCGAGCGCAGCGGCGATGTCGACGAGCCAGCGGAGGCGCCTCTCCAGGGGTACGCCGCTCGCCCCGATGAGCCGGCGCAGCGAGGTGCCAGGCACGTACTCCATGGCGATGAAGGCGCGCCCCTCGAGCTCGCCCGCGTCGAGCACGGCGGTGACGTTGGGGTGAGCGATGGCCGCGGCGGCCCGCGCCTCGCGGAGGACGTCAGCGACGGCGTCCTCGGGATCGGCCTCGGGGACGCGCAGCACCTTCAGCGCCACGTGGCGTCGCAGGCGCGTATCGAAGGCGCGGTAGACCTGCCCCACTCCGCCCTCCCCTACGAGGGCTTCGATGGTGTAGCGGTCGAGCGTCTGTCCGATTTCGAGCACCGTCATGCGGCCACGAAAGAGCGTGGCCCCGGATCGGGACTGGAGCTTCCCGCGAGGCTGGAGGCACGAGTGCGCGGCATCGAGTCGGGCAGAACGTTATCACACCTACTCACGCGTCGAGCCCGAACTGATCTCGGCAGAGCGCCGGAGGCCCCCCTTATCGAGAGCACACATGTGCCACCAGAAGCCACGATCGTCATATCGTTGGCGCTCTCGCCCGCTGCCCCGGAGGCATGCTCGCACCGGCGCTCGGCCTCGCTACCCCACGGGATCGCCTGATTCGTCAAGGAGGGAGCCGCGCGAGCGGCTTGTTGATTAAAAGTCAATCACGCGTCCACCGGCCTGCCTGCCTGTGGCACAGGCGGGCAAGGGAGGTGTCAATTCGCCAACGCTGGTCGGGCGCGCGCCGTGACTCGCAGTTTATGCGAGCGAAGATCGGCTTGGAAAACCGGGGCCGGGCTCCGCGAGCGGGGCGGAGAGGGCCGCTGGGGTGGAATCATTCACAGCGCTTCGCTGTGTAGCTTTGCTACAAGGTAGGGTAACCCGTGGAGGAGCGTGTCCCACTCGCGTAGAGATACCCACTCCGCTTTCATTTGCAGTAATGTATCGTGGTGCAGATCTGTCCGACTTGTGGAACCGCTCGCGGCGATGACGACCTCGTCTGCGACATGGATGGAACTCGGTTTTCTTCCTCGTGGCCACCGCCGGGCGAGATCACCGAGGAGGTGATCCCTTTGGAGACCACGCTGCCCGGAGCCCCTCTGCCAACCTCAGCCCCCAGCGAAGCGGGCGCGTGTGGCGCTTGTGGGGCAGCTCACGCCGACGACGGCGATGGCTATTGCACGCTCTGCGGACATCGGCTGGGAGCAACGATGGATCTCTCTTCGAGCGCGACCGACGCGGCAGAGGAGCCCGAGCCCCCGACGACGTCGCTGCGGGTCGGGCTCAAGGTGGGTGCGTACACGATCTTCGGGACTGCCGCGCGCGACGACGCTCGGGCCATGCGGCCGGACGGGCACGAGGCGCTGGTGATCCTCGGCCCGCCCTCGGCGATCGCCGTCGAGATCGAGGCGCTGCAGAAGCTCCGCGGCGTGCGCGGCTTCCCCGAGCTGCTCGAGCGCGGGCAGAAGCCGCCGCTGGCCTGGGCCGCGCTGTCGGCGCCGCCCGCGTCGATGCGCAAGCTCGGCGACGTGGTGCAGAACGGGACGCCGACGCAGGCCGTGGAGGCCATCGAGGGGCTGCTCGACCTGGCCGAGGCCGCCGAGCACATCGGCTACAGCTTCTACCCCGCGCCGCGCGATCTCCTGCTCCACTGCGACGGGAAGGTCGCGGTCGCGCGCGTCCGCGGGGCGCAGCGCGGGCGGCGCATCGACGCGCGGCGGCTGCTCGAGTCCCTGGGGGACGTGTTCCTGGCGCCGGCGATCCTCGGGCCGACGCCGCTCGTGCGCCTGCTCGTGCCCAACCGCGACGCCGAGGCGGCGCACGATCGCACCATCAACGACGTGCGGCGCCTCCTCGACGAGGTGAAGATGGAGCTCTCCGCGCCCCCCGGCCGCGACGAGACGGCGGAGCTCTGCGATCCGGGCCTCTGGCGGCCCTACAACCAGGACGCGACCGCCCTCTCGCGCGGGGTGAGCTTCTCCGGGGAGCCCTTCACGGTGATGGTGGTGTGCGACGGGGTCTCGTCGTCCCCGCACTCGGAGCTGGCCTCGTCCACGGCCGCGCGCTCGGCGCGGGACACGCTCGATCACTTCCTGCGCTCCGCCGACGTCATCCACGAGACGGGGCTCTCGGCGGTCTCGCAGGCGATCCGCGCGGCCCACCTGGCGATCTGCGCCGACCACGCCGCCTCGCCGGTCCCCGATCTCCCCGGCACGACGATCGTCGTCGGCTTGATCTACAAGAACCGCCTGACGGTGGGCTGGGTCGGCGACAGCCGGATCTACTGGCTGACGCCGCGCACCTCGGAGCTGCTCACCCACGATCACTCGTGGGTGAACGAGGCCATCGCCCGCGGCGAGGTCAAAGACGCCTCCGAGGTGCAGGGCACGCTGGCCCACACCATCACCCGCTGCCTCGGCCCGCTCGAGGTCGGCGACGTGCCCGCGGAGATCTTGCCCGAGGTCAAATCACGCGATCTCACCGGGCCCGGCGTGGTCCTGCTGTGCAGCGACGGGCTCTGGAACTACACGCCCGCGCCCGACGATCTCTCCCGCGTGCTGCGCGCCCTGCCCGACGATCGCAACGCCGTCTCGGTGGCGCGGCTCTTCGTCAACTACGCGCTGGCCCGCGGCGGGCAGGACAACGTCTCCGTCGCGATCCACGCGTTTACCCCGTAGCGACCATGCTGCGTGAGCTCGGCGCGTTTCCAGTGTAATAAGGTCGGCTGTCCGGAGACTGCCATGAGCTTCAAGGTCGAAGCCTTCCAGAATCGTCACCTCGCGCCGGGGACGACACGGGTGGATGCGATCGTGTCAGTTACTGCTGACGCCAATTTGAAGGCCACCGGGCAGCTCGTCGTGGGGTTCATCCTCGACAAATCCGGCTCGATGACGGGCGCGCGGATCGAGTCGGTGGCCGGGGCGGTGGCGCGGGCGATCGCCCTCCTCGACGAGCGCGCGCTGTTCTTCGTGGTGGCTTTCGACGGGGGCGCCTACGTCGTCTCGCGCGAGGAGCGGGCGACGCCCGAGGCCAAGCGCTACGCGGCGCAGGTGATAAGCCAGCTCAAGGCGCAGGGCGGGACGGCGATGTCCGCGGGCCTGCGCGCGGCGCGGACGCTGTTCGAAAGGACGCCGGACGCGATCCGGCGGGCGGTGTTCCTGACCGACGGCAAGAACGAGGGCGAGAAGCCCCAGGCCGTCGCCGAGGAGCTCGCGCGCTGCGCCGGCGTCTTCGAGTGCGACTGCTGGGGCGTGGGCACCGACTGGCAGGTGGGCGAGGTGCAGCAGATCGCCGCGGGCCTGCTCGGCAAGGCCTCGCTCATCCCCGAGCCGCACGGCGTCGACGCGGCCTTCCGCGCGGCGATCGAGCGGGCGCGGGGCAAGGCGCTGAAGGACGTGCGCCTGCGCCTGTGGACGCCGCAGGGCGCGAGCGTGATCTTCGTGAAGCAAGTGAGCCCGGCGATCGACTCGCTGACGGCGCGGGGCAAGGTCGTCTCGCCCCAGGTGCTCGAGTACCTGACCGGCTCGTGGGCCGGCAGCGAGGCGCGGGATTTCCATGTGGCGATCGACGTGCGCCCCGGCCTCGTCGGCGACGAGCTGCTCGCGGCGCGGCCGAGCCTCGTGTACCTGGAGGCCTCGAGCGACGCGCCCGGCGGCTGGATCGAGCGCGAGGAGAAGCCGGCCGCGGGCCGCGTCTTCGCGACCTGGACCGACGATCCCACGCTCTCGTCGCGGCGCGACAACCACGTCGTCCACTACGCCGGGCAGGACGAGCTCGCCGAGGCCATCCATCAAGGCTTGATCCGGCAAGCGCAGGGCGACGAGCCCGGGGCGACCAGGCTCTTCGGGCAAGCCGTGCGGCTGGCGCACGCCTCGAGCAACGCGGGGATGACGCAGCGGCTCGCCCGGGTGGTCGAGGTCATCGATCCGGGCCTCGGGACGGTGCGGCTGAAGCGCGACGTGAAGAAGGCCGCGACGATGGAGCTCGAGCTCGAGTCGCGCACGACGAGCCGCCTCGCGCGTCGCCCCGAGGGCAGCTCGTGAGGTTCGTCTGCCGATCGGGGCACGCGTCCGAGGAGGCCGACTATTGCTCGGTGTGCGGGGCGCCGGTCCTCGGCTTGCTGGCGGCGGAGACGCAGCTCACGTCCTCGCCGGCGAGCTCGGGGGCCTTCTGTCCCTCCTGCGGCGAGGCGCGCGAGCCCTTCGCGGCGCGCTACTGCGAGGTCTGTCGCTTCGATTTCCACGAGCAGAGGCCGGGGCCGCCGCCGATCGCCCCGGTCGCCCGCGCCGCCCCCGTCCCCGCGCCCTCGCGCGGCTGGGAGCTGGTGATCACGCTCGACCCTGCGCTCGACACCGATCCCGATCCCAACCACCCCTGCCCCGTGGGCGTGGCGCCGCGCGTCCTCGCCGTCGATCGCGCGGAGATGCTGATCGGCCGCGACGACGCGACCCGCGACATCCACCCCGAGATCCCGCTCTTCGATCCCGGCGCCTCGCGGCGGCACGCCAAGCTCGTCCGCGAGGTCGACGGCGGCGTCACGCTCCAGGATCTCGCGTCGACCAACGGCTCGCAGATCAACGGGCGCGACGTGCCCCCGGGGACGCGGTGCCGCCTCGCCGCGGGCGACGCGGTGACGATCGGGCGGTGGACGCAGATCATCCTGCGGGCCCGGCGTTGAGCGGACCCGCGCCGACGATCGAGGTCGTCGATACGCTGCTCGCGGGCTGGGAAGCGCGGCTGCGGCGCATGGACGAGAACCTGATCGCGCTGGAGAGCGACGACGCCTACCAGCTCCTCGCGGGCAAGGCGGGCCGGCGCGCGCCGCTGCTCGGCGTGACGCGGGAGCGCGTCCTCCCGGCGCTGGACGCGGTGACCGAGCTCTTCCAGCAGCGCGAGCTGCTCACCGACGTCGTCGATCGCGCCCGCGCGGCGCGCGCCTCGATCTCGGCGCTGACGTTCTGGGATCGCGAAGAGAAGCTCGCGCTCGTGGTGCGCCTGCTCCGCGCGCCGTCGATCGATCTCGGCGTGAGGCCTTTGCCGCTCGCGGAGCGGAGCCTGCTCGACGAGCACCAGCACGATCTGCTGCTCGAGCCCGAGGCGCTGCTCGCCGGGATGGTGCGCGACTTCGAGCGCGCGCGCGACGTGATCCTCTCCGTCGCGCGCGCGTGGAAGGAGCTCGGCCTGCGGCTCACGGAGCTCCGGCGCGAGATCCAGGCGCTGCGCGCGCTCTCGGCCCGCGTCGGCGGCGCCGCTTCGAGCGAGCTCGACGCGGCCGATCACGCGCTCGCCGCGCTCGCCGAGCTCGTGCAGAAGGATCCGCTCGGCTGCGCGGCGAGGCCGGCTGTGCCTTCGCTCCCCGAGCTCGCGACGATCCGATCCCGGCTCGAGGCCGAAGCGGCGGCGGCGGAGCGCGTCGCGCTGGCGCTCGATCTCGCCCGCGCGCGGCGGCGCTCGCTCGCGGAGGTCCACGCCCGCGCCGAGGCCGCGTTCGCCGAGGCGTCGCGCGCGATCGAGGACGCCTCGACCTGCCTCACGGCGCCGATCGACGAGCCACACCTCGGCGGGCTCGACGCGTGGCTCGAGAAGCTGACGGCGACGGCGGCGGCGCACCGCTACGCCGCGGCGGAGATCGGCCTCGCGCGCTTCCACGAGACGGCGGAGGGCTACCTCGCCAGCGAGCAGCGCGCCGAAGAGGAGGCCGGCGCGGCGACCGGCGCGCGCGCCGAGCTCCAGGGTCGCCTCTCGGCGCGGCGCGCTCAGGCCGCCGCGCTCGCGGCTCGCGCCGGGGTCGATCGCGCGCCGCTCGAGGTCCAGGCGCGCGACGCGGAGCGGCTCCTGCGCGCGCACCCGATCCCGCTCGCGCAGGCCCGGCGCGCGGTGGACGCCTACGAGGCCGCGGTGCTGGCGCTGAGCCGCCGGTAACGAGCTCGTTCAAGACAAGCTCATGGAGCGCCGAACCAACGCTCCCATCGTCGGCCGACGGATCCTCGGTCAGGCGCTCCAGATCCGCCCGCGCGCGCCCGCAGAGGCGCCGCGCATCCGCTCTGACGGTCGCGGCATCGAAGCTGGCCGCGACCTCCGGAGAACCTCCCCACGTGCAACGCGCCGACGACGCCGAGGGCGCCATTCCCAGCGAGACGACGCACCGCAACGCGGGGAGCGCGCTCGCCCGCCGGGCCACGCTCGGCGCGGTCTGGACGATCTCCACCAGCGTCGGGGCGCGCGCCGTCGGCCTCGCCGGCACGCTGCTGCTGACGAAGTTCATCGCCCCCGACGTCTACGGCGAGGTCTCGCTGGCGGCGGTGATCATCCAGACGGCGCACGCGGTCTCCTCGTGCGGGCTCAGCCAGTACCTCGTCTCCAAGCCGCACGAGGGCCGCGCCGCGGCGTTCCACGCGACGTTCTACTTCATGCTCCTCGGCGTGATCGCGCTCGGCGTCGCGGTGGCGCTCCGCGATCCGCTCGGCGTCCTCATCGGGGCGCCGGGGATGGGGCGCTACCTCCCCGGGCTCGCGCTGGCCGGCCTCCTCGAGCGCGTCGGCACCGTGCAGGATCGGATCCTCGTCCGCGACATGCGCTTCCGCGAGGTGGGCCTGCTCCGCTCGCTCGGCGAGGTCGCCTATGCGGTGGTGACCGTGGCGCTGGCGTGGGCCGGGTGGGGCGCCGCCGCCGTCGTCTGGGGATCGATCGTGCGCTCGGCGGTGCGGCTCGCCAGCCTCTCGCTGATCACGCCGCGGCGCGAGTGGCTCTCGCCCTCGCGCATCACCCTCGCGAGGACGCGCGAGCTCTTCGCGTTCGGCCTGCCGATGTCGGCCGCCGCCCTCGCCGGGTTCGGCTCGCGGCGCTGGGATAACCTGCTCTTCTCGAGCCTCTTCGGCGAGGCCACCGCCGGCCTCTACAACCTCGCCTACAACCTCGCCGACATCCCCGCGACCCAGATCGGCGAGACCATCGGCGACGTCCTCGTGCCCTCCTTCGCGCAGATGGACAGCGACTCGCGCCGGCAGGCCGCGCTGCTCCGATCGATGCGCCTGCTCATCCTCATCGTCGCCCCGCTCGCGCTCGGGCTCGGGGTGATCGCGCCGACGCTGACGCGGGCGCTCTTCGACCCGCGCTGGGCCGAGGTCGCGCCGATGCTGACGCTGCTCTCGGCGCTCTCGGTGGTGCGGCCGATCGGCTGGATCGGGGCCTCGTACCTGCAGGTGAAGAACCGGCCGCGGACGATCATGCTGCTCGAGATCACCAAGACCGTCGGCCTGCTCGCGGCGATCGCGCTCCTCGGTCGCCTCGGCCCGCGCTGGGCGTGCGCCGCGGTCGGCATCGCCTTCGCGCTCGGCTCGTTCGGCTACTTCTGGGTCATCCGCAGGATCGACGGGCTCACGCTGCGCGAGCAGATCCTCCCGCTCCTCCCGCCGGTCCTCGCCTGCGCGCCGATGGTGCTGGCGGTGCTCGCCGTGCGCCGCGGGCTCGTCGCGCTCGGCGGAGCGCCCAGCGGGGTCGGCCTCGGCGTGGAGCTCCTCGTGGGCGCGCTGGTGTTCATCCCCTCGGCCTTTGCCCTCGCCCCCGCGGCCTCGCGCGATCTGATCACGCTGCTGCAAACGGCGCTACCGCGCCGCGGCCGCGCGTGACATCATCGTCGATGCGCCGGTGACGAGCCCGCGCAGTCCTACTTGTGGAGCGCAGTAGCATCGGGGAAATGCCTACTGCCCAATCCAGTTTCGCCCGATCGATCGACTCGACGCGATCGAGTAATCCATGAAGAAGGACGGTGCGCTTCCGGGGGGAAGCGCGCTCGAGGATACCCAATCCGTCCTCAGCCCCCGGGGGCGCGCTGCTCGATTTTCATCGACTTCTCAGCGTACCCCCGGCGGCTGTTACCTACCCTGTCCGCGGCTCGCTTCGCGGTCGCGCCGGCCCTGACCCCCGCGCTTCACGCGGGCAGGACCAGGCTCGGTCGCGCCGCCTCTCACGGCCCTTTCACGCGCTCCACAGCGAAGCCCACCAGGTCCCGCGAGGCCTGGGAATCGCGGAGAATGCGTGGTAATCAGCCGGCCTATGAAGCGAGTGCTGATCACGGGAGGCAGCGGCTTCGTCGGCCGCAAGCTGGCGAAAGAGCTGCTGGCGCGGGGCGACCAGGTGACGGTCCTGACGCGCGACGCCCGGCGCGCCAAGGGCGAGCTGCCCGCCGCCGTGCGCTGCGCGGCGTGGAACCCGGAGAAGGCCGGCGCCTGGTACGAAGAGCTCGGGATCGTCGACGCCGTCGTCCACCTCGCCGGCGAGAGCGTGGCCAAGCGCTGGACCGACGCCGTGAAGAAGCGGATCGAGTCGAGCCGGATCGACTCCACCCGCCACCTCGTCGAGGCGATCGAGCGCGCCGCGCACAAGCCCGAGGTCCTCGTCAGCGCCTCGGCCACCGGCTACTACGGCCCGCAGGCGCCCGAGAAAGAGCTCGACGAGACCTCGCCCCCCGGCAGCGACTACCTCGCCTCCGTCTGCGCCCGCTGGGAAGAGGCCGCGCGCGAGGTCGAGAAGCTCGGCGTGCGCGCCGTACAGCTCCGCATCGGCGTGGTGCTCGGCGAAGGCGGCGGCGCCCTCGAGAAGATGCTCCTCCCGTTCAAGCTCTTCGCCGGCGGCCCCATGGGCGACGGCAAGCAGATGATCCCCTGGGTCCACCGCGACGACGTCGTGGGGATGCTCCTCATGGCGATCGACAACCCCGAGATCAAAGGCCCGATCAACGCCGTGTCCCCCAACCCGGTCAGCTCGAAAGAGCTGGCCACGGCGATCGGGACGGTCACGAGCCGCCCCTCGTGGATCCCCGCGCCGGCCTTCGCCCTCAAGCTCGCGATGGGCGAGGCCTCGTCGATCCTCCTCACCGGCCAGCGCGTCGTCCCCCAGCGCGCGATCGACCTCGGCTACGAGTTTCACCGAGCGCGCCTCGTGCCCGCGCTCGAATCGATCCTGGCCCCGGAGTGATCATGAGCGCATCCCCCACCGATCTCGAGGTCTTCAAGAAGCTCCCGCTCGGCGGCATCGACCGCCGCGCCCTCGTCGGCGCCCTCGCCAAGGACGGCCTCCGCGTCGCGACCGAGCTCCTCGAAGCGCAGCGCAAGAGCATCCGCTCCGTCGGCACGAAGATCGCCGACGACACCGCCGTGCTCATCCTCGGCGGCTCGAACGGCATCACCCGCGCCCTCGCCGTGCAGCTCCTCTTCGGCGAGCGCGCCAAAGTGTATGCTGTACACTTTGACAGCGAGAAGATGCAGATCGGCGGCTTCCACGTCCAGGCGATCACCCGCGCCGCCGAGGCCGAGGGCCTCACCGCCAGGTTCCGCAACGACGACGCGATCAAGCCGGCGATCATCGAAGAGGTCGTGGCCGAGCTCGCGGGCAAATTCCGCGCGGTCCACGTCATCAACGGCATCGCCGCGGGCGCGATGAAGCGCTACGTCGAGCACGGCCCGACCCAGGTCAAGGACCTGGACGTCGCCTTCGATCCCATCCTCCAGGTGCCGGATTTCTCCGCGCCGGCCAGCATCCGCAAGGTCGGCCTCGTCGACGTCGAGGTCGCCAACGACGCCGACATCGAGCGCACCAACCGGTACATGGGCAGCTCCTCGCTGCTCTGGGCCGAGCCCCTCGCCGCGGCCGGCCTCCTCGCCCGCGAGGAGAGCATCGTCGCCTTCTGCGACTACGACTACCCGCCCGATGACCCGGTCTACGCCATGGGCCCGCTCGCCGGCGCCAAGAAGCTCCAGCGCGAGAAGCTCCACGAGATCCGCGAGCGCTTCGGCGTGCGCACCGTCCGCATCTGCTACCCGCCGGTCGGCACGACGGCCCTGGGCTCCATCCCCGGCGGCTCGCTCATGTTCGCCTTGAGCGCGCAGATCCTGAAGGAGCGCGGCCAGTACCGCGACGTGATGGAGCTCGGCGTGGACTCGATGGAGATGTTCAAGCCGAGCTTCCACGAGAGCGAGCTCCGCCTCGACGAGGCCTACAAGGCCACCTTGCCCGAGTTCCACGCCCGCAAGGCCACGCTGACCAACGCCGATCTCCCGGGCGCGTTCAGCCGGCTCTACGCCACCTGAAGCACCTCACCCCTCCGCGGCGGCGCGCTCTTCGAAGCGCGCCACCTGAGCGCGCTCGCCGAAGTCGATGATCTTCAGCCACGCGAGCACCCGCATCACCTGATACGTCGGATCGATCTCGAACCACCGCACCGCGAAGTTCGGGCTCTGCCCGAACTTGTGGTGGTTGTTCTGGAACAGCTCCCCGAGGGTGATGAAGTCGAACACGAGCGTGTTGCGCGAGTCGTCCCCGTTGTCGAAGTTCTTGTAGCCGTAGCGGTGCCCGCACCAGTTGACGATCGCGCCGTGGACAGGGCCCATCAGCCAGTGAATCGGGACCAGCGCGAACTGCCACCAATGCGTGGCGAACGCGACGTAATACCCGAGATAGAGCCCGCCCCAGACGAAGCGCATCGCCCACGACTGGCCGAGCCTGTCGATGGCCTTCCACTCCGGATACCCACCGTCGAACCGCGGCTCGGGCGCCACGATTCCATGAGCGAGATCGTGATACCGGTTCTTCGTGTCGAGCATCATCGGCCCGAGCCCGCGGTAGTTCCGCGGCGAGTGCGGGTCCTTCGGCGTGTCGCTGTAGGCGTGGTGCATGCGGTGGAGCACCGCGTACGCCTTCGGGACCAGGAACGACGATCCCTGCGTCAGGTACGTGAGCAGGTAGAAGAAGCGCTCCCAGCCGCGCGACATCTTGAACATGCGGTGCGCGCCGTAGCGATGCAGGAAGAACGTCTGCGTGAAGACCGACAGCGTCGAGTGAGCGACGAAGAAGATCAGGATCGCCATGCGACGATTTCTAGAGTGAGCGGCCGCGCGCGAGCGTCACGATTCGGTTACGAGGGGCGCTGCATTTCATCGAAGCGTCAGCGCGATGTCGGCGCGACGCACGAGCGCGCGAGCGACGCATCGAACGCCGCGGCTCGCGCCGACACGCGCGCTGATCGTCGCTTCGACGCGACGCTGACGGCGTCCTCGCGAGCTCGCTTCCTCAAGATTTTGTAGAGCGAATTCAAGCTTGAAGGCCCTGCGCCGAGGTTGGCAGCGTGATCGGCTTCTGTTACGTTGGCGCCGTTCTTGTCAAACTCGGGCGATCCCTGGGAGGATTTGCGAAAATGAACATGCGATCTTTGACTGTTATTCTTGGTGCTCTCACGGCCTTCGCGCTCGGCGCCTGCAAGGTGGAGACGACGACCGGCGCCACAGGCGGCGGCACGACCTCCGCGGGCGGCGCGGGCGGCGAAACTGCCGGCGTCGGCGGCGCGGGCGGCAGCACCACGAGCACGGGCGCGGGCGGCTGCGACGCCACGCTCACCTGCGCCACGGCGCTCGACGGTGACCCCTCGACGCTCTGCGAAGGGGCCTCGGCCGATCTGTACGACAAGTACTACGCCTGCACCTGCGAGGCCGGCGGCAAGTGCGAGCCGGCGTGCGGCGACAACGCCTGCAAGGACGGCGCGAAGACGGATGAGTGCACCAAGTGCCTCCAGGCGTCCGACACGGGCTGCGCGAAGGAGTTCGAGGACTGCTCGGGCGACATCTGAGCAAAGGCTCTTCGGCTTCTTCCTGAGGCGGCCGACCAAGACCACGAGCGGCGACAGCGCCGCTCGTGGCATTTTGTGTCCAGGCTTGGTCTGCGCGCCTGGTGCATTCCGCATCAGGTCGCGGCGCGAACGTGCTCTCCATGTGCCTCCGTCCGCGCGACGCGCGACGCGATTTCTCCGCGAGAGTACGAGTTTTTTCGCTCCAATCGCGCGACGAGCGAGCCTCGACGAGCGCGTGATGCGCCGGCGCGCGCGGTCGACTCGCCCGCGACCTGCGGCTAACCTGCGCCTATTCTTTTCGAGTCACAGAAGCTTCGCTGAAAGGAATAAGAGACCATGAGCACGAGACTGTTCACATTCACTCTCGCCGCGTTCGCGCTCTGCGCGCTCGGCGCCTGCTCGAGCGAGTCGACGGGGTCGACCACGACCGGGTCGGGCGGCAGCGGCAGCGGCGGCGGGGCGACCGGCACGGGCGGCGCTGCGACCGGCGTCGGCGGCGGCACCTCCACGGGCGCGGGCGGCTGCGACGCCACGCTCACCTGCGCCGGCGCGCTCGACGGCGATCCTTCGGCGCTCTGCGAAGGGGCCTCGGCCGACCTGTACGACAAGTACTACGCCTGCACCTGCGAGGCCGGCGGCAAGTGCGAGCCGGTCTGCGGCGACAACGCCTGCAAGGACGGCGCGAAGACGGCGGAGTGCACGGCCTGCCTCCAGGCGACCGACACGGGCTGCGCGACCGAGTTCGAGGCCTGCTCGGCCGACATCTGAGCAAAGGCTCGATGGCTGCCTCTCGAGGCAGCGGCTCAAGCTCACGAGCGGCGGCAGCGCCGCTCGTGGCATTTTGTGCTCCGGGGTCGCTCGCGCACCTGGTGCATTCTTCACCAGCGCGCGCGGCGAGCGGGCGAGCGCATCGAGCTCGCCCCGGACATGGACTAGCTTGGCCTCTTCTCTTCGCGTCACGGGCGCTTTCCCGGAAGGATCGGCGAACATGGACATGCGACTTCTCACGGTCACTCTCGCTGCGCTCACGGCCTGCGCGCTCGGCGCCTGCACGGTGGAGTCGTCGGGCTCCACGAGCACCACGGCCGCGAGCACGAGCACGAGCGCGAGCACGACGGCAGGCAGCGGCGGCGCGGGCGGCGTCGCGACCGGCGGCGGCGGCGACGGCAGCGGCCTCGGCGGCAGCGGCGTCGGCGGCGAGGCGCCGTGCGACCCGGCCTATACCTGCGCTGAAGCCATCACGCCCTCGACCGGCAACCCGGCCCTGCTGTGCGACGGCGACCCCAAGACGCTCTACACCACCCTCTCGATGTGCACCTGCGAGGGCGCCTGCGCCGCGGCCTGCAAGGACAGCGCGTGCATGGCCGACGAGCCGGCGACCGCCTGCAAGATGTGCCTCTCCAACGCGACGACGGGCTGCGGCAAAGAGCTCAAGGCCTGCACCGACGGCGTCTGAGGGCGCGCCCCCGAAGCGCGCCTGGGCGCGAGGCGCGACGACCGTGCCCGCGCCTCGGGGTTCATGGTACGAGCGGCCGCGTGAAGGCCATCATCATCGGGGCGGGCCGCGGCAGCCGCCTTCGCCACCTCACCGACGAGATCCCCAAGACGCTCGTGCCCATCCTGGGCCGGCCGATGCTCGACAGCATCCTCGAGGCGCTCGCCGCGGGCGGCTTCCAGCGCAAGGACGTGATCTTCATCTGCGGCTACCGCAACGAGGTCATCCGCGAGCGCTACCCCGATCTCCAGTACGTCGAGAACCGCGACTGGGAGAACAACAACATCCTCGCGTCGCTCCTCTGCGCGCGCGAGCACCTCGTGGACGGGTTCGTCTCGACGTACGCCGACATCGTCTATCGCCCGGCGATCGTCGCTGATTTGATGCGGTCACCGCACGACCTCACGCTGGCCTGCGACACGGCCTGGCGCCGCCGCTACGTCGGGCGCTCGCAGCACCCCGAGACGGACGCCGAGAAGCTCCGGGCCGAGGGCTCGCGCGTCGTCGAGATCTCGCGGCGCATCGTCTCCGAGCAGGCGGCGGGCGAGTTCATCGGGGTGATGAAGGCCTCGCCCACCGGCGCCGCGCACCTCGTCGCCGCCTTCGACGAGGCGCGCGCGGTCTGGGCCGGGAAGGAGTTCCGCGAGGGTCGCAGCTTCGAGAAGGCCTACCTCCTCGACCTGCTCCAGCACATGATCGAGCGCGGCGAGGTCATGCACCGGGTCGACACCGACGGCGGCTACATGGAGATCGACACCCTCCAGGACGCCGAGCTCTCCGAGGCGTGGTGGGCGGCGCGCTGATCCCTTCGAGACGCTGACGAGACCTTCGATCAGGAGATTGCTCATGCACCGCTTTCCTGGCCTCCTCGGTGCCGCGGGCGCCGCCGTGATCCTCTTCGCCGCGTGCGGTGGCAAGGTCGTGGTCGACGCGCCGAGCGCCTCGGGCGCAGGCGGCGACGGCGGAGCGAGCACCTCCGAGGTGACGGTGTCCGGAGTGACGACCGGCTCGAGCGGGTCGTGCGATCCCACGTACACGTGCTTCGCCGCGATCTCGCTGGACAGCCTCGATCCCGGGCAGCTCTGCCCGGGGAGCGACTCGGCCGCGCTCCATGACGCCCTGCTGCAATGCGCCTGCGTCGACGCGTGCGCCTTCGAGTGCGGCGACACCGCCTGCGTGGGCGTCGAGGGGAGCCCGAGCTGCAAGGCGTGCGTCGCGGATCCCATGACGGGCTGCGCCATGCAGCTCAACGCGTGCCTCCAGGACAAGTAGCGCCGGGCCCTCGCCCGCGACCGCCGAGCAGGACCGCAGCGCTGGCGCCGACAAACGCCGGGTGACCACGCCGCGGCGCTTGCTACGCTCACGCGGCACGCGAGGAGGGTCATCATGCGCAGGTACTCGGCCGAGGCCATCGGCACGTTCGCCATCGTGTTCACGGGCTGCGGGGCTTCGCTGATCGGGGGCGCGCGGCTCGGCGACGCGGGCGTCGCGCTCGCGTTCGGCCTCGCGCTCGCGGCGATGCTCTTCGCGGCGGGGCCGATCTCCGGCGGGCACTTCAACCCGGCCGTCACCGTGGCCATGGCGATCACGCGGCGCCTCCCCGGGCGCGACGTGCTGCCGTACATCGCGGCGCAGCTCGGCGGCGGGGTCCTCGGCGCGGGCGCGGCCATCGCGATGGCCGAGGGCCGCCCCGGCGGATCGCCTCGCGCGGCCGAGGCGATCGCCAACGGGTACGGCCGCCTCTCTCCCGGCTTCTACGGCCCGAGCTCGGCGGCGATCGCCGAGGTCGTCCTCACCGCGCTCTTCGTCTTCGTGTACCTCGGCGTCTCGACCAAGGCGCCGCTCGCGCCGGGCCGCGCCCAGCCGCAGCCCAGCCCCGCGTTGCTCCCGCTCGCGGCGGGCCTCGCCTACACGCTGATCCACCTCGTCGGCTTCCAGGTCACGCGGGTCGCGGCGAACCCGGCGCGCGCCCTCGGGCCGGCGTTGATCGCGGGCGGCACGGCGCTCGAGCAGGTGTGGCTCTTCATCGTCGCGCCGATCACCGGCGCCCTCTTCGCGGCCGGCGCGCACCGCCTCCTCCACGCGCCGCAGCTCGAAGAGAAGGCCATCGACTCCAGCGCATCGCGCTGAGGATCACCCGACGATCCGCCGAGGTCCGAGCCGACAGAGATTTTGTCGAACGGTCAAACCGTTCGCCGCTCTAGCATCGCCGGCCAGGACCACGACCCCGGATGACCCTCATGCAGAGCTTCTCGCCGACCTCGCTCGAACAGTACAAAACGCTCGCCCGCAGCTGGGCGGCCACGGTGACCGTGGTGACGGTGCGCCGCACCGAGGCCGCGATCGCCGCGGGCGAGGCCGAGCTCGACGGCTTCACGGCCACCGCGTTCTTCACCGTGTCGATGGCGCCGCCGATCATCGCCGTCTCGGCCACCTCCGCCTCGAGCGCGCTGGCGATGCTGCGCGCCGCGCGCGGCTTCGCCGTCAACCTGCTCGCGCCCGATCAACAAGAGGCGGCGGGCGCCTTCGCCAGGCCCGCGGTGGAGCGCGTCGACCTCTGGAAGCAGCTCCCTTGGACAGGCGACCTCGCGGGAGCCCCGCTCCTCCACGGCACCACCGGCGCCTTCTCCGCCGGCATCCGCCAGCTCGTCGACGCCGGCGATCACACCCTCGTGCTCGGCGACGTGACCGCGATCCACCTCGGCGAGGGGAGCGACACGCTCGTCTATCACAACCGCGGCTACGGCCGCGTCGTCAGGCTCTAGCCGGACAGAGCTGAACCGCTGCGAGAGCCTGCCGAGCAGGCCTCTCGCTCAGCCCTTGCTGCGAACGACGGCGGCGCGTCGCTTACTGTCCGGCGCGCCGGACGCGCCGGGCATGTCGGGCGCCGGGGGGCTCATCGTCGGCGACGAGGGATCGACCACCGGCACGAGCGCGTCGTCGAAGCAGATCACCAGGGCGGTGATGTTGTCCTCGCCGCCGTGCTCGTTGGCCTTGGCGACGAGGCGCCGGCAGATCTCGCCGGGCTCGGTCGTCGTGGCGGACTCGTCGAGGATCTGCTCGTCGGTGAGCATGCCGGAGAGGCCGTCGGAGCAGAGCAAGTAGACGTCGCCCACCTGGGGCTCGTCGCTCACGAGGTCGACCGAGACGCTGTCCTGCATGCCCAGGGCGCGCGTGATCACGTTCTTCGGGAGCTCGGCGCGCTGCTCTTCGGTGAGCTCGGGCATCGCGAGGATGTAGTCGTTGATGAGCGAGTGATCGCGCGTGAGCTGCTTGATCACCCCGCCGCGCATGCGGTACGCGCGGCTGTCGCCGACGTGGCCGACGAAGAAGCGGTTCTTCTTGCGCGAGTAGAGCGCGCCGACGACCGTCGTCCCCATCCCGGCGCAGTCACGCGAGCGGATGCTGCGCTCGAAGATGCGACGGTTGGCGACGCGGATGCCTGTCACCAAACGGTTCTCGTCCTCGGAGAGGCTGGTGTCGAAGTGGAAGGGCCACGTCGCGTCTTCTTGCGACGTGGAGCGGAAGAACTCGGCGATCGAATCGGTCGCGAGACGGCTGGCGACGTCGCCCGCGCGATGCCCGCCCATTCCATCGGCGACGATGAAGAGGTTGTACTCCGCCAGCACGGCGTAGCTGTCCTCGTTGTGATCGCGTTGGAGACCGATGTCGGTCAACCCTGATGCGATGGCTCGCATGGCGTAAGCGATTCCTTCTTGCCGGGCGGCCCTGGCGATTACTGCCTGAAAACGAGGGTTTCATGCGCTCATCACTCTGTCAAGCCAGCGACGAGGCCGCTCGCCTGCAGATCATCGAGATTGCGGGGCAGCCCCCGGTGACGCGGCCCGAGCGCTCCTCGGGAGCGACCCGAGGCGTCACCTCGCCTACCCCCAACGAGCACAACGCGCCGACGCTCGCCGTCGTGGCCAACGCCTCGACCGCGCGCCGGCGCGCTCGGAGCTTGTTTGCCAGGCTCTCGGACCTCGCTGGGTCGGGTGCGCCCTAGACCTCGAGGATGTCTTTTTCCTTGGTCGCGATCACCGCGTCGACCTGCTTGGTCCCCTCGGCGACCATCTCTTCGACCTTCTTCTTGGCGCGATCCGCCTCGTCGCCGCTGACGTCGCCGTCCTTGTCGAGGCCGTCGATCATCTCGTTGGCGTCGCGGCGGTGCTTGCGGACGGCGACCTTGCTCTCCTCGCCGTACTTCTTGGTCAGCTTGACCATCTCTTTGCGGCGGTCCTCCGTCAGGGCGGGGATCGGGATGCGGATGAGCTCGCCGTCGACCTGGGGGTTGATGTTGAGATCGCTGTCGCGCAAGGCCTTCTCGATGGCTTTGGTTTGCCCCTTCTCCCAGGCCTTGATCGTGATGAGGCGGGGCTCGGGGACGGAGATGTTCGCCATCTGCTGGAGCGGCGTGGGCGTCCCGTAGTAATCGACGCGGACGCTGTCGAGCATGCCTGGGTGCGCTCGACCGGTGCGCACCTTGGACAGGTCGCGACGAAGGGCTTCGATGGCTTTGTCGATCCCGGCGCGAAGCTCCTTGAAAACCTCTTCAAGCATGACCCTCTCCTCCCGTGGACGGGGCGCGCAGCCTAGCACGATGAATTGGCCCGGAGGGATAGCCTCGGGTGAAGGGGAACGACCGGGGTTCGCCCCCCGCCCCGCGCCGGCACGATCGCGCGCGATCTCTCGCGAGATCGAGGATCGTGATAGAAGCGTTTCTGATGCGGGATCTCGACTGGAGGAGCTTCGACGTCCTCGTCGTCGACGACGAAGAGGACAACCTGGACGCCTTCCGCTTCGCGTTCCGGAAGTCGTTCTCGCTGCACTACGCCCTCGGCGGGCAGGCGGCGCTCGATCTTCTGGAGCGCGTCGATCCGGCGGTGATCGTCAGCGATCAGCGCATGCCCGGGATGAACGGGATCGAGTTCCTGAAGAAGGCGAAGGAGCGGCGCCCCGACACCGTCGGCATCCTCCTGACCGCGTACGCCGATCTCGCCGTGCTGATCGAGGCCGTGAACTCCGGCTCGGTCGAGCGCTACATCCAGAAGCCGTGGGACTCGAAGGAGCTCACCGTCATCCTCCGCCAGGCGATCGGGAATTTCGCCACGGTGCGCGAGAACCGGCGGCTCCGCGACCAGCTCGCTCACTACGCGGGCTACCTCGAGCGCGAGCAGCGCGACCCGATCGACTTCGGCGAGATCACCGGAGACAGCCCGGCGCTGAAGGAGCTCTCCGAGCGGATCGCCATCGGCGCGCCAACGTCGTCGCCGGTGTTGATCGAGGGCGAGCCCGGCTCCGAGAAAGAGGTCGTGGCGCGCGCGATCCATGTGGGATCACCTCGGGAAGAGAAGCCGTTCGTCAAGGTCACCTGCGCGGCCTTCCGCGGCGACGCGCTGGAGCGCGAGCTCTTCGGCTGGCAGCGCGGCGCCTTCGACGGGGCGTTCACCGACCGCGCCGGCCGCTTCGAGCTGGCGCACAAGGGCACGATCTACCTCGACGATCTCGCGCAGCCTTCTCCTTCTCTCCAGGGTCGCCTCCTTCGCGTGCTCGAGAGCGGGGAGGTCGAGCGCGTCGGCGCCACCGAGCCCACGCGGGTCGACGTGCGCGTCGTCGCCTCGCTGACGCCGAGCCTCGAGGCCGCGTGGGGCGCGAGCGAGGTGCTCGCCGATCTGGTCTCGCGCCTCGCGGTGTTCCCGGTGCGCCTGCCGCGCCTGCGCGAGAGGAGCGGCGACATCCGCGCGCTGGCCGAGCATTTTCTCCGCAAGTACGCGCGGCGCAACCCGCGCGCGGCGACGTCGCTCTCGGCCGAGGCGGTGACCAAGCTCGAGGCCTACGCCTGGCCGGGCAACGTGCGCGAGCTCGAGAACGTGATCGAGCGCGCGGCGATCCTCTCCCGCAGCGACGTGATCCAGCCGGAGCACCTGGCCTTCTCCGCGCGCCCCGCCCCGCCGCCCTCGACGACGACGCCCTCCGGGGCGCCGACGCCGAGCGGGCCCGTCCTCCCCGAGGCGTCTCCCTCGCGGGCGAGCTCGCCCGACCTCGGCGAGATCATCGGCGGCGCCAAGATCGACCTCGACTCGCAGCTCGACGACATCGAGCGGCGCGAGCTGCTCTCGGCCCTGGCGCGCTGCGGCGGCAACAAGGCCGAGGTCGCGCGGTCGCTCGGCGTGCAGCGGACGACGCTCTACTACCGGCTGAAGCGCCTCGGCATCGAGTCGTGAGCGCGGCCGCCTTCACGCCGCTGGCGCGGGAGTTCTACGCGCGCTCCGTGCTCGACGTCGCCCGCGACTGCGTCGGCAAGATCCTGGTGCACGAGACGCCCGAGGGCCTGGTGGCCGCGCGGATCGTGGAGACCGAGGCCTACCGCGGCCCCGAGGATCTCGCGGCCCACAGCGCCGGAGGCCGCCGGACCAAGCGCACCGAGGCGATGTTCGGCCCGCCCGGCCACGCGTACATGTTCCTCCTCTACGGGATGCACTGGGCCTTCAACCTCGTCGCCGGGCCCGAGGGCCACCCGCACGCCGTCCTGGTGCGGGCGGTCGAGCCCGTGAGCGGCGTCGAGATCATGGCCGCCCGCCGCGGCGTCGCGGCCGGCAGCGTCACCCTCTGCAATGGCCCGGGGAAGCTCTGCGCCGCGCTCGGCCTCGACGCCTCCGCCTACGGGCTCGACCTCTGCGCGAGCCGCCTCTACCTCGCGCCGGGCGAGCGCGGCCGGGTCGGGCGATCGCCGCGCATCAACATCGACTACGCGGGATCGTGGGCGAAGAAACCCTGGCGATTTTACGAGCGCGGGAACCGGTATGTCTCCGTACCGCCGCGCGAGTAGGGAGCTTCGGCCAGACCAAGTTCACCAAGATCTCGCCCGGATCGAACGGCTTGATCCACAATGCTCCACGGGGAGACGAGATGCCCTTCTGGCCGTTCGGACGAGAGCCTGCCGAGATCGAGATCGTGACGCGTGTCATCACCGCGGCGACGCAGAATGGCGTCAAGGTGCGGGGCAAGCTCACGCTCCATTTCAGCGACGGGCAGCGGCAGGCGGACGCGGACGCCGCCGCCGATCGCTGCGCGACCGTGGCCATCGCCTTGCTGCGCGAGGCGCCGGACCCCGAGCGGCTGATCGGGGCCGAGACGCAGCTCAGCGCGCAGCTCCTCTTCCGCTACCCCACCGACGTCGCCGCCGCGCGCGCGGTGGAGATCGCCGCGCTCCACGTCCTCGGCAACCCGACGCTCTCGGACGAGCTCCGCCGCACCAACTCCGGGTCGCCGGGCACTCCTCTACCTCCGACGACGATGCCGCCGCCGCGCCCGCTGACGCCCTCCAACAGCGGCGCCGCCTCGGTGCGGACCTCGCAGCTGCCCTCGGTCGCGCCCCCGTCGCGCGCGCCCTCCTCCAGATCGCCTGCGTCGCAGGCTCCCGCGTCGCTCTCGCCTGCGTCGCTCTCGCCCGCGTCGCTCTCGCCGTCGTCGTTGCCCGCGCCGGCCTCGATGTCGTCGCCGCTCCCGCCGCACGCCGGTTACGGGGCCCCGCCTCGCCGCCGCGGCTCGAGCCAGATCCGATCGATCCAGTCGCTGCTGCTGCCGCCGGGCACGCCGCCCGCGGGCATGGGCGCGTTCGTCGCGCCGACGGTTCGCGACTCGTCGGCGCGGCTCCTCATCGGCTTCCTCCGCGCCCACGATCTCATCACCCTGCGCCACGTGGTGATCGACGAGAGCTCGGCCGAGATGCTGGCCAACCTCGTCCCCGCCTCCGACGCGCCCCCCGGCGGCTACGAGGCGAGCCGCTCGGCCGAGATCGCCCGCTGGAGCCAGGCGCTCGGGGCCGACGTGCTCACCGCCCTCCACCACGAGGTCAACGCGGTCAGCGTCTTCCTCACGCGCGACGCCATCCTCCGCATCGACCTCAACCGCACCCTCGCCGCCGCGGTGATCGACGCCTCGATCAGCGCGGCGTTCCCGGGTGAAGAAGAGCGCTTCGCCGGCCCCGCGCGCTTCCCCGACGCCACCACGCCCGCGTTCACCGAGGCCGTGGTCCACGAGCTCACGCGCATCGCCGGCTGCGGCGACGATCCGGCGGCGATGACGGCGGCCCTGCGACCTCTGATCAGCCTGATCCAGGAAGACCTGTCGACCTCGGCGACGATCGTGAAGATCGCCACCGGCTGAGAGCCCGTCCACCAAACGTCGCGAGCCCG